>Ga0187851_10001091_pt1 | contig 26535 bp, 23 predicted proteins | sample June2016WEW_6_10_FD_132997 | JGI IMG/M metagenome (GOLD analysis project Ga0187851, IMG submission 132997) | Peatland microbial communities from SPRUCE experiment site at the Marcell Experimental Forest, Minnesota, USA - June2016WEW_6_10 | ecosystem: Environmental > Terrestrial > Soil >...
AAGATCACCGAGTTTCAAATCGGCCTGCTCAAAACCTTTAGTCATATTGAACCATTGATGATCAGAAACTATTTGTCCTGTCTCATCTGTTATGTCTTTCAATAAGATCGTATGAACACCGCTGATATAACCTGGTTTGCTACCTGTTCTGACAAATTTCCCGGTATAAAGACCTCTCATTCCTTCATTGGCCCCTAATGCTTTACGAGCATGAGATGGCATAGTTTGAGCTCTCCTTCATAAACTACTATCGTTATTTCCTTATTTTTCGATTTACAATGGTTGTTTGGGCTAATTAATTTAAAGAGTTCTACGAGTTCCACATATTCTATTAGTTTCGTAAATTTGTGATCTACTGCATCTTTAAAACTAGCAGCATCATAATCAGATGATGATGAATATCACATATCAGTTGTAACTTTACAACGTTAAATATAAAGTCTTACAGTTAGTTGCCAGAATAATTTCGGTAAGTTTTTATTTTTTGTTTTACAACGTAAACATTATGCCCCAGGATAAGATTCATGTAGGTGCTAGGGTCCCTACAGAATTGTACAACAAATGTTTAACAATGTTTGACAACATCACAGAGGCAATTATTGTAGGATTAGAGCTTGCAGTTAAACAAAAAGAAGAAATTAGTCCAACAAATGAGAACATCGGTTCAACAGAAGAACATGTTAGTTCAACAAATGTGAGTACAAGTGGGACACTTCGTGCGCTGATAGAAGAGAAAGACAAAAGGATATCCGATCTTAAGGAAGAGTTAGAAAAAGCTGGGAGAGATAAAGAGGACCTTAAGCAGACATACAACAAATTGCAGGATACTTACAATAATTATATGGCACAAATGCAGACTTTAATTAAGCAAAAGTCTATAGAAGCACCTGGAGCAAAGAAGCCCTGGTGGAGATTCTGGTAACTTCTGTAATAATTATGCCACCGAATATAATGTGAATAAGAAGCCATTATAATAAAAGTAAGCAGAGTTCTAATTAAAAAATTCAAACTTTTCGGGGCTCCATCTCTTCTCTAATCAAAGCAAACTTTTAAATAATTTTCTCTCTGATTTTATCCGCATCATTGATGATTATCTCGATATTTCCATTTTTATTATTTGAATTAATCTTCCTAAATTCCCGTCTTCCATAACTCCCCGGAAATCTTCTTTCCAAAATCCACATGCAAACCCGGTAGTCTTCTGCATCAAGAGCTTCTCTCAACCGCTCTAAAAACTTCAGAGCTGCGTCAGCATTGCATTTGTTGATGTGTTTGTAAAATTCGAAGTATTTTCCGGATTTTGCGTTCTTTCCTTTTTTGAGCCATTTATTCAGCGTTTGATAGGTTATCCCTGCGGATGCTGCTGCAAGGGTATAAGTCATACCTAATGCAACGCTCTTTCCTATCTGCTGCTTAATCTCAGTTGTTAGTTTTGAAGGCCTGGCCATTAATAAATACCGTTTTTACTTTCTTTATAATACAATTTAGTGTCATCCCTAATATTTTTTTAGTTAGTTTAGCCAGGAGCCTAGCATTTTGAGCTATTGCTGAGAGCTTCACAAAATTCTGCTTACCAGTTATATAAAGATATATGTTGTAGAAAAAAGGCTCTAGATGTTGTTTATAATACTGTTTCCATATAGGGAAACATTTTAGCTTACGCTATTGTTTTTGTAATTAATATTTAATAAAATATTTAAATTGTACCTAACTTTTTTATTTTATTTCAACATGGATTAAAAACAATATTGTTATATCTTTTAATAATAAGTTAAGAAGACTACAGCAAACCCTAAAAAAGCTTGTACTTAGGTTCACACATAAAAGAAGATTAAATATATCAAGACTGCATTCATTAAGTGAACAAAAAAGAATTTGAAAGGTCTAGGGTAGCCGCCCTTGACCTTATCCCCATAGAAGGAGAAAACAATATGTTAGAAAATGGTTTACTTAGTAGATACTATGCAATCCTAGATATTATATGTTTCGCTTATTTGAACACTAAACCCAGCCAAAAGCTTACAGCCCTGGGAGCGATTCAATGAGCACTGAAGCGATTTTCGGGTCCTCTAAAACAGAAAAAATTAATCAGCTACTAATGCTGATGAAGGATCCAGAAGTTCAGCCTTTTTTCCGGAACTATATCGAGAATATAATAGAAAATGTACTCGCTACTTCTGATTTGTGTGTTTTGAAAAGGCTAGCTGCTGTTGAAACATTGCTCGGACTTGATGATTTTTCAGCTGGTGGTGATGAAAAACATGAACTAACAATCCCAGAACAACTCTTCCTAATAGCCGAGAGAGTTGATAGTGTCACAGAGTCCGTCCAAAAAGAACTTATTCCAAAACCGGTTCCAATATTGACAACTAAAACTGAAATAAGAACACATTTGCTGGTAGAACATTTAAAGCACAACGTGCAAGAAAGATCTGGGAGTAAATTTCTAAGTTCAGAAGAGATAGTTAATTTCCTAAAATATGAGATTGATGATTTATATCGAATGTCAGAAGGCCAAAACGTAAGACAAACTAAAAAAGAAGTACTGACTAAAGCAATTGAGTTGTTTCCTAATAACGTTTTTCTTGATCAAAAATCACATGGAAGGAAAAATGTAAGGATAATTTATAGACCGTAAGAGATCGTAAGAAGCTTACGGACAATAGTAAGAATGATAATACGAGAAAAGTTCTGGATCTCATGGTATCCGGTTACTAAATTTAATAACTCGATGATAAAGAAGGATGTCTAAATTAATATAGCCTATACTTCTTTAAATAATATATCTAGATAAATGTGATTAGTGGTAAGTTTTAATAAGAATTAATGTAATAATTAACTAAATTACTATTCTTAATTATGAATTTTCATTTCAGCGTATGTAAGCTCTTACGGTCTCACCTGAAAATTATGTTTGCAGCTTTGATGTTAGTATAGACTCATTAACATTTAGCAAATATTACATTATTTCTCATTTTTCTTCCCCTGGCTATTGTACACAATTAATATCGGGTTCATACATTCTTGTGCAGTAACATCTTTGCCTACTAAAGTGATTGCATCTGAAGTTCTATTGTTTTGGGGTTGAATCTCGTATGTTTTAAACTGATAGCTATACCTAGTGTTACAGGTTTAATCCCAACTGTTTGAATGATGTTTGGAGTGATTTCTATATTTATGTTTGCTCAAATGAAATTTAGCTTTGTGGCCATTAGAGTTCGAATTTGGTGTTTTGATTGTGCAAGAAGGTTCACTACCGCACATATAACTATATAGGGCCGTCATACATCAGAGGTATTACAGCACTTCAATAGCTGCCAAAGCCACAGTTAGGTCCGAAATCTCCTTAATAGTGTGAATGTTCTTTCGGATGTTCATAGAGAACTACCCCTACAGCATTGTTTGAAGTAACGTTATTACCATTGACTAAACCAGTTGCAGTAGCTAAATTAGAAACAGAACCTTTATCAGTGTCGGAATCTGTTGTTTTGTAGTTAACCGTCCACGGAACGCTTGAACCTGGACTTAGGGTACCACTGCTTTTTATAATCATTGTGCCAAACTTATCGTCTGTAATATTGATAGGTGCATCGATGCCTCCCGTTCCTGCGTTTTTTACGGTGTAGGTGTATGTGATAGTCTGCCCTACAGAGTCGTAACTTATTGGATGCGCTAATTTTACTAATGTCAGAGCTGAATTCTGTACATTTGTTGGTATTATATTAATATAAGCAGTCCCTGTTGCTGTAGTATAATCGACAGCATTAGTTGGAGTGAAGCTAACACTCAATAGCTGATGCTGACCTAGAGGTAACACAGTTCCTGATGGTGGAATATATGCAAAGGTTCCTGATACAGTGTGTCCAGATATTGTATTTATAGCAGTTGCATCTAGTTGAATACTGCTCAATGGTGTTTCATATGGTATGTCAGCAGGATTAGGCCAGATAAGTGTAGGAGTCGCTTTGTTTACAGTGAATTGAGCAGTTGCTGTTCCACCTGAAGCATAGTTAGGATCGATTGATTTAAAAGTAGCAGTCAAGGTATGTGTACCTGCACTTAATACAGTTGTTGTAGTTACTACATTCCTCGCTTCATCTGTATATACAAAGGTTCCCGATGCAGAACTCTGAGCATTTAGCTGTCCTGCGACTAATGCTGTTCCATATGTTATGGTAGTAGGACTTGGTGTCCAGGTAAGTGTAGGAGTCGCTTTGTTTACAGTGAATTGAGCAGTTGCTGTTCCACCTGAAGCATAAGATGCGGAATAAGTTGGTGTGAAAGTAGCAGTCAAAGTATGTGTACCTGCACTTAATACAGTTGTTGTAGTTACTACATTCCCCGCTTCATCTGTATATACAAAGGTTCCAGGGACTGGGGTTTCAGATGTTAAATCTGTAGCAATTGCATTTAGCTGAGTATTGCTATCCAATGTTGTTCCATATGTTATGGTAGTAGGATTTGGATTCCAGGTAATTGTAGGAATTGCTTTTCCTATAAACTGGCCAAAGGCAATAGGATGGTTTATTAAAATTCCCGGGATTATTGTAGGTAGGTATGTGGATGTGTCAATTACCGAAACAGTGCCACTACCTTCGTTTGCTACATATACATTTTTTCCATCCGGGCGGACTGCAATTCCAACAGGACCAATTCCTATAGTATCTATAGGGGATTGGGAAATAACTTGTTTTGAGGCTGTGTCAATTACAGAGACGGTGTGAGTGCTCCCAGATACATAGTTCGTTGTATATACCTTTGATCCATCTGGGGTAACTGTAATTCCATAAGGAGATGGTGATACAGTTATCGTACCAACAACAGTGTCAGATGAAGTGTCAATTACAGAAACACTATTACTGACGGAGTTAGCTACATATACTCTTGTCCCATCCTGGCTGACTACAATTCCAACAGGATTGGTTTCTACAGTTATCGAGCCATATATGGTGTTGAATGACTGTTGCCTTGGAATACCGGAGACCGGGCGGTATTGCTGGCTGATGCAGTCATGCCAGGGCTGACGTCATGGACGGTGACTTCTTGGTCCAAAGGCAGAGACGTAGGCTCATTAGCCAGTTTTTGAGCCTGATGAAGAAAAAGCGTGGTGATCTTGTCCGAGTTGTTTGGACCCGCATTCCTAATCTTGGCTGCCAGGAAAATCCATTGATCATTGCCGAGTGCCACGCATAGTTGTTGGTAGAGACCTTCGATCGAAACCAGAACTGGAATTGAATTTGACATATCATCATTCCTTACTAGATTCTACTGTTGTTTTTTAGTATAGCTCAATTCAAAAAGAATTTCAATAGACTACAATTTTGGGCTGGTCGCCTTTAAAAAAAAATAGGCAATTCATTGAAATTAAAGCTTATTAAAACTCAACCTGAACTATAATGACTAATCTCTTTATTTGAAATAAACCCTGTGCAAAATTGTTTATGACGAAAAAATAAGCCGACATAAATTTATTCTTAGTCAAAAAACAATAATATTTTATTACTTTTTTAGCAACCGTAACCATACCGTAACCAGTTACATACGATTAAATAGAGATTTATAACCAGGGTAGATATTTTTCATAATAATACATAAAATAATTTATTATACTTACCACTAATCATGGTTAGCTTATTATATTATCCAAAGAAGTACAATCTTTATAACTTCAGACTTTCTTCTTTATCGCAAAAGTATTTCGTTTTAGGAACAGGATATCATGAGATCCATAAAATTTCTATTACAATCATTTCCATATTGTCCGTAACATGGTTACAATTTGGTTACGGATCATATACCAGCCTGATATCTCGCCGTCCATACTTTTTCCTATCTAACAAAATGTTATCTGGGAGCAATTTTTTAAGTGTTGTGAATACATCTTTTTTAACCTTTCTAAAATTACTCACATCTCCCACTCTGTATTCAGAGTGGATTTTGTTTGTTAGGAAATCTTTTATTTCCCGTGAATCGATTACTACTTGCCTTTTTCCTTCGCTGGCGACTTCGATTACATTCTTATACAATAACACTGCTCTTGCAGTTGTTTTACTCATACCAATGTGGAGCGATTTGTGAATTGGTTCTATAATTGATCGTTTATTATTTGTTTTTGTAAGTTCTTTTATTTGCTCAGATAGTAAAAAAATTTGTCTTGGAATTGTACTCTCAACTTCGTTGTCGTCAAGTGGATAATCATTAAGCCCGAGCACAGTTTCGATAGCTTTAAGCCTTTTTAAAATATTCAGCTCAGAAGTAGCAAGTACATTTTCTATTATATTCTCAATATACTTCCGAAAAAAAGGCTGGATTTCTGGATCCTTTATTAGCATTATAAACTGATTAATTTTTTCACTTTTAGATGACCCGAAAATCGATTCAGTGCTCACAGAATCACTTCCCTGGCTATAAACTCCTGGAAGGATTTGGTGTTCATATCGCGAACGAAACATTTAAAATCTAAGATTGCATAGTAACTACTAGGTAATACATTTTCTAACATGTTGTTTTCTCCTTCTATGGGGATTGGGCCTAGGCGGGAACCCTAGACCTTTTAATTTATCTTTTATACAGTAAATGCTATTTTAGTATTTGAACTTGTTTTCTGGAATTTTCATAACTTCGATATATTTGATGATATTCTGTATTCAAATTTTTCTATGTCCTCTTTTGTGATGTTATCTAGGGTAGCATATATACTTCTAACACCTTGTATCTTTTCCATTTCAGAAGGTTTGATACCTGGGTAAGTCCACTCTGTGCCATTCCAAATCCAACCAGACGGAGTAGCTGCAGTACGTGGATTAATTAATAAATCAGAACTCGAAGTATAACAGCCTTTTGAATCACCCGCTTGATTGTGATAAAAGCAATTTTTTGAGCTGGCTATTTTTTGCTCTCTAATTTGATTTAATATCCCATAACCTCCTGTATTATTATAAGTTCCTGCAATCGAGTCCGTAAACACATTAGCGTTCAATTCATTATATGCAGATGTAGCCCATTCCGAGTTTACAGCATAATAAACAATAGCCCCAAGATAAGACCCATCAAAAACATTATTTTCTATTTTTGCATTGGTGTAACCACTTGCGATGATTCCCCCTACCCAATAAATACCGGAATTAGAGCCTGAACGATAGAATACATTGTGATGGAGCCAAAGTTCTTCATTTCCACTTGTTTTACCTACTAACCAGAGTCCTGGGCCTCTTGAATCATAAACAAAGTTGTCACAGACCTCTATATCTGACATCACACCGATATCGTGTTGTATTTGAATGGAGGGCCCAGCATCGTACCTGCTGCCATTATATTTAGGCACATACCGAATAGTATTAGAATAAATGCGTGCATGGTTGACGTCCATGAGTCGGATAGCTGAATTTATACGTGGTTCAATATAATTATCATATACCCTTACACCTTCGGATCTAATAGCAAAAAATAAATCATGCCCCCCTTTTGAAGCCGTATTATGATGAAAACGAATATTTTTTGAGTTGACGGCCCTTAGCCCATCACCTAAATTATTATAAAAATTACAATATGCTACTTCAAGATCATTTTCAGAATTAAAACCAATAAAGTTTTCATATCCCTGCCCCCACTGCTTTCCATTTTTTGTAGGGACGTTACCCTGATGTTCACTATTACCGTTAAAATTTACATAGAGTATCTTGCAACCACTTAAACCCTTAATTATTGGTTCTTGTTCTATAGAAGGATAATTGTCGGCTATATAAATAGTAGATAATAGTTTTCCAGACTCTGATACGGTACCTTGTAACATTGTGTTTTCAGGAATCGTTATTTGCCCTTTTATGATATACGTTCCGGGTGGGAGAGTATATTTTCCACCTATGTTTTTTTTTAATTCTTCATAAATCCATGCTTCGTCTCCTGCATTGATCATTGCTCCATCTGGAGTGGCTGCAACTCCATAAGGATAAACTCCTACAGACACTGTAGCTGTAGCATTATTTATTGGTGTGTCAATTAAATAGACACCGTCGGGATCTGTCACATATAACTTTGTTCCATCCGAGCTGACTGCTATAACATTTGAAACATCAACTCCTAATCCTACAACGGCATTTACAGTGGCATTAATAGTGTTCGTTGTTGTGTCAATTACAGAAACCGTGCCTTCGTCACTAGTTGTAATGTCTGCAAAAGATGCCGCTCCTGCTGTACTTCTCAGCATTAAAATAATAGTCGCTGAGACTAAAGTTATTTTATAAAACTCCTGTTTCCTTGTCATGTCGTTTCCTTCATTAAAATATGTAATTATGATTAAAGTTAAGAAAACTTTAATATACATAATTAAGTTAAACATTCTATAGAAAGGTAATTAAAAATATATACATCGCGATATTATTATATACTAAATAAAAATACACAACATGTTATAGTTATAGAGTAATAAAAAATAAAAATCAAAAAAATTCCATAAACGGACTTAAAGTTTTCAGTAATTAAATTTTACTGTTGCGACTACCAGACTCCTCTAAATTCATTATAACAGCATTGGCAGCGCATTTTATTAATATATACGAGTTATGTTTTTTAAATACCTGGAAATACGCAAATGTTAACGAAGATTAATTATTCTTTCAAACTTTATTAGCGGATTGTAAATGGAAATTTATTTCTTGATAATGTTGAGCACTTGAGTCAAATTCACATGCTAGAGAATATAGCTACATAATAAATCCGTAGACAGTAGTGACATCGAACCAATTATTTTTTTAATCATCGACCGTAACCAGACAGTAACCAGTTACATACCCTTAAACAAAAATTTATCATCAGAATCTAAATGTTTTACAATCACACTCATCTATTTTTATACCTTTACCTTTTATTTCATATCATTTCTATTTAGTAGCATTAACCAATTTTTATTATATATGCTTTAAACATCATGTCATTTCTTAACATATAAAAGCGGAATTACTACAGATAATCGCAGGATTCTGTTTAATATTTGAGAATAATATTTCAAAATGAAAAAATATATAATTAATTGAAAATATTAATGAACCAAATCAACGACTGTAACTTGCCAGAATAATTAAATCAATTGAAGGCTGAGAGACAATGAAAAAGAAAGATCATATCTAATAGCTTTAGCTTCAAACACCCTTATTTTAGTTTAAATTATCTCTTCATCTGCACAAAGTGCCATTTTTGGGATAAAGTGTGCATATATTGCGAATGTTTACAGCAATACTACCTCAGTGATTAACACCGCCACAAATACCGTTATATCCACTGTAGCTGGATTAAATGCACCTGGGGGAATTGCAGTTAATCCGGCAGGAACAAAGGTATATGTGACGAATCGGAATGACAATACCGTTTCTGTGATTGACACCGCAACCAATGCTGTCACAACTACGGTGAATGTAGGAAAACGACCTGATGCTATATTTATAGGTAAATATGACAACTCAATTGAAACTGATCCCCAGAATTCAGAGAAGCAGTTTTGAGTTTTGGGATCCGCTCATCAATAACGACATGTTAAAAATTAGTGACAAATAAAAAGGGGTAAGAATAAATGAAGACTACTAAAAAATTGTACTCAGTAGTGTTAGCATCAGCAGTTCTGATGCTATTGTTAATTCTAGTTTCGTCTATTGCATTAGCAACTCAGCCCACGATCACTGAATCACCGCCCGCATACAAAACATATTACTGCAACACATCCTCGCCGGTAGACTCTGTCGCTGAATTCGCCCCAATGGGAGGGGTTTTGATTGCTTATCCGGGAACTATCGCCCCTCCGAAAGATAAAAAACAATTGCCTCCGTCGGGATCGCGCTCTTTTGGCATTCCCAACGAGCTTATTATCCGTATGCAGCAGTTGGATTCAAAAGGAGATCCGGTCAGGATTTTTGTTTTGTGCAACGATGAGACACAGTTACCTTTAATTATTAAAAGTCTTGAGGAAACTGCAAAATCGTTAAAGATCGCATTTGATCCTAATCTAGTATATCTTGTTCCATGGGATACCGACTCCTACTGGACAAGGGACTACGGCCCCTGGTGGATTAAGAACGAAAAAACCGGATATTTCGCTATTGCAAAACATACATACACCTCCCTTGACGTCGGCTCTGTAGGCATGGTGGAAGGATCAGAGGGAGTAGACCCGCGGGAAGTTTCCGGGATATTCAGCCCGAACGATGATGCTGCAGCGATAAAGTTTTCCGATTGGCTGAACGCCCCCATCCGAAAATGGAATGATGCAGGCTTGAACGGTAAAAAACGGCCTCCCATCCAGACCCACGACTGGTATTTCACCGGACTACTTGACACTGGCGGAAATTATATGGTCACGGGGGACGGCATTATCGCTTCGTCTTATCTCGTCGCCAAACAAAACGAACTCCCCGTAGAGTCTGAGGAGCAGGTTACGAATCCCAATGCGTCTGCCATCGAACAGCGCATGGAATATATCATGGACCAATGCAACCGCTTTCTCGGCGCCAACAAATATCTTGTTCTGACCGACCCGACCAACACCTATATCGGTCATATAGATTGTTGGGGGAAATTCCTCGCGCCAAATAAAGTGTTGATCGCGCAGTCTCAGGACAAGAAAACCAATGAGGCTTTGGACGGTATCTCGGATTTCTTTAAAAAAGAGGGGTTTGAGATTTTCCGGGTAATGTGCCAGGACATTTATGTCCCGACAGCCTACACCCCGTCAACCACAGCCGCTTACACCAACAGTCTCATCCTGAACGACCAAGTGTATGTGCCTCTAGCTGGCGGCAAATACAAAAAATTCGATGATGAGGCCCTTAATGTCTACCGCAAAGCTCTGCCGGGTTACGAAGTTGTCGGCATACCTGGAAAACCTGAATTCCCATGGCTGGGTACCGATGCTATCCATTGCAGGACAATTGGCGTACCAAGAGAGGTCGTAGACAACTGGTTGAAAAGCCAGTTATGGTGCAAAAATAATATTTCCTCAGTTTGATACTAGAATTCTGATTCTGTTGCAAAAAATCTGGCTATTCTACAAAACCAGTGAAAAACATCATAAATAGGATATTTATATGTCATAAACAGGTCAATAATGATACAAAAAGCACTAGTTATAGCCTAAAAAGGCAGTAAGATTATTTTTGCAACAGAACCAGTACTTCCCCAGATTGGGTACCAACACTAACTTTCACACCAGATAGATGGTACTCAATCAGCAAAATACAGAAGTGCACTTACATCAACGACTCTTGGTAACGATCCTCGTGTATATTATTTTGGTGACAATAATCATGCCTATAAACTTGGATGAACGGGGACTCCAGCATAAATTTCTACATTAAATAAAATACCGTGAAATCAACCCGGACCTTACTCTTGCAACAGGTGCACCCACAGCCACTGGTGACCCCACTGGTTATACATGGGATGCAGATAAGAGTGAGCATGTGATTTACAAGGACAACGATGGTCATATCCACGAACTTTGGTTTAATGGACAAAATTCGCCTGTGCAATCTCAAAGTGCGACACAATGAAACAATAGCATCTTTTATTATAATCATTAAAATGAGACAACATTTAGTATCAGATTGTAAACGGAAATGTATTTCTCTATACTATTTGGCTTATAATTATATACTCGCGAATATAGCTACACACATTGAATCTAAAGACAAATGTGTCATCAATCCTATGACTTTTTTGATCAGCAACCGTAACCAGATAGTAATCAGTTACAGACGATCAAACAGAAATTCATAACCAAGACAGAGAATTTTTACAATAATACCCAATTTATTTTATATATTTCCCACTAACCGCGTTCTACTATTAATATTCTTCAAAGAAGTGGAGCATATAATCAGTCAAGCTTTCTTCTTTGTAACTATAAATTTCGTTTTATGAATAGGATATCATGAGATCCAAATAATTTCTATTACAATCCTTTCCACATTGTCCGTAACATGGTTACAGTTTAGTTACGTTCCATATACCAGTCTGATTTCCCGCCGTCCATACTTCTTTTTATCTAACAAAACGTTATCTGGTAACAGCTTTTTTAATGTTGTCAGTACATCCTTCTTAACTTTTCTAAAGTTACTAACGTCTCCAACTCTATATTCTGGTTGGATGTGGTGTGTTAAAAAGTCTTTAATCTCCCGTGAACCGATCACTATTTGATCTTTCCCTTCGCTTGCGACTTCTATTACGTCCTTAAATAATAATATCGCTCTTGCGGTTGTTTTGCTCATTCCCACGTGGACAGATTCGCAAATTGGTTCTATAACTGTCTGTTTATTTTTCTTTTTTATAATTTCTTTTATTTGATTAGAAAGTAAAGAAATCTGTTTTGGAATTGTACTTTTGGCTTCGTCGTCTTCAATCGGATAATCGTTAAGTTCCAGCACAGTTTCGATAGTTGTAAGTCTTTTTAGAATATTTAGCTCAGAAGTAGCAAGGACGTTCTCGATATACATTCTAAAAAAAGGTTGAACATCTGGATCCTTAATCAGTATGAGAAACTGGTTTATTTTTTCTGTTTTAGAAGACCCGAATATTGCTTCAGTGCTCATAGAACCACTTCCCTGGTTGTAAACTCCTGGAAGGATCTAGTGTTCAGATAGCAATCGAAACATTTAAAATCTAAGATTACATAGTAACTACTAAGTAAAGCATTTGCAAACATACTGTTTTCTCCTACTATGGGGATAGGGTCTTGGGATTGCAGCCCTAGACCTTTTAAATTATCTTTTTTCACTTAATGAATACATTTTAGATATATATGTAATCTTCTTTTGTTATCTCAGTTCTAGTACAAGCTTAGTCTCGGATTTTTTACCAACTTATAAATATTTTTTTGACCTATTACCTGAAAACTGAAATGGGGTATACAAATAGGTCAAAAAGAACCAGTAAAAATAACATTAAGCGGGATCTTCCGTTGGATATTTGGGTTGTTCTTTCTAGTAATCGCTGCAGGGATGGTTACAGAACGCGAATATTTTTCAGCAGTATTTATATTCATGGCAGCTTTTGTATCATTTCCGCCGATTTCAAATTTGCTGGAATCAGACTTGAATATATCAATATCTGGCCCAGTGAGATTTTTGGTTGTAATACTTCTTCTAGCAGGATCTGTTGCTGTAGAGCCTAGTCATTCATCTTCGGCGGTCATTTATACCCATGCTTTTTCAGGATCTAATATTACCAATCAGGATAACAATGGTAGTTATTGGGAATGGGAATGGCACACGCCATCTCATATAGGCGATACGAAAGCTCTAAAGGGATATGAGTAAAAGTTACTCTGCTGCAAAAAAGTAGGTCTGGTTTTTGAACCATCTCTTATATTGGCAAAAATTTAGGAAGTAAATAGAAAAAAAGATATATAGTATCCATCAACTAACATCCGTTTGGGTTGGATATATACACACAAATAACTATTCAGTCTACCGAAAATCAGTTAGTTGATATCTATTTTGGCGTGATAGACATTTCTAATTGCAAACTGATGGAAAGATAAAAAATTAAAGCAAACTGTTAAATAAAATGAGCTATCAATCTTGTTTTGGCTAGGCTGAATAGTTATTATCATACGTTTAATTTTGATTATTCACTGGGTTATTAGCATCTCGAAGTTATCAACGGCGGAGAAATTTAAACAAAAATAGTATGATCTAGTAAAAAGGGGGTTCAACCCAAGCTAATTTGCAATACGATGGAACCTGGGGTAAAAGTATGAGCGTCGCAAAAATTAACTATTATGGAAATCAAAGTGCCTTATAAATCGGGTAGGAAAATACTGTCAATGCTTCACACACTAACAGTATTTAATTTTATTCGGAAAATTTATTAATCTGTTCTGCAAAATAGTATTTGGGTTACAATATTATAAACTTTTTCATCCGGTTTTCTAAAATTTGACTTTTTTCTATACAACACACAAAATACATTTGCTCAGTATTCCACATCACGTTTAAGTTCTTAGATTCGTTTATTTTTGACTATATGCTAGGGTATCATTTATGGATTAAAGTCCGAGAATATGCAATCATAAAAGATTAAATTAAGTATTGACTTTGCAACAAACAAAACAAAAAAAATACTTATTTATATAAAAGCTAATTTTAAGATATTCTAAGGGCATACATTCTCAGTAATTAACTTTATTTATAGAGTAAATAGTTTATCAATTTTTATTTTGTAGTTATTTTCTAATTATTGGTATTAAATACACATCAAGTGGGCTGAAAATGGGAAATGTGTTATACGATAAAGTAAGTCAAAGACGCACTATCATAAAGGCTTTAGTAATTACTATGCTGACGTTTGTGATTCTAGTGAGTGTTGCAAGCGCGGCACAACTTGCCGGCATTCTTAACTCAGGAGACTACGATATCTCTAAATTGAATAAAGTACTTGAAAACTATATAATAATTCAAGACAAAGCAATTAAAGTCAACCTGCAAAATTCAACGGCTTGGAATAATAAAGGACTTGCCATATATTATTTAAATAAATCAGATGAAGCAATAAAAGCATTTGACAAAGCGATTGAAATTAACCCGAAGTATTCAAAAGCTTGGTACAATAAAGGACTTGTTTTAAAAAAATTAAATAAATCAGATGAAGCAATAAAAGCATTTGACAAAGCGATTGAAATTAATCCGAATTATTCATATGCGTGGAATGATAAGGGGCGTGCTTTAGATGATCTAGGTAAGTACGATGAAGAGATAAAGGCATATGATAAAGCGATTGAAATTAATCCAAATTACTCATATCCTTGGAACAATAAAGGACTCGTACTATATAATTTAAGTAAGTATGATGAAGCGATAAAGGCATATGACAAAGCAATTGAAATTGATCCAAATTATTCATATCCTTGGTACAATAAAGGACTTGTTTTAAAAAAATTAAATAAATCAGATGAAGCAATAAAAGCATTTGACAAAGCGATTGAAATTGCCCCCCAGGATCCCGATGGTTGGAATGATAAGGGACTTGTTTTAGATGATCTAGGTAAGTACGATGAAGCGATAAAGGCATATGATAAAGCGATTGAGATTAACCCAAATTATTCATATCCTTGGTACAATAAAGGACTTGTTTTAAAAAAATTAAATGAATCGGATGAAGCAATAAAAGCATTTGACAAAGCGATTGAAATTGCTCCCCAGGATCCCGATGGTTGGAATGATAAGGGACTTGTTTTAGGTGATCTAGGTAAGTACGATGAAGAGATAAAGGCATATGATAAAGCGATTGAAATTAATCCAAATTACTCATATCCTTGGAACAATAAGGGACTCGTACTATATAATTTAAGTAAATATGATGAAGCAATAAAGGCATATGACAAAGCAATTGAAATTGACCCAAATTATTCATATGCTTGGACTGGTAAAGGAAACTCTTTAAATAATTTAAATAGATCTGATGAAGCAATAAAGGCATTTGACAAAGCGATTGAAATTAATCCGAATTATTCATATGCGTGGAATGGTAAAGGAAACGCTTTAGATGATTTGGGTAAGTATGATGAAGCAATAAAGGCATATAACAAAGCAATTGAAATTGACCCTAAGTGTTCAGATGGTTGGAATGGTAAAGGAATCACTCTAGATAATTTGGGTAAATACGATGAAGCAATAGAAGCATATGACAAAGCAATTGAAATTGATCCGAAGTACTCATACCCTTTGCGCAATAAGGGACTTGCTCTATATCATTTAAATGAATATGATGAAGCAATAAAAGCATTTGACAAAGTGATTGAAATTGACCCTAATAATTTATGTGCTCTGAATGATAAGGGACTCGCTTTGGGTGATCTTGGTAAATACGATGAAGCGATAAAGGTATTTGACAAAGCGATTGAAATTAATCCTAAGTTTTCATATCCTTGGAACAATAAAGGGAACTCTTTAAGTAATTTAAATAAATATGATGAAGCAATAAAAACATATGAAAAAGCGATAGAAATTAACCCCCAGGATCCAGATGGTTGGAACAATAAGGGACTTGTATTATATAATTTAAGTAAGTATGATGAAGCAATAAAGGCATATGACAAAGCGATTGAAATTGATTCGAATTATTCATCTGCTTGGAATAATAAAGGAAATGCTTTAGATGATTTGGGTAAGTATGATGAAGCAATAAAGGCATATGACAAAGCAATTGAAATTAACCCTAAGTATTTCGATGGTTTGAATGGTAAAGGAAATGCTCTTTATAATTTAAGTAAGTATGATGAAGCAATAAAGACATATGACAAAGCAATTGAAATTGACTCTCAATGTTCAATAGTTTGGATTAATAAAGGAAACACCTTATGTCATCTAAATAAATACGATAAAGCAATACAAGCGTATGACAAAGTAATTGAAATTAATCCACAGGATTCAATAGCTTTGAACAATAAAGGAGAAGCATTATCACGTTTAAATCGAGACGATGAAGCAATAAAGGCATTTGACAAAGCAATTAAAATTAATCCACAGTATTCACTAGCTTGGAGCAATAAAGTAGAGACTCTAAAATATCTAAATAAATTTAGTGAAGCAAACCAAACATATAATGAAGCAATTGCAATTAACCCGCAGCATTCAATGGCTTGGTACAATAGAGGATTTGTTCTAGATACTTTGAAGGATTCTTCAGTTGATATATTTGCTTCTTATAGAAGTCCAATAAAAACTCCGAGCGAAAATATTAATCAGGTGTCCAGCACAGTTACTGGTGCAACTTCGTCAGTCAGTTATTCTCAACGTCAAGACAAATTATTTTTAAGAAATTATTAATGAAAAAAGAATTCATTGATCAATAAATTGCTTCAAAAGTTATGGCTTATTAATGCATTTCGGAATAGAAATATCAATTATAATAAACAGGCCGCTGATGCTCTATATTTGGCATCATTAAAAAATAGCAGAAAATCGGCATAATTTAGGATCTTTTGTAGCTAATTTCAAAACCTTTATAGTTAATTCATCGACTCAAATATAAATCATAAAACATATCTACTCGAACTTATTTATGAATTCGGCAGGCTGTTTCATAAAATTATGCTTTTTTTCTTGAAGTTTATTGATATCAGAATTCAATAATTCTATAATATCTGATTTTGAATCTTCATCAACATATAAATCATTAGCTTTCTTTAAATATTCTAGACTTTTAGGTACATTTCCCAAGAGATAATACGTTAACGCCATATTATAATAGGCATAAAGTTTTTTCATATCATAATTATTAAGAGCTACTAGTTTTTTCGGCTTACTGTGGAAGGACCAGATTCCCTGGTTAATTGTTTGATTTTTTGTGCTATTATTTTCAAGCAGTTTAATTTGTCTCTCTTGAAGATTACAAGACTGCTCTAAATAACCTAGAAACCTTAAAGAGTTTGAATAGTAATAATATGGTAACAAGAAATTTGGGTTCAATTCTAATGTACTTTTATACCACAAACTGGCATTTTGATAATCTTCGTTATCATAATACACATGCGCAAGGTTATTTCTGTAATGTTCATTCCAATTAGATAAATTTATAGCTTTTTTATACATTCCTATGGCGTCGTCAGTTTCATTTTGTTTATTATATATAGTTCCCAAACCTGCATATGCAGCTGCAATTGAATTATTTAAAGAGATGGCTGTTATATAGAAATTCTTGGCCTTATCTAGTTGACTTATGTTATTTTGATGTAATGCTAAGGCAAAATCTCCTAAATAAAGATATGGAAGTGGGTCATTTATATTTTCATTTAAAAGTGCATTTAATTGCTTATTAGTAACTTCTAGATTGGCACTAATATTCCCAACTTCACTAAATACATCGCATTCAAATAAACCCCGACTAGCATTTTGATTTAGAGGATCGACTTTTAAAACTTGATTAAATTCATTCTTAGCTGCATCAATTCGCTCTACGAATAAAAATTGAACGCCTAAGTCGTTATGAAAGTTCGTAAAGTTTTTTTTGAGATCATCTTGTTGTTGTTGATACATATCTTGTTTTTGCTGGAGTTCTAATTTTTCAAAATAATAGGTGGGTGAAATATGATAATAAAGACAGCCTATATAAATGACAATAGCAGATAAAATTACAATATTAGAATTAATAAAACTTAATATCCGAGCGCAGCTAGATATAGCTTTTTTTATCTTTAATATATTCTTCCCACCAATTTTTTAAGTTGTCTTTCTCGCAAGGTATATATAAAATATCTTGCATTCAAAATAAAGTTATAATAAGTGCATTAAAAGCTATAAATATAAAATATGATATGATGATCTAATTTTCTATTTTGATAAAAAATAAGATTGTATATATAATTTTCTATAACATTTACAATATATGTTTTTATTTTTGGGTTATGTGAAGTTTGGGGTAACTAAATAGATAATGGTCTTTTGAAGAAAGTAACTACTATCATAACAGACAAAGATTCCATAGAACCAACTTAAATAAAAATTACGTATTATTAAATATTATTTATGTATGATGAAAGGAAAAAAATCGGTTATGAGTAACTTGCGATCTTCTAGAAGCTGTCATATTCATTGAATATACGAGTCAAACAGATGTAGCCATAATCGGACTGTCGTTCTTAGTCGATAAGGGAAGTAGAATATAAAATAATACAATGGAAGGCGAAAGGGATACCCACAGCTAGATCTCGCATCTCATTTGATATACGGAGATATTTATTAGTTATAATTAATTTTATTTAAATATATATTATTATGAATATTATATTCTAACTTAAACTATTTAATACCCATATTACCTAGCCCTTATTTTATAAATTATCGCATCTAAAACCTTTCCATGCCAATCCAAACACGTTTTAATCTCAGGACCTACAACGGGTTTATAATTTGTCCTAAGATAACCCTGATCTTCTATAGAAAACGTCTTAAATAATCCTATAATCGTTCACATTTGATAGACTAATTACAAAAGGACAGGCACATATCAAAACAGAATAACACTATATATCATAGGTACTATATATTTAATAGATATATAAATAAGACAATTTACAAGGAATTTATCAGGTGGATTTCAAAAAATTGTTTTTGGAAGAAAATGTAGGTGGCTTTAATCTCCTGTTTCGAACTGCATTTGGAGTGATTGCAATCATTGCTCTGGCAATAGGTTTTGTAAAAACGTCTCCCTTGAAATTGGTTTTTCCCTGATAGCTTTTTACAGGGTTCTACACTTCAATCATGAGACACTGTAGTCCCCTATATCTTCAAAATTAATACTGCAAAAATAAGCAGAAATAGATTTCTATGGGCTTAAAGGATTTATCCTGATCAGGAATATTTAAAAAGTTGATCTTTATGGACTGCACGTGAGTCAATACATACAGTCCATAGAAGGATTGGTTGAAGGTGGGGTAGACCTTTAAATTATGACTCGATTTAATTTGTTATATAGTTTTTGCATATATTCTAAATAGCACTAACTTAAACTAAATAGTGCTAGGATCGCGTAGTTCTGATCTTGTGAATTATGACATAGGGATGCCTTTTCATGTCAATTAATACATAACTTAATACCGACCCCCTACAGTAGATTTCTAATTGTTCCTTGGAGAATCATCCTACTCAAAAAAGGCTTGAATCGTTCCATAAATGGTAATTTGTTTATTGCAAAGTAATAGTAGGGCAGAATCTCATTCTTCTTAAAATCTCACAAAAAACTCCTTAAATTCTTCTATAAAATAACATAGTTAAAGGAGAAACTAAGAGTAAAAATATCTATCTTAAATATAAATTTTTATAAGCTTAGGTGACATAGCTGATCTGAAATGTCAAAAGGGTGATTTAATGAGCTGTTGGCGAAGGGGATGCCTACAGTTCAATCAAATATCTAATTTAATATACATTGAACTTTATTAATCATATTTTAATTTAATTGGTTATATACTTTTAGGAATATACTTTACTAACTTAAACTCATTAGCATTAACATTACCTGGTTCTAATCTCATTAATTAGAAAATAGGGAAAGCTATCCATCCCAGTCAATAAAAAATTTTATTTCAGTTTCTATAGCAGAATTATAATCCATAACAGCCAAAATTCCCAAACCTACTCGAGAAAATGCTTTAAATTGCTCCACGAGAAGTTACTTGATACCTTAATAGCCCCAAAGTGGCGTCGATTGATTATAAATTAAATCAAATAGTGGTCAAACTATCCTAAATAACAACATACATTTTCTAGCTATATAAATATATATTATTACATATATATAAATTTTCAATTCTTATTAATATATATATTTCCTTAACTATTTTTATTATATTACTTTTATTGTGGGAAAAGTAACATGTAAAATAAGGGGGTAAATTAGTGATAATTAAGCACAAATTGTATAAAATAGCCTTAGTTTCAATAGTTATGGTTTTAATGTTGGTAAGTACCGCAGGTGCAGCGAGATATGGACAAGTAATATTGACAACCGATAATGCAACTCAAATGGTGGATTTCTTAAAATTCCCAGTCTGTGGATGTGAAGATAACTCAGGTGGATGTGGATCGTTCATGGATCTTTTCAGACACTGTTTACCTTGCCACGAAAATTGCACAAAAGAACGTCAACAAGCCGAAGAATAGTTTTTATCGCGTATCTGCCACTTGATTAAAAAGTGATTAAGTAATTTTTTAATCACTAATTATTTTTAATTTTTTCATTTATACCTACATTTCTTGTTTTTGGTTATTATTTATATTTTGCAAATATTCTGTATGATACTAATTTATTTTAATAGTATGACAATTATGTGAAATCCGATCCAAAAATCTAAGTAATATACTTTTATTATACCTTTTTGATCATTTTAAAGATATAATAGTGTATAGAAAATATCACGAAGACACTTACCGGGCTATGGCTGCAAAATCGTGGGGATTTTAATTTGGTTGAAAAAATGACTTAATCTGGGCTACTAGGATAACTTTTGTTTTGAGTCCTAAGGGTGGCATTAGCTAGTTAATAAAATGGCTTAAATCACCGCACAATCAATCGTTTTTTTGAGATCAAGAGTCAAAAAACAGGCTCATGTATAAGAAAAATAAGAAAATACTAAATATAATCATCACATATATTATTTAAATTAAATAAAAAAACTGTGAGACTATGTCTAGACCTTCAAAATTAACTCCAAATATAATCAAAACGGATTGGTGAAAATATCGCATTGGGACTTCCGTACTCTTTGGCCGCCGAAGCAGCCGGGATTACCTATCAGACTTTCAACGAATGGGTAAAAAGGGACAGACAGAGAAATCTGGGAAATATTTTAAGTTCTATAAATATATTCAAAAGTGCTATGCTGATGCCGCTAAAGAACTTTTGGAGCGGCTAAACGATGCCGCGAAAGCCGGAGACACGCGGATATGCACATGGATTCTCGAAAGACGCTTTTCCGGAAGACTTCGGCAGACATGAATACCGAAAAACAAATGCGGTTTCAGAAAACCTGAATCAAAACTTCGAGTTAATCGTCACTGATACAGACAAAATTAAGGCACAAATTCTAAAAAAGTTTGATTTGGGTAAAGAAAATCAAGAGTTTTCAATTGATTAAGATTTTTCATCCGAAATAGATATAGTTTTAATAGAATATATTCCATTCTAATTTAATTCAGTGGTATAAGTGTAGATAGGGTTACCAAAATCTCCACCAAGGCCTACCTTTTTCAGTATTGTCCGGAAGCAGCTTGATATTCAACCTACTGTTCTCCTGAATTAAACTTTGTATGTGGACTGCTTGCTTGTGCATATTTTCATTCAATTTTTCTATTTGTTCGTCCTTAGTATGCAGTTGTTCACAGAGTTCCTGAACCTGAGATTTCATATCTTCAATTCTGGCTTTTTGTTCTTGTATGACAACTGTGCTGACACTTGTATGCATTTGTATGTCATTTTGTTGAGTTATATGGTTTCCTGTACGACAACTTGATAATTTTGATTCTTTTAAGGTTTCAAGACCATCATTAACAGCTTGGCTCAAATTGTCATACTCTAAGCATACCCAATCATACAAGCTTTTTGGGATCCGAGCATTAACTCTAATCCGGTCTTCCTTTTGGCTCACATTGTCATACATAAAGCATACATTTTATAAAGTTATCTATTCTACTATGCTCGCTTATATGCAGGCAAAAGCCACGTTTCAGAAAGTTCTGTAAAGTGTGGTTGATTCTATATCTTTTTCTTCCCAATGAAAAAATAGGGATTCTCAGTTTGTTAGCAAAATGAGTTAAACAATTAAGGAAAAAAACTTAAACGCATCGGATTGATTATCTCACTAACTACACAAACAATTTATTATTATTGTTAATTTCATGTTGATAGATACATTCTCCACCCATAATTTAAAAGGATTGGTCACCTAATTTTCCAGGGCAATAATGATGTTCCTTAAGGTAATCTCTATTGCTCTAGTTCTTTTTTGAGTCTTTAGCTCAGTGATATTAATCTCATTTCAATATTTGATAATAAGTTTTTTAAAAAATTAAGAATTTTAACTCTTACAAAAAGGATTAATTTTCAGGAGAGGGTAATCTGGAAAAATACCAAAAATTCGTTGAGATGGCTGTCAAGCTGGGCGCCCACGATGCTAAGATTATTAAGACAGATAGTATAGTCACAGCGGCGTGGACCAGCTGGAAGTGCAGGTATGGATGTCCAGAGTATAACAAAAGCCTTTGCTGTCCGCCTAATTCACCTACACATCAAGAGACTAGGGAACTGGTAGATTGCTATGAATACGCGCTTTTAGTACATTTTTCGCCAAATATCGACAAAGCGACGGAAGACCTTCTAAATAGGATAAAGGTCATCAACACGCTTGAGCTCGATATTACCCGTTCTGAACTAGTATCCAAATAATAAAGAGTAAGATATGCAATTAATTTTGTTGGAGTGGCGAGCACGTGCATAATTTCTTGTAAATTTTATCTATGCCACTTAATTTTTTTGATTACTGTTCCATTATTATTATACTTGTTTCCTGTTATCTAGCTGGACCGTTAAATCAATCTGATAGTATCATTTTTACCGTTTTATATACACAGGTAATTATAAAATCTAATGTTTTTTGCACTAATCTGAGCCAAAAACGCTCTCAATTTGGAGCTAAAATGGCAGAAATACATAGTTTTTATCACAAAAACTATGTATATTTTCAATTTCAATTTTTCATTACAATTTTTTATACTATTAAACCTAACTCATAAGTTTAAGAGTTTAGAAAAACGCAGATTCATTTAATTTTAAAAAATAAGTTCTTTTCAAGTCTAATTTGCTTTTCTGATTACTAATCTGATACTAAATATTGTTACCGTTTCCAGGCTCTTATTTTTAATATATACTATCGGTAAATATTTAATATGTCGATTCTATATTATTTATTGATTAAGTTTATTTTAGAAGGCCTTAGTTCCAAAATCTAGTGATTTTTAAACACCGTCTTTCGAAAATAGGAACAAGTTTTATAAAATAGGGGGAATCCAAAGGTGAAGCATCAACAAGCTAATGTTTTTAAGATTATGTTATTATGCTCGATTTTATTATTTATCGGATTGATGAGCGCTTCTGTTACGCATGCTCAAACTTATAGTTTTGTTACTGCGTGGGGTTCTGGTGGCGCTGGTTCCGGAACCTTTAATGGTCCACATGCGGTTGCCGTAGATTCATTGGGGAATGTTTATGTTGCTGATACGGTCAATAATATCATTCAGAAATTTAAGAGTGACGGCACTTTTATTACCCAATGGGGTGGTGGAGGCTCCGGAAATGGACAATTTAATGCTCCATGGGATGTTGCTGTAGATTCATCGAACAATGTTTATGTTGTTGACACAACCAATGAGCGCATTCAGAAGTTTGACAGCAACGGCAACTACCTTCTCCAATGGGGTAGTGGTGGCTCCGCCGTTGGACAATTTAATGGTCCGCATGGTGTTGCTGTAGATTCATCGGGCAATGTTTATGTTGCTGATACAGTCAACGAGCGCATTCAGAAGTTTGACAGCAACGGAGTATTCATTAATACATTTGGTATTCCTGGTAGTGGTCCAGGACAATTTTCTGGTCTATTTCGTGTTGCTGTAGATTTATCGGGCAATGTTTATACTACCGAGACAGTCAACGAGCGCATTCAGAAGTTTGACAGCAACGGCCACTATATTACCCAATGGGGTTCTGGGCCAGGTAGCGGAAGTGGACAATTTTATAGTCCATATGGTGTTGCTGTAGATTCATTGGGCAATGTTTATGTTGCTGATACAACTAATAATCGCATTCAGAAGTTTGACAGCAACGGCAGCTACATTACCCAATGGGGTTCTCTGGGTTCCGCTGACGGACAATTTACCAATCCATATGGTGTTGCTGTAGGTCCATTTTGCAATGTTTATGTTGCCGATACAACCAATAATCGCATTCAGGAATTTGCCGGTTCTTGCAATCCCCTTCTGACAATAACAAAGGTACCATCTCCAACAACTTATAGTGCTGCAGGGCAGACTATCGCATATACTTACCTGGTGACTAACACAGGAACTTCGACTATCACAGGTATTGTGGTTACAGATACACCGCTCGGCAAAATCACTCTTGGTTCACCCGGTTCACCAGTTACCAGTCTTGCACCGGGTGCTCAAGCTATAGGAACAGCTACCTACACAATAAAACAGTCAGACGTTGATAATTCTGTTACTTTAAGCAATTCAGCAAGTGTAACAGATGACCAAGGAGTATTGGCAGGCACGGGTACCGTGATAGTAACTCCAGTTAAGAATCAAGGTCTGACAATAACAAAGGTACCATCTTCAACAACTTATAGTGTTGCAGGGCAGACTATCGCATATACTTACCTGGTGACTAACACAGGAACTTCGACTATCACAGGTATTGTGGTTACAGATACATCGCTTGGCAAAATCACTCTTGGTTCACCCGGTTCACCAGTTACCAGTCTTGCACCGGGTGCTCAAGCTATAGGAACAGCTACCTACATAATAAAACAGTCAGACGTTGATAATTCTGTTACTTTAAGCAATTCAGTAAGTGTAACAGATGACCAAGGAGTATTGGCAGGCACGGGTATCGTGATAGTAATCCCAGTTACAAATATTGGTCTGGAAATAACTAAGAAAGCATCTCCAATAACTTATGACGATTTAGGCCAGATTATCACATACACATACACTGTAAAAAACGTAGGAAATGTGGATATTAAAGGACCTATCACTGTTACAGACGACAAGTTTGGCACAATAATTATTCCAAACAGTGACACTCTTAGTAAAGGTTCAAGCATTACAAAAACAGATACCTACAAAATAACAGAAGCTGATATTAATGCAGGTTCTGTGACCAATTTAGCATATGCAACAGGTTTATTCAATGGATATACAATAACTTCACCCCAGGCTCTTGCGGTAGTTCTCTATAAACATCGAGAACATCATGAAGAACATCCAAACAATGAACGATTAATACCTAACTATGGTGGTTGTGGCGGTTGTAGCGCTGCTGTTGTACCTTTATCGATGATGTATGGCAGTCCTATGCCTGTGTATTGCAATGAGCAACCTTATGGGTATGATAGTGGACCTTGTGGACCTACAGAATCACCAAATTCAGACTCCAATGGTCACAAGGCTAAAGCTCATTTGAGCAAACATAAACATAAAAATTATTCCAAACACCATAAAAAACACTGCTGAACAGCTCCAAGCAAGGGAGTGATATAAGGGTCTTGCTTGAATTAAATTTAAATAATATTGAGCAAGTGAAGGCCTTATCCCCCTTCCGCTGTTTGTACCACAAAAATTGACTTAATCTCAGCCAGTACATTAGATAAAAATTAGTCGAATTTTCAGTTCCATTAAATGGAAGTAGCGACTGCAACGACAAACTTAGATCTTAGTTTCCAGTGGTCCATAAAATATGGGATGAGCAAAACGGTTCCGTTGCAAAAAATATGGCTTTCTTGCAAAATCAGAAAAAACCTTCACAATTCGGAAAATTAAACATTTTCATTCGAGCGAAAATTACACATAAAGATGAAAATTATAGTGTCAAAATGCAGAAATATTATTTTTGCAACAAAACCCGTAATCTATTTCCTTTTCACGAACAATTAGTTCTCTATCAATTATCTAGGATAAAATTACCAGATTTACTGATGCAGAAGTTTATATACAAAAACTGTGCATCATTGGAAAGAATAAAAAGGAATATTATTTATTGAGCTTTCTTATGTTCGTAGGTCTTGATAACATATAATCTGCCTTCGTGGGCTTATAAAACAGGTATTCCTGCTTGCCCTTGTATCCCTTAATGTACTTCTTTACTGTCGCCCTGAATTCCACAAGATCACCGAGTTTCAAATCGGCCTGCTCAAAACCTTTAGTCATATTGAACCATTGATGATCAGAAACTATTTGTCCTGTCTCATCTGTTATGTCTTTCAATAAGATCGTATGAACACCG
>Ga0187851_10001096_pt1 | contig 26412 bp, 25 predicted proteins | sample June2016WEW_6_10_FD_132997 | JGI IMG/M metagenome (GOLD analysis project Ga0187851, IMG submission 132997) | Peatland microbial communities from SPRUCE experiment site at the Marcell Experimental Forest, Minnesota, USA - June2016WEW_6_10 | ecosystem: Environmental > Terrestrial > Soil >...
ACTTCCCATATCTCCTACTACCAGTGAATTCAAACCCTAAAAGTGCCTCACGAAGTTTACTTGATTTAACGTTTATTAAGATTTCAGGACTCCTTATTTCAACATTTTTTATTCTTTGATGCAGAGAAGTAGAATCAAAGTAATTTTTATAGATTTCAAGACTTGGTAATTCCGGCATGATTTAACTTCACTTCATTGAATCTAAAAAATATATTAAAATTTTTTTTAACTCATGATTTCATTATAGTTGGGAGAATTATGAAATTATGTAATGAAACAAGATTTATAGTCTAATATATAATTTATATACTAATATTCTTAAGGATATTAAGATTCCAAATATTTCGATTTAAAAAAAAATGGAGTTTAATCATCTATATAATTTTAATTGAACAATAATATTTTGTAAAATAAAAGCCCATATACTTTTTTCCTTTCAAGATAGTTTACTTATCCCAAGTAATTTTATTATTTACTTACTATAATTCTTGATTTTAACTATTTCCACGTAGGGATGGCTTTTAACGAATTCTCTGTAAGGTGATATTAATTCCAACAATATTTCAAGGGCTTTCCTGATACTTTTCCCATCTTTGGCAATGGTGGGGATTATAGGTGCATTAACAAAATCTATTTGAAGTTCTTCATTTTTTAAGTCTTGTTTATTAGCTGTGATAGCGTAAGGTATTTGTTTCTGGCTTATGAATTTTATTATTTCTTCATCAGCTTTTGTAATGCCTATTGTATTATCTATGAATATAATAACTCCATTTATATCTTTGAATAGGGAGTATTGCTTAGATTTCCATTTTATTTTTTCGGGATGACTTAAAAGATGAATTTTCCTGTTTTTTATGGTTAAACTTCCTTGTTCGAGATTTTTGGTTTGTAATAATTTATCACATATGTTTTCCATTGCTGTGGTTTTTCCAGAGCCTGGTGCTCCCATCACTAAAATTTTTTTTATTTCCATGATTACCACTCTTTTTTTTTATTTCTTTTTTTTCTCACTTTTTTTCTTCTTCATTTTTGTAATTGTTTATTAAAATATTAAAGTTTTACTATTTGTGTATAAATAATCACATTTTGTGATTAAATAAAGTATTTTTTTAAATTAAGTAATAATATAACTATAGTTATATTTTTAATATAAATCTTTCTCTAAAATAATATAATTATAAATACATTTACAAAGAAGTCAAAAATCTCTATCGAATCCCAAAACCCCACGAAGAGTTCATAAGATAAGTTAAAAAAAAATATAAAAAAAATAAAGTAATTGAAACCGGAATAGAAAAAAAAATTGAATTCTTTCTATATCTAAAATTTATTTGCAAAGTATTCTATTTTCCGTCTCTAAAAAAAAATAGAATGGACTTTTAAACTGCTTTTTCTCCTCGTTCACCAGTCCTAATCCTCACAACATCTTCAACAGAAGATATAAATATCTTACCATCTCCAATATCTCCGGTTTGCGCGGTTTTTACAATATTATCAACTACTTCTTTAACTTCCGCATCTTGAACAATGATTTCCAGACGAGTCTTAGGAAGTAAATCTATACGATAATCACTACCCCTATAACTTTCAGTGATACCTAATTGTCGTCCCCGACCTTTTACCTCAGTCACAGTGATTCCATGACATTTGATATCTTCTAGAGCTTGTTTCACTTCATCTAATTTGCTTGGTCTTATTATGGCTATTATCTCTTTCATACAAAATCACTCCTAAATTCTGTAACCAGATTCCTCATGTAAGGTAGTATCAAGACCTTCTAATTCTTCGTCATCTGTCACTCTTAAACCAATTGTTTTATCTATTACGAATGCAATGACTAATGTCCAACCACCAGACCATGCTATAACGGTACCAATGTCGATTAATTGCCATACCATCTGCATAGGGTTACCATAGAATAATCCTACCCCTGCAGGATTAATGAATGGTGCTGCGAATAAACCAGTGGCGAGAGCTCCCCAAAGTCCTGAAACACCATGTACAGCAAATACATCAAGTGAATCATCATATCCAAAGCGTGGTTTTAACCATGTCATTGCATAGTATGAGAAGAATGAAGTTATGAATCCAAGTATCAATGCACCCTCTACGGATACATAACCAGATGCAGGAGTTATAGCCACTAAACCACAAACTGCACCAGTTATTGCACCGAGTACTGTAGGTTTTCCTGTTTTTATAATATCAATTAACATCCAAGATATCATAGCTGCAGCTGTGGCAGTGTTAGTTACAAGGAATGCTGATGATGCAAGACCTCCAGCTGTAAGCGCAGAACCCGCGTTAAACCCGAACCAACCAAACCATAATAATGCAGCACCTATTACTGAGTATCCTAAGTGATGTGGTAATAATTTGGTGTCTTTTCTTGCTCCCAAATATATACAAAGTACTAATGCAGCTATACCACAATCAAGATGTACAACTGTACCTCCAGCAAAGTCTAGTGCACCTAGTTTAGCCAACCATCCTCCACCCCACACCCAGTGGGATATTGGGACATATACTATAGTAATCCATAGTGGTACGAATGCAAGCCATGCTTTGAATTTCAACCTACCAACTACAGCACCTGATATCAGCGCGACTGTAATAGCGGCGAATACTAACTCAAATGCAGAATAAATAGTTACTGGTATAGTTGGTGCTAATGGAGCTAGTGTATTGGAAGTTATTCCAAAAAATAATATATTAGCTCCATTACCTATTAAACCATTTACATCAGTACCGAATGCAAATTGGTATGCATATATAACCCATATAACACTTGTAATAGCAAAAGCTATGATAGACATAAAAAGGGTGTTTAAAACGTTTTCTCTTTTCACCAAACCACCGTAGTATAATGCCACTCCAGGAACTGTCATAAGCATTACTAAGGCGGTGGCGGTGAGCATCCACGCTGTATCACCAGAATTAAGAACAGCAGTAGCTACCATAATGATTTTCCTCCTTAATATTAAATTAACAATTTGATATTGATAAGTAAACTTGTTTTCTATTTTTTCTAAAAAATTTATGAAAAAATATTAAGAAAATTTATAATCTTTATGTTTAAACTGTAAATCCTCTGTAAACAAATTATTTCCAACTTAATTCTCAAACGAATAGTTGTAAAATGGTTTTCTTTGAAATTTTAGTTAGTTTCCGAGTTTATTTTATTATTTTATTTAATTTCACCTCGTTTTTAAACGAATTTTCCTATATTTTTTAAATCAACCAAACCGGAAGGAAACCGTCTTCCGGTATTATAATTTTAAATCGTTAATCAAATATAAAGGTTTCGATCTAGTATCCAATTTCATAAAAAAAAAGCTAATATTAATACCTAATAAATTAAAAGAATTAAACAATTCCCAAGAAAAAAAGTAAGAAAGATTAAATGGCTTTATCTCCACGTTCACCTGTTCTAATTCTTACCACGTCTTCTACATTTGAGATGAAAATTTTACCGTCTCCAATATTTCCTGTTCTACCTGTTTTTACTATACTTTTAACTACATCCTCAACTTCATCATCCTTAGTTACAATTTCAATTTCAGTTTTAGGTAAAAGATCCACATTATAATCCTGTCCCCTGTAGCTTTCAGTTATACCTAATTGTCTCCCTCGTCCCTTCACATCCTTTATAGTCAATCCATGGCATCCAATTTCTTCTAAAGCTTGTTTCACATCTTCCAACTTATTTGGTCTTATAATAGCGATTATCTTTTTCACAATCCCACATCCTAAATATTTTGATAGCTAAATAAGTTAATATATGGGCACTTGTCATTTATAACTATTTATGACAGTCTGTAACCGGATTCCTCGTGTAGAGTAATGTCCAGACCATTTATCTCTTGCTCGTTTTCCACTCTTAGACCTATGGTTTTATCTATAATTTTACCTATTATCAGAGTCATAATCAGTGAGTAAGCTCCAATTGCTAAAACTGCTAAAAGTTGAATACCTAATTGACCGGGATTACCATATAATAAACCGCCTTTAATTGAACTGTTTATTGCTGAAGTAGCAAAGAATCCAACACTTATTGTTCCAACAATACCACAAATTCCATGTATTCCAAATACATCCAATGCATCATCATATCCCAATCTAGATTTCAGACTTGAAACCGCGTAGTAAGCGCAGAAACTGCCGGCGAATCCGATGATTAGGGAGGCTGAGAAGTTAACATAACCTGCAGCTGGAGTGATACATGCTAATCCAGCTATTGCACCAGATAATGCACCAAGGAGTGTTGGTTTACCTGTTTTAAGCTTATCCATCAACATCCAAGTAAGCATACCCATTGCTGCGGCGGAGTTGGTTACAATCATCGCGGATACTGCCAGATTGGTTGCTCCCAAAGCTGATCCAGCGTTAAATCCGAACCAACCGAACCAAAGAAGGCCTGTACCAATTACAGAATATCCTAAGTGGTGAGGTAATAATTTTTTATTTTTACGTACACCGATTAGTAGTACTAATGCTAGGGCGGCCATTGCACTGTTAAGGTGGACTACGGTACCTCCTGCAAAGTCTAGGGCACCCATTTGAGCGAGCCATCCTCCACCCCACATCCAGTGTGCTACTGGTATATATACTAATGTTAGCCATACTGGAATGAATGCTAGCCATGCGGTGAATTTCATTCTCTCAACGACTGCACCAGATATGAGGGCTACAGTAATAGCTGCAAATGTCATTTCAAATACTGCATATAAGCCTTCAGGTATTGTAGGGGCGTAAGTTGATAATACATTCGATTCTACAACATTGTTGAAGAAGGGATTGCTTAATGCCCCGATAAATCCATATATATTCTGTCCAAATGCTAGATCATATCCATAAATGAACCATAGGATACTCACAATAGCAAATGCTACAAAAGAAAGAAATATAGTGTTTAAAACATTTTCTCTCCGGATTAGTCCCCCATAGAAGAGTGCTAAACCAGGAATTGTCATCAAAATTACTAACGCTGTTGATATAAGCATCCATGCTGTATCTCCAGAGTTAAAAACTGGATCCATAATAGTTTCCTCCATTTAATTAAATTTTACCTTGATTGGTTTGGTTGATTCCTTCAAGAATTAAAAATGTAGTATTTAATGAATCTGAAATTAATTTCATGGAAATTTTAATTTTTCTAAGTGGTTTAGGATTCGAATTAAATGCATTTTATATTCTTGAAATACCGGAAGTATGCATCCGCTTGGAATAGGATATAGGAAACCTAATTCCGTTAAATTAATTTTTGAAAAATAGTATATAACCTTTATGGTTTAAGTCATGAATATTCATTATAAAATTAGATAAGGAACCTCAGAAACAATAAAAAAATATCTAAAATTTGAAATATCTAAAATTTAAATATTGATAATAAATCTAATTTTGAATTATTAAAAAAAAATATTAAAAAAAAATAGAAAAATTTATTTATAAGCTATAGGGGCTTCTAAACCTGCCATTTTAACTCCAGTAAGTGCAGATGATTCTACTGTCAAAGCACGTAAGTCATCTTTCTCTAATTTAAGAATATCAGTATTACCTGCTTGTTGAGTTAGCATCACAGCTTCCTCAGTCATTGCTTCAATATAACGAGACACTCTTTTACCAGCCTCTAAGTAATCTAAGCGTCTTCTAAGTTGAGGATTCTGTGTGGCAATACCTTTCTTACAAGTTCCAGTATAACACGTTTGACAAACTCGGCAACCAATTGAAACGAGAGCAGCAGTTGCAATATAAACGGCATCAGCACCTAATGCTATAGCTTTAGCCACATCTGCGCCATTTCTAATACCACCACCGGCAACTAAATTCACTTCTTCCCGTAGATTAATCTGTTTAAGAGCTTCATCAGCCTCCACGATAGCAGCAATGGTGGGAACTCCAGAATGCTCAGTAACTATATCTGGCCCAGCACCAGTACCACCCTGCATACCATCAACAACTACAATGTCTGCACCTGCTTTAGCTGCAATTTTAACATCATCACTAACCCTACCTGATGTGAATTTCACAATTATTGGTATTTTCCAATCAGTTATCTCCCTTAGTTGAGATATTTTCATACTAAGATCCTCAGGCCCTACAATATCCATGTGTCTGGCAGGACTCAGAGCATCAGTCCCTTCAGGTATCATCCTAATACGAGAAACATCACGAGTTACTTTTTCACCTAAAAGATGACCTCCCATACCAGATTTAGCGCCTTGACCAATTTTTATTTCCACTGCTTCGGAGTTATTTAAATAAGCAGCGGAGACACCAAAACGACCGGATGCATATTGTGCTATAAGTTTAGAAGCATACTTCCTCTCCTCAGGGAGCATTCCTCCTTCTCCAGTGTTAGTGGCAGTGCCAGAGAGAGTTGCACCCATAGCTAAGGCTATTTTAGCTTCTTTACTTAATGCGCCAAATGACATAGCAGCGATCATTATAGGAGTATCCAATACTAATGGGTTTTCAGCATATCTCGTTCCCAAAACCACCCTAGTATTACATGGCTCCCTATATTTGTCAATAGGTGGTCGAGAAACTTGGGCAGGTATAATCACTAAGTCATCGAATGTGGGAATAACTCGAGTAGCTCCGCAACCTCTTACTTTATAGCTGCCTTCAGTTGATTTCCTATTTATCTCCACTAGATCACTGAATGACCATACATTTCTACGATCTTCTGGAACTGCGTTCACTTCTATTGCATTGTTGGGGCACATTTCCTCGCATATCCTGCACCCTACACAGAGTTCATGGTGTAGTGGATAAGGTTCATCGTCGATTATCTCGTATACTTCATGTGGGCAATTGTTAAGGCAGGAGTAGCAGTTTTGACATAATTGTTCATCTCGGTTATCGCACATGTACCAGCAGCAGCCTGGTCTGTTAAAGTTTCTCCTGCATAGTTCTTTGTTTCTTTCTATTTTAAATGGCAATTTTTACTCCTCCTTAGTTTCTTTAAGTAATTTAAGAGGTTCAAATACTGGGCATGCTGCATATTTAGTTCCTGATGCACTTAAAACATCGGCTATATTATTAGTTAATTTAGCTTCAGGTTTCCATGGATGTGCTTTGTTTTTATCAACAATAATAACTTCATCAACCATTTTCTGGGATAATGCATAGTTTAATAATGCTGTAGCTACTCCTCCATCCTGACCTTTAATCATAGGTGCTTGGGCAGATACTATCTTCAGATAGTCCCCTAAAGGTTTGTTACTGGCATCTTCACTTAACATTTCTTCTGGAATATATGTGCGTGGACAGGTTACATAGCAGAGGTTACAGTCATCTGGGCAGTTTCCTTTGAGTTGCGGTTTTCTATCCTCTATGGATATTATATTTTCTGGACATGCGATTACACATGCTCCACATAGTACACATGTTCCTACGTCTATTACATCACTTTTGAGGTCGATGAATTGACATCCTTGTACTTCTTCCTGAAATTCGTCTTTAGATATTTGTCTACTATATAATACCGGCCTTCCTACTTTTTCTCTTTTTTTGATCTCCTCTCTATTTTCCTTCTTCTTATTAATGGCTAGCTTCTCAATTATTTTAAGACCAGATTCCGTTAAAGGTTTTGTTTTTATATAATTATCTTTTTCAGCATTTTTTAAAAGATTTAAACCTTTTTCAGTTCTAATTATAACGGTTGACCATTGTTCAGGTGAACCCACTGAACCTACGGATATGTCTGAAAGTTCGGATGTGAAATCCATACACACTTGGCAATTTTTACGCATACAACTTTTAGCTTCTTTTAGGGGAATCTTAACTAAACGATCTTCGTTGAGGTAGAACCAGAAATAATTCTTTTCAACTCTGCATTCTATTACATCCTTCATATCAGCATCGTACTTTTCCAATAATTGCTTCATATAACTGTATGAAAAATTCTCCATGCAGAAAAGCCCTATCTTAATATCCAATGGTGATTTACCTAAATAATCTGAAAAAGTATCCATCTTAGCCGCGGCCATCATATGGCAGGGTGTTCCTATCATGGCCACTTTCTCCTTTTCTTGGTTATTCTGTTCCATAATCATCCTTCCTCTGATTCTTTACCATAGAATGGTCTATTACTTCGCGGAACTATTTTCTTGAATTTTTTGTAATCATCCTCTGTTAATTGGAATCCGTAGTTAGTCAAAAGCTCAATAAGTTCTTCTTTATCTTTATCATTAATTTCTTCAACTTTAGCATTTTTTCCCAGGCTTTTAATGTCTCCCTTAACATAAATAGCGCCCCTAATGATTGATTCTCCAGCATCATTTGATATATCGCCTAGGACAATTATACGTCCACCCATCATGAAAAGGCCGCTCATGAATCCAGAATTACCTCCAATAATGATGGTTCCATTTTTCATTATTTCTCCAGTTCTGGAACCTGCATCTCTTTTAACTACAACTACTCCACCATATATTCCCTGACCTACACCATCACCTGCGGATCCGTCAATTATAACCTCTCCTTCAGTCATGTTATCCGCGGGAAACCATCCGGCGTTACCATTTATATGAATTTTTGCTCCGTGAATCATTGTCCCAACGAAGTATCCGGCTGAACCATCTATTAATACTTCTACAGGTTCTGTTAACCCCGCAACCATGTAATGCATAGCATTTGGATTTTTAATAATAATTTTATCATTTTCTTTAGCTGATTTTTTTATGGCTTGGTTAATTTCTCGTGGTGTTTTATGATTAGCGTTAATTTCAAATTCCTGCATTTAAGATCGCCACCCTTCTAGTATCTAACATATTATTCTATTTTATTTCGTTTAATTCTTTTTTAGATAGTGTATGCTCTGGCTTCTCCTGGTGAGATTTGTTCGATGTCATGAGTATCTATTACTTCTCGAAGGGCTACTTCTTCAGATGCTATGGCGAATACTTCATTATTTTCAGCGAGGACACCCGGTCTTAAGCCTAACTGGTCTTTAGCTATTCCTACTCCATTAGGAGTGCCTATAATATAAGAGAATGGTCCATCCATGTCTTTTATTGATTGTTCTAATGCTTCTTCTAGTTTATATCCTTCTTTAAGTTTATCTGCAATATAATGGACAATACATTCCGTATCATTAGTGGTTTCAAATATGTGACCCTTTCTTTCCAGTGGATCTCTTAGTTTCCAGTAATTAGTTATCTGACCATTATGCACCACAGTAATGTCAGGTATAATATAACTTTGAAATGGATGAGCGTGATAACGGTCCACTATACTTTCGGTGGAGAATCTAGTGTGTCCTATACCATGAGTTCCCTGTTTAGAGTGAGTGTCGTATCTAGCTGCAATATCCTTCACCAAACCCACATCTTTAATCATCTCAAATGAGTGGCTTCCGTTAAGTACTATAACATCATTTATTTTATCAATGTCCATTATAAGTGGTTTTAACTGGGAAAATGAGTTAAGTGAGACTTTACATCTATAGATTATATAATTCTCCACAGATGGAATTATTTCCTCGTTTTTTATTTGAGTTGCAGTATTAACCATACTTTTCACTTGTTCTAGAAGACCTGGTTTCTCTTTAACCTCAATATTTAAAAGATATTCATCTTCCATTAAACCAAGACCCCCATATATGGCGAATCCAGCCGAATCTGGTCCTCTGTGTTGTAAGGCATCCAGCATTTTAGTTAGAGAATCACCTACACGATGAAGTTTCCCATCTTTGAATACAACTCCTGCTATTCCACACACTTTAAAACCTCCTTTATAAAATATTCATGAATTCTCGTATCTTCTGTAAGTTCAGGGTGGAAAGCAGTCGCAATATATCTTCCCTCCTGTACAGCTACAATTTTATCTTTAAGTTTAGCTAATATTTTTACCCCATCTCCTACTTTGATAGTGTATGGAGCTCTAATAAAGATTCCATTATAATTGTGATCAAATATTTTAATTACTTCCTCAAATGAAAGTTTTTGCCCTCCGAATCCATTTCTTTTAACTTGCATATCAATTAAACCTAGAAGGGGTTGTTCATAACCTGTATATTTACCTAGAACTACCATTCCTGCGCAAGTACCCATAACAGTTATTTTGTAGTCTGTTATAACTTGATCTATGCCTTCTTCTTTTAGAAGTTTACCAATGACTGTGCTCTCGCCACCGGAGATTATTAATCCTTGACATTTTGAAACTTCTGATGAAGTTTTGACTTTTAATACTTTAGCTTGAATCTTCATTTTATCTAAAGCTTTCAGAGTGGTGTTAAAATGTTCTTGGACATCTCCTTGCAGGTCTAGGATTCCTATTTGAATCATATCAATTCTTTCCTTTGAAGTTGGTATTTTATCATCAATATTTTTTGTAATTTGATAATATTTGAAAATCTTATTATATAAAAGTTAGTGGAATGATTTCGCTTCCTTCTGTTTGATTCTTGAAAATTATATATCAAATCAAATTTTTTTTATACAATGTTCAGAATTTGTATTAGTAACGATAGTTTAACTGAACAATTATATAAATGTATCTAGCTTACTTAACTTTTTTATCAAATAATTTCATTTGATGTAAATTAATCCCAAAAACCTGCAGAAAAGAGCAGGTTTAAAAAAAATAGGGACAAGGATGATTATAATAAAAGGTGTCTAGTTTTTTTTAAATTTTTGTAAAAACTAGCTAAAGAATAAAAAAAAATTAGTAAAAAGATCTAATAAAATATAAAAGAAATATTAGAAATCAGATATTATTTTTAAAATTAGATTAAAAAGGTTAATAACCTACATTATCCAGTTTATTTATTTTATTAATAACATCTTTGAATAAAAAAGTAAATGTTTAATTTAAATATTTAATGATGACATTACCTTTTCAGTATTCTCTTTAACCACTTTCGCGGCATTTATTAAAGCTTTAGTTTCATTTCCATTCATTTTTATTGGAATTATACGTTCTATACCATTAACGCCTAATTTAACTGGCACACCCAAACATACATCTTTTATATCTTCAATTTCACCGTCTAAATAAGTACTGACAGTTAATATCCGTTTTTCATCATTTAGAATAGTAGTTATGATGTTAGATATAGCATAAGCAGGGCCATATTCTGTTGAACCTTTTTTATCTATTACGTAGCTACCAGCATTTATAACTTTCTTAACCATCCCTTCAATGTCAATACTTCCATTTAAAGCATAATTTTTAAGTAATATTCCACCAATAGAAGTAGAACTAACAAGGGGCACCATATGATCCCCATGCTCCCCTATCACTCTAGTGTGGATTTCACTAACATGTATATTGAAATATTTAGCCAGCATATTTTTAAGCCGCAACGAATCTAAGTGATTTCCTAATCCAAAAACCTTATTTTTATCAAATCCAGAGGCTTTCAACGCCACATACGTCATTACATCAACAGGATTAGTTACAACTAATATTATAGAATGAGGCGAATGTTCAGCTATTATCCTAGAGTATTCTGCAACTATTTTAGCATTTGGCACAGCAATATCAGAACGTGACATACCAGCTTGACGAGGCACTCCAGCAGTTATAACTACAACATCAGAATCTTGTAAATCTTCCATATCACAAGATGCTTTAATAGAAATTCTGATATCTTTAGCTGCCATAGCATCATACATATCCAAAGATTCGCCTTCAATTCGCTCAAAACTTTCTTTTCGACCAATTAATACCAGCTGATTAGCCACGTTTTCCTCTGCCAAACAAAATGCAGCGGATTTTCCAACCTTCCCAGATGCACCTACTATACTCACCTTCAATTTGAACACCACCTTAAAAATTTATTTAGAATATCCTACATCAAATTTTTTTAGAACAATACATTACTTTTTTATTTTCATCTAAGAAAAATTTAAAATAAAGATTTTAAAATTCTTAGTTCCATTATTTATTATTAAATTATTTTTTAAAAAAATTTCTTATATAAAAATATTAAATTATTCTTTTTTCAATTCATATTATCTAGAAACTTCTCTGCAACTTTTCTAACATAACTGCTTTTATCGTTCAAAGCATTTTTCAGGGGATCTATAACTTCTTCACCACCTATATTCCCCAGCGCCCATGCAGCACCGCTCCTCACGAAACCACTTTCATCCTGCATTGAATTAATTAAAGGTTCTACTGCCTTCTTATTACCTATCTTTCCTAAAGCCCAGGCAGCACCCCCCCTAACTCTCCAATCAGGGTCATTTAATAACTCTATTAATGGTTCAACAGCAGTATCTCCCATTTTACTTAGAGCTCCTGATGTTTCACGTCTAACCCATTTATTATTATCCCTTAAATTATTGATAAGCGGTTTTATAGCTCTTTCATCTCTAATTTCTCCAAGTGCTCTAGCAGAATATCTCCTAATATTTCTATTTTCATCTTCTAAAGCATCTATAAGAGATTCCACTGCAGGTTCCCCTATCTCTTCAAGTAATTCAGAGGCTTGAACTCTCATAAGTTCATCTTCTTCTCCTAAAGTCTGAATTAATCTTTTAACATTATCTTCCCTTTCCATTTATATTCTCTCCATCCTTTAAATTTTATTTACAAAAAAATTAAATGATTGAAAATTATCATAATAGTGGTTTTTTTAAAATTACTTGAGGTACTTTATTATATTCTTTAATAGCAATATATCTTATTCTTTGGAATAGCCTATTCATCTAAATGAATTATAAAAAACTCACGATATTAAGAATAATAAAAATGATTTTATGTACGATATAACAGTTATACCCGGTGATGGTATAGGATTAGAGGTTATGGATGCTACTTTACATGTTTTAGAAGCATTAGACATTGAATTAAATTACATAAAAGCTTATGCTGGAAATGAATGTTTTAAGCATACAGGAACCACCATCCCAAAAGAAACAATTGAATTATCACGTGAGTCAGATGCAACCCTTTTCGGAGCAGTTACAACTGTACCCGGTCAAAACAGTGCCATAATTACCTTAAGAAAAGCAATGGATCTATACGTCAATATAAGGCCCGTGAAATCTCGAGAAGGAGTTAAATCCTTATTCAAGGATATAGATTTTGTTATATTAAGAGAAAATACAGAAGGACTTTATTCGGGATTAGAAGAATATACTAAAGTAGGTGCAACAGCTTTAAGAGTCATTTCAAAGAAATCCAGTCACAGAATCTGCAAATTCGCTTTTGAATATACAAAAAAATCGAACAGACATAAAGTAACTGCAATTCACAAAGCAAATATTTTAAAAAAAACTGATGGATTATTTAAAGAAATTTTTTATGATGTAGCATTGCATTATCCTGAAATCAAAGCTGAGGATAAATATGTAGATGAAGCTGCCAGGTTGTTAATAACAAATCCTAATGAATTTGATTGTATAGTAACAACAAACTTATTTGGAGATATATTATCCGATGAAGGTGCAGGTCTTGTTGGGGGTCTTGGATTAGCTCCTTCAGCAAATATTGGGGAAAACCATGGCTTGTTTGAACCTGTTCATGGCTCTGCCCCCACCCTTGCAGGAATGGGGATGGCTAATCCTTCAGCCATGATACTCTCTACTGTGATGATGCTTAATTATTTAAAGGAATTTAAAGTAGCAAATAAACTTGAAGAATCCTTGGAAGCTGTTTTAAGGGAGGGTAAAATAGTTACCCCTGATTTAGGTGGAAAATCCAAAACTAGAGATATGGCATCAGAGGTAAAACGAAAATTAAATGAAAAAAATGATTGGAAATAATTCATTGATTACTATAAAGAATGTATGACTAATTGTTTATATTTCTAATGGAAAAAGCATAAATATTGCTACAATATAGATTTATTATATTAAGAACCAGTAAAATTATAAGATTATTATAGGCAACTTAATACGATAGGACAGATTCTATTTGAACTAACAAATTATTTTAGTTCATCTACTGACCTTAAAAGAATACATTTTATCAGCTTATATTTTATAGCTGTATAAAAATTATAGCTGTATAAAAAAAATTCAACAGATTTTTTGGAGGTATATTTTATGGTGAAAACTACTATTAGTGTAATAAAAGCAGATGTAGGTAGTATTGCAGGACATGGATTAGCTCATCCAGCTTTATTAAAAAAATGTGAAGAAATTCTTGAAAACGCTAAAGAAGAAGAGCTACTAATGGATTATTATGTAACCAACTGTGGAGATGACACAGAACTCATAATGACTCACAGAAATGGTGAAGAAAATGAAGATATCCATAAATTAGCATGGCATGCATTTATCGAAGCTACAAAAATTGCAAAAGAATTAAAATTATATGGAGCAGGTCAAGATCTACTCGCAGACACATTCTCAGGGAATATTAAAGGAATGGGCCCAGGAGTTGCAGAAATGGAATTTAAGGAAAGACCTAGTGATCCCGTAGTTATTTTCGCCTGTGACAAAACAGAACCAGGTGCATTTAACCTACCCATCTATAAAATGTTCGCAGACCCTTTCAACACAGCAGGATTAGTAATTGACTCCTCCTTACATAATGGTTTTAAATTTGAAATATTCGATGTAATGGAACACAAAAAAGTATTCATGAGTTGCCCTGATGAAATGTATGATTTATTAGCGCTCTTAGGTACGACAAACAGATATGTTATTAAAAGAATCTGGAGAAGAGATGACAATGAAATAGCTGCTTCTGTAAGCACTGAAAGATTAAATCTGATGGCTGGAAAATATGTGGGAAAAGACGACCCCGTGGCAATTGTAAGATCACAATCTGGATTCCCAGCAGCAGGAGAAGTTGTCGAACCATTTGCATTCCCCCATTTAGTAGGTGGATGGATGAGAGGTTCACATAACGGTCCATTAATGCCAGTAGCACAAAAAAATGCTTATCCTGTACGATTTGATGGCCCACCACGAGTAATAGCTATGGGATTCCAAATAGCTGATAGTAAACTAATAGGTCCTGCTGACATGTTTGATGATCCAGCCTATGACCGATCACGTGTTCTTGCATCTGAAATAGCTGAATACATGAGGAGACACGGTCCATTCGAACCACATCGACTACCTGCAGATGAAATGGAATACACTACATTACCTGGAGTACTGGAGAAATTACAGGATAGATTTGAAGATATAGATTAAAAAAAAATATAATCTTATCATACCCACTTTTTTTTAACTCAATAATATTTTTTAATTAATAATAAACTTGGATAACGATAAATTCTTTTTCTTTATTTTATAAATATAACATGGTATATCTAAAATATAATCCACTTTATCCATTATAATACCATCACTAGTTGCTACAACTCCACTAGTTTTATGATATAGTTTAATTAATTGATAATCAACATTTACGGCAGTTTCAGCATTACCTATGATTCCATGATTTTCCATTATCCTTCCTGTAAGTTTTGCTAGTTTACCACTGTAACTAACAGGTTTATCATAGAAAACTTTAACATCTTTTGGTTGATATACTCTGATAAGGCTTACAATTGCATTCAAAGCATTTTCTGTAATTTCTTTGAACTTATATTTCCCAAAAACAGCATTCACATCCCTCATAACGCCATCATCACTAATAATGAGAGAGTCCTCATTAGAACATATACTTTCTATAGTTATTAGTATGTTATAACCATCAATTAGTAGAGTATTTCCTTTTATTTTACATATGGGAATCACTTTACTTTTCCTAGATCTGGATTTAGCCTGGGAAAAAACAGTTCTATTTAAAAAATTCCGCTCTTTTTTATTTAGTAAATAATGGTTTCCAACAAAATCAATGGCCATTACCTTCCTATAACCCCTATTTAGAAGGAATCTTAAATCATTACTTGCATTTTGCAATTTTCTTGAATTTTGATATTTCATAATCTATATTTTCATCCACGTCTTTTAGCAGCTATAATAAGAGCCCGATCAGAGGCATCTTCCGCCCGATCCACTACATTAACTAACCTTAAAACGATATTATTAAGTTCAATTAAAGTTAAAATATCAATTTTTTCATCTCGATAAAGTTGATAAATTGTTCCCTTTTAACTTTTTAATTAAAAAAAATTATATTTTTTTTATTGAATTGTTTCCTATATCAGTTTATGGAGCAATCGTATTGCATCAAGTAAGCCATGTGCATAGGTTATACAGCCAAATGCGGTTAAATTATCACTTTTTTCCAAATAATATATGGTATCATTTGAGTAATTTCTAGCCATCTCAACTATTTTTTCTTCTGAATCACTAACTTCTATTGACTCTACTTCTTTTATATTTTTTGCAAAGAGTTCCACATCCTTTTTAATCCGTTTAACCTCTTCCATTTTTTATCCGCCTATTTTTTGATTAATTTTGGATTTAATAAAAGTATTTTCATGATAAATGTTTTTTTATTAAAAAAAAATTGAAAAAAAATATTAATTTGATTATTTATTTTTCAATTCAATTCTAGAGTGATTCAATCTCTGAAGTACGGTTATGTAACCCAGAATCATAATCAATGCTACAGCTAAGCCCATAATAATTGGATTAAATATGTAACCTAAAAATGCACCTGCCATGAGAATAACTAAGCGTTCGGGTCTTTCTGCAATTCCTACATTAGCTTTAATACCTTCTGATTCTGCTCTGGCTCTCACGTAACTTACAGTTAATGAAGCATGTATGGCTAGTATTCCAATTATCCAATTGACATAACCACCATATATTATTCCTATTAAAATGAATGCATCTGCAAATCGGTCGGTGGTTGAATCTAGAATACCTCCAAATAGTGTAGTTGAGGAATGTTTTCTAGCTACTGCTCCATCTATGATATCTACAAAACCGCTTAATCCTATAAATATACCCCCTATCAATAAACTTCCAGTTGCGAACATATAAGCAGATATTACACTCATTATAAGGCCAATAATGGTTATAATATTAGGGTTAATGTATATTTTTTCAGCCAAGGGATCCAATAATATTTTGACTTGAGGTCGCAGTTTATCCAGCATAACTTTAATTGAAAACTCCGAAAGGATATATGTTTGGTTATGTGAAATATTTATGAGTGGTATGAAAATAATTAAAATCGACATTGAAAAGCCAGAGCAGGATAAGATCAAATTTGCTTTAAATCTTTTAAAGGATGGTGGTACAGTTGTTTATCCAACTGATACTATTTATGGTTTAGGAGTTAATATATACGATATTAATGCTATTAAAAAAGTTTTTAATATTAAAAAAAGATCTTTTAATAAACCTTTATCAGTTTGTGTTTCGCAAATTAGTGATATAAACAGTATTGCTTATTTGGATAAAACTAAAATGGATTTTATAAATGAAATTCTTCCAGGTCCATTTACAATTATTTTAAGAAAAAAGGAACATATATCAAATCTTTTAACAGCAGGTGGGGAAAAAATTGGTATTAGAATTCCAAATAATAAGATTTGTATGGAGCTTGCAAAATTATTTCCTATAACCACCACAAGTGCTAATTTATCTGGTAGAAGACCATCTGGATATGTAAATGGAGTTGTTGAACAATTAGATGATTTAGTAGATTTGATTTTAGATGGTGGTAAATCTGAAAATGAATCTCCTTCTACCGTCATTGACTTGACTCTTAATCCTCCTAAAGTTGTTAGAGAAGGCTCTTATAAACTTAATAATATAAAAATAAAATAAAAAAAAATATTATTTTACTGATGTTTCATTTTCTAATTTTTGGTACCATCCTTTACTATCTCCACCATTAATTTTGGGTAAAACAAAACTACGGTAGACTATTTCTAATATTATTTTAAGCATATGACGATGTTTAAGAAGATATTTAGGTCTGGCGTAAAATTTTAAATATGCTTTCGTTAATTTTCGTTCAACCATCTTTTTACTTAATCCCAATTCATCATATTTAATTACAGATTTTAGAACAGTGTATTTATCCCAGTTTTCTGTATCAATTAATTTTTTCTCTTTTAATTCATTATATATAGGTGTACCTGGAAATGGAGTTAAAATAGAGAATTGACTGTAATCTGCATCGAGTTTTATAGAAAAATTTATAGTCTCATCTATTTCATCACGAGTTTCACCAGGAAACCCTAAAATGAAAGAAGTTAAAACTTCTACACCAATATCTTTAGCTGTTTTAACTGCAGTTTCAGCTTGCGTTAATGTAATACCTTTTTTCATTAGGTTCAAAACACGTTGTGAACCAGATTCAACTCCATAATATAATGTGCTTAATCCTGCGCTTTTAAGTTTCTCTAACAAATTTTTATCAACCATATCAACTCTTGAAGAAGCAACAAAACCTATATCTAATCCTCTGCCTTTTATTTCATCAGCTATTGCATTTGCTCTTCTTTTATTAAGCATGAAAGTATCATCCATAAACGCTATATCTTTAACCTGATAATTCTCCTGTAATTCTTCAATCTCATCAACCACATTCTCAGGACTCCTAGACCTGAATTTTTTACCCATGACTAGTGATGATGAACAGTATCCACAAGAATAAACACAACCTCTACTAGTTATCATATCACTAGTTTTATCCTTAGTCGAGCCATATGATTCAAATGGAACCAAATGTCTAGCGGGAAATGGAATTGAATTTAAATCATTTATTAATGGTCTTGGTTGATTTAATTTTATATTACCCGTTTTTATATCCCGATAAACTATACCTTTAACTTCATCCAGATTTTTATGATTAGTTTCACAATATTTACTAGCTAAATCCGTTAATGTTTCCTCTCCTTCACCAATAACCACAGCATCTAATGATGGTGATTCTTTCAACGTTTCAGTAGGCACGAAAGTAGCATGGGGACCGCCTATAACACTTAAAGAATTTGGTAAAACTTCTTTAACGGATTCAACATATTTTAAAGCAGTTTTTATATTGGAAGTGGTGGCGGTAAAACCAACCACTGATGGATCAATTTTTGATGCTAATTCAGTTACTTTATCAATACCCATTTTCATTAAATCATCATCTATAATTTTAACAGACATTGAAGATTCTAATGCTCCAGCTAGATACAAGAGATTTAATGGAGGAGTAATAAAGCCTAAACTATTCTTCACAGCATTCTCATCATAAGGATTTATAAGTAATACATCCATTTGCCGTCAACTCCTAATATTTTTTTTTTAAAAACATAAATTAAAAAGTTTTTTTTCTTTATTTACTAGTTAAATCCACGAATATATCACCATTAGAAAGCTCTGTGGCTTCTTCTAGAATTTTGGATCTAATTTTATTCCATTCATAATTATTGTTTATACAACCAGGGTCAGGGGCTAAAACATTATCGAAATAATTGTATGCTCGAGCTCTACATCCGCCGCAAATGTTTCTAGATTCACATTCACCACAATGTCCTTCAAGAATATCTTTATTTCTAAGCTTCTTTAACAGACTGTTATTCTTCCAAACATCCTCAAAATCATCTAAAAGTAAATTAAGGGATTGTCTGCAATTCCTTTAAAAGTGTTAATCATATCCCCTAAATCTACACTATTTTTTTCACTGATTTCAATGTTTTGAGTTCTGTTGAACATTTAAATATTCCTCAATACAATTATATCAAATATATCATAATTCTTTAAATCTAAATTAATGACTAATAACTGATTTAAATCAATTTTTACAATTTAAATTTAAAACTCCTCTCATCAGAATATCTGTATATTCTTCAAACACTTTTTCATCATCTATTGAAACTTTTTCCTCGAAAATTTTTTCATTTACACTATTTTGGAATATGAAACTAATTAAAATCTGAGCTAGTATATCTGGATTAACGGGGCGTATATTACATTGTTCCATCTGTTCTTCGAAGTAGTCTCTTAAATGTTCAAGCATTTTCTTTCTAAATAAACAGTATAATCTGTTTAATTCTGGTCTTTTCCTTCCTTCTATCATTAACATTATTATAAAATCGATTCTGTCATCTAAGAATTCTTTCAAATTTATTCCAAGTGTTTTAACAGATATTTCTGTGTCAACATCTTTTTCTTTGCATAAAATAGAGTCAAGTTTTTCCAGTGTTTCCAAGTTATTTTTTTTAATAACCGCCTTCAAAAGATTTTCTTTTGAATTAAATTTGCGAAAAATAGTAATTTCATTAACATTAGCTTCACTGGCAATTTTAATAGTTGTAGCACCTTTATATCCATTTATCGAAAAAACTTTCATGGCAGAATCTAGGATTCTCTCTTCAACTTCATCCATCTCTGCACCTACATCTTCTATTTTCAACTTCTCCATAATTTTACACCAATTAAGAATTCACTTTACTGAAAGTATGTACTTGCCTGCGTTTATAATTTATGGTTCTACAAAGGTTAACAAATTTACAAACCAAAATTTTTAAATTAAAATAAAAAAAATATAATGATTTAAAAAATTTCTTAAATGCAAATACAAAAAAATATCTCAAAATTTATTTACTCATATCTGGCTAATATATTCATTGAAGCATCATTGAGATTATCACATCCAGTTAAAGTCATAGCCCTGATTATATCCTGTTTCACATACTCTAAGTACATCTTAACCGCCACATCCCCCCCAACTACTGACATCATTGCAAGAGGCCTGCCCATTAAGACTACATCGGCACCAAGAGCCAGAACTTTAAGCACATCAAATCCAGTTCTCACAGCACCATCTGCCATAATAAGAATCTTTCCTGAAACTTCCTTTGCAATATCCGGAAGCACCTCAGCAACACCCTGACCACAATCCAAAACTCTACCACCATGATTTGAAACATAACAAGCACTAGCACCTGAATCTACTACATTAACCGCATCCTCAACACTCATAATACCCTTGAAGATCACTGGTTTTTCAGTGCAATCCACTAATTCCTGAAGTTCTTTCTCACTTTTCCTATAAAGCTGATTTTCAGATTCAGCCCAAAACATAGATCCCGCACCATCTAAATCAACTCCAATGGCAACGACATCTAATTCATCAGCTAATTGGAAGAGTTGAATTAATCTCTCCTGTGAATGAGGTTTAAATATTGGAATCCCCCATCCTTCATTCTCTCCCACAATAGTGACACCCAATTCATCAGGACAAGCAGGACTATTTCCCACCATACCTATAGACCCAGAATCTTTAGCTCCCTTTAAAAGTCCCCAATAAAAAGTTTCTTCTGAAATTACATTATTAAGACTGTATTTAACCCCTGAAAGAGCAGCACCCATAACTGGACTGGTTATTGTTTTTCCAAATATTGAAATCGACATTTCAGGCTCATGATGAGTTTTGATCACCCTCATCTTCAAATGATATTGATGTAAAGCATTATAATTAGCCTCAATAGTTTTAGCTTGACCAGCGCCTCCGAGACCTATGGAAGTTCCGAACTTCTCTGGCGTACATATCCAGTAAGGTTTATCGTCACAAACCATATAAAAATCTTCAAGTATATTTCGAGCCATGTTATAATAATCATTTAAATCCTTATTTTTCATGCATTTTCACCGAATCATATATTTTTTTTAGATTTTAATTTAACATTAAAATTCTATGGTAATTCTCAACTACTGGAAAATTTTTTATTGCACGTAGAGTTTGTATACCATAATATACATTAGCGGGAATCAGCCTTTCGCATATTCATCATTTATCACTGTGCATCCTTATTCTAGTTATTTCTGCTCTAGCTTTCGCGATTGCAGTGTTAGGTGGAACATTTTTGGGACATACTAAACGGCAATTTCCATGGAATTCACATGCCCACCAACCATTAGGTATGTCCGCCTTTTTTAACCTAGCATTATTCTTTATATCTCGAGTATCTATGTAGAAACGGTACAATTTAGCTAAAGCAGCAGGTCCTAGGTATTCAGGATTTTCTCCGTTAATAGGGCAGGCTCCGAAACACGCTGCACAGAGTATGCAATTCGTATACTGCTCAACTTCCTTTACAGCAACTGGCTCCATTAATCTTTCCTTTTCAGGGGCTGGATCTGATGATTTGAATACAGGTTCCACAAATAAGTAATCTTCGAAAAATTTACTCGTATCAATAATAAGATCCTTAATTACCGGAAGATGAGGAAGTGGTTCAACCAAAACCTCATCTTTAGGATTCCATGAAACTGTATCCTCGATAGCAGGATAGGGTGAAAGGGAGATCTTATGTCCTTCATTGATTAAAGATGTTATTTGTGTTCTACAAGCTAACCTTGGGATTTTATTGATGAGCATAGCACAGGTACCACAGACTGCCCCTCTACAGGAGTATCTGAATGCGAGGGAATCATCGAATTGTTCCTGAAACTGGAATAACGCATTCAAAACAGTCATTCCATGATATGGTTCAAGTTTAAATACATCATAATGGGGTGAAACCATCCCTTCCTCATATCGGTAGATTTTTAGTTTCATTTTAGTATACGCGCTCCTTTAATTCAAATAAACCTAAAATAACAGGTTTATTGGAAACCTGTATCTTTCCATCTTTTATTAAGGTTAGTGTATGATTTAAAAATCGTTTATCATCACGCTTGGGATAATCTATTCTAGTATGGGAGCCTCGACTCTCTTCCCTGCTAAGTGCACCGCAGGCAACAACTTCAGCAAGCATGAGCATGTTTTCAAGTTCAAAGAACCTAATAAGAGCCTGATTTACAGCTCTATTCTTATTATTTATAGAGACATGAGAAGCTTGTTCTTGTAATTTTTTAATTTCTGAAAGCCCTTCCTGCATCCTTTGATTATCACGAAAGATTCCGAATTTATTGAACATCGTGTGTTTCATAATATTCATAATATTAAAAAGGTTTTCTCCGTCTGTCCACTCAAGAATCTGCTCGATTCTTATATCAATATCCTGCATAGCGTTTTCAACTAATTCAACCTCGGGCTGTGAAATATTCGAAATATCCTCAATAATTTTATCAGCTACTAGACGTCCAAAAACCACTGTTTCTAAGAGTGAATTTCCACCTAAACGGTTTGCCCCGTGTACACTGACAGATGCACATTCACCAGCAGCATAAAATCCAGGAAGTAATGTTACACCGTTTATGTCTACGTCTATCCCACCCATTGAGTAGTGTTGACCAGGTTGTATAGGTATAGGATCTATTATAGGGTCCACACCTGCAAAATCCATAGCTATTTGTCTAATCCCCGGCAATCGTTCCTTAATTTTATCATCACCCAGATGGCGGAGATCAAGGTTTACATAACCACCCTCGTAACCTCTTCCTTCTGCAATCTCCATTTCTATGGCACGTGCCACAACATCCCTCGGAGCGAGATCCATTGATTTAGGGGCGTAACGTTTCATAAACCGCTCACCATTACGATTAACAAGAATGCCACCCTCACCACGCGCTCCTTCACTCATTAAGATATTAGTACCGTATAGGGTTGTTGGATGAAATTGGATAAATTCCATATCCTTAAGCGATACACCAGCCCTAAGTGCTAGTGCTTGACCATCCCCATTATTGATGAGAGCGTTTGTCGATTTACTGAATATTCTGCCAAAACCTCCGGTTGCCATGAGTACAGCCTTTGCAACAAAACCATGAACACGTCCAGTTATGATCTCAATAGCAGTACAGCCAACGCACTGTTCATTATCATTTACTAATGATGTAACAAAAAATTCTTCGTAGATAGGAATATTACGGTTCATTACATGTTCGTAGAGTGTGTTAAGTGCATTATGTCCTGTACGATCAGCTGCGTAACATGTTCTTGGAAATCCTGCTCCACCGAATGGGCGCTGAGCTATTTTACCATTATCCATTCTTGACCAGACCATCCCCATATGTTCTAATTCGAGTACAGAGGCTGGAGCTTCACGGCACATGATTGCAACAGCATTTTGGTCGGCAAGATAATCGGACCCCTTAACAGTATCATATGCATGTGTTTCCCAGCTATCAGTGGTTCCATCTTCACCTGGAGTATTGCCAAGAGAAGCGTTCATACCACCTTGAGCTGCAACTGAATGAGATCTTAATGGATGAACCTTTGTAATTACCACTACATTGAGACCTGCATCCGAGATTTGCAAGGCAGCTCTAAGTCCAGTCAACCCCCCACCGATGATAAGAATATCATGATGATGAATAAAAGATGAATCCTTAGTACTATTACTTTCAGCATTCTGATTTGAAGCTAATTTTATAGTTTCATCCCCCTTTTATTTAGAATATTTTTTTTAAAAATAGCAATTAATTTACAGTTATTATATTGAACATCAACTTTTAAATAATTTGCTTAAAATAATTTTTAATAGATTTAAAGCCTGAATGACAGTTTTAACTAAACAGAAAATAACATAAAATGGGATTATAAGTGTTGAAATAATTAATTAACTTTAAACTTAAGTTAAATTTCGATTATATACAGAATATTTAATTAATATGATAGTAAAAAATGTTTATTGAATGTGCAAAATTTTTTTATAATACAACTTCGGTTTAATTTAGGATTTGATTACTCTTGAAAATTTTATCAAAAATGAATGAGAATAATAGAATACCCATAAACTGCCCGATAGATAATATAATGGGCGGAGGCGTAGAAAAAGGGTGTTTAACTCAGTTTTACGGTCCTCCTGGTTCTGGTAAAACTAATATAGCTTTAAACCTACTAGTGCAATGTGTGAAACAAGGTAGAGAGGCCATATTTATTGATACTGAAGGTGGATTATCCTTAGAAAGGTTTAAACAAATATCTGGAAGTGATTTTGATAGATTGGCTAGTAACATAATGATATTAGAGCCTAAAACGTTCCAAGAACAGGATCAAGCTTTAAAAAAGGTGGAGAATGTGATGGAATCAAGAAGAGATAAAATTGAGTTAGTCATCCTTGATTCTGCAGTAGCTCTTTACCGACTCAAAGAAGGTGATTTATCACAAATTAATAAAGAGTTAGGTAAACAAATGGGTCGTTTGTCCAGAATAGCTAGAAAACATTATATAGCTGTTGTAATAACTAATCAGATTTACTCAGTATTTGATGATGATACCGATGGTGCCGTAGCACCTGTAGGTGGTACTATACTCACTTACTGGAGTAAGATTATGGTCGAGTTGGCGAGGGGCAATGTTAATGGTGAGAGATGTGCCAGTTTAAAGAGGCATAGAAGCCGGCCTGAAGGTCTTAAAACTCGGTTTAGAATAGTTAACAATGGACTGGAATGAACATTTAAATATTCTTAAGAAGATAAAATTTAATGTATATTATTAAAATATTAAAAAAATTATTCTTATCATGATTTTTTTTATATTTATAACATTTTATTGATGTGAGTTGTTATGATTTCACCAAAGAAGTATGCTAGAACTGCAAAAAAAGTACCAAAAGGCTTTGAAACACCAAATGAATTCTTTAACTACGTTTATAATGATGAAGAAATGATTTGGATGGGTCAAAACACCAACCATCTTCATGATGAAACTAGTGTAGTGGAAGCCATGATGGGAAGTATTAAAAAAGGAGACTATGCTAAATATCCCCCACCAGAAGGATTTCCAGAATTAAAAGAGTTAATAAGGGAGGATTTAGGACTTGTACATGGATTTGACACATTAATAACAGCTGGCGGTACTGAGTCATTATATTTATGTATCAATGATATTTTGGAGCCGAAAAATAACACTATAACTTGTGATCCGGGTTATCTCATTATTGATAACTTCGCTAGTAGATTTGGTAAAGTTAAATCCGTTTCTATATACAATGAGGAATGTGGTTACAAGTTAACTCCCGAATTAGTAAGACAGAATATGGATGAAAATACAAAGCTCATATGTCTGATAGACCCTCTAAATCCATTAGGATCATCATACACAAAGGAGGAATTAAAAGAATTCAAGGAAATTGCAGAGGAAAATGATATCTATCTAATTAATGATATCACCTATCGAGATTTTGCAAGGGATCATCATCTCATGGCTAAGTATGCTCCAGAACATACAATTACCATATACAGTTTCTCCAAAATATATGGAATGGCCGGCCTTCGTATAGGAGCTATGGTATCAAGCCCTGAAATAATAAATTCCGTCCGCTCTATCCTTATAAATGATCTGGGCACTAATCTTGTTGCTCAGAAAGGAGCTATAGCTGCAGTTAATTCCAAATATGGATGGTTAGATAGAATCAAAAAAATCACCCATCATAACCAAAAACTTATCAAAAAAGCTGTAGATCAATTGGAAAATGTATTTATACCAGTTTATCCTTCTGATGGGAATATGATGGTTATTGACATGTACAATGCTAATGTAGACCCACGTGAAGTTGCAGATTATCTACTAGATAAAGGAATATTCACTAGGGAGGGATCTTACACTAGTAAAAAATTCGGCCACCGTTATTTGAGAGTGAGTTACTCAATACCTACTGAACAAGTAAAATACTTTGTAGAATGTTTCCTAGAAGCTATGGATAATAAA
>Ga0187851_10001098_pt1 | contig 26379 bp, 14 predicted proteins | sample June2016WEW_6_10_FD_132997 | JGI IMG/M metagenome (GOLD analysis project Ga0187851, IMG submission 132997) | Peatland microbial communities from SPRUCE experiment site at the Marcell Experimental Forest, Minnesota, USA - June2016WEW_6_10 | ecosystem: Environmental > Terrestrial > Soil >...
GCAGCGGAACTTCCTCGCTGGCGTTCTGGAACCAGCGACTGACATTCAGTTGTGAACTCGCGTCAACCGAGCGGCCTCTCATGCCTTCGAGCAATGCGTACGTCAACAATCCCTGGCCATACTTGCTGGCCTCGTAGCTCACTTTGTCCGCCGCCGCGCCCATCAGGATGACTGTGCCCGTTGCATCCTTCAGGAACTCAACTGCGCGGCGCTGGTCCGGCGGGACATCGCGCTTCTCCACCAGCTTCAGCAACTCTTCGTTTGCTGCGCCGGCCGCGCAGGTGTCCAGAATCAGCACCTCCTTCAGCGGCATGTTCTTCGCGCCCAGCCACTGCCTCAGTTCCGCGCTGCTGACTGTTGAAAGCGCCTTCAGTGCTGCGTTTTTCTCGATGTCCAGGCTCCGCGCATCCGCCGTCAGGTAGTAGTAGCTGTCCTTTTCCGCTCCCAGGCTCAAGCCATGGCCGGAGAGATACACCAGCAGCACGTCCGTCGGCCTCGCCTTCCTCATTACCTCCACAAAAGCCGCTGCGATATTCGTCTTCGTCGACTGCCCGCTCTCCTCATTCGCATCGGTGGTCAGAAGGTGAAGGTGAACGTTCTCCCTGCCAAAGAGGTTGTTAGCTCCGATCTCAAGGCTCGCCGTCATACTCTCGGCATCGTGCGCCGGGTATACCAGGTCCATCGCATGGTTGCCGGCGAACCTCGCTGTCCCAACCACGATGCCGTAGAACTGCGGCTTGTAGTCGGCCGACATCGAATCGCTTGGCTCTGGAGTCAGCCCCTTTGTCTTTGCCGCGACGGTAAAGGTCGACACGGCCTCATGGCTGCGAATGTGGTTGCTGGCATCGTATGCGTAGGCAGTAATCGTGTTCTCGCCGGGCTTGAGTGTCGCGGCACTCAGATCTACCATCACATCGGCTTTGTCGCCACTCCTTGCCGCATGCCCGGTTACCGGTCGCTCCAGCTCTGCCACCTTGCGGTCATTTACGCTGACGACCAGGCGGCCTACACCACCACCCATGTCTTTAATCGCGAGCGTCAGGTTCCTACTCTCCGGCCTATAAGGTGAAACAACGGCCACCTCCGGAAACGCAGGGAGCTCATCCAACCCCTTCACCTCCGGTAGCCGCTCGCCCTTCACGATGCTAGCCAGCAGGTTGGGCGTGTAGTAGTTGTCCTTGAGCTGCTTGAGCTCGATCGGACGAAGGCTGTCGGTAACCCAAATAAGTCCAGCTGTGTTGTCGGGATCGTTCGAATCGTAGCGGCCTTCCGGGTCGGTTACAGCCCAGCCGCCATTGTCGAAGCTCAGCAAGGTCGCCAGTTGCTTGCCGCTTGCCGCGCCCCAGAGGCGAGTGGTTGTGTCCAGGCTTCCCGAAAGCACGAAGCGGCCATCCGGCGAAAAGGCCACGGACTCGACTGCATCAGTGTGCCCTTCAAAGACACGAATCTGTTGTCCCGTCAAGGCATCCCACAATCGAACGGTCTTATCGAATTCACCGGTCAGCACATAATGCCCATCGTGCGAGAAGGCGACCGAATTGACGATGGAGTGGCCTACAAAAGAGCGAACCTGGTTGCCGGTGCCTACGTCCCACAATCTAGCGGTACCGTCATAACTTCCGGTGAGGACATATCGGCCATCCGGTGAGAACGTCACGGATGTGACCGCATTTTCATGACCTGCGAACACCTGAATCTGCTTCCCGGTGGCTGCATCCCAGAGGCGGGCTGTATTTCCGTCGCCATCAGTGAGAAGAAAGTGACCATCCGGGGAAAAGGCTACAGCTTCTACGGCGCCGCTTTGTCTCTCGAACGAGAGGATCTCGCGACCGCTGTGCGCATCGCGAAGTCTCACCGCGCCTGCTCCCCCCGTAAGTACCAGACTGCCATCGTGTGAGAAGGCTACAGAACCAAACCCAGTAGGATCTCTATCGAACGACCGCACCAGTTGTCCGGTGTCAGGGTCCCAGAGCCTCACGGTGCCGTCACTGCTGCCGGCGAGCACGGAGCGGCCAGCCGCAGAGAAGGCTACTGACGAGATCGACGATGTATGCCCTTTGAAGGTACGTAACTGCCGACCGCTGTCCACGTCCCACAGCCGCGCCGTATTGTCCGAGGTCTCTAGGATCCCTCCGCTGCCCGTGAGCACGGAGCGGCCATCCGGAGAGAAGGCTACGGAACTAATCCCATCTGTATGTCCTTCGAAGGAACGAATCTTCTTCCCGCTGGCCACATCCCACAACGATGCATTGCCGTCCCCTCGGCCGGTGAAGACACAACGGCCGTCCGGCGAGAACAAGGCCTTAGAGACCGGATCTTTACTTCCGCCGAACGCGTAAATCTGCGCAGCAGTGGCCCTGTCCCAGAGTCGCGCTGTTTTGTCGAAACTTGCGGTGAGCACGTAGCGGCCATCAGCGGAGAAGGCCACCGACATCACAACACCTGTATGCCCAATAAACCTGCGGACCTGGCGGCCGTTCGCCGCGTCCCACATCCGCACCGTCCCGTCCTTGCCGCCCGTAAGGACAAATCGGCCATCCGAGGAGAAAGCCACCGACTGCACTGCGTCGGTGTTCCCAGTGAACGAGCGAATCGGCTCACCAGTCTCCCTATTCCAAAGCACCGCGGTCTTGTCTTCGCTGCCGGTGAGCAAAAGTCGGGTATCCGGTGAAAATGCAACGGCATTCACCCTTCCAGAATGTCCCGCGTAAACGCGAATCGACTTACCGGTGTTGACGTCCCATAGCCGTGCTAGCTTTTCCTCCGTACCCGTAAGGACAAGACGGCCATCGGGAGAGATGACGAGGTCGTCGGTACCTTCATCTATGTCTTCGAAGTCGCGAATGAGTTGACCACTGGCTGAAGACCAAAGATGAATCCCTCCCCAGCCCGCAGTGAGCACTGAATGTCCATCAGGAGAGTAGGCCACCCAAAAGATCGGTGTCTGTTTCCCATCGAGCTTAAGAACCTGGCTGCCAGTCGCCGTATCCCATAAGCGTGCTGCACCGTCCCAGCCTCCTGTGAGCAAGAATCGGCCATCAGGAGAAAAAGCCATGGAATTGACCCCTTGAATCCCGAGCTGCGGCATGAGCCGCACATGCTCCTGGGCTTGCGCTGCCAGCGCCCACAGCAACATCCCGCCCACCGCCAATGCTCCAGCCTTCGCCGCAAGCCTGATGCCCATTGTCTTTTCGCTCTTGGACCCCTGGGTCCGAGGGAAGGATACTCTGAATCCACACAGCTTGGGATGACATGAAAGGGGGATTTCGGGTCGGAGTTGGCCAAAGTGGACCATCTCGTCTATTGATCCGGTCTACCGCCGTGGATTCGGGGTGCGGCTGGGATTAGTACTGGAAAACGCCGATTGCGACCGCGATCATTTATTCCGGACCCGACCGTGGGATTGCAGTCGAGATGCCGACATATCGGGATTCATCCGGTCCCGGCACACTCCTCTGCAGGGAAGCAATTGAGAGCCGATGTATTCTAACCGCATCGGAACCTGCAGGTCATAGGCCGACATGTCAAAGCCCGGACGCCGCACCAACACGCCATCGGATGAGATTGCGCGGTTTACGGACCGTGAAAGCCAGCAGGCGGTCTTTCAGCGTTATCTGAACTCGGCGGAGGAACCGCCCGTGCTCGTGTTTTACGGTGTCGGCGGTTCAGGAAAGACTTGGCTTCTCAAGAAGTTGTTGACAGAGGTGCCTGGCGGGATTCCATTCGCCTACGTTGACTTTGGCATCGCTGCCATGGGCGGACGGTTCGTCCTCGATCCCGCGGTGGCGCTACAGAGCATCCAGCAGCAGCTCGGAGCACCCGCGCCTCGCTTCGAACTCGCGCTTGCCGTGATGCGCCACAAGAAGGGCATCGAGGCAGAGTCCGGTTTCTGGGCCGATCTCGCAGCCGAGGTTGTGGGCGGGTTCATCCCCGGAGCCGGAACCGTGCTGAAGCAGTTGGGCAAGGAGGCTCGCTCTCGCTTGCAGGGCACTGCGTTGGAGAAATGGCTTGCGTCTGCCACCGGAACTCAACTTCAAATCGAATTGCGCTCGATGACGGATCAGCAGATCGAGAGTGAGATTCTTTACTATCTCGCTGCCGACCTCAGCGAGGCTTTTCCCACGCACCTGGACCGTGCCGTGACATGCGTGATCTTCCTCGACACATTCGAGGCGGTCGGAGCCGGATTTCAAAATGACGAGCACCGGCGCCTTCAAGAGAAGTGGATTCAGGACTTTTCTGCGGAGCTCGATTTTGCATTGACCGTGATTGCCGGGCAGAACCGGCTCTCCTGGGATGAGACTGACCCCGACTGGGCAAGTCATCTGGATCAACATCTTGTAGGCGGCTTGTCGGAGAGCGATGCCCGCCTCTTTCTCGCCCAATGCGATATCGGTTCCACGGCCTTGCAAAGCAGCATTCTGGCCACGTCAAAAGCGTCTTCAGGTGGCTACCACTGTTTCAGTCTTGGCTTGTGCGCGGACGTCGTCTTCAACGAGCGCAAGGAAGGCCTGGAGCCCGAAGCGGAGACCCTTCACTTTAATCCCCAGGATCGGGAGAAACTCGCCAGACGCTTTCTCACGTCCCTGGCATCGGATGCGGAGCGCCGCTGGATTGAGCGTCTTGCCCTGACCCCGCGGTTCGACGAACCCGCGGCACGCTGCGCATTTTCGCAGGAGCACAGTATTGCGCAGGATGTGGCCTGGGAAGGTTTGCACGATTACAGCTTCGTTGAACGGAATCCCGGCAGCGACTGGTCCTCGATCCGTGCGGAGATGCGCGCCGCTTTGAAGAACCAGCCTTCCGCCCAGGATCGCATCGCACGCGACCACCAGTGGTGGCAGGAATACTGGTCAGGGCGCTCCAATGAAGCGACAGATGACGCTGCGGGGCTTGCATGGTACCACCGGTATTGCCTCGCGCCTTCTGATGCGATGGAGGATTGGGAAAAGCTGACTGACAGCGCCAGGACTGCCGTACCGCCCCGCATGAAAGAACACTTCTTCCTGCTCCAGTGGGCGGAGCCGCTTGGATTGCTGGACGACCCTCCGAGCACTCCGGACGAAGCTGGAATGCTTTACGATTTTGGCCTTGAGCTCTTCTATGCTTCATGGAACCGGAGTCCGAACCTGCAGAGGGCCATCGCTTGCTACGAGGCGGCGCTGCGCGTCCTTACTGAACGGGAGTTTTCGCAAGACTGGGCGGCGATCCAGAACAATCTCGGCAACGCTTGGAACGACCTGCCCACGGGCGACCACACGGCCAATCATCGGAAGGCAATTGCCTGTTTCGAGGCGGCGCTGCGAGTCCGCACTGAGCAGGAGTTCCCGCTAGAGTGGGCCTCAACTCAAAACAATCTCGGCAACGCCTGGAGCAAGCTGCCAACCGGCGACCGTGCGGCCAGTCTTGGCAAAGCCATCTCTTTCTACGATGCGGCGTTGCGGGTCCTCACGGAACGGGAGTTTTCGCAAATCTGGGCGGCGACCCAGATGAATCTCGGCGTCGCATGGAGCGAACTGCCCACGGGCGACCGCGCCGCCAATCTTAGCAAGGCCATTGGCTGCTACGAGGCCGCGCTGCGCGTTTTCACCGAACAGAAGTTTCCGCAAGACTGGGCCCGAATTCAGAACAACCTCGGCATCGCATGGAGCGAACTGCCCACAGGCGACCGCGCCGCCAATCTTGAAAATGCCATCGACTGCTGCGAGGCCGCGCAGCGCGTTTATACCGAACAGGAGTTCCCACAAGATTGGGCTTGGACCCAGAGTAACCTCGGCAACGCCTGGAGCGACCTGCCCACCGGCGACAAAGCGGCCAATGTTGGCAAGGCCATCGCCTGCCACGAAGGGGCGCTAGGCTTACGCACAGAGAAAGAGTTCCCACAAGAATGGGCGGCAACCCAGAACAACCTCGGCACCGCTTGGGCTCACCTGCCTACGGGCAACCGTGCAGCCAATCTCGGCAAGGCGATCGCCTGCTTCGAAGCGGTGCTGCGCGTCTTCACGGAACAGGACCTTCCGCAAGACTGGGCAGCAACCCAGAACAATCTCGGCGCCGCTTGGGGTGAGCTGCCCACGGGCGATCTCGTGGTTAATCTACAGAACGCCATCGCCTGTTACGAGGCCGCGCTTCGTGTGCGCAGCGAGCAGGAATTCCCGCAAGATTGGGCGACGACCCAGAACAATCTCGGCCGTGCGTGGAGCGAACTGCCCACGGGCGACCGGGCGGCCAATCTTGGCGAGGCCATCACCTGCTTCGAAGCGGCGCTGCGAATTCGCACAGAGGAGGAGTTCCCGCAAGATTGGGCGACGACCCAGAACGATCTCGGATTCGCCTGGAGCGAACTGGATACTGGCGACCGAGCGGCCAATCTTGAGAAGGCGATCGCATGTTTCGAAGCTGCGCTGCGTGTCTACACGGAACAGGAATTCCCGCGAGACTGGGCGGCAAGCCAGATCAATCTTGGCATCGCCTGGATCGATCTGCCCACGGGTGACTCCGCAGCCGATCTTGGCAAGGCCATCGCCTGCTTCGAGGCGGCGCTGCGTGTAGACACTGAGCAAGACTCCCCGCAAGACTGGGCGGCAGCGCAGATCAATCTCGGCAATGCCTGGAGCGACCTTCCCACGGGCGACCGGACGGCCAATCTTGAGAAGGCTGTCTCCTGCTACGAGGCAGCGCTCCGCGTCTACACGGAAGCGGGGTTTCCTCGGGAGCATCAAATGGCCACCGAGAACTTGTCGTTTGCAGGTGCAGCACTGGCGGATGAGCAAAACGGAGCCGGCAACAACCCAGAGTGACGGTCTTCATTCGGCCGCGAACTCTGAGAGCGAATTTGAAGATGTCCTCAGCAGATTCGGCTCAGGTGAAGGTCTTGGTTTTGCGAGAGTCCAGCAATTGGCGGGTTTCCAAACACTAGCCGACTTTTGGGTACTTATCTGGCGTGAATGCGACGGCACGGATGAAGAACTGTGAAGGTCGCGTTTGCAAAAGATATGGACCTGAAAATGCTTGCCGGCGAGCAGCATCGAACGCAGGATCACTGCTGGCTCGCGGAAGCAGGTTTTGCGGCGACGTGAAGCACAGCGGCAAAGGTGCCGAGGTCGCACGACATGTCCGAGCCGCTGCATCCGGGCACAAATACGGGCGCTTCGGCTGGAGGATTGCTTATCGTGAGCGGCTGTGACGCACGCATCTGCTCGAGAGTCTGTGCGGTGTAGTAGACACGAACAGAGAGTCTTCGGCTTGCGCGCCCACGCCAGAGTTCGAACATTAAAGCGCCACCCGGAGGTGTATCACCGCTCCGCCCGTCGATTATCCAGTCAAGTCCCAGCGCCCCAGCCACGCTTGCGATGTTGGTGTCGTGTCCAACGAGAATAAGAACTTTGTCGCTCGGTTTTCCCGGCGCACCTGGCACAGGTTTGCCTTTCGCTCTTTGCTCCAGCGCTTTGTCGATGCGGTCGAGCAATGTGGAAGCATACATTTGTGCGACAGCCGGAGTGCGATCGGCATAGTTCTCTTCCGCGGAATGAAGCTCTAGGATCTCGCGCAGTGCTGATTCGTTGAGGCAACCCCACCCGAGGTTTGTCCCGCTCAGTCCTTCGGTGTACTCGAGCAGCAGATTTTCAGCCAGTGTGGACGCTGTCGCCAGAGGGCCTTCAAATTTCGCGGGGTGGTCGCCCGTTCCGGGTGAAAGCTGCGCTGGGATGTCAAGCAGCGATGTCCGGGCCAAATTGATCGACTGCACTTTGCCGCATCCGGTCAGTAGCCGATCAAGGGCGATCAACTGGGGTTGATACGCTGCAGTCAAATTACTTGCGGCGCCACCAATGCGACCGGAGATGGCCGCCGCAGCAAGTCCGGCATCCGGGTGAACGGCGCGGGCTTCCATGGAGTGAAACAGAGGATCGGCCGCGCCCTCGGGTAAAGCATGAACTTCGGTTCCACAACCAGGAAGCAGCCCCTCAGCCAGTGCCTTACCGGATTCGCGGGTTCGCTGATCGGAGTCGGCAAGGATCGTAACATGTGCGGCATCTTCACAGCTGTTCGGCGACAGCAATCCCTCCGCAGCTAGCTTGGCTCGATCGTAGGTGCCGAACAGTTTCATCAGCTCGTAGCCGTGCGCGGTAAGATAACCCGGCGGCACGTCCCATACGGGCCACGGAGCGGCGGAGTACTTCGCGTACTTTTCTGCCTTGCCTGTTGGTGAGCGCACACCGTGACGGCTGAGATAGATGACGAACTGGAGGCTCTCGTCATCCGTTGGAGGACTTTGCGCCGGAACGGATAACGCGCAGAAGATGGCCGCGAGCAAGAGAACGGCGCGGATATGGAAGCATTTCCGCAACATGATGGGGCTCCGCAAAATGGACGTTGCAAACAAAAGCAGGCCGGCGCATTGAGAGGCTCCCAATCGTCGGCCTTCTGAACTGCGTTGCAGTCAGGAGTTTACTTTTCGCGGTCCGAGTTCCAAACCAGGCTCGCGCTGTAGGTCGGTTTGTAGTACTCCCGTTGCGTCATGTACTGCGGGCTGCCGTTGTAGAAGCCAAAGACCTCGTTGTTGAGATTCAACCCCTCCAACTGAAGCTCCAGCCCGCGATAAACGCGCATGCCCATCTGAGCGTCCACCTGCAGGTGAGGATAGAAGTAATTGTCGCCGCAGGGTCCGTTGATCGGCCCATTTGGCGGTGCATTGCCGCACACTCCCGACGGAATGCCGGAGTCATTGGAGAAGTACTGGTAAGCGTCAATGTTGGAGCTGTTGTAGGAGATGCCCACGTGTCCCGAGTAGCGTTTCAATTCGTAAGATGGCTCGATGTTGAAGGCGTGCCTCGCAGTGCCCATCAGCGAGGGCGAGTCGTCGCGATTGGGAAGGCCATTGATGTGCGAATCGTTGTAGGAGTAGTTGGCCATCAGGCCCAGGCCGCGGAAACCGCCGGGCAGATTGGTGAACCTTTGCTGTAAGCCGAATTCCAGCCCCCAGACCCTGGCGGCGGAGCCATTGATATCTTGCGTTTCCAGAGCGACACCCGGATCTACTCCATCGATAGCGGCAAACGCTGCGCAAGAGACGGTGCAGGGCTGGTTGGCCGTAACAATCGGATTGGTCAGTTGCTTATAGAAGAACCCAGTTTGAATCAGGCCGAAGGGTTTCAACTGCTGCTCCAGTAGCAAATCGTAGTTGTTGGCGTGGGTGGGCAGTTCGTTCGGGTTGCCGATAGTGGCCACGATGTTCCCTGGACCGTTGGCGGAGGCAGCGTACGGCACCAGGTCGTACTGGTTGGGCCGGGAGATGCCACGCGCGTAGACCGCGCGGAGGGCCGTCTCGGACGTGAAGGCATAGCGTGCCTGAATGCTGGGCAGAGGATCGACGTAGTCCTTTCCATTCGTAACCGGTGTCGTTCCAACCCAGTTTCCGCTGTTGTCCATCCCGTCGCCGTTGGGACCGGCGGCCGGGTTCACCAGATATCCCAATCCATGCACATGCGTCGCTTCAATACGCAATCCGGTTTGCAAACGTAAGCGGTCGAAGTTGACGGTGTTCATGATGTAGCCGGCGGAGACGCGCTCGATCAGATTGTAGTTGGCAGGGTCCGATGAGCTCCGAGTGGCTGGCACGTCGAGTGGAAGCAGTCCTGGATTGGCTCCAAGGAATTGATCCACCTTGTAGTGGTCCGTCATTTCCCCCATATGGTATGTGCCATCGTAATAGTGCGGGTCCTGGAAGCCGCTGGCGAAGGTCTCCGAGCTCACAGGAGAGGGGCTGGAGTTCGCAGCGTTGCATGGGTCGCTGGTCGCGTAGCCGGGATCCGCCTTCGGGTTCGGGCAGTAATCATAAGTGGGCGTGTAGGCATCCTGGCCCTTGTGCGCGTTGCGGAACTCGCCGCCAAACTCCAGCGTGGCGGAGTGCTTGTCTACGTGATAGTTGAGGCCCATCGCACCCCACTCCTGCAGGTTCAACTGGACCGCCTGGCCGGAGGTGGTGTTGATATTGTCCAGCGTGTAATTCGCCAGGCTGTAGATGTTGTCAGCCGGGCTGGCGGTGTTCGGCACCATGCAGTCCGAGGACCACTGAGGACGGTAGGGGTCGCCATTCAAGCCGCCGACGTAATCGCAATTGCCCGACGGCCCGTTTTTCAACTCTGAGCTAGGATCGAAGGCGCCTCCGGGATTGCCTGCGGCGTTAAGCTCGCGCGAACGCGAAACAGAGGAACCCCAGGTGAACCACTTGTTGCCGTAGATATGGTTTCCGCCCAGCGAGAGGCTGCCGATCATGAAGTCGGGACGCCGGATGGAGTAACTGAACTTCGGTTTGCCATCGGTTTGGATCTCGTAGGTCCACTTGTCGCCCCAGTCCTTGAAGTCCGAGACGATGAAGTGGGCAGCCAGAGTGGAGTGATCGCTGACCTTGTAATCCGCGCCCATGGTTCCGCCCCAGCGCAGGCGTTGATAGCGATACTCGCGCAAGTCGATGCTGTCGTAATACGGGGTGGTTGTTCCGTCAGGGTTGAGATCCGGAGTTGGCTCGATGTCATTGATGCCCCGGCCGTTGTAGTCGTAGCTGGCGCTCATGATCACTCCCCAGCGCTTGCTGGCGCCGAAGCGCTTGCCAAGCGTAAAACCAGCCAAGCCCACGTAGCGGCCGTTCTCGATTGGCGAGTACCCCAGCGTGGAAATGCCATTGAAGGTCGGAGCCTCACCAGCCATCTTCGTAACCATATTGACCGATCCGCCGATGCCGTCCGCGTCCTGATTGGCCGATAGCGTTTTGTTCAGCTCGATCGACTGGACCATGTCCGCGGGAATGGTGGCCAGGATGACCTGGCGCACATTCGATTCCGGCGACGGAATGGTCACGCCGTCGATAGTGGTGTTGGTCAGGCGCGGATCGAGACCGCGCACCTGCACGTAGACGGCCTCACCCTCGTCGCGCTGGACGGTCACGCCCGGCAGGCGGCCGATGGCATCGGCGACGTTGGCGTTGGGCAGGGCGAGGATCTCGGTCTCAGGCATCACGTTGACGATGTTCGGCGAAGTGATTTCTTCATTGATCGCTTGCAACATGTTTTGCCCGCCGCCGGCGGAAACCACCACCTGCTCGCTCCCCGATGCGACCTGCAATACCGCATTGAGCGGCACGGTTTGTCCGGCGGCAACCGTAACAGTCTGAACCAACGGCTCAAAACCTACCGAGGTGACGGTCACGGTGTAGCTGCGGGGAGCGAGGCCAGCCACTACGAAGTCACCCAGAGAATCGGATGTTGTGGTCAGGTCGCCGGGAGTTATGACCACCCGGGCATTTTGGATCACGGCTTGAGAGGCGTCGCTCACATGGCCGCCGATGGATGCGGTCTTGGATTGTGCGAAGATCGCGCCATTTGCGCAGAAGAAGACGATCAAAAAGAAAAGAAAACCCTTTAGCCGAATGAGATTCATTGAGGGCCCTCCGTGAAACTGAAGAATGGCTTTTCCATTCTGAGAGTGCCGAATTGCGACTGAATACACGCTGAAACAGTTGTGACAATCCTGTAAATTTGTCCCCGGGAGTTCTCGACTGCGCAGCGCGCGGTCTACACTGCCTGCAGTCGGAGAGCTGAATCAGCACGACTCGGGAGCAGTCATTCGAAGTTACAGGAGGGGTAGTGCGCGTTCTCGTCGTAGAAGATCATGCCGGACTGGCGAGGAATGTGGCGCGGGCGTTGCGTGAATCGGCCGGCTATGCAGTTGATCTCGCGCTGGATGGGCAAGAGGGTCTTTTCTTGGGAGAATCGAATCCTTACGACCTGATTCTCCTCGACTTAATGCTTCCCAAGGTGAACGGCCTGAGCGTACTGCGTGCTTTGCGGCAAAAGGCTGTAAGAACGCCGGTTCTGATCGTCACTTCACGAGACGATAAGGAGACCACGGTCTCCCTGCTCGACGCGGGCGCCGACGATTACATGACTAAACCCTTTGACGTCGGCGAGATGGTGGCTCGCTGCCGCGCGCTGATCCGTCGAGCCCACGGCATTGCCGCCCCGGTGATCGAGGTGTGCGATCTGACCATTCATCCAGACGAGTTGGCGGCCACGCGGGCTGGGCGTCCTCTGCCGCTGACGGCCATGGAATACAAGCTCCTTGAATACATGGCGCATCGCCCGCGATCTGTGCTTTCAAAGAGCGAACTTCTGGAGCATTTGTACGATCATAACTGGGAGAAATTCTCCAACGTGCTCGAAGTCTACATCTCCTCGCTGCGCCGCAAGCTGAACCGCGATGGAGATGAGCCGCTGATTCACACTCTGAAAAACCGCGGCTACGTTCTGGTGCAATCGGCGAACCTGTAACACTCGCTTAATAAATACCGGAAAGATCGCACCCTACAATGGGTTCACGCTTCGCGCGTCTTCCCATGCCACTGCCGATACGAATCCGGCTTTCAATCAGCTACTTTGCCATCTTCTCGTTGGCCGGCGTCCTGCTCTGCTGCGCGGTCTATGTGATGGCGCGGCAAAGTCTCTACATCGCGCTCGATCACGAACTGGATGAGCATATCGACGACGTGCGCGACTTTTTCGCCGCGCACGAGCTGGCCAACGATCTGGATCGCGCCCGCGCTGAAACGGCGCTGGAGTTCGCACTCAAGGACGACGGAAAATGGCTGCAGATTGCCGATAATCAAGGACATTGGATCTATCGCGCGCGCCGCATGATGATTGCACCGCACGGCGTGCCCTCCGCTGCATCTCTGCCGGACAAAGGAAGCATCATCGAGTTTGGTGCTGGGCCCAAGCGCGTGCGATCTCTGCGCCGCGCCTTTACGATTGATAGCCGCACTTTCATCGTGGAGACTGGATCGACGCTCACCAAACCCGACCAGGAACTGGTGTTATTTCGAAACGGATTGCTGCTCATCTCGCCTGTGGTGTTCTTGATGGCCGGTCTTGCCGGGCACCTGGTCAGCAGGCGCGCCCTCAAGCCGGTTTCAGCTATCGCACGCGAAGCGCAGCGGATTCATGACGGCAATCTGCAAACACGACTCCCCAAGCTGGAAACGCGCGACGAGCTCGCTCATCTTTCCGCTACCCTGAACGAGATGTTGGAGCGGATCGAATCGGGAGTCCGTAGCGTTCGGGATTTCACTGCTTATGCTTCGCACGAGCTGCGCACGCCGGTAGCCCTAATTCGAACTGAAGCCGATCTTGCGCTGCAGAGGGGACGTACCAACCTGGAATACCGCGAGGCGATAGGGATCATCGGCGCTGAAGCGCAGAGAATGTCGTCTTTGCTCGATAGCTTGTTGTTCCTTGCCCGGGCCGACGCGGGCGCCGAAAATGTGCAGATCCGCCCTGTGGACGCTCGGCGGATCTGTCTTGAGGTATATGAAAAGTTGCGTCCGATGTTCCTGCGTAACCAAGTTCGATTCACAATCGACCTTCCCACCTCCCCTGCTCTTCTCATGGCGGATCCAATCCACTTGCAACGCTTGCTCATGATCGTCCTCGAGAATGCAGCCAAGTATACTGAGGCCAGTGGCTTGGTTCAGCTTACGCTCAGGATGGACGGCGGTTCTGCTTGCTTTGAAGTTGCTGATACGGGCATAGGTATTCCGGTGCAAGATCGCGCTCATATCTTCGAACGGTTTCGCCGTGGCAGTAACGCTCGAGAAGCAAACGCTAATGGTTCGGGATTGGGACTCGCTCTTGCCGCCTGGATTGCAAAGAGCCATCACACGACAATTCAGGTGAAGAGCGTTGCCGGCTTTGGCAGCAGTTTTTCCTGGAAACTGTCTCTGGCCAGCGAAGACGCCATCGAAGAGTGTTCAAGGAACGCGAGCACCGGTGCCGCGGATGAGACCGTTGCATCCTTGCATGGATGACACACCGTGAGCGGTTTCTGCACGGATGTCTTTGCCCTCCGTCTCTCAAATGGAATCGATATCCTCCGACGAACAATCGTTCCGGATTCTTGGCGCGCAGGTTTCTCAATGGCCGACTTCGATCATCATGAATGTGCCTGGCTTTGGCCTGGGTTTGCCCGTCGCATCCGACTCCATTTCTGCCGTGGGAAGGTAAATCCGGTGAGTCGATGTATCGACCCCCATCGTGCGCGCGCCCTTGGGCGTCGTCACCGTTTCTTCCACCACCCATTCGCCATCTTTCTGAGCCGCAATCGTCAGCGTGCCGTCGCCCGCACTGGCAAAAGCCTTGCCTGAATCAAGGCCCGTGGCGTCTACTCCCGCGCCGATGGGAAGTGAGGCTTCGATGGCTCCGTTGTCGGCATTCATTATGACCAGTATTTGAGGATTTCGGCACCCGACGAACAGGAGGTGCGCAACTGGATCGATGGCCATACCAACCGGACGGCCGCCAGGAGTAACGGGCCAGCGTGCGATGACCTTGCGCAGATTTAGGTCGACGACCGCGACAAGGTTCTTATCCTCAAGGTTGACATACACTTTGCCTGAGTCGTCGGCCGCCAAAAACTCTGGTGCGCCGCCCAGGGGTATGGGCGGATCGAGCTTGCCGTTGGCTGGATCGATTTCGGGACTGAAGGTGAGAAGTTCGTTGCCATCTCCCGAAACAACCACCACGCGGTTCTGTTTCTCGTCGTAGATGATGCCGTCGGAATCAGGAACCGCAGGAATCTTGCCCAGCACTGCGTAGGTTTTCAAATCGAAAACAATGATCGCTCCTGTTCCGCCGCCGTCTGCAATGAAGCCGCGGCCAATCGCCGGAACCAACGCAACGCCATGGGAGCGAACCTGGCCAGGAATGTCGCTAAGCACCGCGCCGGTCGCTTCATCGATCGCCTGGGTGTGCGTGCTCCGGGTCACAAATAGGCGATGATGCGTGGCATCCATCGTGACGTAGTCCCAACCGCCCTCGCCGCCCACATGGAATGTGTCGATGACTTTCCATCCGGTCTGTGCTGCGGCTGGGACGATGCCGGCCGCGAGAACGAAGCACATCTTCACCAAAGGGTTTCGCATTATCCTCATGTTGTTTCTCCTTCGTTGATCGAGAGAGCCTTGACGCCTCAAGAAGGCAGATCTGAATCCGTCCGCCTGGGCCCGCTGTCTGGCTCTGCTCCCTATATTCACGATTCGAACCTTAAGGCCGGCTTAATATGACCACACTCCTAACGGTCTGGAACGGTATACAGGGCCAATAAAGGATGGGGTTCCGAAGGCATGGGTATTTTTGCTCGGCATTCTCTCTGCGATCACGAATGGACAAAATCCCGAGGTTGAGACGTGAAAAACGACCAGCCGAACACCTTTGCTAAGTCGGAACTTGACCGAGCGCCAGTCGGCGTCGTTGGATGCGTGATGGATTGGTCCTCGAGAACGCCCATTCCGTCACCGATCTAAGAAGTGACACTTGCCGGCGTCCTCGCCTGTAAAATCACCTGCTAAATTCCCGCCTTCGATGTATTCCCGTGTACTTTGGCAGTCTCCAGCGACCTGTAAGATGTCGAAAGTATTGGAACTAGAGGCTTTGACACGGAAGAGGTCGCTGGTTCGAAACCAGTCGTGCCCGATTCCAAGACATCCGAGAACGTCCAAATGATTAAGCCAAGCCGCTGAGAAATCGGCGGCTGATGGTCGTGGTCTGCACTTTCCCGTCAAGCCACCTGGCGGCGATGGGTGGTCTCCAGAAGTTGAATCGGATCGGGTCGATGAGTCTGACACCTCCCAGGCCGAAACCCGCGAACGTCGAGTTGCCCCATCCGTGCCGCAGGGCCAGATGCCAGGCGCCTGCCACGCCGGTCTCTTTGTCGGCTGGACACCCGTCACTTGCCTATGTATTAGTGGTACGGAGGGGATGGGGTTCGGAGTCCGGAAGACCTGGACTCCCGCCAGGTTCTTAAGCCCCGCACTACGCCTTTCCCAGCCGAAACAAGGAGCCGCGCGAGTGGCAAGAATCTATCCTAACCAAGTGGAGCCAAACAGGATAGTGGCGAACAAGTCCACCCGGCTTCCTTTCGCGATCAAGTTGCTTTGCACTGGTGTTTTGCTCAGCGGGGCGGTAGGCTGCCATTCCCCGCAGTCGGCCAGCGTGGCCGCACACGGCGCGCAGCATCTCGATTTCAACCAGGATGTACAGCCGATCCTGGCAAGCAACTGCTTCAGTTGCCATGGGCCCGACCCGGAAATGCGCAAGGCGGGGCTGCGGCTCGATCTTGAGGAGTCCGCATTCCGCAAACGGCCCGGCCATCCCGACGCGCTTGTTCCGGGACATCCTGAACAGAGCGAGCTGATCAAGCGCATCGAATCGAAGGACCCGCATCACTTGATGCCCCAGTCAGCGCAGGGCGAAGCCAAGCCGATGAAAGCCGCGGACATCGCAGTCCTGCGCGAATGGGTCAAAGAGGGTGCGGTTTATCGCCCGCATTGGGCGTTTGAGAACCCTGCGCGCCCCGTGCCGCCGGCGATCGCACCGCAGGACGGATGGGCCCAAACGCCGATAGATGGGTTCATTCTCGCGCGCATGAAGAAGGAGGGCCTGCATCCCTCACCCGAGGCCGACAAGGGTACGCTGATTCGCCGCGTGACGCTCGATCTCACCGGCTTGCTGCCGACGCCCGCAGAAGTGAAGGCCTTCGAAAAAGACACGTCGCCGCAGGCCTACGAACACTTGGTGGATGGTTTGCTGGCGAGGCCGGCATATGGCGAAGAACGGGCGCGCTACTGGATGGATTACGCGCGCTACGCCGATACTTATGGGCTGCACTACGACAACAGCCGCGACATCTGGCCCTGGCGCGACTACGTGATTCGCTCCTTCAACTCGAACAAGCCCTTCGATCAGTTTGCCGTGGAACAGATTGCCGGCGACATGCTGCCCGCAAAGAATCTTGATCCGCTGATTGCCAGCGGCTATGTGCGGCTGGGAGTGAGCAGCAACGAGGGCGGAACGATTCCTGAAGAGTTGCGCGTGAATATCGCTCGCGAGCGAACCGAGGCTTATGGCGCCGCATTCATGGGGCTCACCGTTGGTTGCGCGGTCTGCCACGACCACAAGTACGACCCGACCACGCAGAAAGACTTCTATTCGCTGAGCGCCTTCTTCAACAACCTTGAAGAAAAGCCTTTCAACAACGATCGCCCCGTGTGGGAGCCCATGACGCGTGTCCCGAAGGCGCAGAACCAGGAAGCCTTCAACCGTGCGCTGGCCACGCGGTCAGAGCTGGCGGAACGCGTGCGAGCCATGCGCTTGCAGGAACACGCGCTGGTGGAACAGTGGATCCGTTCGCGGCAGAGTGCGCCTCAGCTGGTTTCAACTGACAAGCTCGAAATGCGCCTGCGCCTGGACGAGGGCGGCGGCGAGATGCTGAAGAACAGCGCGCCGCATGCGCAGGTTGCGAGTTTCCCGATCGGCAAGCTGAAGCCGCAATGGGGCGAGACAACCTGGCTGTGGCCGGACATGCGCATGGAAACGACTACGCATATCGTGCTGGGTCAGACGGGGAACTACGAGTGGAATCAGGCCTTCTCGTCGGGCGGATGGTTCATGGTGCGGTCCGCGCCGAACTACAACCTCGACAATGCGAAGGGCGCTCTGCTGGCCAAGATGGATACCACCCGGCACAACCGCGGATGGGATCTCTCGCTCGAGAGAGGCAATGTCGTCGTCAACCTGGTGAATCAGGGACCGAAGGACCTGCCGAATCCCAAGCCGCCGGCCGATCCCAAATCGCCCGCCAAACAGAAGGATAAACAGAAACCACCTGAGATCAAGGAGGTGTTTCAATATCCGACGCCATCGGATCTGACCAAGAAGGATCTCGCTGCGAACAAACCGAAGGAGAAGAAAGAACCGAAGAAAAAAAAGGAAGAAGAGAAAGAGAAGAAGCCCGACGAGCCAAAAGAGCCGGAGGACAAGACCCCGTTTGTCGCAGCGAAGGTGACTACTGCCGAACCGCTGCCGATCGATGGCCGCTGGCGCCACATCTTCTTCACCTACGATGGTTCGGGCAAGGCCTCAGGGATTCACATCTATGTGGATGGCAAGTCCGTTGCGACAAAGGTCGTATACGACTCGCTGGCCCAGTCGACCATTCGCACGCAGGCGCCCATGCAGCTCGGCATGCGCTATCCCGAGGCCAACCCTGCACGCGAGACGCGTTACCAGGATATTCGCTTGTATGGGCGCGCGCTGACCGCCGACGAAGTGAAGCGCCTGCCGTTTGAAGATTATGTTGCGGAGCTATCGCATAAGCCTGCCAGCGCGTGGACGCCGGATGAGTGGCATGTCGCATCCGAGTACTACTTCAACAGCGTCGACAAATCGTTCCGGGAAACGATGTCGCAGATTGAGCAGTTGAATGCCCAGTTGGTCAAGCTGTCTGACGGCGGCGATCTGACGTTGGTTTCGTGGGAGAAGCCCTCGATCGCCTATGCGCATGTGCTCACGCGCGGCGTTTATACCGCGCGGACCGAGAGAGTTGAAGCGAATACGCCACACTTTCTGCCGCCCTTGCCTGCCGGTGTGCCGCACGACCGCCTGGCGCTGGCAAGGTGGACAGTGAGTCCTGAAAATCCGCTCACGGCGCGAGTCACCGTGAATCGCATGTGGAACGAAATCTTCGGGGCTGGGCTCGTCGAAAGCACTGAAGACTTCGGCATCATGGGGCAGCGGCCTTCAAATCCCGAACTGCTTGACTGGCTGGGCGTCGAGTTTCGCGAGAGCGGGTGGGACGTCAAGCACATGTACAAGTTGATTGTGATGTCGGCGGCCTATCGGCAGAGCGCGAAGTCGACGCCGGAACAAATCGCAAAAGATCCGAAGAACCTGCTGCTGTCGCATGGACCACGATTTCGCATGGATGCGGAGATGTTGCGCGATGTGGCGCTTGAATCGGGCGGCCTGCTCATCGATAAAGTGGGCGGGCCGAGCGTGAAGCCTTACCAGCCCGCAAATATTTGGGAGCAGATCGGCATTGGCGGCAGCGATACGCTGGTCTACGAGCAGCAACATGGCGATGCGCTCTACCGGCGAAGCATGTACACATATTGGAAGCGCATGGCTCCCATGCCCGACATGGACGCCTTTGATGCGCCCATGCGCGACGTGGTTTGCACGCGGCGCCAGCGAACCGACACCCCCCTGCAGGCGTTGGTGACCATGAACGATGTGCAATGGGTCGAAGCGGCGCGCGCATTGGCTCAGCGCGTGATTCATGAGGGCGGAAAGCTTCCCGAACAGCGCATCAACTGGATGGGAGAGATTCTGCTCTCACGCGATCCGCCGCCAAACATGGCTGCCGTTCTTGAAAACTCGCTGGCGCAAATGGAAAAGCATTACACGGCCGATCCCAAAGCCGCTCACGATTTGATTGCGGTCGGCGAGAAGAAGAGCGACACCTCGATTCCCGCGCCGGAGTTGGCTGCGTGGACGATGGTGGCATCGGAGATGCTGAACCTGGATGAGACGGTGACAAAGTAGTCGATGGAGGTCGGATGAAACAGCATCCGTTGTGTACTGATACCGAGCAGGTCACGAATGTGCTCGATCTCGCCATCCCCGCCCACGTGAAGCAGGAGTGGGCCGAGCTGCAGACGCGCCGGCACTTTCTCGGCCGCGCGGGAAAGGTGCTGGGATGGGCCGCGGCCGCCAGCTTGCTGAGCGAAGGCGCACTGCGTGGCGACAATTACCCGGCAGCCGGCGTCCGGGCAGGCGACACGCTCAAGTTTCCCAACTTTGCGCCCAAGGCCAAGCGCGCCATCTATCTCTTCATGTCGGGCGGGCCCTCGCAGGTGGACCTGTGGGATTACAAGCCGAACCTCGCCGCTCAATTTGACAAGGATCTGCCGGACTCCGTGCGCGGTTCGCAGCAGTTAACCGGCATGACCACCGGGCAGGCCCGATTCCCCGTCGCGCCTTCGCATTGGGCGTTCAAGCGCTATGGACAGAGCGGCACCTGGGTGAGCGATCTGATGCCGAATATGGGGCGAATTGTCGATGATTTGACCATCATCAAATCGACCAATACCGAAGCCATCAACCACGAACCGGCAATCATGCTAATGAACACCGGCAACATGAATGCCGGCAAACCCTGCCTGGGCTCATGGCTTGCATATGGACTCGGCAGCATGAACGACAATTTGCCCACATTTATGGTGCTGCAAACCAAGCTGAATACCACGGAGAACAACCAGCCCGTCTCCTCACGGTTGTGGAGCAGCGGGTTTCTCTCGTCGGAGTATGCCGGCGTGGGTCTGCGATCGTCGGGCGATCTCGTGCTCTACCTGACTGACCCGAATGGGGTGGATGGCGAGGTGCGCCGCCAGATGCTCGACGCGGTCAACGAGATCAATCGGCAGACGTATGAAGAACTCGGAGACCCGGAGACGAACTCGCGCATCGCGCAGTACGAAATGGCCTATCGAATGCAGTCATCAGTCCCGGAGCTTGCCGATTTGAGCAAGGAGCCGCAGTCGACTTGGGACTTGTATGGTCCCGATGCGAAGCAGCCGGGGACCTTTGCGTACAACTGCCTGATGGCCCGACGCCTGGCGGAGCGCGGCGTGCGCTTTACGCAGGTCTATAAACGCGGGTGGGACATGCACGATAACGTGACGAAAATCCTGCCTATCATTTGCCAGGAAACCGACCGTGGCTGCTATGCGCTGATTACGGATCTGAAGCAAAGGGGAATGCTCGACGACACGCTGGTCATCTGGGCGGGCGAGTTCGGGCGCACCGTTTACAGCCAGGGCGGCCTCACGCAGGATAACTACGGGCGCGATCATCACCCTCGCTGCTATACCACGTGGTTGGCAGGGGGCGGCGTGCGGCCCGGCATCACTTACGGCGAGACCGACGACTACAGCTACAACGTGGTCAAGGACCCCGTCACAGTGCGCGATTTCAACGCGACCATTCTTCACTGCCTGGGCATCGACCACAACAAGTTGACCTATAAGTTTCAGGGACTCGATCAAAAACTCACTGGGCCCGTGCCCGCCAGTGTTGTCTCAGGTCTTCTGGCGTGACGAGGCTGCGCACGTTGGCTGAACGCGCCCTGCGAATGCTTCCTTCAAAGCAGTCCACGCGCATCGTGTGGGGCGCATCGCTCGGTTTGGGCCTTCTGCTTTTGTCGCTGCCATGGCTGGTCAGGCTCAATGGGCATCCCCATGCCGACTGGCAACAGTTCATCGGCCGCTTTCATCCGCTTGTGGTGCATCTTCCCATCGGACTGCTGGTTCTTGTTCCGCTGCTCGAAGCGGCCGGCACGCTGCGACCTGCGCTGCGCGAAGCAGCCGGCTTTGTGCTGGTTCTTGCGTTCGCGAGTTGCCTGGTTGCACTCTCGCTGGGTTTTCTTCTCGCCTACGGCAGCGGGAACTCTGGCCCAGGCGTCACGCGCCATCTTTGGGGCGGCGTGGTGCTCACCATTGTTGTGCTCATGTGTCTGCTGGCCCGGCCGCAGTGGCAGGCGCATGCTTCGGGATATGCATATCCCGCACTGCTTGTTTGCATGCTGATGGCGCTGGTTTGGACAGCGGACCAGGGCGGCTCGCTCACGCACGGCAGCAACTACCTTACGCAATACATGCCCACGGGAATGAAGCGAGTGCTGGCTCTCGGAACCGCGCCCCCCGCAGCCGCATTCTATGCCAGGCATATTCATCCCATTCTGGATGCCAATTGCGCAAACTGTCATGGCGAGGGCCAGGCGAAGGGCGGCCTGCGCATGGACTCGTACGAATTGCTGATGAAGGGCGGCCAGGATGGCCCGGTGATTCTTGCAGGCAGCGCGGCAAAAAGCGTTCTCTTCGAACGCATTACGCTTCCGCCGGATCACAAGCAGTTCATGCCGGCCGAGGGAAGGCCACCGCTTCAACCCGAACAGATTGCGTGGATCAAAGCCTGGATCGATCAGGGTGCATCGCCCACTCTCACCAAGCTTGCCGGTGTTACGATTCGTGAGGAACTGCCTGAACCGCCCATTGAGCCTGTGGGCGATTACAACTCGCTGATGCCGGAGATCCAGAAGATGGAGCAGGGACAGGGCGCAAAGCTCAAGCAGGTATCGGCCAAGCCTTCCGATGGGTTGATTCTTTTCACCGTGAATGCGGCTGGCGCCTTTGACGATGCGCAGCTAGCGCAGTTCAAGAAGTTCGCACCCTATATCGTCGAAGCTGAACTGGACCGAACCGCCGTGACCGACGCAAGCTTCGACACGCTGAAGCAGTTTACTCATCTGCGCGCGCTACACCTCGAAGAGACGAAGATTACTGGCGCCGGCTTGCCCAAACTCGCCTCACTTTCGCATTTGAGTTATCTGAATCTGAGCGGGACGCAAGTCACAGCCGCTTCCGCTGCGTCGTTGAGTGCGATCAAGAGCCTGCGTCACGTGTATCTCTACAACACGCCGGCGCAACCCGCGCCTGCCACAACGCGAGGGCCACAATCTACGCCTGCCGCGACCGGAGCACCGCAGCAGTCGAAGGAGAAAAGTCCGCAATGAAAAAGGAATATCGGCTTTCAAACCCAATCGTTGACCGGAGAATCTTTTGCGCTGCAGCAGGAACGACGGCAGTGGCAGCACTTGCGCCACGTATCGCCGCCGCAGCGCCGGAAATTGAAGAAGGCGGCTCCGCGCAGCCGGAGCTCATCACGGGCAACGGCGAGTGGACCTATAAGGTCTCTGCCGATTGGGGACGATTGCCTGCGGGAACCGTCTTCGGCGGCACTCATGGCGGCATCGCGACCGACAAGGCCGGGCATGTGTACGTGAGCACGCAGAGTGCGACAGGGGTCCTTGTATACCGGCCCGATGGAACCCTCGAGAAGACGATCGCGAGTCAATATCCTGAGGTGCACTCCATGGTCCACGCCGAAGAGAACGGCGAAGAGGTTCTCTACACAACAGTGCAGACCGGGACTCCCAAAGAGAACTGGCTCTTTGTGAAAATGAAGACCGACGGGACGGTTGTGCAGAAGATTACCGCGCCGCCCGAGGCCGGATTCAAGGTGCCGAATGAGTGGCGGCTCACAGCGGCCGTTCCCGCGCCGGACGGGAGCATCTTCATTGCCAATGGATATGGAGACTCGCGTCTTTTCCGCTTCGACAAAAACGGCAGCTATCTCGCCAGCTATGCGGGCAAAGGAAAGACTGACGGCCTGTTCGACTGTTGCCATGGAGTCTCAGTGGATACGCGCTATGACCAGCCCCTGATGCTGGTGTGCGATCGCGAAAACCGCCGCCTGTGCCACTTCGATTTCGACGGCAAGTTTGTTAGCTCCGTCACGCAGCATCTGCGCCGGCCGTGCCAGGTAAGCTTTCATGGAGACTACGCCGTAGTCTCAGAACTCGAAGGCCGCGTCACGATCCTCGACCGCGATAACGCTCCGGTGGCCTTTCTTGGCGATAATCCACACAAAGACCAGTGGGCCAACTATCAGCTCCAGCCTGGCGAAATCGCCCCCGCGCTCTTCAGCGCTGCTCACGGATGCCACATCGATCAGCAAGCCAATATCTATGTCTCCGACTGGAATCATACCGGGCGTGTGACCAGGCTAGCCAGGAAACAGTCGTAAATCGGATATCATGACGCTTGCCCTGCCGATCTCTCCTGCTTTCCTTCGGGAACGCGCGAATAGCGGATGACCTCGACGCGCGACATGGCCACCAGGCCCTCTTCAACCATCGTGTCAAGGTGCGGAAGCAATTTTTCGATTTGCTCCTCCGTGTCGATCACGGTGAGCATAATCGGCGCATCTTTTGAGAACTTCCAATGGCTGCTGTGGTGAATCCTCGTGCTCGCACCGTATCCTTCGATCCCGCGATACACGGTCGCACCGGCCATTCCCAGCTCCATGCATTTCGCCACGATGGCTTCGTGCAAGGGCTTGCCCTGCCATTTGTCGCCCTCGCCAAAGTGAATGCGTAACATCCGTGCCTGAAATTGATCTTTCACGATTGAGCCTCCGCTTATACGGGCCTGCCGGACTGTGGCTATGGCTGATGAATATCCTTAGCGCGGTAGGAATACTTGATAATGTCCACGTCTGAGAAGACGACCAGGCCTTCTTCCACCATCTGATCGACCAGAGGCAGAAAGGCTCGGAGCTTCTCTTCGCTATCCACGGCCGAAAGCATGATGGAGCAATCGTGAGACAGGTGCAGAGCCTTGTCCTTGTGCATCCGGCGGTGTGCGCCGTAGCCGAGGATGCCGCGATAGACGGTGACTCCAGCGATGTCGTTGGCCCGCATAGCTTCGACAAGCGCGCTATAAAGAGGCTTGTCTTTCCAGCGGTCCGATTCGCCTATGTAGATCCGCATCATCTTGGCTTTGCCCTCCATCTTGAGATGTTCTGGCGGCGTCGCTTCTCTCGTCTTCGAGACTTGGGCGGGTTTCGCAACAGTCGTTTCCTGCACATCGATCATTCCAGTGCCTGCCATCTCCTCCAATTTGCCCAAGATTTCGTCGACCTTTTCCGGGGTCTCGATAAATTCGATCTTGAGCGGCATCTGATCCGAGATCTCGACGATGCTCGCAGAGTGCATGTGATGGTCGGCGCCGAAGCCTGCGACACCCTTAAGAACAGTCGCCCCCGAGACGCCCCGATAGAACAGAAAGTCGAGAATACTCGAGTACACCGGAACGCCGTGATGTTTCGCCCCTTCGCTTACGTAGATTGAAACCTTCAACGCTTTTCCCGCTTTCAACATTTACCCTCCCTTGCCGCGAGGCAGCGCGTTTGTGAAACGCGATCGGTCCCTAATCGCCAAGCGGCGAGTTGCCAATGCGTCCTCACCCCAGCACCTCCGCAAGAAGCGAACCACCCCATACCGCGACGAGACCCAGAAGCAGGCTTCCGACCGCATAAAGCGCCGCCAGCAGGAAGGCGCCCGAGCGAAGATTCGAAAGCGTCTCCCACTCGTAGGTGGAAAACGTGCTGTAGGCTCCGACAAAACCCACCGGGATCAGGAAACGCCAGGCCGGATTGAGAGAAGCCCGCCGGCTCAGGTAGGTCAAAGTAAATCCGATGATGACGCAGGCTGTCATGTTGATTACGAACGTTCCATAGGGGAACTTCGTGCCCATGCGACCCCCGATTGTCGAGCCGACCCAGTAACGAGCAATCGAGCCTAGAGAACCTCCAACCGCGATGTAAAGATATTTCTCCAATTCTCTCCGCCTCCCTGTTAGTTCCTGCTTGCGCCGTCTCGGTAGCTGTCTGACCTTTCCGCTTCAAAAGCATCAAAAGGTCGACATCGAGTTCAGCACGCGTGGTTGCGCTGGCCGTCTAACTCATGGCCCACTCTCTGCTCAATGAACGATCATGACGGGGCAGTGCGCATACCTTAGCACGCGCTCGGAATTCGAGCCCAACATCCAACGATGAAGAATCGTGTGGCTGCGCTTGCCCATCACAATCACACTGGCCTGCAACTTGTCGGCCATATGGATGATCTGCTCCGCTGGATGGCCGACGACAACTTCGGTCTCGAATTCGATGTCCTTCAGCTTGGCGCGTTCGCGCAGTGCAGCAAAGCATTTCTCGTAACGCTCTTGCCCGTCTTCAAGCACCGCGTGGAACTCCGCGCTTTCGGCGGGTTCGGGCGGCCGAATTACTGAGATGACGAAGAGCTTGGCTTTCATATCGCCGGCCATCGCCAAGGCGACATTCATGGCGTGCTCTGCGTGCGGCGAACCGTCGTAGGCGACGAGTATTCTTTGAATTCCAACGAAAACCGGACTTCCCATAGGCTTTGCCTAACCTTCTTCTGCCGTTATTGGCTCCTGAACCGCCAAATCTGTTTTCTTGATCTTGGGTGTGTGGGGAAGAAGATGCCGCGGAAGGAAGAACCCGTTGGCAATCATCGTTGGAATCACGGCGCTGGCGATGACGGTGCCCACAATGTAGGAATACTGCGCCTGCGTGATGATTTGATGATTGAGGCCAAACAGCGCTGAGATAGTGCCGAAGGTGAGGCCAGTTGACATCATCAGTGTGTAGTAGGCTCCTGCTTTGCCATCGTATTTGTGAATTCTGACCGCAGGATACACGGCAACTGCCTTGAATAGCGATTTCGCCCCAAACAGGACGAGTAGCGTGACGGGCGCAGCCATCAATGCCGCTACAGAAACAAACGACCCGGCGCGGATGAAGTAGAAAGGCGTGAGTAATCCAAAAGTAAGCGTGCGCAGACGGCGAATCAGTGCATGATCTTTTCCGACCGTCCCCGCCAGCACCATGCCAATGATGTAAGCCGGCAGCACCGCCTCGCTTCCCGCCCATCCGGCAAGTCCACCCATCGCGAAGAGGAAAAAGAGAAGATACTTGGTCTCCAACTCTGACACGCGCCCGCCATATTTCTTGAAGAAACGCGGGGTTAAGAAAGGCAATACGATGAAAACCGTTACCGACACAACCAAGA
>Ga0187851_10001099_pt1 | contig 26374 bp, 21 predicted proteins | sample June2016WEW_6_10_FD_132997 | JGI IMG/M metagenome (GOLD analysis project Ga0187851, IMG submission 132997) | Peatland microbial communities from SPRUCE experiment site at the Marcell Experimental Forest, Minnesota, USA - June2016WEW_6_10 | ecosystem: Environmental > Terrestrial > Soil >...
TCGGCGCGGCCGTGGTCGCCTTCCGGCGCCGGGCTGTAGAATAGTACCTGGACCTCGACCCCATGTTCCGGTATTTCCCTCTCATCCTGAAGAACTGCTGGCGCAACCGCCGCAGAACGGTCCTGACCGTCCTGAGCATCGCCGTGTCCATGTGCCTGCTGGGGGTGATGATCGCGGTGTATCACGCATTCTACCTGAGCGCGCCCACCAACGAAGAGGCGCGCCGCCTGGTGGTGCGCAACCGCATCTCGCTGACGGTCACCCTGCCGGAATACTACGCCGCGCGCATCAAGCAGATTCCCGGCGTGCACGAGGTCATGTACTCGCAGTGGTTCAATGGAACGTACAAGGATGCGCGGGACCCCAAGAACTTCTTCGCGCGCCTGGCCGTGGAGCCCGACAAGCTCTTCCGGATGTTCCCCGAGCTCACCATACCCGAAGACCAGCGCCGGGCTTTCGAGCGCGAACGCACCGCCTGCGTAGTGGGCCGCGAGCTGGCCAACAGCCAGAATTTCAAGATTGGCGACCGGATTCCCATAGTGGGCGATATTTTCCCCGGCGACTACGAGTTCACCGTGCGCGGCATCTTCGACAGCCCGCGTTCGAGCGACGTCCTGTTCTTCAGCCGCGACTACCTGGAGCAGACGCTGCCGGAAGGGCGCCGGGGGCAGATCGGCTCCGTCTATGTGCAGATAGACGACCCGCAATTGGGCGGGCGCATAGCCGACGCTATCGACAACGAGTTCCACAACTCGACGGTCCAGACCAAGACCGAATCCGAGCAGGCGTTTACGGTGAGTTTCCTGGCGCTGCTGGGCAATGTCAAGATGTTGCTGCTCGGCATCGCGGGAGCCGTCACCTTCACCATCCTGCTGGTTTCGGCCAACACCATGGCCATGTCGGTGCGCGAGCGGGTGAGGGAAGTGGGCGTGCTGAAGACCCTGGGATTCACGCCGGGCATCATCCTGACGCTGATTCTGGGCGAGGCGGCGGCCATCTCGCTGATGGGCGGCGCCGCCGGCTACCTGATCTCGGTCGGGTTGACCGGGGGCATCAGCCGGAGCCCTTACGGCGGCATGTTGCCGCCCATCGATTCCTTCGCGCCTTCGGTAGCCGTCGCCTGCATGCTCACCGCCGGCGTCATAGGGGTGGCCAGCTCGCTCGTCCCCGCGCTGGGCGCTTCGCGCATTTCCATCGTCAACGCCCTGAGGAGCGAAGACTAGCCATGGCCATTCCCATCTCCTACAACCTTCGCAACCTGCTGGTGCGCAAGACCACCACCGCCATGACCGCGCTGGGCATCGCCCTCACGGTTGCGGTGCTGCTCGCCATACTGGCGCTGGTGGGCGGCCTGCGCTCCACGCTTTCCGCCACGGGCGACCCGCTCAACGTGCTGGTGGTGCGGAAGGGCTCCGATTCCGAGCTGGTGAGCAACTTCACGCGCACCCAGTTTCAGGACCTGAAATTCAAGCCGGGCATCGCCGCCGGACGCGACGGGCAGCCTCTCGCCTCGCTCGAAGTGGTGACCGTGGTCAACCTCGCCAACGTGGAGAACCCGGATGGAACCAACCTGACGGTGCGCGGCGTGGCGCCGGTGGGCATCGATCTGCGTCCGGGGTTGCACATCTCCTCCGGCAGGTGGTTCCAGACGGGGCGGCGCGAGCTGGTGGTGGGGCAGTCTGCCGCCCGCCGGTTCCCGGACGCGCGGATCGGAGGGAAGATCAGGTTCGGCCGCGGCGATTGGGAAGTGGTGGGAGTGATGGAAGCCGGCAATAGCGCCCAGGCCAGCGAGCTGTGGGGCGACCTGAACCAGGTGAGCGCCGACTTGCAGCGCGTCGAGGTGCTCAGCTCCGCGCTGGTGCGCGCCCCCGACGAAGCCGCCGCCCGGGCGCTGGTCAATTCCATCTCCGACGATCAACGCCTGAATATGACCGCCCTGTTGGAAAAGGACTATTACGCCCGGCAGACCGAGCAGGCGGCGCCCATCGAATTCACCGGAATTTTCGTGGCCATCATCATGGCCATCGGCAGCAGTTTCGCGGCCATGAACACCATGTACGCGGCGGTGGCCCGCCGCGCCCGGGAGATCGGCACGCTGCGCGTGCTGGGCTTTTCGCGAGGCAGCATCCTGCTCAGCTTCTTCCTGGAATCGGCGCTGCTTTCGGCCCTCGGCGGCGTGCTCGGCTGCCTGCTGGCGCTGCCGCTCAACGGTATTACCACCGGCATCGGCAACGCCAACTTCTCCGAGACGGCGTTCGCTTTTCGGGTGACTCCGCAAAGCATGCTCGTGGGCTTGGCCTTCGCCGTGGTCCTGGGCAGCATTGGCGGGCTGTTCCCGGCGCGCATGGCATCGAAAAAGGAGATCCTCACGGCCCTCCGGGAAGTCTAATCGGCGGGCCTGTAACATCATGGATGCCGAACTCAAAAACCTGAAAATCGACCGCGCTCAACGCCGCCAGCCGGCGTCCTCGAAATGGGCCGTGCGCTGGATCGCCGCCGGCGCGCTGCTCCTCGTTCTGCTGCTGGGCGCATGGCGTTTCCTTTCCGCCCGATTGGATGCCGCTCCGGTCGTGGAGGTGGCGCGGGTGACCTCAGTCAGCGCGGCCTCCGCGCCGCGGGGCGTGGTCTTGAACGCCACCGGCTACATCGTGGCCGCGCATACCATCGAGGTGGCCGCCAAGGTGGTGGGCAAGGTCAAGTGGATCGGAGTGGAGAAGGGCGACCATGTGCAGGAAGGGCAGGTGCTGGTGCGCCTGGAGGACGACGAATACCAGGCCCAGTTGCAGCAGGCCCGAGGGAACCTGGCCATGTTGCAGGCCCGCCTGGACGAAGCCCTGCACGGTTCGCGCCCGGAAGAAGTGGCCCAGGCGCTGGCCAATGTCAACTCGGCCAAGGCCGATCTGGAGAACGCCAACGTCACCCTGGAGCGCACTAAGAATTTGGTCGCCGAAAACGTGGCCCCCCGCCAGTCGCTCGACGATGCCCAGGCGCGCTACGATTCGGCGGTGGCCAAGCTCAACGCCATCCAGAAGTCCTACGAGCTGGTGAAGCTGGGCCCGCGCCTGGAAGAGATCGACGCTCTGCGCGGCCAGGTGGACCAGGCCAAGGGCGCCGTGGCGTACGCCCAAACCGCGGTGAATAACACCGTCATCGTCTCGCCAGTCACGGGCACCATTCTGGAACGCGCGGTGGAGAAGGGCGAGTTTCTCACCACCAGCTTCGTGGGAGACCGCGGCGCCAAAGGCTACGTGGTTTCGCTGGCGGACCTCAACGACCTGGAGGTGGAGCTCGACATCAGCCAGACCGATTTTGGCAAGCTGCGCTTCGCCCAGCACGGCGTGGTGACCACGGATGCCTTCCCCGACCGCAAATACGACGGTTTCATCAAGGAGATTTCCCCCGAGGCGAACCGGCAAAAAGCCACCGTGCAAATCAAGGTGAAGGTGGTCAAACCCGACCAGTTCCTGCGGCCCGAGATGAACGCCAGCGTGGCGTTTCTTTCCGACGAAACGCCGGCGGCCGAAACCGGCGCCAAGCCGGTGGTGATAGCGCCGTCCTCGGCCGTGCGCGATGGCGCGGTTTTCCTGCTGCTCGATGGCAGGGTGGTCCGGCGCGCCGTGAAAACCGGCGCTTCGAGCGGCAGCGGCGTGCGCATCGAACAAGGGCTCAACGGGGGTGAGGACCTGATTGTGAATCCGCCGCCGGGATTGAAGGAAGGCGACAAAGTGCGCCAGAAGGCTTGACTATGAGCGAAATCGTCATCGAAACACGCAACCTCACCAAGGAATTCCTGCGCGACGAGTTTCATGTGGTGGCTCTCCGGAATGTGAGCCTCGAAATCGACCGCGGCGAGTTCGTGGCGCTCATGGGCCCGTCGGGCTCCGGCAAGTCCACCCTGCTGCACCTCATCGCCGCCATGGACACCCCCACGGAGGGCGAAATCGTGGTGCTGGGCCACGATCTGCGCCAGATGAACGAGCGTCAAATCGCCCACTGGCGCAATGAAAACGTGGGCTTCGTCTTCCAGCAGTTCAACCTCATTCCGGTGCTCAGCGCCATCGAAAACGTGGAGCTTCCGCTCAAGCTCACCAACCTGAAGAAGGCCGAGCGCCTGGAGCACGCCGCCACCGCGCTCAATCTGGTGGGCCTGGGCGACCGGCTTGCGCACTATCCCCGCCAGCTCTCCGGAGGCCAGGAGCAGCGGGTGGCCATCGCGCGGGCCATCGTGACGGATCCGGCCCTGATCCTGGCCGATGAGCCAACGGGGAACCTGGACGCCGCCTCCGCGCAAGAGGTGCTGACCATCCTGGCCAAATTGAACCGCGATTTCGGCAAGACGGTGGTAATGGTGACCCACGATCCGCACGCCGCCCAGCACGCCAGCAAGATTCATCACCTGGAAAAAGGCGAGTTACTGGAGCAGGGCGTCGCGCCGGCGTGACGGACCGTTGTGGAGCGGCCCTCCGGGCTGCCATGCCGGCATCCGCGCCGGCGTTCTTTCGGGCGCGGCCCGGCCTCGCCATATCCGGTATCCTAGGAATCGGGGAGCTATCTTGAGCCGTATCTTTCTGGCATTCCGCTGTTTCTTCGGCATTCTGTTCCGTGGCGAGTTGTCCGATTCGGCGCTGGGAGATCTGCGGCTGGTGAAACGCGGGCTGGCCGCGCCGGCCAAGGCGGCCGCTCCTGCCGCACCGCCCGCGCGGACCTCCGACGGGGCCTTGCAGATGCTGGGGATTTTACAGCGCGACTCGCGCCTGGTGGACTTCCTGATGGAGGATATCGCCGCTTACTCCGACGACCAGGTGGGCGCGGCCGTGCGCGAACTGCACGATCAGTGCCGCGATTCGCTCACCCGCTACGTCGCGCTTCAACCGGTGATCGACGGCGTGGAAGGCACATACGCCAAGGCGCCGGCCGATGCCAACGCCGTAAAGTTCGTGGGCAACGTGCCGGCTGCGCCGCCGCCGGGCGGAACCCTCCGCCACAAGGGGTGGCGCGCGGCCAAGGTGGATTTGCCCGTTTTGTCCCCCAAGCAGGACGCCGCCATCATCGCCCCCGCGGAAATCGAAATCGAGTGAAAACGTTGCCGCCGAAATACGTGATCGGAATCGATTTGGGCACCACCAATTCCGCGCTGGCCTACGCGGAGGTTGGCGCCGACGAATTCGCGCCGGCCAGCGTGCAACTGTTGGGCATTCCGCAACTGACCAATCCCGGCGAGGTGCGCGAAGAGGACCTGCTGCCTTCCTTTCTTTACCTGCCTGGGCCGGCCGATTTCCCGGCCGGGACCATCGCCCTGCCTTGGGATGAAAAGCGCGCCTTCGTGGCGGGCCGCCTGGCGCAGAAACGCGGGGCGGAGAACGCCGGCCGCCTGGTCTCCTCCGCCAAGTCCTGGCTTTCGCACTCCGGCGTGGACCGCACCGCCGCGCTGCTGCCTTTCCGCGCCCCCGAAGGGGTCGACAGGATTTCGCCGGTGGAAGCCAGCCGCCGCTGCCTGGAACATCTGCGGCAAGCCTGGGACGCCAAGATGCCCGACGCGCCCTTCAGCGCGCAGCAGGCGCTGGTCACCGCGCCGGCATCCTTCGACGCGGTGGCGCGCGAGCTGACGCTCGAGGCCGCCAAACAGGCCGGCTTCGAAAACATCACCCTCCTCGAAGAGCCGCAGGCCGCCTTCTACGCCTGGATCGAGCGCCACGCCGACTGGCGCGAGCGCGTGAAGCTGGGCGACCTGATCCTGGTTGTCGATATCGGCGGCGGAACCACCGATTTCACGCTCATCGCGGTGACCGAGACCGATGGCGAACTGGGGCTCAGCCGCGTGGCCGTGGGCGAGCACATCCTGCTCGGCGGCGACAACATCGACCTGGCGCTGGCAGGGGTGGTTTCCGAACGGCTGGCGCAGAAGGGGACGCGCATCGACAGCCGCCAGATTCAGGCGCTTTGGAACAATTGCCGCGCGGCCAAGGAGAAACTGCTGGAGCCCGGATCGAAGGCCAAAGAGCAGGCGGTGACGATTCTGGGCAAGGGCTCTGGTTTGGTGGGCGGTACGATCAAGGCGTCATTGCTGCGCGAAGACATCGAAAGCGTGCTCAGCGAAGGATTCCTGCCGGCCGTGCCCAGCACGGAGATGCCCGCGCGGCAGCGCCGCGGAGGCTTGCAGGAACTGGGGCTGCCCTACGCCGCCGACCCGGCCATCACGAGGCACATGGCGCGTTTCCTGCGCCAGCAGGCCGCCACCGCCGAGCACGGGGCCGTCCGCCGCGGTCCCAGCGGGCTGGCGTGTCCCACGCACGTGCTGTTCAACGGAGGTGTGCTAAATGCCGCGCTGGTGCGGGAGCGAATTCTGGGCTCCCTGAACTCGTGGCTTGCCGAAGAGGAAATGGCGCCCGTGCGCGAGTTGGCGGGCGAGGACCTCATGCACGCGGTGGCACGCGGGGCCGCTTACTACGGCCTGGCCCGCCTGGGACGCGGCGTGCGCATTCGCGGCGGCGTGCCGCGCACGTACTACGTGGGCATCGAAAGCTCCATGCCGGCGGTTCCCGGCTTCCCTGCTCCGCTCAAAGCGCTCACGGTGGTCCCATTCGGCATGGAAGAAGGAACCGAAGCGCGCATCCCCGGCCGCGAATTCGGGTTGGTGGTGGGCGAGCCGGCCGAGTTCCGCTTCTTCCATTCCGCCACCCGCAAGAACGACCAGCCGGGCGATCTCATCGAAGATATCGGCGACGAACTGCAAGAGCTATCTCCCATGGAAGCGCGCTTCGAAGGCGGCGCGGAAGCGTCGGAAGTGGTTCCGGTATCCTTCGAAACCGTGGTCACCGAAACCGGCATGTTACAGCTCTGGTGCGTGGCCCGCGACGGGCGAAGGTGGAAGCTGGAGTTCAACGTGAGAGAGCGGGTGACATAGCCATCTTCGCGTGGAGGACGCTTCAGCGGGGACGACTCGCCGCGAGCCGCAATAATTGTCGGAAACTGGCGTCTGAACCGCAGCCGTAGAGCGGGCTTCCAGCCTGCCATGCCGGCGCCCTTGCCGGCATTCTCCCCGGCCAAGCGAAGTGCGAGGCGTGTTGGGCTATCGGGGATATACTTGTTTGCGGAGCCACTCATGATGAGACGCAATCTGCTGTTGGCGGGGACGCTTGGTTTCACGCTGCTCCATGGCCAGACACTGCCCCCCGAGCAGAAGCAGAAAGTGGACGGCGCGGTTCCCGCCAAGGCGCCGGTCAAGCCGAAGAGACCTCGCCGCATGTTGGTGAGTAACCTCGCCATGCGCGACGGCCATCTCTGGCGCGGCAGCTCCGACGCCACCATTCCGGCAGCTAACTACGCCATCGGGCAGATGGGCAAACGCACCGGCGCTTACGAGGCGGTCTTCAGCGACGATGTCGAGATGTTCCGCCCCGGCCGGATCAAACAGTTCGACGCCATCTGCTTTCTGAATACGGTAGGCGTGCTGTTTGACGACCCGGAGCTAAAGAAATCGCTGCTCGCCTTCATCGCCAACGGCAAGGGGTTCGTGGGGATTCACGATGCCATCGCAACCTTCGTGCAGTATCCCAAGTACGACCAGTGGCCGCCATTCGGCCAGATGCTGGGCGCCACCGAGAATGGCGGACATCCCTGGGACGGCGAGACGATGACGGTAAAGGTGGAGGACCCCAAGAGCCCGCTCGATGCCGTGTTTCACGGCCAGGAATTCCAGATTGCCGACCAGGCTTTCCAGTTTCAGGAGCCGGCCCTGCGCGACCATCTCCACGTGCTCCTCAGCATCGATGTGGAGAAGACCGGCTTCTCTCCCAGCCGCCGCATCCTGCCGGTGCGCATGGCGGACAAGGATTTTCCCGTGACTTGGATCCGCGCCTATGGGAAGGGCCGCGTGTTCTACAGCTCTCTGGGGCATGGCGCGCCGGTCTTCTGGAACGCTCCGCTGCTCGAACACTTCCTGGCCGGCATCCAATACGCCCTGGGCGATCTGAAAGCGGATAGCCGGCCCAGCGGAATGCTGCCCGCGGCGAAGAAGTAAGACGGCGGGATGCGAAGACCTTGACCGTGGCGATTCCGGCAGCGGGTAGCTAACGCTTTACAATGGAACTGGTGAAGGTCCGCGATCTGCTGCGGCTCGTCGAGGCGGATGGATGGCGCCATGTCCGAACGACTGGAAGCCATAGGCACTATAAGCACGCGCAGAAACCGCACGTCGTGACGATCCCCGGACACCCCGGCGATGACGTACCGACCGGCACGCTGAAGTCGGTTCTAAGGGCCGCTGGATTGGAGAAGAAGTAATGAGCCAGAAATACGCGGTGATTTTCGAGCGGGCAGCGAGCAATTGGGCCGCGTACGTTCCCGATCTACCCGGCTGCATCACGACCGGCAGGACCTTAGAGGAGACGGAGCGCAATATCCGAGAGGCGATTCAAGGGCACTTGCAGACCCTCCGCGAATTCGGCGATCCCATTCCCCACCCGACCAGCCTCGCCAGGGAAATTGAAATCCCGCCGGCCGCGTAAGGCCTGACGGCCTCGGCGGAAGACGGCAATGCCATTTGCCGACCTGCCGAGGAAGCGGCCAGGTTCGCGCGTGGGGTACCCACGCGGACGCCCAGCGTGCCGCTGATGCGCCGGGAAATTTCGTCCCGTTTTCCTCTGCTCGTAGAAGTAAACCGGTCGAAAAGGGGCCCGAGGTCCCATCCTAGCTCTGGTGTTTCGCGATCAACTCCCGGACCTTGGGCAACAGGTCGCGGGGAACATTCATGACGGTCTCGGCGGACTCAACGCCGGCTTCGTCCTCCGCCAAGGCTTCATCGTCGGTCTGCTCTCCGTAATGAGCGAGCACCCGGCGTACTCTGCCCTCATCCCATGCTTCCGGGAACTTGTTTTGGCTCATTGGCGTTTCTTCTTTCTGCGCCGGCGATACGCCACCAAGGGCTTTCCGGTCAGATCGTAGGCCGTAATCACGAACACGGAGTCCAGTTCAGCGTCCGGGACGTAGATGACACGCAAGTATCTGCCAGACGCTGTCCGTCCCAACGCAATTCTGGAACCTTCGCGGGCCGCCCGATCCTCTCCCGGTTTCTCCAAGACATCAATGACCTCGGCCTCGTCCACCCCATGGTTACGAATATGGGGCAACCCGGTTGCAGGATCGACATAGAATCGGGCGTTCAAGCTTCTTCGACTTCAATTCTAACCCCGAATGACAAGCGCGCGGGCGACCCGCAGCCCCGCCATCCCTTAAGCTAAAAGTGATGAAGATCGGCATCGACCTCGGCACTACCAATTCCGCGCTGGCTTACATTGACGAATGCGAGGCGGAGGATCGCGACTTTCCGCCGGTACATATCTTTGAGACGCCGCAGCTTGTGGCCGCCGGGCGCATCGAAGCGCGGCGCACGCTGCCTTCGTTTTTGTTTCTGGAGGAGGGGCAGCCGGTCGGCGTCTACGCGCGTGAGCAGGGGGCGCTCGTGCCGACGCGCCTGGTGCATTCGGCGAAATCGTGGCTCTCCAACCCCGACGTGGACCGCACCGCCAAGATCCTGCCCTGGGATTCGCCGGAGAGCGGGCGCGCGCTTTCTCCGGTGGAAGTTTCGGCGCGCATCATCGGTAAATTCCGCGAGGAGTGGGACCGTGCGCACGCCGAACCCCTGGCGGAGCAGGATATCGTGCTCACCGCGCCTGCCTCGTTCGACGAAGAAGCGCGCGAGCTCACCGTGGAGGCCGCGCGGCAGGCCGGCATCGAGAAGCTGACCCTGCTCGAAGAGCCCGCCGCGGCCTTCTATTCGTGGATCGCCAACAACCTGGCGCAGTCGCGCAAGAAGCTCTTCGACGGCCAGGTGGTTCTGATCTGCGACGTGGGCGGCGGCACCAGCGACTTCAGCCTGATCCGCGTTTCGCGCGACGGCGACCTGGTCAACTTCACCCGTACCGCCGTGGGCAAGCACCTCCTGCTGGGTGGGGACAATCTGGATCTCACCCTGGCCTGGCTGGCGGAGAGCAAGCTGGGCTCTCAGCTTTCCATACGCCAGCGCAGCGGCTTGCGGCGGCAGTGCTCGGCGGCCAAGGAGAAGTTGCTGAACGACGCCAACCTGAAGTCGGTGGAAATCACCGTGCTCGGCGCGGGATCGGCGCTGATCGGCCGGTCGCTCAAGACCGAGATCCTGCGCGAGGAAGCGCTGGAACTCGCGCTCGAAGGCTTCCTGCCGTTCACCGAGCGCGGCGAGGCGCCCAAAGAGGAGAAGCGCAGCCTGTTCCGGGAGTTGGGCCTGCCCTACGTCAGCGACGCCGCCATCACGCGCCACCTGAACGCGTTCCTGGAACCCACCGGCCAGACGCCGGACGCCATTTTGTTCAACGGCGGCTTCTTCATTCCGGAGATCCTGCAAGAGCGGGTGGCCGAGGTGGTGGGGCGCTGGTACGGGCGGCGGCCCGAGGTTTTCGAAAACACGGAGCTCGATCTGGCGGTGGCGCGCGGGGCCGCTTATTATTCCTACGTGCGTTCCACTGGCAGCGGCGTGCTGGTGCGCGGCGGTTTGCCGCGCACCTACTACATCGGCCTGGGCGAGCCGCGCGACGGCAAGTTTCCGGCCGTGTGCCTGGTCCCGCGCGGCGCCGAAGAGGGATCCACCATCGAGATCGATAACGACGCGCTGCAACTGGTGGCCAACCGGCCGGTTGGGTTCCGGCTGTATAGCTCGCTGACGCGCAGCGAAGACAAGCTCGGCGACGTGCTCGAGTTTCGCGCCGAAGATGCGGATCTGCACATGCACGCGCCCCTCAACGCGGTGATCCGCTTCGGCAAGAAGGCCGAGGAGCGGCTAATCCCAGTGAAACTCGGGGCGCGGCTGACGGAGATCGGCACGCTCGAGACATGGTGCGAATCGAAAATCAGCGACAACCGCTGGCGGCTGCGGTTCGAGCTGCGCAAGAAGGCCGCCGAACAGCCGGCGGAACGCAAAGCGGCGGCGGTGGTGAGCGAGCAGGCGCTCAAATCGTCGCTGGAGCTGATCCAGGCCGTGTTCGCGCCCAACGCCAAATCGCCCATCGCGCCGGAAGAGGTCCCCGCGAAGCTGGAACAAACCATGGGGTTGGGAAGAAACTCCTGGCCGCTGGCCACCATTCGCCATCTGGCGGACGCTTTCCTGGCGGTAGCCGACGGCCGCAAGAAGAGCCCTGCATATGAAATCCGCTGGTTCAACCTGTGCGGCTTTTGCCTGCGGCCCGGCTTCGGGTACCCCGGCGACGATTTCCGCATAGAACAAACCCGCCGCATCTACGTGGGTGGTATCACCCACGGCAACCAGGTGCAATGCGAAATCGACTGGTGGATATTCTGGGGGCGCGTGGCGGGCGGGATGAACCGCAACCAGCAGGCCGACGTCTACCAGCGGCTCTCCGGGTTCCTGCTGCCGCGCGGCGCCAGGAAGCCGCAGCGCATCAACCCGTCGCTGTTGCGCGAAATGTGGCGCGCCGCCGCCAGCCTGGAGTTGCTGCCCATCGGCGTGAAAACGGAATTGGGGGACGCTCTTATCCGGCGCGTGAAGGCCGGCGATTTCAAGGAAAGCGAGATCTGGTGCCTGTCGCGTCTGGGCGCCCGCAAGCTGTTCTATGGTCCCATGAACCTGGTGGTCCCGCCGGCTACGGCCACCCGTTGGGCCGAAGCGCTGCTCAACGTGGCCGGCGCCGGCGAAGCGCTGGCCGCCATCGCGCGCCGCACCGAAGACCCTACGCGCGATCTACCGGCGGCCACGCTCGAGAATGTGCGCCGCAAGCTAGAATCCACGCCGCACGCGGAGCGCCTGCTGGCCGTGTTCGAAGGCGACGAAGCAGACGACCGGGCGCTGGGGCGGATCTTCGGCGAGGAGCTGCCGTCGGGGCTGGTGCTGATGGAGTAAGGGCCCGTCTTGAAGTGGCCATTCCAACCGCTCCCTGACAACGTGCGAAAGATCCGGTTGGCAGGCGAAAGCGCCTGCCCCACAAGTCCTTCGACAACAAGGTGGGACAGGCTTCCGGCTGTCAATCCGACATTGCCCGAGGAAGACGCGGAGGCGCTGGTCGATGCCGGCGGTGGCACGCCGGTTCGCTGGGTCCCCGGCGAAGGTTGGGTGGAGGGGAATCCTCAGAGGTGGCGTATCCAACGGTAGGCTTCTTTGCGGTCGCCGACGAACTCGAAGTCAACCAGGCGCTCGTGGCTGTAGACAGAGAAAACGAGGCGGTAATCGCGACCGAGACGGACGGAGAAGCGGTTCGCCCGCCCCTGGAGCTTCTTGCCCTGCTAAGGGTTCGATAACACATCGAGGATGGCTTGGACGGCCTTTTGCCGGATCTGGGAACGGAGGGCGAGCAGGTCCTTTTCGAAGGAACTGGCGTAGCTACCGAAGCCGAGCGAGAAGATCCGGGAGCGGATGGCGTCGATCTTTCAGCCTGGCGTCGCAGAGGGCATCGAGGGCTTGATCCTCGGTCGCTACGGCGGTCTTGAGGGCGCGGCGGTAAACCTTGTCGACGGAGAGAGGGGCGCTGCGGCGAGCAGACGCCGGGGTAGCGACGCGGGCTTTCATGACCAGATTCATTCTATCACCCGTCACCCTGGAAGCTGCCGATGTGGGGCCACGCCTTCGGGCTTGCCGCCGGCTTTTAGCCTGAATTACAAAATTAACTTTGGATAAACTGAACTGCCACAGGCAGTTTCCTTGAAAAAATGGGCTTTGTCGTATCAGGGCACGGCTTGAGCCGTGCCGATCAGGCAGCAGTCTCTGGGCTTTAGCCCCTGGCTTGGAAACCCCGGCGCAAATCCTTCTCATCCTCTTGAAAAAACAGCGGCTAAAGCTCTCTGAGTGCTTCCGTTTGCGGCACGCCTGGGCCGAGCCCTGATACAATGCGCCCAACTTCGGGATTCAGGTTTAGCCGGCGTCACGCACCGGCGCGAGGAACGCCGGCCAGAAGGCCGGCGGCAAGCCCGAAGGCTTGACCCCACAACAGCGCGCCGGCTCTTCCACTATTGCGTCGCACACCCCATTCAGGGTAGAGCGTGAGGTACGCGGGCTACCTCGAAGATTCTGATCCCCAGCCCCGCAGGAACCGCCAGGTGTAGTGCACGCCACTCCAAACCGTCAGGGCCGCGCACGGCCAGATGAGCAACCGTGAGACGGCGTTGGGAAACGCGCCGGGGATGGCGTCGCGCGTCATCCAGGCCCCCGCCGTCAACATCTGGACGAACGTCGAAGCCTTGCCCCAAACGCTGGGCGGGAACTTCCGGGCGGGGGTGAGCCACAGCATGAGGATGGCGCCCAGCAGGATATAGAAATCGCGGGCGAAGATGATTATCACCAGCCAGAGGGGCACGATGCGAGCTACGGCCAGCGCCAGGAATGCGCCGCTGAGCAGGCACTTGTCGGCGATGGGGTCTAGATAGGCGCCGGCTTGGGTAGCGCTCCCGAGGCGGCGGGCGGCGGCGCCATCGAGAACATCGGTCATCGAGGCGGTGAAGAACAGCGCCAGGGCCAGCATGTGGCGGCCGGCCAGCACGGAGGCGGCGATGAAAGGCAGAAGCGCCAGGCGCAGCAGGGTTATCAGGTTGGGGAGGTTTATCCAGCGCGGCATCTGAAAAAGAGTGTAGCGCGCCGGGCCGGCCGTGCCCGGCCCCTACAGAAGGGTCAGTGCCGCTCCTTCAGGGGCGGCGGTTAGGAGCCCGCGCCCCAAAAGGAACAGTATATCTCTGAGGGAGGGCCGGGCGGGACGGGATCTCGTGATCCTATCCCGCCAGGAGGACGTTTACCAGCAGTTGGCTTTTGCCTGTATAGTCAGACCAGGGCGGGGATTGTCTCAAAACTTTCGCACTCCGCGGCGCCCGCCGCCGGCTTGCAGTCGTAGATCCGCGGAACCACGCCGTACCGCTCCTGGTAGGCGATCGATATCCGCTCCCGAAAATGCGCCGCCGCTTCGGCGCGCAGCATGGTTACCGTGCAGCCGCCGAACCCGCCCCCCGTCATGCGCGAGCCATACACTCCATCGATGGCCAGCGCGGCCTCCGCCAGGAAGTCCAGCTCCTCGCAGCTCACCTGGTAGTCGTACTGGAGGCTGTGGTGCGATTCCACCAGCAGCCGGCCCATAGCGGCGAGGTCGGCCGCTTCGCTCGCCTCCACGAACCGGTTTACGCGCACATTCTCGGTGACGATGTGACGCGCGCGGCGCCCCACCACATCGGGAAGAAGTTGGGCGGCGGTTTCGAGCTCGTCAGGCGTCACGTCGCGCAGGCTTTCGATGGCCGGGTACTGGGTCTTGAGAATCTCCACGGCGGCGCCGCACTCCCGCACGCGGTCTTTGTAGGCGGAGCCGGCCAGGGCGTGCTTCACCATGGTATTTACGGCTATGAAGGCCACGCCCGCGGGCAGGGAAACATAGCGATGCCCCAGGCTGCGGCAATCGATCTCCACGGCGGAATGCTCCCGGCCGAACACGGAGATGTACTGATCCATGATGCCGCACGGCACGCCGACGAAGTTATGCTCCGAGCGCTGGCACAGCTTGGCCAGTTCGAGCCGTGCGATGGGCCGTCGGTTGAGAAATGCGAGCGCCGAGGAAACCTCCAGCGCGGCCGAGGAGCTGAGGCCCGAGCCATCGGGCACGGTGGCGCGGATCAGCAGGTTGGCCGGGGCGATGGCGAAACCCAGGCGGATCAGCTCGCGCGCCACGCCGATGGGGTAATCGGTCCAGTGATGGGCGGGGGAGAGATCCATGAGACCTGCGGCCTCGAACTCGCGCATCTCCTTGCGGTCTTCGGAGTAGAGGCGCAGCTTGCCGTCGCCCGAGGGCGCCGTGGCTACGTAGGCGGCCATCTCCAACGCCATGGGCAGCACGAAGCCGCAATTGTAGTCCGTGTGCTCGCCGATCACGTTGACGCGGCCGGGCGCCCGGAAGACGCGAAGGCCTTCCGCGGAGGGGTACAACCGCTCGAATTCCGCGATCATGCCTTGCCGCCGGCCCGCTTGGCCATAATCAGCAGGAAGGCTCCGAAGACCAGCATTGGCAGACCGCTGTATAGGTTGACATTCGCGTCGGTCAGCGCCGCGCGCGTTTCCGGCGCGAAGACGCCCATACCCACAAGGATAAGGCCGAGCAAGGTGAAAAACAGGCCCGAAGGCAATCTTAGATCCATCATGTCAGAAAAACCAGAAATTGAGAACCACCAGAATGGCGCAAACCGCTATGGCCAGCGGCCAGGGCCGCTGATACCACACTTCGCCGGAAGTGTCGGGGAGCTTGGTAAGCCCGTAAACCAGCCCCTCCAACTCCTTCTCGGGCTTCGGCTGAGTGGCCAGGCTCACCACCAGAGTCACCAGGAAGCAGCCCGTAAAGGCCAGCAGGGCGATCCACCAGCTTTGCGCCATGGCCGAGGGAAACGTGTGCAGGTTGCCCAGAATTCCACCCTTGCCTTCGGCCACCGTCAGGCACCAGGTGAGCGATGCCACCGTGGTACCGGTGACCAGGCCGGAGAATGCGCCATGCCCGGTGCTGCGCTTCCAGAACATGCCCAGCAGGAAGGTCGCAAAGAGCGGAGCGTTGACGAATCCGAAGACCAGTTGCAGCAGGTCCATGATGTTGTTGTAGTGCTGCGCCACGTACGCCGCCCCGATGGAGAGCAGCACGCCCACGATGGTGGTGACTCGGCCCACGTTGAGGTAGTGCCGGTCCGGCGCGTTCTTGCGGATATGGCTTTGGTAGATGTCGTAAGTCCACACCTGGTTGAAGGCCGTCACGTTCCCCGCCATGCCCGACATGAACGAAGCCATGAGGCCCGTCAAGCCTACCCCCAGCAAGCCCGCCGGATAGAATTTGGCCATCAGCGTCGTAATCACCTGGTTGTAATCGGGCCCGCCATCGGCGGCCATGGGGAGACTGTAGCCGGAACCCGCCTTAGCCGCCAGGGCCACCGCGGCAATGCCGGGTACGATTACGATGAAGGGCAGCAACATCTTGGGGAACGCCCCAATCAGCGGAGTGCGCCGCGCGGCGGACATGGAATCGGCGGCCATGGCGCGCTGCACCACCAGGAAGTTCGTGCACCAGTATCCGAAGGAAAGCACGAAGCCCAGGCCGGCCACAATCCCGAAAACTTCCACCCCCATGGGGTTCGACTGCGTGCTGCCCGCGTAAGCCCAGGCGTGGGTCATCACGGGTTTGAGACGCGATGCCATGCCCTGCCATCCGCCCGCCTTCGCCACCGCGAGAATCGCCAGCGGAGAGAAGCCGGCGACGATCAACAGGAATTGCAGAACCTCGTTATAGATGGCGCTGGTGAGCCCGCCCAGAAAAGTATACGCCATGACGATGGCGGCCGAGGCAAGCACCGAGGTGTTGAAGTCCCAGCCCAGCGCCAGATGCAGCAACAGCCCGAGCGCGTACATCGAGATGCCCGACGAAAAGATGGTCATCACCGCGAAGCTGACGGCGTTGTACGTGCGCGTCTTCTCGTCGTAGCGCATCTTCAAATACTCGGGCACGGAGCGGGCCTTGCTGCCGTAATAGAACGGCATCATGAATATGCCCATGAACAGGATGGCCGGTATGGCGCCGATCCAGTAGAAGTGGGCGGTCATGATTCCGTACTTCGCGCCGGAGGCCGACATGCCGATAAGTTCCTGGGCGCCCAGGTTGGCGGCGATGAAAGCCAGGCTCGTGATCCACACGGGGACGCTTCGTCCCGCCATGAGGAAATCGCTGCTGCTGGACATTCGTTTCCGGAGCATCCAGCCAATGCCTAAGACGAAGGCAAAGTAAACAATCAGAATGAGATAGTCGACCGGCGCGAGATGCAAGCAAGTACCTCAGAAGTTGGGTTTCCGATGCGGAACTCTGAGTCTACCATAGCGCCGCAAGAGTGGCGCCCGTTGTGCGGACATGCTCACGTTCTTGACGCGGAGTCGCGGAAAACGGAGGAATTCAAAAAGGATAGGTGGAAACCTCTGTCAGGGGCCTGAGCGGCGCCGTCGGGCTGACGTAACATGGTATCCATGGCATCCGCAACCGTATCCCAGTTCCGCAACGAGCCCTGGACCGATTTCTCCGTGCCCGCCAATCGGGAGGCCATGGAGAAGGCTCTGGCGCAGGTACGCTCCTCTTTCGGCCGCGAATATCCGCTTCGCCTCGGTGGCGAGTGGATTTCCACCGGCGACAAACTGATCTCCGTCAACCCCTCGAACGTGAATGAGGTCGTGGGCGTGCATCACCGGGCCGACGCCGCGCTGGCTAAGCGCGCGGTGGAAAGCGCCTGGGCCGCGTATCCGGCCTGGAGCCGCACGCCCGCCGAGGAGCGCGTCCGCCTGCTGTTCGAGGCCGCCCGCATCCTGCGCGCGCGCAAGATGGAGTTTGACGCATGGTTGGTCTATGAAGCCGGCAAGACCTGGATCGAGGCCGAGGCCGACGTTTGCGAGGGCATCGATTTCTGCGAGTACTACGCGCGCGAGATGCTGCGCCTGGCCGGCCCCCAGCCGGTGGTGCAACTGCCCGGCGAGCGGGACGAGCTGCTCTACATCCCGCTGGGCGTAGGCGTGGTGATCCCACCCTGGAATTTTCCGCTGGCGATTCTGGCGGGGATGACCGTCGCCGCGCTGGTCACCGGCAATACAGTCGTCCTCAAGCCTTCGAGCGAAACCCCCACCATCGGCGCCAAGTTCGGCGAAGTCCTCCTGGAGGCCGGATTCCCGGAGTCGTGTTTCACCGTGCTCACCGGCAGCGGCTCGGCCATCGGCGACCTTCTGGTTGAGCACCCCAAGACGCGCTTCGTCTGCTTCACCGGCTCGCGCGACGTGGGCTTGCGCATCAATGAACTGGCCGCCAGACACCAGCCCGGCCAGATCTGGATCAAGCGCGTGATCGCCGAAATGGGCGGCAAGGATCCCATTGTCGTGGACGCCGATTCGGATCTCGACAGCGCCGTCCAAGGCGTCCTCGTCTCCGCCTTCGGCTACCAGGGGCAGAAATGTTCCGCCTGCTCGCGCGCCATTGTGGACGCTAAGGTCTACGATGCGTTCGTCGAGAAGCTGGCCGCTCGGGCCAGCGCCATTCAGGTGGGCCCTTGCGACGACCCGCGCTACTACATGGGGCCGGTGATCAGCGAAAGCGCGCGCAAAACCATCCTGAGTTACATAGAGATCGGCAAGGCCGAGGGACGGATGGTGGTGGGCGGCGCGGCGGCCCCCGAGGGCGGCTACTTCATCCCGCCCACGGTCATAGCCGATGTCGAGCCCTCCGCCAGAATCTTCCAGGAGGAGATCTTCGGACCCGTCCTGGCCGTCACCCGCGCGCGGGATTTCGAAGACGCCATCGACAAAGCCAACGACTCGGAGTACGGCTTGACCGGCGCTGTCTATTCGAATGACCCCGAGCACCTCCGCCTGGCCCGCGAGCGCTTCCACGTGGGCAACCTGTACTTCAACCGCAAGTGCACCGGCGCCATGGTCGGCGCGCACCCCTTCGGCGGCTTCAATATGTCCGGCACGGATTCCAAAGCCGGCGGCCCGGACTATTTGCTGTTGTTTCTGCAAGCCAAGGCGGTGGCGGCGAAAGTGGGGTAGGGATGAGGAAGCAATACCGTAGTCCCCTTATGGCATCGATCCACAAGACTGCCGACGACGTCCACGACGCCGGCGTGATGGACAAGCGCACGATGCGCGAATTCGACGACCTGTGCCTCACACCGGCGCCGCCGCTGAAGCCTTCCGCCGTTTATGCAAAGGGCCTTTCACCTACTCAAATGCGCAAGAAACGCCGATAATCATGCGTGAAGCGGGTTGGTACAATGGGCCAGGCTGTATTCCCTTCAATGGCCACGCAATTCTCTAGCGCAAAGGGCGAACGGACGGGGTATCACCCGCCAGGGTCCGTCTGGGAAGGAGAAGATGCGGAACTTCTCGAGCAGATGCTGGCATTCTATCCGCGGAAGCGCCCGAAGCGGGTTCTAGATGCCACCGTGAACGGCGGACGGTTCTGGCGGGGAAGCAAGAGGCCCGTCTATGGGCTCGACATTGACATTGCGCACCGGCCGCAGATCGTGGCCGACAACACGCAGATGCCCTTCAGGAACGCGGCGTTCGATGTCGTGGTTTACGACCCTCCGCACATTCCGAATCAAGGCAGGGACCACCAGAAGGACTTCAACGTGCGCTTCGGGCTTGTGCTCCGTTCGCCCAAAGAGAACCAGTACACATTTACCCACACGTACCCGCCGTTTGTGGCGGAGGCCTACCGTGTTTTGAAACCGGAGGGTCTCCTACTCTGCAAGATCACGGACTATGTGCACCACCACCGCTACAACTGGGCGCACGTGGACTTCATAGACGCCGCAAGGAAAGCTGGTTTCTGCGCCTGCGACTGCATCGTCAAGACCCGAAAAGGTCCGATCATCGACCCGAGGTGGAAGACGGCCCACCACACGCGGCGGCAGCACTGCTATTGGCTGGTCTTCCGAAAGTCCAAGAAATGCGAATGAGGCGCGGCCCAATCAAGGCTCCGGGTTCGAGCCGCCAGATCGCCTTTCATCAACTGCTGGTTGCAGCCCGGAAGAGCTTGCTGGTGGATGCACTCAAGGAGGCTCTGCGGGGCGCCGACCCCAACACCATAAAGAAACAACTCTCGACCTACGTGCCAACCGACGTTCAGAAGCTTCTCGCGGCCAGCGGGATCCGCGACGAACATGTATTCCCCGTGCCTGCTTTGCTGGAGTCGAAACCAACGCTGGTCGGATACTACCGTCTTCTCCTGGGCGTTCCGCAGAAGACCTTCTACAAGGGCGCCACGGGCATGGGGCAATTCAAGAGCATGGAGACCCGCGGGCTGCTGAAGCCGGCAAAGCGGCCCGACCTGGAAGGGTTTTGCGCGGCGATGGCCCGCAGTTTGGCGGAACTGGTGCGTCAGATGGCCCCGCCAATCTCGAAGCGAGATGTGCTCGAACTGCCTTTGCTGACGCTTGGCTCACAGCTTCAGGGCGGCAACAACAACGCGATTGGCAAAAGGGCGACCGTTGAAGTGTTCTTGGCCGTGTCGGAGTTGGTCAAGGGCCACGTCATATCCCAGGACGAACGGAGAATCAGCATCCAGAATGCCGCCGGACGTAGAGTCACCATCGCGTTGGCCTCCGATCCCGATATCCGAATTCAAGAAGACTTTGAGGGACAACCGCGGAACAAGGTGGCGATTGAGATCAAAGGGGGCACGGACATCAGCAACGCCCATAACCGGGCGGGCGAGGCCGAGAAGTCTCACCAAAAGGCGAAGAAAGACGGGTTTCGCGACTATTGGACGATTATCTCCAAGGCGGGCCTGAGCGTCGAAAAGCTGAGATCGGAATCGCCAACCACGAACGACTGGTTCGATGTGGCCCAGGTGTTGGGCAGGGAAGGCGAAGACTGGAACCAGTTCAAGAGTCGATTCGCCGATGCCGCGGGCATCCCGCTCAAATGATGGTGGCGACAGACTTCGTTTCCTAGGTTGCCACTCACAGGATATCCCGGCATTCTGGTAAAGACCGGCCTCATATAATCCTCCAAATCCTGCTAACCGCCCCGCAATCCCGTAGTCTAAAGAACAGCCGGATGGAGCAGACAGACGCAGCCCTGGTCGGCCAGGCGCGCGCGGGCGATCCCGACGCGTTTCGCTTGCTGGTGGAGCGCCACGCCCGTTCTTTGTTCGGCCTGGCGTATCGCATGACCGGAAACGAATCGGACGCCGAGGACGTGGTTCAGGAGAGCTTTCTGCGCGCCTACCGGCAACTCAAGAGCTTCGACGAACGGGCCGGCTTTGGTACGTGGCTGTATCGGATCGCAGTGAATGGCTCGCTCGACCTGATTCGCTCACGGGGACGCCGCATGGAGGCATTTGCCCCGGCCGGGGATGACGCCGTGGATCTGGTTGCCGAGACGCCTTCCAAGGATGCGAGCCCCGAGCGACTCGCCTTGAGCGGCGAGATCCGGCAGCGGATGGTTGCGGGCATGGCGCGGCTGAGCGCGAACGAGAGAGCCGCCTTTGCGCTGCGGCACTTCGAAGGCATGCGAATCGAGGAGTTGAGCCGCGTTCTGGGCTGCCAGCCCGGCGCGGCCAGGCACAGCGTGTTTCGCGCCGTGCAGAAACTGCGGCGGGCCCTGGAGCCCGCGGTCGGTACCGTGAAATGAACCATCTGGGCGAGGAAGATCTGATCTTGCATTACTACGGCGAAGATGACGATCCGTCCGAGGCCGGGCGGCATCTGGAAGAGTGCTCCGAGTGCCGGTCCCTCTTTGCTTCGCTCCAGAGCGCGCTCGATGCGGTGGATTGCGCACCCGTACCCGAGCGCGATGCCGAGTACGGAGCCCGCGTCTGGCGGCGGATTGAAAGCCGCCTGGAGTCCCGTCCGAAGCCGTGGTTGTGGAGCAACCCCTGGCGCTGGGCGGCGGCCGGAGTCGCGTTCGCGGGTTTGCTGGCGGCGGCCTTCCTGGCCGGCCGCTTCCTTCCAGGCAGGCCCGCGCCGGCCGTGGCGGCGGACTCGCAGGTCCGCGAGCGCATCTTGCTGGTGGCCGTGGGCGACTACCTGGAGCGCTCCCAAATGGTGTTGATCGAGCTGGCCAACGCCAATTCGGGCGGCGGATTGGACATTTCCGCCCAGCAGGCTCGCGCCGAAGACCTCGTATCGGAAACCCGGCTCTACCGTCAGACCGCCGCGCGCACCGGCGACGGCGCCGTGGCCGGACTTCTGGAAGAGTTGGAGCGTGTTCTGGTGGACATTACCCACGAGCCCGCGCGCCTTTCGCCGGAGGCTGTGGACAAGCTGCGCGAGCGGCTGCAATCCGAAGGAATCCTGTTCAAAATTCGGGTGCTGGGTTCGAAAGTCCAGCGCGAGGAAGCGCCCGATGAACCCTCTGCCCGCCAAAAACTATGAGAAAGGCCGAGATCACTATGCGATTGCGAATCCTCGTTTCGATTGGCTGCCTGCTGGCGTTGGCCGGGGCAGCCGGGGCGCAAGCGCCCGCGCCCGTCCCGGCGCCGGCGCCGCCCTCCCCGCCCGTGGCGCCCACGCCGCCTGCGGCGCCGTTCGGTGTTTCGAGCGACAGCGTGAACGCAGATGCACAGGCGTTCACAGTTCAGATGCGTGCCCACATGAACGCCGATGCGCAGAGGATCGAAGCGCAGATACTGGCCCAGGAGCGAGCCCTAGCCGCCGGGTCGGCGTCCCAAGACGCCCAGGAGCGGTTGATGGCGCTTAAGGACCAGTTATCCGGATTGCAGTCCCAGATCAAGAGGGGCGACCTGTTCGCGCAATCCGGTCAGGTGGCTGTTTTCTTTTGGTACCAACGTGGCCAAAGCGCGCTCGACGGGCGCCGTTGGGATGAAGCTCTGAACGACTTCACCCAGGTGGCTACAAAAGGTGGCGACCGCGCTGACGGCGCGCTCTATTGGAAGGCCTACGTGCTGAACAAGCTGGGCCGCCGCGACGACGCCCTGGCTGCTATCGCCGAGTTGCGCAAGTCGTACGCCGCCAGCCGCTGGCTGGACGACGCCAAAGCGCTCGAGTTGGAGGTCAAACAGGCCAACGGTCAGCCCGTATCGCCGGAAAGCCAGACCGACGAAGACCTCAAGCTGATGGCGCTCAATGGCCTGATGGAGTCCGACCCCGATCGCGCGATTCCCGCTGTCGAGAACCTCTTAAAGGGCGCTCAGCCTCCCAGGCTCAAGGAACGGGCGCTTTACGTTCTGGCCCAGAGCAGCTCGCCCAAGGCGCAGCAGATTGTCGAGCAGGTGGCGCGCGGCGGAGCCGGAAACCCGGACCTCCAGGTGAAAGCCATCACCTACCTGGGCGCGGCGCAACGGGGCATCATCCCCGGCGGCCAGGGGCGGGAGACCGATGCCCAGGTTCTCTTCGACATCTACAAATCGAGCAACGACATCAACGTCAAGCGGGCCATCCTGAATTCCCCGAGCGTCAACCGCGACAGCGACCGGCTGTTGCAGATTGCGAAGACCGAGAAAACGCCCGAGCTGCGGGCGGACGCAGTGCGGCGTCTGCTCCAGTTGCGTGTGTCCGACCCCGCCCCGCTGATGGCGATTTACAGCGCGGATCAGGACAAGAACGTCAAGCGCGCCATCGTGGATGGCTTGTACTCGCAGAACAACGTGAAGGCTATTGTGGCGGCGGCGCGCGCCGAGCGCGATCCGGAAATGGTGCGCTACATCGTGGGCCGCTTGGCCAGCATGAAATCGCCCGAAGCGGCCGACTACCTGATGGAGATCCTGAAGAAATAAATCCGGCTCGGCGCCAGCCGCGGAACCCTTGAGCCTTCGAGGTGGCACGCAGATTCATGCCTGGAAGGCCGGCGGCTTCAACCTGTCCGGCGCGGATTCCAAAGCCGGCGGCCCGGGCTACCTGGGTGCGTTGTGGGGGCCGGGCATGCCCGGCCCGGAGCGCCCAGCCCGGAGTATCACGCCGCCTTCGCACCTTCACTTCGCCCGCAGTCCGGCGCTGGAGCCAGCGGCTACGAAGTGGTGCTGTTTGAAGTGGACAGCGGGGCTCGAGAACATATAGTCGGGCGAGAGCCCTCAATGGGAAATGGCGCCAGCCTAACCGCCGAGTACATGGCGTTGTTCCGCGCCATCGAATCGGCCCGGCCCGCGAGTTCGCGGCTGTTTTGCGATCCGTTGGCAGCTCTGTTCCTCCATCGATGGCGCAAGTGGATCTATGGGATTGCGCGGTGCGGAGCGGGACGCCGGCTGGTGGAGCGGCTCGTCGATCGGGAGCTGCCGGGCGCCAGAGCGGCAGGCATCGCCCGCACGAAGTGGCTCGACGATGAGGTCGCACACGCTTTGGAAACCTCCGCGCAGCTCGTTTTGCTGGGAGTCGGTTTCGATACCCGCGCCTATCGCCTGCCAGCGGCGCAACGGGTGAACACGTTTGAACTCGACCACCCCGAGACGTCGGCCGCCAAGCAACGGGCTCTGCGAAAGGAAATCGGCTCGCCGCCGCAGGGAGTCCACTTCATCGGCATTGACTTCAACACCCAATCGGTCGCGGAGGTTCTGAACCGGGCCGGTTTTGATGACGCGCGACCTGCTTGTTTTGTCTGGGAAGGCGTCACGCACTACCTGACGCCGGAGGCCGTCGATCGAACGCTTCGGCAAATTGCGCAAGCCGCCGGCGGCAGCAGCGTGCTGTTCTCCTACGTCGATCGCAAAGTCCTCGACGCGCCAGAGCTATTCTTCGGCGCCAAGAAGCTGTTGTCCCGACTCCGCGATATCGGCGAGCCGTGGACCTTCGGGCTTCACCCCGAGGAAATCGAACCTTATCTTGCCGCGAGAGAACTGCGCCTGGCGCAGGATCTGAGCGTCGCGGAGGTTTGGCGCCGCACAGGCCGGCCGGCCTCGGAGATGCGCGGATACGAATTCTATCGCCTCGCTTCCGCCTGCGTGCAGGTCCGATAGAGCGTCAAGGAAGACTCTCCGCGAGTTATCTGGGACGGGCATTGTGCGCGGTGCGCCCGGCGCATACAATGAGTGTTCAACGATTTCCGAGATTTTCGAAGGAGCCTCTATGTCCGCGTATCGAGTCTTTGCGGTCGTTTTCGCATCCGTTCTAATCGCTCTGGCCCTGCTGATTCCCGCCACCGCCCAAAACCCGGCCAAGAAGCCCGCCGCCGAACCCTATACCTGGAAGAGCGTCCAGATCGTGGGCGGCGGTTTTGTGGACGGCATCGTTTTCCACCCCACCGCCAAGGGCGTGCGCTACGCCCGCACCGATATGGGCAGCGCCTATCGCTGGAACGACAAGAGCAAGCGCTGGGAAGGCATCCTCGACTGGGTGCCATACGAAGATCTCAACCTCATGGGCGTGGAGAGCATCGCCGTCGATCCCTCCGACCCGAACAAGGTGTACCTGGCCTGCGGCACGTACACCAGCGCGACCGACAACGCCATCCTGCGCTCCAACGACCGCGCCAAGACCTTCCAGCGGACCAACGTGCCTTTCCGGTTCGGCGGCAACGAAGACGGCCGCGGCAACGGCGAGCGCATGACCGTGGATCCGAACGATGGCAAGGTCCTGTACATCGGCACGCGCCAGGCCGGACTGTGGAAAAGCACGGACGGCGCGGTGACGTGGAACAAGGTGGATAGCTTTCCCGATGTGACCGAAGCGCCGCCGGCCAGTGGACCGCCGGCTGGAGGCCGCGCCGCCGGGGCCGTGCCCGCGGGGGCTGCCGGTCGAGGCGCTCAGACCGCCCAGGCAGCCAGGGGCGGCGGTGGGGGTGGTCGCGGTTCCCGCGGCGACGGAGTCGTCGTCACCCTGGTGGACCCGCGCAGCGGTTCGAAAGGCAAGACCAGTTCCACCATCTACGCCGCCGTCTCCCTGATGGGCCGGGACAACTTGTTCCGCAGCACCGATTCCGGCAAGACCTGGCAGCCTGTACCCGGCCAGCCGACGCAATATCGCCCAACGCACATGGTCATGGCCTCCGATGGAACGCTCTTCCTCTCCTACGGCACTGCGCCCGGACCCAGCCGCGCGACCGACGGCGGCGTGTGGAAGCTCGATACCAAGTCCGGCGGCTGGACCGATATCACGCCCGTGAAACCCGACGCCAAGAACGAAGGGTTCGGATGGGCCGCGGTCTCGGTGGACGCCCACAATCCCAGGGCGGTCATCGCGAGCACATTTGGCCGCGTGAATAGCGCCGGGGGCGAGGACGAGATATACCGCTCCACCGACGGCGGCAAGACCTGGAAAGCGGTATTCGAAAACGCCGGCTCGTTCGATCTCAAGCTGGCGCCCTTCGCCAACGGTTCCCCATCGAAACCAGTGCTGTCGGATCGCTTCGGGCCGTTCGATTACACGCTGGCGCCATATACCGCTACCACCCCCATCCACTGGCTGTACGATATCGAGATCGACCCATTGGATCCCAAGCACGCCATGTTCACCACCGGCTACGGCGGGTGGGAGACTTTCGACCTCACCGACCTGGATGCCGGCAAGCCCACAAGGTGGAGCATCATGGCCACCGGCATCGAAGAGACCGTGCCGCTTGAACTGGTGAGCCCCACGAAGGGCGCGCACCTGCTCAGCGCGGTGGGCGACTACGGCGACTTCGTGCACTGGGATCTCGACAAGCCCTCGCCGGAAGGCGCTTCCAGCCCGCCGGTATTCAACAACAGCAGCGGGATCGCCGCCGGCGACATCAACCCCGACGTGGTCGTGCGCGTGGGCGTATGCTCGCATCACCACACGCCGGGGTTCAACATCAGCTACTCGCTCAATGGCGGCAAGACGTGGCAGCCGCCGGCCACCCAGCCTGCCACTCAGGCGGCGGCCGGTCCGGGCGGAGGCGCGGGAAGGGGGCCGAGTTCGGGGAGCATCTCGGTTTCCA
>Ga0187851_10001102_pt1 | contig 26279 bp, 26 predicted proteins | sample June2016WEW_6_10_FD_132997 | JGI IMG/M metagenome (GOLD analysis project Ga0187851, IMG submission 132997) | Peatland microbial communities from SPRUCE experiment site at the Marcell Experimental Forest, Minnesota, USA - June2016WEW_6_10 | ecosystem: Environmental > Terrestrial > Soil >...
ATTTGCTGATCGCAATTCTGCTATGCGCGGGAATCGCAGCCGCGCAGGTCGGCAGCGCCAGCCTCAGCGGCATCGTGCTAGACCCTTCGGGCGCGACCATCGCGAATGCAACCGTCACCCTGGAAAACATACAGAATGGTGAGCTGCGAGCGGTTAGATCCAATGGGACGGGAGGGTTCTCGTTCGCGGCGGTGCCGAGCGGCGATTACACCTTAAAGGTTGACCGCGAGGGATTCACCACATACGTGCGGAAGGGATTCATCTTAATCCGGGCGACAGCCGGACGCTGACAGGTGTGAAGCTGGCGGTTGGCTCGGAATCGCAGACCGTGATGGTCGAGGCCGCAGTATCGGGAATCCAACTCGACAGTGGCCAACTGATCGCGACGGTCACAGCGCAGGACCTCGATCAGCTTTCGATCGTGGGTCGCGACGCGACGGAGTTGCAACGCACGCTGCCCGGGTTTGCAATCCGCAACCTTGGGCCGCAGAACCAGGCCCCGGATTTCTCGGACGTGCAGATTGGCCAGCAGACCCCATATGCCTCCAATGGCGCGACGGTCGCTGGGGTGACGCTCAAGCTCGATGGAGCGAACCTGACCGACGCTGGCAACTTCGGCGCGAATCTTCAATAAAGAGAGGACCATCAATCGCCTTAATCATGACGAGCAGAACATCCTGCCGCGAACGAATTTGTACTTTTGGAATTTCGGGTTCTATGGAGAGGATAGCTGGCGGGTACGCAAGAATCTGGTCGCGACCTTCGGCTTGCGCCTTGAGCACCTGGCTCCCTGGCAGGATGCCTACAATCTAGGTGCAGCTGTGTTGGATCCGGCGACCATCGCCGATCCGGTTTCATCGACCAATCCGCTGCCCGGTTTTACCTGGCATGCGCTCAACCCTTCGGTGCCCGATTCTGGCACAGGCTCGCGAGCGCTGTTCTATGAGCCGCGCATCGGCGTGGCGTGGGACATTCGCGGCAATGGCGTGCTCGTGCTGCGCGGCGGCTACGGCGCTTATCGCATGCACGACTCGGTTGTCGATGTGACCAATGCATTCGCGAACTCCGGGGGACTGCGCGAGCCGAACCTGTTCGGTTTCGGCGGCTTGACTCTGGGCGGCGTTGACTCGCTGCACTTCCCCATCACGAACGGCCCACTTACTACGAGCGCCTTCGGCCTCTATCGCGGAGACGACAAGGAACCGGTGACGAATAATTACAGCGTGAGTCTGGCACAGCAGCTGCCCAAGAACTCAGTGCTGCAGATCACATATGCCGGCAACAACAGCAACTCGCTCATGAACAACGGTTCGACACAGGCCGTGGTGCTCAACAACCTCAATGCCTTGTCGGTCAATGCCCTTTATGAGGCGCCGCCGCGAGCTCTACCGCCCGGTATTTGCGCGAATCCAACCTGCACTCCTTATGAGGTGCAGAACCTGACCGCCACGCAGATTCAGCAATACTGGCGGCCGTATCCGGAGTACCAGTCGATCACCGTGCCGTGCCATAATACTTACGCCAACTACAACGCTATGCAGGTGGTATGGCAGAAGCAGAGCGGCCATCTCAACTACAGCTTCAACTACACCTGGTCAAAAGCGTTGGGAATTCTGGGATCGGCTGCGAACTTTAACTGGACGGGTGCAATCGATCCGTTCAATATCAGAAGTAACTATGGGCCGATGAACTTTGACCACACTCACATCTTCAACGCGACGTACTCCTACACAGTGGGCAAGTATGTCCATGACGGTGTGCTGGGTGGATTCGTAAACAATTGGCTGTTCTCGGGGATCACCAGCATTCAGAGCGGCGGCGATATGCAAACTGGTATCAGCGCGAGCCCGAACTTCAATCTCAACGGCTTCATCACGCCGTCGGGCTAGCCTTCCCTAACGGTGAATAGCCAGACTATTCTAGGGACGCCGGACGTGAGCCTGCAACCGGTTCTGAAGCGCGATCCACGTACTGGGCTCGGTTCTCATCAGTACATTAACGGAGCCTGCTTCGGTCTGCCGGATATCGGAACGAATGGGCAATACATTTTCCCGTATGCGCAGGGACCGACCTATTTCAACACCGACCTTACCGCCGGAAAAACATTTAGCCTGAGCAGCGATGGCGTCCGCAATCTGCGCTTCCGGATCCCGGCGTTCAACTTCCTCAACCATGGATTGAACAGCTTCGGAACCGGCTATGCTTCGCAGACGACCCTGTCGTTGAACGGAACCAGCGTATCGTCGGCGGCATATTCTCCCTCATCCGGCTTTGGGTTTGCGCCCTACAAGTTGGGACGCCGTCTGCTTGAGGTGTCAGCAAATTTCTCGTTCTGACACTGCGCGGGGCGGAGACTCCCCCGAATCTCCGCCCCTCAACTTGCCACCAGAATCTTTTCACAAGATTGCGCGATAGCGGCATCCGCGCGATTCGCTATTCGTGTCATTGGTAGTACAGCGGAAGTCGATGCTCGCGGGTGGGAAATGATGAAGACGCTTTTAGTCACTGGAATTCTCAGTACAAGTGCAGGCACATCTTTGAAACTCCATTTTCGGCAAATGGTTGCGTCGGCTAGGTGGCGGCCCACGCTGTTTGTATTCCTTCTTATATTGATGACGAGTCGTCCGTTACTCTTCGGGGAGACACCCGGAGAGATCTCGGCACATGAAAGCAACTTCCGCTTCGATCGCGTGACTTCCTTCTCGCATCTGCCGGATGGAATCGACGTGCGGGACGGCGACGCGCATATGCAAGTGACGGCTCTGCGCGGGGACGTCCTGCGTATTCGCGTCTCGCGCTCGGGAAAATTCGGCGAGGACGCTTCATGGGCGGTCCTGCCGGAAGCGCGCCAGAGCCGCGCATCCGCAACTGTCGCGGACACGAAGGACAGAATCGGTTTCGCAACAAGCGCGCTGCGGTTTGCAATCGACCGTGCATCCGGCGCTTCGACAGTCTCTGATGTCGACGGAGATATTCTTCAGCAGGATGTGCGCCCGATCGAATTTGTTGGCCGCGCTTTCCGAGTCTTTAAGACAATGCCTCTCGATGAGCACTACTTCGGACTGGGTGACAAGCCCGGCCCCCTCGACCGCCGCGAACAGGCCTTCACAATGTGGAACACCGACGCCTACAGTTTTGAGGAATCGACCGATCCGATCTACAAGAGCATTCCGTACTTCATGACGTTTCGCGCCGGCCGCGCGCTTGGCCTCTTTCTCGACAATACTTGGCGTAGCAGCTTCGATTTCGGCAAGGCGATTCCGAACGTTCTTTCGTTTGGAGCAGTAGATGGGCCGCTCGACTACTACGTTTTTTACGGACCGACACCGAAGGGAGTGGTTGAGACTTACACTTGGCTGACCGGCCGAGTGCCGTTACCACCAATGTGGGCAATGGGCTATCAGCAGTCCCGCTATAGCTATGTGCCGCAGTCGCGCGTAATGGAAATCGCAGATCGCCTGCGCGCCGACCGTATCCCCGCCGATACCATTTATCTCGATATCGAGTTTCAGCAGCACAACCGGCCGTTTACCATCGATCGGGAGAAGTTCCCCGACTTTCCCGGAATGATCGCGCAACTCGCGGCGAAGAATTTTCATACCGTTGCGATCACCGACCTGCACATCGCGAAGGTGCCGGACGGCAGCTATAAGCCGTATTCGAGCGGACTGGCGGAAGATCGCTTTGTGAAGAATCCCGATGGCGGCGTCTACTATGGCTCGGTCTGGCCCGGCCTTTGCGCCTTTCCGGACTTCACGCAATCTCAAAGTCGCGAGTGGTGGGGCAACCTCTATGGCGATTTCTCCGCCATGGGAGTCGCCGGATTCTGGAATGACATGAATGAGCCGTCAATCTTCAATTCTCCGACGCACACCATGCCGGAAGACGTGATTCATCGCATCGATGAACCGGGATTTTCCAAGCGTACAGCGCACCACTCCGAAATTCACAACATCTATGGCATGGAAAATTCGCGCGCAACTTTCGAAGGAGTAAAAAAACTTGATCCGTCTCATCGTCCGTTTGTACTGACGCGCGCCAGTTTTGCTGGCGGCCAGCGCTACGCTGCCACATGGACGGGCGATAACAGCAGCACATGGAATCACCTTCGCCTAACAACGCCCATGCTAGAAAACCTTGGCCTGAGCGGCTTTGCGATGAGCGGTGCCGACGTCGGTGGCTTCGCGGGGACTCCGCAAAATGATCTGCTGACGAAATGGTTTGAGATTGGCGCGTTTCAGCCCATCGACCGCGATCACACCGAAAAGTGGACGGGCGATCAGGAACCCTGGGTTGGAGGACCGGAGGCGGAAGCGATCCGGCGCCGCTTCATTGAAGAGCGCTACCGGCTGATGCCATACCTGTACACGATTGCGGAAGAGTCGTCGCGCACCGGCCTTCCAATCGAGCGGCCTTTGTTCTTGGAGTTCCCCGAGGCGGCGAGCGATCGTCATCCGATCGATGTGGATCTCACAGCCGCCGGCGAGTTTTTGCTGGGCCCCGATCTGCTGATTGCACCTCCACCGTTTCCCGACAAGCTAGATAATTATGTCGTCGAATTTCCGTCGGCGGAATGGTACGACTACTGGACCGGCCAACGCGTTCCAAAGCCGACACGCGCCGATCCAGAACCAAACGCACCAGTTTCGCCGCTCGATTTGATTCCCCTCACGGCCTGGATCCATCCTGAACTTGCCACGCTGCCGGTCTATGTGCGAGGGGGCGCAATTGTACCGGTCGCGCCGCTCGTCCAGAGCACCAACGAGGCGCCAGAAGGGCCGCTCACGCTGCGCGTATATACCAGACGTCATGCCGGGAATAAACCAGGGAACGATTGCAGGGGAAGCGTGTATCTCGACGACGGAAAAAGCTATGCGTACTTGAAGGGCGAGAGCCTGCGCATGAATTTCAGTTGCGACGTGACGCCGGATGCGCTGCGAGTCAGTATCGGAAAACATCAGGGCACCTATGCTCCTTGGTGGAAGGAGATTCGCGTCGAAGTCTTTGGATGGTCGGCGAAGAGGGCAAAAGCCTCTCTTGATGGCGCGCCCACGTCTGCGCCGGCGGTCACCGACCGATCTCTCTATGTGACGGTTCCAGACAACGGACGGGGCGCGGTCGTGGAATTCGAGTGAAGCGCCCTGTTCTTTCAATAATTGGCGAGCGATTCCTGGCGCACGCTGCCATTCTCTTTGCCTTTGTGGGCAGATACTCTTCTTATTTCCGGATAACCGGCTATGCGGAAGGCGCTTTTCGGCTGGTCTGGCCCAGACGCTAATCCGGAATCGAATTACCACCGGGGTGAACCAGCATCTGCCTGTGGAAGTCGATGAGATTCAGGTCCGGCTCTTGATGCACTTCCCACCGACGATTGTCCAACGGTAGCCTATGAGATTTGTTCTCGTTCACTTGTCACGGGATGGTGAAGAGCTTGTCAATTCCCCCACTGCTTTATGCGAAAGGTCTGTGTTGTCTTGCCGAACCGACGCGTCCAGTTCTGCCACGAGCTGAGATTTGAACCCGCTTGTAGCATTTTCGAATTGAGCTTTGAGCCGCGCAACCTGGGCTAGCATGGTGTTCAACCGCCTCGGGCCTAATAACACGATCCCTAGCAGAATCAGGAATGGTATCTCCGTGCCAAAACTCATACTCTACTCCTTGGTTAGGCGTTCGTTCTCGGCAACGGCGGCAGTTGTGTTGACCGGTTTGTCGTGACTCGCTTGTATGGCAGCCTTGAAGCCGCGGATGCCCTCTCCGATGCCCTTACCGAGTTCGGGAAGCTTTTTCGGTCCAAATACGAGAAGTGCAATTCCGAAAATCACCAGCAAATGCGTCGGTTGAAACAATCCTTCAAACATGAGACCTCCTTAGGTTCAAACGCAAAGAAATGTGGTTTGCAAATCGGCACAAAAATGCGGACGCCGTCCGCGTATCGAGTACGGCGTCCGCCGGAAAGAAATCACACCTGGACAATCCCTGTTGTTAACTGCGTTTTGCTGCGTCCGCTGCCTCAGCCAGATTGAGCAGCAGTTCCGAAAACTCCTCCGGCTGACCGAGGAAAAGGCCATCGCTGATGAAGCCGTTGATCGCGCCTACTGCATCGATCTGTCCTCGAGATGTGGGGCGAATCACCGCACATTGAGGTAGATCTGGGCTGATGAATTCGCAAGGCACGGGAAAGATCAGATTAGTTTGAAGCAAGGGGTTCGCCTTTTTGTCAAAATTCGGGAAGGTCAATCCATTGGTGGGATCTGTAAAGGGAGCAATCGGTGGCTGCACGGCGTTCCCGGAAAAATCTACCCACTCCAAGAAGTGACAAAGCTCGTCTCCACCGATACTAAGCGTGATCTTTAAGACCTCCGCGCTTGAGACCTGCTGGCTGAGAGTAGCGTACAGGCTCGAACCTGCTTGCTCGATAAACCCGAAGTGGAATGCCGCGGTGTTGGCGATTGCCTGGATATGATGTTTAGGGCTGAAATCGGCGTTGTTTCTAGGGATGGCGGTAAACTGCCCCGCCGAGAGCGCGGCCAGTGCCTGGGCAAAAGTGGCGCCAAAATCGGGGTTGGTAGCGCTGCGATACCGGACATACCAACTGGTATCGACACTGAGCTGCATGAGGTTCGTGAGCCGTCCGATTTGCTGAGCTCCGGAAGCCTGACTACTCGGCAGAGTTCGAAATCGATCGAAGTCCACCGGTTCCTCGCCCTTGGAAATCAGATATGCATTCAAGAAGGCAGCATGGCTCTGCTCATCAAGCGTATTACTCGAAATGTACTGCGACCCATCACCATCCAGGTTTTGGAAAGCGAGCTGGTAAGGATTCTGAACTCCGTTTGTAACCCCACCGAGTTCCGCATACTGCTGCCAGAGATCGGCCTCGACAAGTTCCGCTGCAGCAAGCAGTTTTAGAATTGCAACGTCCCCCTTGCTGAGCTTCGTGTCGCTTCGGGTGAATGTTGCCGCTCTGGCACGGGTCGAAACCAGGCCTCCAGCGGACAACGCCACTCCGGCAATCCCGAGGCCCTTCAGAAAAGACCGTCTCTGGACTCCCTGTCGGTTACGTTGAATATCGTTTTCCGTTGGCGGAGCTATGGTTTTCGATGATTCTGCTTCAGACATCACCGCGGATGGGAGAGTTTCTGCTTTCATATTTATGCTCCAATTCTTTTTGTCAGTGATTTAGTTTCGCAACCCTACGTGATAGACGCAGCTACCGAGACGTAAGATACCGACATAGTGTCACTTAATTGTAAATTATGTCGTATACCCCGGTAACATACTTAGCATGTGCACCGTGTGCGGCCTTAACTGCATGGCATTGCACACCAAGCGTCGTATGTTGCTACGCCACTAAGAAGAATGCCCCCAAGTACGCTAATGTTCCATCGCTCACATATATATGAAAGGGCGCACTCCGGTGCACCCTTGCGGGTTGTTTGTCCTAGTTGATGGTGATAGTTAGAGGGGAGGAGTGGCTTAGTGAGCCAGACGTTCCAGTCACCATCAAGGTGACCTGCGATGCAGGCGTTTGGCCTTTTGAACTGCTTCCGCATCCGACCGCGAAGAGCGAGATGACAAGCAGCAACCCCAGTACGCTCATCGACAGAATGCTCTTGCGTGTAAGGGGTTTCCGTTTGCAAGTCGTTAAAAGAGTTCCGAACACTCCCAGACCAGGCAGCAGGACCATTCCTATCGGGCCATAGCCGCCACCACCTCCCGGCGGGGTCGCGGCGACAGAGATGGTCAAGGTGGAGGATGAAGAGCTCGACCCGGGAGAGATCGTTGAAGGGTTGAGAGAGCAGGTCAAACCAGCCGGCGCAGAGCAGGAAAGGGCAATCTGGCCATTGAATCCTCCAACCGCACTGGCGCCGATCATAAGGTTGGCCGATCCGCCCGGTGCGACGGTTAGGCTTTGGGCCGAGAGACTCAGAGAGAAATCCGGGCTGCCGACCGCCGCTGCGGGGAGAATGCTAGCGAATACACCGGTCGCGCTGCCTCCGGGCGGGAAGTTGGGTTGGTTGCTGCCTCCAGCCGTTACATAAAGAGTGCCTGGGTCACCAGACGGACCACCTCCGCCAAACACCATGTCCCACAAGCCAGGATTGACTAGCGCATTTTTCGATGAGTCGGTGAGCTGGCCGAGAAACTTCCCGGTTGTGTCGAAAGCGTCGATGGTGCCATCGCCAAAATTTCCCACCAGAATTGCCATGGGGAACGTGCCAAAGGTAGATGGAGTCTCTACCACGCCCCAAGGCGCGTTGAGTTGGGCGCCAGCAGGAACGAAAGTGCTGACGAAATTGCCGTTCATATCGAAGATATCCACCTGCCCGAGGCCGGCGCCGGGCTGGGCGTCGTGCTTGAAACCATCCTGCATGGCATAAGCGACGTAGATCTGGTTACCGATGACGTGGATGCCATGGGGAGCAAGACCCGCAGGAAGTCTTGGATCGGTGAACGAACCGCTCAGTGATGTGGGGTTAAAGTCACGATCGTAGACGTCGACTTTGCCGCTATTGAAGTTCGCCGCCAAAAGAAAAGTGCTGTTGAGCAGCGCGAGACCCTTGTAAACCGCGCCGCTGGCGGAGTTATCGTAGGCCACTACCGCGCTGGCACCGCCGGTCCAGTTGGCGATGATGCCATCTTCGGTGTCAAAAATGAACGATCCACCGCCGAAGTAGCCGCCGTTGCCGTTGGACACGTTTCCGGTAGGGCAGCCGGGACTGCAATTACCATTCGGATTTTGCGTGGCCCCTGGTATGGTCACGACCAGCGCGTTCTTCTTGCCCGTTGGGTCATAAAGTGTTGACGTGCCACTGTTATTATTGGCAATCCAGAAATCCTGCCCGGGAAGAATAGAGATACCCCAGGGGTTCAGCAGTTGAGGGTCTGTGGCATTGGCTACGCCGGCAGTATTGGAGACCAGGTTGGTCTGGGAATAGCCGGCCTGCTGGGCGGACATCATCGAAGCACTTCCTAGTGCCACGAGCAGCCCGAATAATAACATTGTCTTTTTCAAGGTTTCCTCCATAATTCCTATTTTGTGATTTATGCGACTTTGACGACTGTTCTTGTCCGCTGCAAAACCATTACTTGACCACAGAACTGTGACATTCCTTGCGATTGATAACTGCGGTCGCCAATGTTTTATTCCACAGGTTCTTTGTGAGGTTGCATTTGTTACTACTTTGACGACGCATGTAGATTAGAAGCAACGGCCAATAAGATAACGGCAATTAGAATGTAACGTAGTCGAACAATCTGTGTCCGACAGGAGGGCGTGCGACTTGGAATAGATAATATAACTTATAGGGTCCCTGAGTGACTGAGTTGTCTTGAGAGTTAAGGGAGATTACTTAGCATGTTTGAATCGCATGGCTCAGGCACTCGGCAATAAGGTCAACGGTTCGCCCTGTCCGTCTTCGTAAGGGAGCTAACTCTCCTCGTGCCGACCCCGCCTTCTTGCCGAAGTATTTGTTTAGGCTCTCGCGCAGTTGCAACCTGGCTCGCCATAGCCGTGCTTTCACTGCGGTTTCGCTCAGATTGAGCACTTTCATAGTCTGATCGATTGATAGGCCTTCAATATCTCGTAGCACGAAGACCGCTCGGAAGATCGGCCGCATCTCACTTAAGGCCTCAACTAGGATGTCTCGCAATTCAGATGCCCGATAAAGTTGTTCAGGATTGGAGGTCCAGTCAGCTATCTCCATCGAAGGGATATCTTTGTCTGCCTGAAAATCCTCGTCCAGGGACACCTCTCTTCCTTTGCGTTGCTTTCGCAACTTCATAAGGGACTGGTTTACAGTGATGCGAAACAGCCAGGTCGAGAATTGGGAATCCTCTCGGAACTCCGCCAAGTGCTGGAAGGCCTTAAAAAAGGCCTCCTGGACCACATCTTGGGAATCCTCTGTGTTATGCGTTACGCTTTGAGCGATTCGGAAGAGCTTGCGATCATATCGCTTTACGAGTTGCTCGAAAGTCGACATGTCGCCATTCTGGGTGGCATGGACAAGTTCTAAATCGTCCTTTGCTTCTGCCTTCACTGCGAATTGAGTCGAGTCTATGGTCATATTCGTTGTCGCGTCTCGGAGAGACCGCCTCTTCGGCAAACGATTCATGCTGCCAGGAACGGAAAGCCGTTTCGGTTGCCACTCCAATAGATGTTCGAGTTCTACTTCACCACAACCGTGCCTGTCATCTTGGGGTGGATCGAGCAGTAGTAGGGATACGTTCCCGCCTTGGTGAACGTATAGGAGAACTTCTCGTCCGTATCTATCACCTTGGACTTGAACACACCGTCGGTGCTCACTGCTGTATGGGGAATGTCATCACTGTTTGTCCAGGTAACTGTCGTTCCAGCGGGAACCGTGACCGTCTGCGGCCCAAACACAAAGTTATCGATCTTCACCGCCGTATTTGCCGCGGAGGACTGGTCACTCGCAGCGACCCTCCCTGACCCCGCGAGTAGTACGAGCACCGCAATCAGTATTGGTGCCGCCAGAGTTGCAATCCATACATTATTCTTAGTCATCTTAAGTTACCTTTCTGAGATTTTGTTTCCTGCTTCTTTTCTTTGTTTGGAACTTGGAGGCTTACCCAAAGATTGAGTCAACTACTCCAGACCCGCCACCATTTCCTGAGGCCGAAGTCCCTAGGCTTCGAGGGGCGAATCCACGACTGCGAGACTGCGACCGCTTACGAGATAGTTCACATCGGTGATACCCAACACGCGCTGCAACTGATCTGCGGGCACCTTCATCGGCCCGGCTGAAGGAGCTGTTCCCGGCGCAGGTTGCGGAAAAGCGGTCGACATCGCGGTGTGGAACGAAACCTTACCTTCCACCTTCTGCATGATCTGGTGAATATGGCCGTTTAACACGGTCACGGAGCCGAATTTCTTGACGTACGACAAGGCTTGCTCGCTGTCGTCGGTTCCCCAGCCCCAATCGGGATAGATCGTCCACAGTGGAATGTGGGCAAAGAGCACAATCGGAGTGCTGGCGGAACGGCCCTTGAGATCGTCCTCCATCCACTCCAGTTGTTCGTGACCGAGCGAGCCCATACCTCCAGCTTTCAAGTTGGCGACATTTACGAGACCCATGAAATGCACACCCTTGTGATCGAAGCTGTACCACCCATTGCCCTTTGTACCTTTTCCGTAGCGCTGGAGGTATTGCTCGCCGTTGTCGCTCAGCATGTCATGCTCTCCCGGCACAAAGTAGATCTGCTTCGCGGACGCTCCTTTCAATGCCTGGTCAAGTGTGTCGAATTCACTCGGCTTCGAAAGCTGACTGAGATCACCGGTGTGAATGATGAAATCCGGTTTGTGGGGCATCGCGTTGATCTTGTTGATGGCCGTTTGCAGTGTAGCGGTGACATCCGGATTAGCCGGCTTATTGAAGCCGATGTGACTGTCGCTGATCTGCACAAAGCTGAAGTCTCCCCCTTTGCCGCCGTCTTTGCCGTGGCTTTTGGCGAAGGCGCGAGACACGGGAATGCCGCCGCTCATGGTCCAGACAAGGCCCGTTCCAGCCCACGCCATGCACTTCAGGAACCCGCGGCGATCAACGCCGTCGTCGTTGAGGTCCTGTAACTTCTGATCGATAAGATCTTTGTTTTTGTCCATCATCTGGCCTCCGGTGTTTTTGTAGCGTTCACAGGTGATAACTGGACTGAGCCGGTTTTATTCCAGGCAAAAACAGAACGGCGGCCAGAAACTTCCACGGTGGTCTGGGTCGCATTGCCGGCTTCTGTTGGTGGGAAACTGTAAGGAAATAAAACGGCGGCGGTGGCGCTGCCCTCGGGAGGGGATGGCGTCCGAAAGGGGATCTGATTCAGATCTAGATTCGTGGGCCATCAGAGGCGGCTTCGGACTGCGCCGAGCGAATTCCACGTGGCGGCCAAACTAGAAATCCACAGCGGTCATTGTGTGGATAGCCGGGCGCGAGAGGAATAGAGGTAGTGAAGTGTTCTAGGAGAATCCTTCGCCCTATCCTGCCTTCCTCCCTCCCCCTGATCGATCTAGTCAATTCCCCAAGTATCGCGTCACAGTTAAAGTAGTGATTCCTGTTTCGGTGTTCACCTGATTGCCGATGGCAATGATTTTCCCGTCCGTCTGTATCAGCACTCCGGAGATGCCAAAAGTTGTGGCCAGCGATCCGCCGGTGCCGAATGCAGTGTCTAGTATGCCGTTGGAATCAAATCGTGCCAGGCCACTATCGCCACCTACAACGATCTGCCCGTTCGATTGGAGGGCGATTGCCGCTGGCTGGTTCTGCTTCTGTCCGCCGAAGGTGAACTTCGTGGAAGAGAAAGTAGAATCAAGAACTGCTGTTTCGCCGAAACGAAACAGTTCGCCGGCAGTCTTCTGGAAGCCGTTGCCCACAACCGCGGCCTCAACAAAGTCGCCGTTGGGCTGGGAAACAATCGCTTCGGAGGCTGGTGACGACGGGTTGGACGCCACGATTGTTTCGGGCGTCACGATCGATTGCAGCACTCCCGTCGAGCTGAACTCTTCCGAACTCGCGCCGCCAACGGCCAAATAAGAACCGTCGGAGAGCTGCGCCAGTGCTGTGGGGGCTAGTATGAGAGTGGGCTCCTCCACAATTCCTCCCTCGCCAAATGTCGTGTCAAGACTGCCGTTGGAGTTGTACCGAACCAGAATCGTTGGAGATGGAACTTTTCTCAGGCCCGATCCCGCAGACCCAGCCACCAGTATCTGGCCGTTAGACTGCACCAGGAGTGCAGATACCGAAGGAAAAACTCCCGTGGGGACGGTCGTCACCAATCCACCTTGACCAAAAGTAGTATCCAGTTGGCCAGTGGGCAAGAACCGCGCTAGAGCGAATTCAGTTGCCGGACCAGTTCCAGACGTCGTTCCTGCCACTACGATGTCGCCGTCGGACTGCACGGCGGCCGCAATCGGGATACTGTTGCCATTAGTGAAGAACGAGGCGGTCGTCGTGCTAAGCAGCACCCCGCTGGATGTGTACCTGATCAGAGCAAAGGCTTCGGTACCGGGAAAGCCGGTTTTGTTGAGCCCGGTAACCACCGCGATGTCGCCGTCAGATTGCTCGATAGCGGTCAACGTAGTGGCTGTGATTCCGAGATTGGCCGTGACGGTTCCACGTTTACCGAAGGTTTTGTCCAGACTGCCAGCCTGCGCGTGTGCGACATTGGCGCCAAATACCAGACTAGCTACTAATAGTCCGGCGAGCATATGAAATGTAAACGTCTTCATTGTTCTTTCCTATTTGTTTTAATTTTGGTTCACAAGCAGCCGAACCGATCGGATGTTTGTCAGCGTTGATAACCGGCAAGCGAGCCATTTAATCCTGCTTCTTTCGCTATATCAGGCAGTCCGCCGGGCAGCCCCGCAGGCAGAAGAGCTAGCGGGCTGTTCTCAGGTTGATGCGAGAAATTAAGCGAATCTGTCTGATTGACCGGGTGCTACTCCTTCCGACCCGGGTAAGGTCAGAGCGGGACCACGGATTAGCGATTTGTTGGGCCAGGCGTTCCCGTCCGGCCCTCACCGAAATCTATGGTGCCTTCGTTCCAATCGCGTCCAGGATCGCATCGTTGATGGCATAGGCCGTGCCATCACTGCCGATCACGGTCGGCGTGTAGGCTTCACCGATGCCGGGGGATAGCTTAATTTTCTGCGTCAGCTTGTTGGTGGTCAGATTCCAGCGGTAGAGTTTGCCGTCTTCGCTGTTGGCGAGAATCGACTTCGTGAACGGATCGACCGCCGCCGTGTTGATGCACCATTCCTTGACCGCTCCCGGAATTCCCGATTTTTTGTCTGTCGTCGGCCCCAGAATGGTCATGACTTCATTCATGACCAGCACGCTGGGAATAATCGGGTCCTTCTCGGTAGCATTTGGGTCGAGGATTGCGATGCGGTTCTTGCCATCACCGGTGCCGATCCCCGCATAGTTGTTGTACTTCGTCATGAGCAGATAGCTCGATTTCCCGGTATAGCTCCGGACGAGCGAAGCGGGAACGATGGACGGGGTATCGTCCCAGCCAAAGCTGCCGGGAATCTTGGCCTGCGACAAATCGCTGTTGAAGTGCAGCAGCCAGCCACGGTTATTGTGATTGGGAAAGGGATTTTCGAGCACTCCGAAATACACGTCGCCATCCGGGCCAACGGCAGGAGTGGCGGAGGTGCCGTCGAATAGAAATGCGTCCAGGCCCGAGGACGGATCGGTCAAAAGCACACGGTTTACCAGTGCGAGCGTCGTGCTATTCAGGGCAAGCAGGTATCCGACGCTAGCCGCTAAGCTTGCGTTATCCACTGCTACATACAAGAGACTGCCGTCCGGCGAGAGAGCAGGCGCGCAACTGATGGCGACTTGTGTAATTTGAGGATCCCCGCTAGCGGAGGCCGCGGAAACCCAGGTTCCGGTGCCATCGGGGGCAATGCGTGCGAGGCCGCTTTGCAGGTTGATCGGCGTGGGGCCGAGCACAAGAAATCCAAAGTAAATATTGCCATTGACGTCGATGGAGAGCGGTGTATTGATCTGCACGTTCTGCGAGTAAATGGTGGGGTTGTTCTGGAAATTACTTATGCCATAGAAGTAAAGACGAGTTACAGTGCCTATGGCTTGATCGGGTGTCGACCGCACCAGCACGCCACCGGCAATGTCGGGAACAAAAAGCGAGTTCTTCGAAAGCGTAGGTCCAAGTCCGGGGACAAAGGTTGCCTGCGGCGCCTGCCAGCCGGCGTCCTGCATCCAGAGCAAGTTGCCGGTGGCGCCGTTATGGGCCTCGACACGAAAACTGTTCGTGCCTGTCTTCACCGGGACGATCACCGTGTTCGCCGCGGTGACCAGCGGCGAACCGTAGTGGATGAAAATCTCACCGTGGGGGGGGCTCAAATCCACGGAAACATGCCAATGAATCGTGTTGAGAGCTTGGGATCGGACGGTAGAAAGTGCGCTATGCTGCTCGTCATGTGAGGGCATAAGCCAGCCGCCGGTTTGAGACGCTGCATTCAGAGTCAGCATTGCGGCGCAGACGGCCATCCATAGAATGGAAGAACTCGGTTGAGACGGTGCAGTTTTGATCGAATGCTTCATGCACTTCAGAAACCCGCGAAGATCGGCACCATCATTGTTGAGGTCTTGCAATTGCTGATCGATTAGGTCTTGCTTTTTGTCCGGCATCTGCCCTCCTTGGTTTGCAGCCTTCTGAGTTGATAACGGAACCGTGGCGCTTTTATTCCGGAAGTTCACCGTGGGCACAAATTATTGTGCTGTCTGTTTTCATGACTTCCTCAGTCCGAAACCACAAGTCCGGCTATCGGAACGCGCGCTTATCCTTACGCCTGGACATAATCGGCGACTAGCCAGGGACATTGATGCCACTCAGAAAGCCACCCAAATGCCCGGTCAGGGCGATCAGGCCGACTCCTAGAAGTTCAAGCGCCAGACGGTAGTTCGGCAAAACTTTCGCTCGCCGTCGCGCGAGGAACTGCACGCACCAGACCAGCCAGATCATCAGCGTCGAGACACATGCCAGAACAAGGTGCTGCAATAGGATGCCCTTAAGCTTCCGACCTTCGAGTTGTAACTGCCAGGCAAGTACCCCAGTAACAAGGGCTGGGATGGTTGAAATCGCGGCCACTATCAGGTTGTAGTAGGCTGCATCTGCCAGGCCACGTCGTTTGGTCCACTGTGCGACAAAGTCAAAGCCTACCGCCGTGATGAACAGTGCGATCGGAAAATGGATGAGCACGACATGTTGCGCGTGCTTGGCTAAAAATATGGTCTTGAGATCGAAAGGATGTACCATCGCCGTGCCCCTTCTTAGGTGGAATGAACTGCGGGCTGCGACGGATTGGCTTAGCAAAGCCGACTCCGCCGCAACCCGTGAACCTGTTATTGTCCTGTCCCTCGGGAAGGAGTTGTGCGAGCTTGTGCCTCCTGAGTGCTGCTGCCCTCCACGCGCAAGAGCATCGCGCTGCCCTTGCCGACGTTTACAGCTTTGCCGTTCGAGGTCAAAGTGACTTCGCCAAGTGGCTCGGTGCGCCCGGAATGGAACACTGTCAGACCCTCGAACCCATAGGGACCGCACGCATTGACGGAGAAGAGCCAAAATGCTTGCGGATGGTCACTGTCGTCGGTCGTGCCGCGGCATGGGGTTCCCACATCCTGCCCAGCATAGGCTAATACGCCCTGGCTGGTATATTTACCCACGACCTGCGATCCCACCATTACTGGTCTACCATCGCCGTAGGAAATCTGGTCGCCTCCGATTTCCACTTGGCTGTCGGGACCCTCAGTTGTTTGCTGAGGTGTGGCGGCAAATACCTCTTTCCCTGACGCCACCGCGCACAGGTTGGTTGTAACAGGGATGGTCTGGTTGCCAAGCCGGACTTGGTCGAATTGAAACGAGATCTTTGATTCCTCAGATTTCTTTCCCATAGTGATAGCTTGAACCACATGGCCTGTCACCTTGGTTCCTTTGCGTAGCATTTCTCCCCCGCCCAGCGGCACGTCTTGCATGACCGTCGCCGTGATAGCGTCTCCGCTTCCGCTCTTGTCCGAGCGCAGGGTGGAATTCAACTTCACAGGAATAATGGTTCCCGCAGGGATCCGTTCTGTAGATCGTGCATTCTGTTCTTGTAGATAGTCCCGTTTCACATCTTGCCCTGTCTCGGCAGCCAGAGACATCGGCAGTATGCACAACGCCAGGCCCAACACCATCAAGTTGTTTTTCATTTGTGCCTCCTAGGAATTGCTAAAGAGCGCGTGGTTCTTCGGCAACAGCATTTTCACGGTGATTCCAGTTCGCTCTCTGACTCGTTGTGCATAACCGACAACGCTCGGATTTATTCCGCAGGAATTCATCTGGATAGTCACCACATATGCAAATTACTAGGCGCCGACATCGGCTGAGATGTCGGAAACACTCACAAGCATCGCAGACGCGTTGAAAGGGACAAGGGGGACTTGGTGGAGGGCACAGGAGTAGTTAGTGGGAGATCCTAAGGTCAGGCTCTCCCACCGGGAAAATGCAGGAAATTAACCACCACCCCCGTACAGACTGACGCTGTCGACGTACATCGTATCTTGTTCACCCTTCACCGATCTGCATTTCATCTTAACTTTCTTGCCAGTTTGCGACATCACTTTGTCCTGGTTGGCGATTTTGTACACTTTACCGTGATCATCAACCAAGACAACCTCTCCGTTTTTATCGGTACAGCCTTGGTCACAGGCCGCATGGCCAGCATTCCGTGTGACGCACTTCGAGCTACAAAGCAACCCAGTCATATCGGCTGCCCTTTCCATGTTATCGGCATACAGCGATAGTGCTGAAGTCAGGACTGCTACTGCCACAACAACGCTTCGTTTCATTTTTCCTCCTTGACGAGTTGCATTGGCCGGGGTGCGAGAACCCGAAGAATCTTTGCCGGCACTCGACTTCGCTTTTCCTGCCTCGGACTTGCTGTGCACAACTGACAACACCGGGTTTTATTCCAAGAAATTTATTGTGGACCCCCGGGAATAAAATGCTTCCTCGTTGGTTTACCCTAGTGTGCGCATCGGAAGCGAGCTTGCTGACGGGTCGTTTGAGCAGCTAGCCATGCCTCACTTCGAGCGGCTCTTCAACTTTGCCTGTTGGCTGACGCATGACCGGCAGGAAGCCGAGGATCTTGTACAGGAGACGTACGCCAAAGCACTCAAGGGGTTCTCCTCGTTCCAGCCGGGCACTAATTTTCGCGCCTGGATCTACAAAATCCTGCGGAATGCGTTTCTGACCTCCCGTACCGGGTTGAAGGCGGCCGCAACCGTGCCAATCGATCTTGAAGGTAACGAGGAAATTCTGCCCGCAATGAAGGAAACACCGGAGAGCATTTTGCTTCGGCGTTCTGATGGGCAACTTGTGCAGCGGGCTTTGGAGCAACTGCCCGTTGCGTATCGCGAAATCTTGTTACTCTGTGAGATTGAAGAGATGTCGTATCAGGAAATTTCTGCCACGCTTGCCATCCCGATGGGATCGGTGATGTCGCGTTTATCGCGTGCCAGAAAAACGTTACGCGATGGTCTACGGCCGCAGTTTCAAAAAGCGTAAACCAACGGTGAATTATGGTCTGTGAGTCTTGGAAGACAAAACTCGACACGTACCTCGACGGTCAACTTCCGGAGCAGGAGATGCGCACCTTCAACGCTCATGTGCGCAGTTGCCACTCTTGCTCGGCGGATGCCCTCACGCGTGTGCAGATGAAGCGCACGATTCAAGACGCTGGAAGACGTTTTACTCCTTCTGCGGAATTCCGCAGACGGGTGCAGAACAGCATTGCGCCCAAACGGCAACGCAGCCTTCTCCGAGGATGGGTATTCGCTGCAACGGCAGCCGTCGTTCTCGTAGTCGGGACATTGACTTTAACCTACGTGCGAACCCGATCCGGGAGAGATCAGGTTTACAGTGAGATTGCGGACCTGCATGTGGCAACGCTGGCCAGTTCGTCGCCGGTGGACGTGATCTCCACAGACCGGCACACGGTAAAGCCCTGGTTCCAGGGAAAAATTCCCTTCGCGTTCAATTTGCCGGAACTCCAGAACTCCGAGTTCTCTCTGCTCGGCGGCCGGATGACCTATCTCGATCAAACCCCGGGCGCGCATCTCATCTACGATGTGCGAAAGCACCATATTTCAGTGTTCGTGTTCCAGGAACAGGCTCTGTCCTTGAAATTGCCAGGCGGCATGGACGAGAATTCTCTCTCGCCGAAGCAAATGCCATTCAACATGGAAACATGGAGTCAGGGCGGCCTTCGCTATTTCGTGATCGGCGACGCGAGTGCTGCGGACATCGATAATCTTACGAAATTGTTCAAAGCGGCGTCATAGGTTTAACGTCCCTAAGTCGGATGCCCCAGTCAATGGGACATCACAGCGGTTACCATAACTTTCCTCTTTTTTCTGAAGGATCGCCGCTCGATTCATACCTCAGGTGTCAGAGCGCTGCTTCATCGTAGATTTTCTCGTTCTGGACCGTCTCGCGAACTGCCTTACGGGCTCTTGCCAGGCGTGACATAACGGTTCCTATCGGGATCGAAAGTATTTCCGCGATCTCCTGGTACGACATTTCCTCCACATCACAAAGAAGAAGAGTCTCCCGGTAGTGCACCGGCAGATCTCCGATGGCTCTCTGTACCAGTTGAGAATCAGAGCGATCCATTAGAATCGTTTCGGGGGTTTCCGTATCAACTGCCAGTTCAAGTCCGTCCCCTTCCAAGTCCATTGCAACGGTCATGCGCCGATCGAGTTTTGAGCACGAGCTTAGAAAGGTGTTCCTCAGGATTTGAAACATCCATGCCCGGAAATTAGTGCCGGGCTGAAACGATGCGAAGCTCCGTAGAGCCTTCAGATAGGTCTCTTGTACGAGATCCTCGGCATCGGTCGAATTGTGCACCAGCCACCGCGCGAATTTGTAGAGGGAATTGAACAGGGGCAGAGCCAACTCTTCGAACCCTGCCAACGGTTGATCGTCCTGTAAGGACGAAGCCCCGAATCGGACCATCCCTGGTGATCCGAGTCCAATATGCGTCATTTGCCTTCTCCTGAGTCAGCTTGAACCCCGGTTGCCGTTGCCACTCTGACGCGCCAGTCGTCCTGCGTCAATTAACTGCGGACGTTTTTCACATATCCGATTCATGACCTGTTAACTAATTGCTGGCGAACGACTTAGTTCCGCGTATATCCTGGGTCGAGTGGTCTTAGCGCAACGTGCTAGACTTCCGTGCGAAGGCCAAATGCACTATGGAACCCCTGCGACCCACCTCAGTCCTGCGATTCGGAACCTATGAGGTTTCCCTCCAGTCGGGCGAAGTGCGCAAGGCGGGTCTGAGGATCAAACTGCAGCAGCAGCCGATGAAACTGCTGGAGGTCTTGCTAGAGCGTCCAGGGGAAGTCGTGACCCGGGAGGAATTGCGCAGTCGAGTTTGGCCGAGCGAGAGTTTCGGCGATTTCGACCAGGCCCTCAACATCGCCATCGGAAAACTTCGGAGTGCGTTAGCGGACTCGGCGGAGAATCCGCGATTTATCGAGACTCTTCCAAAACGTGGCTATCGGTTTATTGCCGACGTGTCAGTCCTGGATTCAGACGCCCGCCCAAAAAGGCCTGGATCTATGGTTGGAAATCTGCCGGCTACAGACCCAGGGCATAAGATCCAAGGCATAGGGTTGACGGCTGCGCCCCAACGCCGGCTGTTGCCGACGCGCTGGATCACCGTCGCCTTGGCGCTGATCCTGAGTTTGGCGATTCTCTCCGTTTGGCTATTTCGTTCGCCGGTCCCTGCTCCCACGGGCATCCGATCCTTAGCGGTGCTTCCGATGGAGAACCTTTCTGGCGACGCTTCACAGAATTACTTTGCTGACGGCATGACCGATGAATTGATCACTGACTTGGCGCAGATCAGCGCTTTACGCGTAATCTCCCGAACCTCCGTCATGGTCTACAAAGGAGCGCGCAAACCTCTGCCGCAAATCGCTCGCGAGCTGAACGTGGATGCCGTGGTAGAAGGCACCGTGCTCCGCTCAGGCGACCAGGTCCGTATCACGGCGCAGTTGATCGAGGCCTCTACGGACAAGCACTTATGGTCCCAGAGCTATGAGGGTGAGTTGCGAGATACTCTGGCTCTCCAAAACAGGGTGGCTAGCGCCATTGCAGATCAAATTCGGATCAACTTGACTCCGCAGGAACAAGCTGCCCTCAAGAACGTGAAGGTTGTTAACCCGCAAGCTTACGAGTCTTATCTTAAAGGGCGCTACTTCTGGAACAAGCGAACGGCGGATGGTTTGAAGGTCGCCCTGGCATATTTCAAGCAGGCAATCGAAGAAGACCCGAGATATGCTCAAGCTTATTCTGGCTTAGCCGACACTTACGCTTTGTTGGGAGACTGGCAGTATGCTGTGATGACACCCAAAGAGGCATTCCCCAAAGCGAAGGCCGCGGCGATAAAAGCTCTGGAATTGGACAGCACGCTCGGCGAAGCCCACAATTCTCTTGCATTCGTCTTGGATGGTTTCGACTGGGATTTTGAATCTGCAGGGAAGGAATTTCGCCGTGCCATTGAACTGAACCCAGGCTACGCAACCGCTCATCATTGGTATGCCTGGCACTTGAGCCTATTGGGTCGGTATGACGAAGCGATTGCGGAAATGAGACAAGCGGAAAACCTGGATCCGCTATCTCTTATTATCAACGCCGACTTGGCAGAGCTCCTTGTTCTTGCGCACTCGTATGACGAATCCATACGACAGAGCCGCAAGACGATCGAAATGGATCCTGATTTTGCTCTCGCCCATAATCAACTCGCCCAGGCGTACCTTCAAAAACACAAGTACGATGAAGCGGTCGCAGAAATGCAAAAGGCAGTCCAGCTTTCTGGCGGGACTCCGACATGCATTGCTAATCTTGCTCGCGCCTATGTCGCATCCGGCAAGAAGAGCGAAGCGGTAAAGCTGCTCAGCGACATGATGAAGCGCTCCAACCCCGGTTACTCGAATGCTTCGGAGATTGCCATGATCTATGCATCTCTCGGAGAGACGGATCAAGCCATGAATTGGCTCGACAAAGGCTACGAAGAGCGATTTAACCCGGGCGTCCTGCTGCGGCCGGGCTTCGATCCTCTCCGCTCCGACTCACGCTTCCAAAACCTTCTGCGACGAGTTGGCCTACCCGGGTGAGATAGCCTGCATTTCCTTGTGTTGCTACCAGGACTTCCGGCCCGACGATTCACCGTAAACATGAGTCTAGCGACTGCTGGCCGTGACCGACACATCGCCGATTCGTGCCAGAAGCGATGCCGACGTAGATTTACGGTGCCGGGTATCGATTCGTACTGACTAGATGAGAAAGCCTCGTTCCGCACCCACGAAATTGTTTTTCCACTGATGATTCGGAGGGTCGCTCTTTGGAACCAACATCAATAGCTCTCTAGTCTGCTATGCACATCTGGCGAATACTCGCCCTCTGGCGCTTTTCGGGGACTTTCTTCAGTCCTCTCCTACAGTGGCAGGCGCTGTTTCAGTTTGCGCGTGTTCGGGGAATTCACCGCTTTGTTGCATTAGCTTGGTTACCACGCCGCTCCATCCGGTTTGATGGCTAGCCCCCAGCCCGGAACCGGAGTCGCCGTGAAAGTACTCGTGAAAGAGAACCAAGTCGCGCCAATGAGGGTCCGTCTGGAATTTTTTCAAGTTGCCGAATACCGGTCGGTGGCCCTTTTCGTCACGAAGAAAGATGTTGGTCATCCGGCGCGAGAGCTCGCCCGCCACATCCCACAATGTCTTCATGTTTCCCGATCCCGTCGGGAACTCGATTTTGAAATTATTGCCTAGGTAGTGGTGGAATTTCTGCAAGGACTCGACCAGGAGAAAATTCACCGGAAACCAGATGGGGCCCCGCCAGTTCGAATTGCCTCCGAATAGTCCGGTCGACGATTCGCCCGGCTCGTAGTCCACTCGGTGCTCGGCTTCCTTGACATGGAGGACGTAAGGATTTTCTCGATGGAACTGTGACAGGGCGCGGATCCCCTACGGGGATAAGAACTCACGCTTATCCAGCATGTACTTGAGAATGTGGCGAAGCTGATCCTGATTTGCTATAGAAAACAACCGGCGTTCGCCCATCCCCTCGCTGCGCATGCAGGCGAAATTTTCCGTGAGATCAGGACAGTTATCGATAAACCATTCCAGTCGCCGCTTGAAGTCGGGCAGCCGATCGAGCACTTCCGGCTCGAGAGTTTCCACTGCAAACAGAGGGATCAATCCCACCATGGAGCGCACCTTCATTGGAAATTGTGAGCCGTCGGGCAGCTTCAGCACGTCGTAAAAGAAACCGTCTTCTTCGTTCCAAAGTCCCATGCGGCTCTGGCCGCGATGGCTCATTACATGTGCAATGTAGATGAAGTGCTCCCAGAACTTGCTGGCCATGTCTTCATAGCAGGGTTCTTCTTTGGCCAGTTCCAGAGCAATAGCCAGCAAATTCAGGGTGCACATCGCCATCCAACTGGTTCCGTCGGATTGTTCGAGATAGCCGCCCGTGGGCAGGGGAGCACTGCGATCGAACACTCCGATGTTGTCTAGTCCGAGAAACCCGCCCTGAAAAATATTCATGCCCTCGGCATCCTTGCGGTTTACCCACCAGGTGAAGTTCAACATCAACTTGTGGAAGATGCGCTTCAGAAATTCGCGGTCGCCTCGGCCTGTGCGCTTCTTGTCGATCTTGTACACGCGCCATGCGGCCCATGCATGCACTGGCGGATTAACGCTCCCCAAAGCCCATTCATAAGCGGGTATCTGCCCGTTGGGGTGCATGTACCACTCGCAGAGCATCAGCGTGAGCTGCTCTTTTGCGAAGTCGGGGTCGACCAACGCGAGTGCAATGCAGTGGAACGCTAGGTCCCAAGCCGCATACCACGGATAACTAAAGCTGTCTTTACTGATTCACGATCACGCGGCGTTCCTGGTCGAGAGCCTGATTAAGCCGCCAAGACAACCGTTCCCTCCGCCCGACTCACACAAGGCAGCACATATCCAGCATTTTTCTGTTCAGCCGTCAGCCCGGCTTCGACGTCCATCTGAACGGGGCCGCTTAGAACCCGCGTAGCACACGTACCACAATTGCCTTGGCGGCAGCCATACGGTATCTGCACTCCGTTTTTCTCTGCCAGATCCAGTAGAGTGCTTCCGGCGGAAGCCTGACATATCTTCCCCGAGTGCATGAACACGACGGTCTCCATCGGGCGCCCTTCTCGTGGATGAAAATCGGTGGACCGTTTGTCCTCCCCAAAGCTTTCCTGCAGGATCCGGTCTTGTTTTACGCCGAAAGTAGACAGAATCTGGTGTGCGTTGTCCATAAATCCCCTGGGACCGCACAGAAAGAAAGTAGGTGAATCCGGATCGGCAACGTGTTGGGAGACAAATTCCTCAGTCAGGCGCCCGCTGGGCCCCTTCCAGGTTGAGTTCGGTCGCGACAGGCACACCTCATACTTGAAGTTGGGAAGAGCCCTGCTAAGCCTCACCAGTTCATTCTCGAAAATGATGTCCGCACCAGTGCGCACACAATATAGGAGCGTGACGGGCGTAACGAGTTCGAGGTCGTCGATATAGCGCAGCATGGAAATCATGGGCGTGATCCCACTTCCGGCCGCAATGAGAGCTATACTTTTGTGGAGCACCTCGTCAAAGTAAAACCGTCCGTACGGTCCGGTTGCTTCCACCATAAGGCCTGGCTTGGCCCGCTCACTGAGAAAAACAGATACGCATCCATTTTCCACGCGCTTGGGCGTGATTTCCACATAGTTCTCCTGGATCGGCGAAGAGGAAATGGTGTAAGACCGCGTGACTCGTCGGCCATCGATTGTCCAGTGGAAGGTCAGAAACTGCCCTGGCTTTGCACGAAACCGTCTTTCCTTGGGAACCTCAAAGCGGAGTGTTTTTGTATCGTGCGTTTGATGCTCGGTCTGTGCCAACAGAAGATTCATCGGGTCCTTCGTGTTTTGATGATTGGTTAATGGGGTTGCCGGCGCGAGAATCCCCGGAACACCCGATGACTCCACAAAAGCACCCGGCTGCTTCCTCTTCTTAAACACCAAAGCGCTTTGGACAAGGCACATTGCAATGACCACGCCGGTCGCGAGTCTTAGCTCCAACCTTCCAAGGTTCGCCGCTGAACGAAGAAGTTCTGAGAACGTGGGGATGGACACAAGCACGAACGAAATCACGAAAATTGCCACTCCTAGTGCCTTCAGAGACGAATGGCTCTGCTTGTAGCGGCGTGCGATCAATATTTTGAGTAGAAGCAGAGGCACGAGGACGAGCACAAGCACAACGTGCAAAACCAGGTGCATAGGCAGGTGACCTGTTATTCCCCCACCGGCAAGTTTCTGGCTCATACCGTAGGCCATGATGCAGAGCAAGATCACAAACAGGTATCCCCCCGCCCGGTGAACAGCGATCAAGCGGGTTCTTGTCGTTCCGTTACACGAGGGGTGGAAAGCCTCCAACATCACCAGTACGTTGGTGGCGGCCAGCATGACGAAGGCAACGCCGCCCACAATCGCGGAAATAGTTGACATAGGCTTCCATTCCTCTGCGCCGCTGATCTTGTTCGCTCTCGAGACAGGCAATGAATGTTGAAGTTCTTTGCTCCCACGCGATACGGATGTCGCTCTGCTATCTCTTCATAATCAGGTGAACTGCCTCTTCAGCCTCTTCACGTTGAATTCCTTGCTTGAAATTGGGTGGCCGTTCATTGGAGATAAACCAAAGTGTTGATCTTTTATTCCCTCGAAAGTGTCCGCGTTTTTTGTTGGGAAAGAAGTGCTTCGGTTTCAGTGGAAACCTGGCCAGAGGTGGGGTTCTCATTAAAGGCATTGTTTCAAATAGGAAGATGGCATTCTGGATGAGGCTAAGGAGCGGTCGGCGCGCCAATCCGCCTCTAATATGACTCGCGGGAGATTGCCGATCACGATAGCTCCCTATTTTTCAAGGATCGCCGCTGCGGGTGCGAATCTCGGGAATATTTCCTTTAGTCTCGAGTTATTGGCAGTGGGAGCACGCAACATGGAGGCAACACGCCATGCCGGGTGACTGGGACGAGAGCGATGATGTAGTCGCAGGGTCGATTTGCCCAGTCCCTGACTGCGGTGCGTTGGTTGTGGCCTACAGGCCACCAGACCGCACGGGACGCGACAATGCCAGACCGTGGTGTGAGTTTACGTGCTCGCGCTGCGGAACCGAGTTCACCGTCCCTGAAGACGAGCTAGTGTTTCAGTCAGTGCCAAAGGAATGGCTATTAGCGAGAGTTCAAGCAGCATAGCGGAAGCCTATGCCTACAATGCCTACTCCACTCAGGGAGGTGTTCTGAGTATCGGCAACGTTCAACGCTGTTTTCGACGACAGAATCAAGCTGTTTCCTTTCAACTTTCCGGCGCTCGCTGGAGACTATAAGATAGCCCCCCTCAACGGACCAAATAACCTCTAACAAAATGCGCGGTGAGCCGGGAAACCGTTGGGTTTGTAACCCGACGATCTGCCGCCAGGACAGCTTTGGCACACAGCAGCCTTTCCATACGTACATTTCCGTGGAAGGACGGCTTACCGACAGTCAGTCGGCCATTCGGGTAGTGTGTTCTGAGAACGCTGCCGTGAAAGGGCCGCAGCTTACGGTAAGTTGCTGAAACTACGCGACACGGATGGCTACCTGAAGCGGTTTCAGTAAGGGATGGAAACAGTTCGTGGATCATAAATGGAGCAAGAATTCGGTCA
>Ga0187851_10001112_pt1 | contig 26155 bp, 22 predicted proteins | sample June2016WEW_6_10_FD_132997 | JGI IMG/M metagenome (GOLD analysis project Ga0187851, IMG submission 132997) | Peatland microbial communities from SPRUCE experiment site at the Marcell Experimental Forest, Minnesota, USA - June2016WEW_6_10 | ecosystem: Environmental > Terrestrial > Soil >...
GCGGCAACGTCAACTGGATGCGGGCCCGCCAGTCGAAGTTCCGCAGCCCGCATTACGGCGCCGACATCAGCAAGCTCCGCCCCGTGATCGACGAGCTGGGGTCGGACTCGAGCCAGTTCGACAATGCGCTCGAGCTGCTGACCATGGCCGGTCGCTCGGTCGAGCACGCGATCATGATGATGATCCCTGAGGCCTGGGACCGGAACCCGCTCATGGACGAGGAACGGCACGCCTTCTACGAGTTCCACGCCTCGCTCATCGAGCCCTGGGACGGCCCCGCCGCCATCGCCTTCACCGACGGCCGCCTGATCGGCGCCACCCTCGACCGCAACGGGCTCCGCCCAGCCCGCTGGCTGGTCACCGAGGACGGCTGGGTGGTGATGGCCTCGGAGGCCGGGGTGCTGCCGATCGCCGAGGAGCGCATCAGCAAGAAGTGGCGCCTGGAGCCGGGCCGGCTGCTCCTTGTCGACACCGAGGCCGGCGAGATCCTGGACGACGACGCCGTCAAGAGCGTGCTCAGCCGGCGCCACCCCTACCGGGAGTGGATCAGCCAGGGAGCCGTCCGTCTCGACGAGCTGGATCGGGTCGCCGAACCGCCCGATCCCGACCCCGGCACCCTTCTGGTCCGGCACCGCGTCTTCGGCTACACCGAGGAGGAGCTGAAGCTCGTCCTCGCCGCGATGGCCCGCGACGGCGAGGAGCCGGTCGGCTCGATGGGCAACGACGCTCCGCTGGCGGTGCTCAGCGAGCGCCCGGTCAACCTCTTCGCGTACTTCAAGCAGCTCTTCGCCCAGGTGACCAACCCGCCCATCGACCCGATCCGCGAGGAGCTGGTCATGTCCCTGGCGACCAGCCTCGGGGCGGGGGGCAACCTGCTGGAGCAGGGGCCCGCCCAGGCCAAGCGTCTGGAGGTCCCCACCCCGATCCTGAGCAACGCCGACCTGGAGACGATCCGCCACGTCACCCAGCGCCAGTTCCCGGCCGCCACCATCTCCACCACGTTCCACTCCGACGGCGGGGTGCTGGCGCTGCAGGAAGGGCTGGAGCGGATCTGCCGGCTGGCCTCGGAGAAGATCCGCGACGGGTACACGGTGCTGGTCCTCTCCGACCGGCACGTCGACGCCAACCACGCTCCCATTCCCGCGCTGCTCGCCACCGCCGCCGTTCACCACCACCTGGTCCGGGAGCACACCCGGAGCGGGGTGGGGATGGTCATCGAGACGGGCGAGGCCCGCGAGGTGATGCACATCGCCCTCCTGTTGGGGTTCGGCGCCGAGACGGTGAACCCGTACCTCGCCCTGGACACGGTCGGTGAGCTGCTGCGGCGGGGGCTGCTCCCGGCCGGCACCGACCTCGCCCGAGCCAAGGAGCGCTACATCCACGCCCTCTACAAGGGGGTACGCAAGGTCATCTCGAAGATGGGGATCTCCACCATCGACTCCTACTCGGGGGCCCAGATCTTCGAGGCCGTCGGGCTCGCCCCCGAGCTGGTCAACCGCTACTTCCCCGGCACGGCGTCGCGGATCGGTGGGATCGGTCTCGACGTGGTGGCCGAGGAGACCCTGATGCGCCACCGGATGGCGTTCCCGGAGCGGAGCGTGGACCCGGTCAGCCTCTCGGGCGGCGGCGACTATCAGTGGCGGCGCGACGGGGAGACCCACGCCTGGAATCCGACCACCATCAGCCTTCTCCAGCACGCGGTGCGCGGGGGTGGGCCGCAGAGCTACGCCGCGTTCGCGGCCGAGGTCAACGACGAGACCCACACCCTCAAGACGCTGCGCGGGCTCTTCGACATCCAGGGTGACCGCGAGCCCGTCCCCCTGGACGAGGTCGAGCCCGCCACCGAGATCGTGCACCGCTTCTGTACCGGGGCGATGTCCTTCGGCGCCATCTCCAAGGAGATGCACGAGACCCTGGCCATCGCCATGAACCGGCTCGGCGCCAAGTCCAACACCGGAGAGGGCGGGGAGGACCCGGAGCGCTACGTCGTCGACCCCAATGGTGACAACCGGCGCAGCGCCATCAAGCAGGTGGCGTCCGGCCGCTTCGGGGTCACCGCCAACTACCTGGTCAACGCCGATGAGCTCCAGATCAAGATCGCCCAGGGGGCCAAGCCCGGTGAGGGCGGCCAGCTCCCCGGCAACAAGGTCGACGAGGTCATCGCCCGGCTCCGCTACGCCACCCCCGGGGTGGGCCTGATCTCACCGCCGCCGCACCACGACATCTACTCGATCGAGGACCTCGCCCAGCTCATCCACGACCTCAATATGGCCAACCCCGAGGCCCGGATCAGCGTCAAGCTGGTCTCGGAGGTCGGGGTGGGCACGGTCGCCGCCGGGGTGGCCAAAGCCCGGGCGGACCACATCGTCATCGCCGGCTACGACGGTGGTACCGGCGCCTCTCCCCTCTCCTCCGTCAAGCACGCGGGTGTCCCCTGGGAGCTGGGGCTCTCGGAGGCCCAGCAGGTGCTGGTGTCCCAGGGTCTGCGCAGCCGGGTCGTCCTCCAGGTCGACGGCCAGCTCAAGACGGGACGCGACGTGCTGGTCGGGGCCATGCTCGGCGCCGACGAGTTCGGCTTCAGCACCGCGCCGCTCATCGCCTCCGGCTGCGTGATGATGCGGGTCTGCCACCTCAACACCTGCCCGGTGGGGATCGCCACCCAGGACCCCGAGCTGCGCAGGCGGTTCGCCGGCACCCCCGAGCACGTGATCGCCTTCATGCTCTTCCTCGCCGAGGACGTGCGCGAGCGGATGGCGGCGCTGGGATTCCGCCGTTTCGAGGAGCTGATCGGTCGCACCGACCTGCTCCAGCCCCGCACCGACATCGAACACTGGAAGGCGCGGCTCCTCGACCTCTCCGCCCTCCTCCACCGCACCGAGGCGGCGTCCGACGAGACCCATCACACCCGCCCCCAGGAGCACCACCTCGAGGACGTCCTCGACCAGCGGCTCATCGAGCTGGCCACCCCCGCGCTGGAACGCGGCGACCCGGTCCGGCTCAAGCTCCGGATGCGCAACGTCGACCGCACCGTCGGCGGGATGCTGAGCGGCGCGGTTGCCCGCCGCTACGGCGAGCACGGCCTCCCGGACGACACCATCCGGATCGACCTGCACGGCTCGGCAGGCGGTTCCTTCGGCGCCTGGCTGGCGCCGGGCATCACCCTCAGCCTGCGCGGTGAGGCCAACGACTACGTCGGCAAGGGCCTCTCAGGTGGCCGGCTGATCATCGCCTCGCCGCCGAACGTCGGCCGCGCCGCCGAGGATAACGTGGTGATCGGCAACGTCGCCCTCTATGGGGCCACCTCGGGCGAGCTGTTCGTCAACGGTGTGGCCGGGGAGCGCTTCGCGGTCCGCAACAGCGGGGCGGTGGCGATCGTGGAGGGCGTCGGCGACCACGCCTGCGAGTACATGACGGGTGGCCGTGTGGTGGTCCTCGGTCGCTGCGGACGCAACCTCGCCGCGGGCATGAGCGGGGGCGTCGCCTACGTGGTCGACGTGGATGGACGGCTCCACGAGCACTTCAACCTCGCCATGGTGGGGCTGGAGGAGCTGGATGGGGAGGACGCCCAATTCCTCCATGACCTGATCACGCGCCATCACGAGTACACCGGGAGCCTGCTCGCCTCCCGCATGCTCCAGGACTGGAAGGCGTCGCTCGCCGGCTTCATCAAGGTCATGCCCAACGAGCTGCGCCGGGTCCTCAGCCTCAGGGCCCGTCTGGACGTTCCTGCGTGATCGTTCGTGTCCCATGCACCCCATGGCGGGGTGAGCAGGGATGAGCCGCACCGGTTTCATGGAGCATCCGCGCGAGCAGCGGCACAAGCGTCCTGTGGTGGCAAGGGTCGGCGATTACCGTGAGGTCTACATCTCCCACCCGCTCACCACGCTGCGCACCCAGGCGGCGCGCTGCATGGACTGCGCCGTCCCCTTCTGCCACCAGGGCTGCCCGCTCGGCAACCTGATCCCGGAGTGGAACGAGCTGGTCCATGACGGGGAGTGGGAGCAGGCCATCGCCCGCCTCCACCTCACCAACAACTTCCCGGAATTCACCGGGACGCTCTGCCCCGCCCCCTGCGAGCCCGCCTGCGTGCTCGCCATCAACAGCGACGCGGTGACCATCAAGGACATCGAGCTGTCGATCATCGACCGTGCCTTCGAGGCGGGCTGGGTCCGGGCCCAGCCGCCCGGCTCGCGCACCGGCAAGCGGGTGGCCGTGGTCGGCTCCGGCCCGGCAGGGCTGGCGGCCGCCCAGCAGCTCAACCGGGCCGGGCACCGGGTCACCGTCTACGAGAAGGCGGACCGCGCCGGCGGATTGCTCCGCTATGGGATCCCGGACTTCAAGATGGAGAAGCATCGGCTCGAACGCCGCCTCGCCCTGCTCGAAGCGGAGGGCATCGTCTTCGAATGCAACTACGAGGTCGGCCTGACCATCTCCGCGGAGGAGCTGCGCCGACGCTTCGATGCCGTGATGCTCTGCGTCGGCGCTGAACGCGGGCGCGACGTCCACACCCCGGGACGCTCACTGCCCGGCGTGCACCTGGCCATGGACTACCTGATCCAGCAGAACCGCAGGGTCGCCGGCGAGGCCGTCCCGGTGGCGGGCGCCATCTCGGCCGCCGGTCGCAGGGTGGTGATCATCGGGGGCGGGGACACCGCCGCGGACTGCCTCGGCAACGCCCACCGCGAGGGTTGCGCGTCGGTCGAGGTCCTCTCCGTCTACCCGGAGCCGCCGCAGACGCGGCCCGCCGGCAATCCCTGGCCCGAATGGCCACTGGTGCTGCAGACCTATCCGGCCCACGAGGAGGGCGGCCGGCGCCACTACGGGGTGATGGTGACCGGGTTCCAGGGGACCGACCACGTCGAGGCCATCGAGACCGTGGAGTGCGAGGTCCAGCGTGCGGGAAGCCGCCGGGACTTCACCCCGCGGCCGGGAAGCGAGGGCCTGGTGCCCGCCGATCTGGTCCTGCTCGCCATCGGCTTCGACGGCGTGGCCTGCTCGCCGCTTGTCGAGGGGCTCGGGGCGCGCCTCACCGACTCGGGGGGGATCGCGGTGGATGCCGGCTTCTGCGCCGCGCCCGGCGTCTTCGCGAGCGGTGATGCCACCCGGGGAGCCTCGCTCATCGTCTGGGCGATCGCCGAGGCGCGCCAGGCGGCGGCCGCCTGCGATCGCTACCTGGCAGCCGTGCCCAAGAGCTGATCCGTCAGCGGGCCCGGCCCGCCGCGATCGGCGCGCGCAGGACCGTCTCCCCCATCAGCCAGCGGTCCACCGCGGCGGCGGCGCTGCGCCCCTCGGCGATGGCCCATGCCACCAGGCTCTGGCCACGGCTCATGTCCCCGCAGACGAACACGCCCTGGCGCGGGGTCGACCACGAGGCGTCGCGACCGACGTTGCCCCGCGCGTCCAGCTCCACGCCGAGCTGGGCGAGCATCGGGGAGCGCTCGGCGCCGGCGAAACCGAGGGCGAGAAGGACGAGGTCGCAGGGCAATTCCGACTCGGTGCCGGGCACGGCGTCGAAGCTGGGCCTCCCCCCCTGCCGGGACATCGACACCCCGGCCAGCACCAGGGAGCCGAGCTGGCCGTGCCCGTCGCCAGTGAAGCGCTGGGTGGAGACCGACCAGAGGCGCTCACCGCCCTCCTCATGAGCCGACGAGCTGCGGAGCTGCAGCGGCCAGGCCGGCCACGGCGTGCTCGGGTCGCGCTTCTCCGGAGGCCGGGGCATGATCTCGAGCTGGTGGACGCTCGTGGCCCCCTGGCGGATGGCCGTCCCGAGGCAGTCGGCGCCGGTGTCGCCACCGCCGATCACCACCACGCGGCGGCCGCGGGCGGAGATCGGGGAGTCGTCGAGGTCACCCTCCTGGACACGGTTGGCGAGGGTGAGGTATTCCATCGCCTGGTGGACCCCGTGCAGGTCACGCCCCGGAATCGGAAGGTCGCGGGGCACCGTGGCCCCGCCGGCCAGCAGCACGGCGTCCATCTCGGCGAGGAGCCTGTCGGCGGGAACGTCCCGACCCACCTCGACCCCGGTCTCGAAGGCGATCCCCTCGGCGCGCATCTGGTCGAGGCGCCGCTCCAGGACCCACTTCTCCAGCTTGAACTCGGGGATGCCGTACCGGAGGAGGCCACCCAGGCGGTCGGACCGCTCGTACACGACGACGCGGTGGCCGGCGCGAGCCAGCTGCTGGGCGGCTGCCAGCCCGGACGGTCCAGAGCCGATCACGGCCACCCGCTTCCCGGTCCACGTCGCGGCGGGCCGAGGAGCCACCCAGCCCTCGCTCCAGGCGAGTTCGGTGACCATCTTCTCCACCGGGGCGACGGTGACCGCCTCGTCGTTGATCGAGAGCACGCACGACGCCTCACAGAGGGCGGGGCAGACGCGCCCGGTGAACTCCGGGAAGTTGTTGGTGGCGTGCAGACGATCGGCCGCTTCCCGCCAGCGCTCCCGATGGACGAGATCGTTCCACTCGGGGACGATGTTGCCGATCGGGCAGCTGCTGTGGCAGAAGGGAGTCCCGCAGCCCATGCAGCGTGCCGCTTGGTCGGCGATGTCCTGGGGCGACGGCGCGACGTACACCTCGCGCCAATCCCTGATCCTCTCCTCCACCGGCCGGCGCGCGGGACCGCTGCGCCCGCGGGTCAGGAACCCTCGCGGGTCAGTCATCTCGCGTCACCCATCCCGCCCCACGTTACCTGTTCACCGACCCCGAGCACATGGGCCGCACGTCCCCGTCCTCGAGGGCCTGTCGTACCCTCCGCGCCATGATCGCCACCGACCGGCCCTTTCTGACAACGCGCGGCATTCTCGCCTTTGCCCACCGCGGTGGGTCCCTGGAGCACCCCGAGAACACCATGGTCTCGTTCCAGGTCGCCGTGGATCTCGGCTATCTCCACCTGGAGACCGACACCCAGCTCACCCGCGACGGCGTCCTGCTCGCCTTCCACGACGAGACCCTCGACCGGGTTACCGACCTCACCGGCCCCGTTCACGAGCGGACCCTGGAGGAGATCCGGCGCGCCGACGCCGCCTACCGCTTCAGCCACGACGGCGGGCGGACGCACCCGCTGCGAGGGACCGGGATCGGCATCCCCACCCTCGAGGAGGTGCTGGTCGCCTTCCCGCAAACCCGGTTCAATATCGACGCAAAGACACCGCGGGTGGTGGCTCCGCTGGCCGCCCTGATCGAGAGGTTGGGCGCCGCCGATAGGATCTGCATCGGCTCCTTCTCGGACGCCCGGCTCCGCCGCTTCCGCCGCCTGAGCGGCGGGCGGGTCTGCACCTCGATGGGCCGGGACGCGATCGTCACCGCCCGGATCACCTCGCTGGCCGGCCGGATGCCGGCCTTCGAGGCCTCCTGCGTCCAGGTGCCCACCTCCCAATGGGGGGTGCGGATCATCGACCCCGCCTTCGTCCGGGCCGCCCACCGGGGCGGGCTCCAGGTCCACGTCTGGACCGTCGACCACCGCGCCGAGATGGAGCGGCTGCTCGACCTCGAGGTGGACGGGATCATGAGCGACCGGCCCACCCTGCTCCGGGAGGTTCTCCAGGCCCGCGGCCGCTGGGCCGGGGCCGAGATGGGTGGCCAGAGGGATTCGAACCCTCGACCTCCTGATCCACAGTCAGGCACTCTAACCAGCTGAGCTATGGCCACCGCACAGGGATCGCGCCGCCGGTGGCGCGCCCGGTGATTATACGGGTGCCCGCGCGGCGATCCGACTGCCACCGGCCGAGCCGGTCCTACACTGGAGCCTCCGCGCCCCCTTAGCTCAGATGGATAGAGCAGCCGCCTTCTAAGCGCGCAGGTCGCAGGTTCGAGTCCTGCAGGGGGTAGTGACCCGGCCGAACTGGATCAAGTCCGGGCGAACGGGGGGGCGGGGCGGCCAAGAGGCCACGGGGACCGCTGAGAAGTGCTTCCATACGAGCGACCGTGTCAGATGCAAGGCACCCAGTCCCGACAGCCTTCGCGGCACATCGGAAGTCCCGGTTCGCCCGCCTGGCGAGCATATCCGCCATCGTCGCAGGGCTCGACAAGCTCTACGGGAGCGCAACATTTCGTCGATGAACGTACAGGCTGGTAAGGCTCTGTGGTGGAGGCGGCCAGTACCCGTGGCGGTCGCCGCGCTGGCAGCATCCCTTGGGCTTGCGTCCTGCCAAACGGCCTGGCCGTCGACAACATTAAAGGGCGTGGACAACTGCGAGCGCCGGATTCCTATCGGGTAGACGGAGGCCTCCGTCAATGGCTGGGCACTTGTGGTGCCAGCTTTCGCCTTCCTGCTCCCGTGGTGACTGTCCAGATTGGCCAAGACATTGATGTCCACATGACCCAGACGGGCCCAGGCGCCTCCGGTACGGAATATCCGCTGCCCACGACCACCAACTCTCAGGTGCTGGCCCGGACTTCGATCACCGATGGGAACTCCACGGCGAGCTTTCAGGCTCGCTCGCCAGGTTTGGCTCAGTTGGAGACGGTGGGGGGGTGCCCATCTGAATCTTCCTCCTCTGGCTGTCCGATTCTGTCCGTCATCGTGATTGGCTAGCCCGGCGGAGTTCGAGTCACCCGATCTTCCGGGGCTGGAGCTGCACGGATGAGGTCCTCCCCGCTGCCGGGCGCTCTCTGGTGCCATGGATCCCATACTCCCAAGAACGGGAGCCTCCAGGAATCCCAGGGCGGTTCAGGCGCACGGACCAACAACCCGCGCTACGTTCACCTGTAAGGGCAGGGACGTCACCGCATGCCAGCCCGTGCTCGGGTCCCAGTGGTACACGAGCTGGGGGGCGGAGTCAGTTCCGGAGAACCAGATCCCGTTGCCGTCGGGTTGCACGTAGTTCGCGTCGGCCCCCGGCTGCCCGGCCGCCCGGATCACGGTCACCGCCTCCGGTCCCGTCGCCAGGAGCAGCTCGCCGGTCGGGGCGACCCCGCCCTGTTCGGAGAGGGGACCGACGCCGAGTACGGGATCGCCCTGGCTGTCGAACCCGAGCACCTCGATGTAGGGGGTGGTGTGCCCGGTCTTGTTCGGTGCCAGATCGCCGGCGGGAAGCAGTCCGCCCCACTCGTAGTACCCCTCGAGGTCGAACCATGTGGTGGTGACCCCTGTCTGCAAGTCGTAGCGGACCAGGCTGTCGGGGATGGTCGCGCCGGTCGCGCTCGCCGCGCCGCCGATCACCTCCCAAACAGCATCACCCTCGGCCACCACGTTGCCCGGCGGGGACTCGGGACCACCCGAGGGAAGCGTGATCTCCCGCTCCTGCCCGGTGGTGGGATCGACGACCCATGTGCCGGTGATCCTCTCCTCCGTCACGTTGACACGCTGAACCACGATCCCCTCGTCGCTCCAGCCGACGAGGATGTCCAGTTCCCCAGGGGGGGTGAGGGTCCGGTTGCTCGTCGGGGTGGCGATGTGGACCGTGCCGTCGTCGATCGCCCCTGCGGCGGCCACGAGATAGGCGTAGCTGCTCCCGTCCGGCGCCATCGCGATCATGTTGTTGTCGTTCACGGCGCCCAGGGTCGGCGACCACCAACCACCCATGCTGGAGAGGTAGCTGGGGCCACCCGGCTTGAGCGAGCCCGCGGAAGCGGTCGGATCGGCGGTGAATGCGCCCGTCTCCGTGTCCAGGAAACCGAATTGGGTACCCGTCGATCCGTCTTCGCCGAGGGGGAGCTTGGTGCAGATTGGTGCCACCCCGACCGTGGACACCGTCGAGATGGCCACGTACGGTGCTGGCGTCGGGGTGGCGGTTGGGGTCCCACTGACCTGTGTGACGCCGCTGCGCCCACTGTGCCCCGAGGTTACGACGATGGCCGCAAAGGTGCCGGCTGCCACCGCACCGGCGGTGACCGCGGTCAGGGCCAGCCGCAGGAAGTTGGGCCGTCGCCGGTGCGGCGTCGCCGACGCCAGCGTCGCAATGGCTCGGCCGCCGCCCCGCGGGACAGCGCCAATGCCGTGCACGAGCGTCGCGGGTTGGGCCGCTGCATCCTCTATTCCGGCCTCAGCGATGGCGCGGCCGATCAGGTCGGGTGGTAACGGCCGGCGGAGACGGGTCAGCCGGTCCGCGAGCAAGCCTTCCGAGCTGGTCCTCTGCTTCATGCGCGTTCCTCCGGGTCCGGCGTCTGGACGACCTGGCGTCGCTCACGTCTGACGGGCTCTCCCTCATCCACCAGGGCGGCTCGGAGCACCACCAGGGCCCTGTGGCCGGCAGCCGCGGCAGCAGGTCGCGAGATGCCGAGAGCTGCGGCGACGTCACCCCACTCGAGATCTCCGCCGAAGCGCAATGCCACGACCGACCTCTGGAGGGGGCTGAGGCCACGGACCGCTCGAAAGAGCCTCTCATCACTGATCCCCGGCGGCTCCGCCACGTCGTCAATCTGTGCCGATACGCCCCGCAGCACCCTCAGACGCAGGAAAAGCAGCTCGCGTCGCTTGGCGGCGCGCTGGTGGTCGCGGGCCGCGTTGACCACGATCCGCCACAGCCAGGCGGTCACCTCACCGCGAACTGGATCGAACCCGGGGAGGGCTCTCAGGGCGTGCACCAGAGCGGTCTGGGCGAGGTCGTCAGCTTCCAGGTCGTCCCGGGCGATCATGTTCGCGAACCGGTAGACGCGGTCCGCATAGTCGCGGCACAGCTGTTCAGCCGAGAGACGGGGGGCTTCGGGCTGGGCTTGGGCGCGCTCTCTCGAATGAGCGCCGTCGATCCCATCGGCCCCGCCGGGGTCAGCCATGTTGCTCTCCTCCGCGGGGATCCCTGCGGCCCACTGAATCACGCCTTATCTACGCTGGGCCGCCCCCGAATGGTGCGCTGGGCGAGCCCTCGGGTCTCGCCACTCGTCACCGGAAGAAGCTCCCAGCCCAGCCCTGAGGGCCCCCACCTGCTTAGAAGCCCAAGAGGCTGGTCCCTCACCCGGTCGAGCACCCCGAGATCATCCTTGGAGCAGCGAAAGAGGTTGGCGAGCGTGCTCCAGGCCACTCGCAGCCAAGCGAGTTCTTCTAGGCTGCCTGTGGCAGGATGCGCCCCATTTGATCCAATGGGAGTGCCAGCACCCCCGGGTGACCCAGGCTGACCACTCCGGGGTGTCACCAGGGTGTCCGGTCGTCGGGCCAGATCCTGCTAGCAGAACTACGCGCGGGACGGCAAGAGACCTTTCTATCCCAACCACTTCCTAACGTGGAAGGCGGACCGTGCTTTGCAGCGTGTTTGACGAGGCAGATGGTGTATCTGAATTCGCGAGGTGCTAAGCGATCGCCTAATCAATAGGCCAGCCGTCTTCTAAGCGCGCAGGACGCAGGTTCGAGTCCTGCAGGGGGTAGTGACAGCTCAATTCAGTCACGCCGGCCGCCTTACCCCCGAGACACCTCCGGACCCCTCCTGAGCTACCGCTCGACCCTCAAGATCGACCTCGCAGTGGTGGGCGGATTGCTCGCGGGGCGTTAGCTGCATGTACTGGGCATGATCCGCCCATAGGTCCCTCTTGACTTTGTCTCTTATGCCAGCTACCTTGCTATAACAGGTTGCCGGTTGGGGAACTCAACACCCGGAGAGCGACGATGGCGACGCAGACGGCGGACGACATTGCCAGGCGCTACCTCAAGCGCTTGGAGAAGGAGCTCGGGGACCTTCCCGCGGTGTACCGAAATGAGGTGCTCGACGAGATCCGCGAGCACATCACCAGTTCCAGGGCGGACGTCCAGTCGGATGCCGACGTGCTGGCGATGCTCAACCGACTCGGCGACCCCAAGAGCATCGCGGACGATGCCCGGGAGCGTTTCGAACTCACGACGTATCGAGCCGGCACCACCGAGATCGCGGCGATCATCCTTCTCTTGCTCAGCTTCTCCATCGTCGGATACATCGTCGGTTTGGTGCTCGTCTGGCGATCACCGGCCTGGCGACGTCTCGACAAACTCATCGGCACCGTGATGCCGGTCGTCGCCGTTGCCGCAGTGTGGCTCGTGGGTGCGCGCGCGTTCCTGCCGCTGGTCGTGCTGATCGTGGCTCCGGTCTATCTCGCGGTCCGGATGCGCAAGCGGTCGCGCGCAGTCCTGCTCTTCTCTCTTGTTCCACTCGGATTGCTCGTGGTCGCCGGCGCCGGGCTGCTTCTGGTGTTAGCGGGAAGGGGGGCGGTGATAACGGGAGGCGGGATCGAGAGCGGCAATGTCTACATGGTCGTGAACGGAAAGCACGTCTGCTGGGTGGGGACCAGCACCGAAAACGAGCAGGAGGTTTCCTGCAACTCGGTTGCGCCGCCCCAGGGCGGATGGAGCTCACCGGAGAAGAACGGCTTCACGACCGGCTATGACTATGCGATCGCGGCGAACGGACAGGATCAGTGCACCGTCGACACGCCGAAGGGCATCTTCCAGCAAACATCCTGCAGCTCTATCCCGGCACCGCCGGGGGGATGGCAAGCCGTGGCAGCGTCCCAGCAATCGACCAACTGCGTCGGCGACGAGCTTCATTGCCTGTTCGTGGCCACCGCTTCCCCGGTGGTCCCGCCGACCACCTACCCCATGCCGTGAGGACCGGGCGGGATGTCGGCGCAGCCCACGGCGTCGTCGGCAACGAGGCCATGGTCGCGCAGATGCGAAAGGGTGCCCTGGAGTACTGCGTGATGGCACTCATCGGCGACGACGAGCGGTATGGCTTCGAGCTGGTGCAGAGGCTTCGCGACTTCGATGGCGTGGTGACGACGGAGGGAACGATCTATCCACTGCTCAGCCGGCTGCGCAAGGACGGGCGCGTCGAGACGTCGTGGCGCGAATCGGATTCGGGACCGCCCCGCCGCTACTACCGCCTCACAGAGAGCGGACGTGAATCGTTGGAGCGTTTTGCCAGGGAGTGGGAGCGCTTTCGGGACTCGGTGAATGCCATATTGAAGGAACGCACGACGAGAAGCTCCCGACAATCGGAGTTCCCTTCGCTGCTCCCTGCTGGGACTGGCACGACGCCGTCAGCAGCACCGCCAGGGCGCTGACAACTGGCCCGACCCCCAGCTCGGGCTACGCGGTCTTTGGCTGGCCCAGGCTGACCACGCCAGAGGGTCACCGGGGTGTCCGGTCGTCAGGCCAAATGCTGCCAGCAGAACTACGCGGGGACGGCTCGAGAACCTTTCTATCCCAACCATTTCCTGACATGGAAGGCGGTCCCTCCGTTGCAGCATGTTGGACGGGGCAGATGGTGCATCTGAATTCGCGAGGCACTAAGCGACCGCCTAATCAATGGAAAAGCCGCCTTCTAAGCGCGCAGGTCGCAATTTCGAGTCCTGCAGGGGGTAGTGCTTGGGGTACTGGCGGGCGACGAGACGAGCAGCCTCGGCCCGATAGCAGCGTACCCGTCACATGCGTGACACCGCACTGGTTGCCCCCACAGCACGCTGGTCCGTCTTACCGGGTCAGGCCCACCAGACGCATGAATCCAACTGCGCACCGGACCGACCCTGAGCCCGGCGGCGATCGGACCGCATAACTGCGGCGATCAGTGGCTGGCTCCGTTTCGAGTGACCTTCACCGCACCACGCCCGCCCCCGTCGCCGGACTTCGAGCCTAATCGCATGGGCTGGTGGGGGTAGCCATACCAAGAGCACTCCGGCAGCCCAGGTGGTCGACCGTCGCTGTTCGCCGTAGGCTTCGTGCGACGCTGACCCGCCCAACAGGAGCCGCACTATGGACGCCACAACCGCAGCCTCCTCACACCCCCTCGGCTCTCCCCCACCGACGATCCTGCAGCTCCTACGACGGGTGCCACTGGCCTACGCCGACGCGCGCACCTGGCGTGCCCTCGCCCACGTCGTCACCGGAGGTCCGGTCGCGCTCGTCGCCGCAACGCTTTTCACCGTCGGGGTCGCCTCGGGCCTGCTGAGCCTGGTGCTCATCGGACTGCCGCTCTTCTGCTTCGCGCTGGTCGGATGCCGGCTGTTGGCGTGGCTTGAGCGCTGCCGAGCACTGGTGGTCGACGCGAACCCGATCGGAGCCAGCTACCACGCGACCACCGGGTTGCCGGTGGCGGGCAAACTGCGAGTGCTGGTCACGGACCCGGCGACGTGGCGTGACGTCCTCTGGACGGCGGTGATGGTTCCAGTCGGACTCGTCAGCCTAGCAGTGACCATCGCGGGCGCCGGGCTGTCCGTGATGCTGGTCGCCTCGCCACTCTGGATACCGATCACCAGCTCGCGCCGCGCCGCCCTGGTCGGCGCGATCGGCTTCGTCCTGGGACTGATCGGCTGGACGGTCGGCCCCTTGGTCGTCCGAGGGCTGTCCTCCTTTCAGCTCGCCACTGCGCGGGTTCTCGTTGGTCCGGACAGCTGGACCAGCCTCGTCAGCCGGGTCTCCCAGCTCACTGTGAGCCGGGCTGCGGCCGCGGACGCGCAGACTGGCCAGCTCCGACGCATCGAGCGCGACCTCCACGATGGGGCACAGGCGAGGCTGGTCGCATTGGCTGTGGACCTCGGTGTGGCTTTGGAGAAGCTCGAGACCGAGCCCGCCGATTGCCGGCGGCTCATCGAGCGGGCTCATGAGCAGTCCAAGCGCGCCCTGGCGGACCTGCGGCAGCTGGTGCGTGGCATTGCCCCTACCGTCCTCGAGGATCGAGGCCTGGACGCGGCGCTGTCGGCCATCGTCGCCAATTCGACGGTCCCGGTCACCCTGGAGGTCGATGTCCCAGACCGCCTCCCCGAACCCGTGGAGACGGCCGCGTACTTCCTGGTCTCCGAGGCTCTGGCGAACGTCGCCAAGCACAGCGGTGCCACAACGTGCCGGGTCCGGGTCAACCAGCGCGGCGGGCTTGCGCTGGTCGAGGTCTCGGACGACGGCCGGGGTGGCGCCGACCCCCTCGGGGGGACCGGGCTGCGTGGCCTGGGGGGACGGATTGCGGCACTGGATGGCTGGTTCGAGATCAGCAGCCCCGCTGGCGGCCCGACTGTGGTCCGCGCGGAGATACCGTGCGCGTCGTGATCGCGGAGGACAATGCGCTCCTCCGCGAAGGTCTGACCCAGCTCCTCGACGGGCGCGGCTTCGACGTGGCAGCCGCGGTCGCTGATGGGCCCAGCCTTGTTGCCGCTGTAGTGAAGCACCACCCAGACATCGCGGTCGTCGATGTACGCATGCCCCCGACATTCCGGGATGAGGGCCTCCGAGCCTGCCTCGAGGCCCGGCGGCTTGTGCCCCAGACCGCCGTGATGATCCTGTCGCAGTACGTGGAGCAGTCGTACGCGGCTGAACTGCTTCGGGGAGGTGGCGGCGGTATCGGGTATCTGCTGAAGGATCGCGTAGCCGACGTGCGCGACTTCGTCGATGCGCTGCGACGCGTTGCCGCCGGAGGCACGGCGATGGACCCCGAGGTAGTGGCTCAGCTGATCGCGCGCGGCCGACCGCAGCCGCTGGACACCCTGACCCCGCGAGAGCGTCAGGTGCTGGGGCTGATCGCCGAGGGCCGATCCAATGCCGCTATCGCGACAGCCCTCCGAATGACGGAAGGAGGGGTCGAGAAGCACATCACGAGCATCTTCGCCAAACTCGCTCTTCCAGACAGCGCCGACGACCATCGACGGGTCCTCGCCGTCCTGGCTTTCCTCAACGCCTGAGCCACCCAATAGGCGCACGCTCGCTTCCACGACATGCGCCACGACGTCGTCCGGGGAGCGGGAGACGAGACTCGAACTGTCATCGGAACCCCCCTGAACCCGCGTATAGCCCTGGCGCCCAGTGCCGGATCGGCATCGGGCGATTGGAATCGTAGCCCACCCTTCATTAGCCCGCGTCGGGTTACCTCGTCCACCTCCACGTTGCGGGTCCGGACAGCGGCGAGAGCTGAGACGCCGACCCTTGGAATGAGAGTGAGGGCACCCTCGCGTGGCCCAGGCTGACCACGCCAGGGTGTCACCGGAGTGTCCGGTCGTCGGCCAGATGGTGCTGGCAGCACGACGCGCGGAGGGCCGGAAACCTTTCTATCCCAACCACTTCCTAACGCTAGAGGCGGACCGTGATTTGCAGGCCATTTGACGAGGCAGATGGTGCATCTGACTTCGCGAGGTACTAAGCAACCGCCTAATCAATGGAGCAGCCGCCTTCTAAGCGCGCAGGTCGCAGGTTCGAGTCCTGCAGGGGGTACTGGTCGGTCTCAATTCCGGCACGGTGCCGCGCGCAGATCGCAGGTTCGAGTCCTGCAGCGGGTATTGGTCGCTCTTACTTCCGACAAACCCTTCCACGCGGGCCACCGCCCTCGAACCCCTCCCCTCCCCCTGCCCATGAGACCAAAGCCCTGAAGCTCACGCTCCGCGGTGGCTGGGAGATCGCCGTCTTCCGCCCGCCGCCCCGCTCTCGCGTCGCCGTCCACCACGCCCCTTTTCCGCCGGGGTGGTAGGCATTAACACCCCCGCCACGATGCGCCGTCGCCGCCCCGGGCCGGGAGCGTTCGCCATTCGGGGCTGCACCACCGGAGCCAAGTCATGGAGGAACTCGGCCAGCTCCGCGTCGGAGAGCCACAACGCACCCATGCGGTAGCCCACGCCGTCGCGCGCCGGGTCGGGTTCACCCAGAGCGAGGTAGCGGTCGAAATCGCCGAGCAGTCCCGCGACGAAGGCCATGAACGCTCGCCAGTGTTCCTCGGTGGTCATGGCCGCGTCAGCCTGGGCGGCAGCCACCCGGAGGATGTACGTGCGCTCCACGGCGCCGCGGACCCGATGTTCCGCGGCGATGCCGAGCACGCCGGCGCTCACCAGCAGACCGACGTGGCGGTACAGGCTGCCAGGAGGCACGTCGGGCAGTTCCGCGGCGAGCTGGCTGGTGGTGAGCGCCCGATCACCCAGGAACGCCTGGATGATCCGGAGCCGGATCGGGTGGAGGAGCAGGTCGGCCTTGGCCATCACCCAATCTTACCAACTTCTACCAGACATGGTATCGTTACCGATCATGGTAATGGTCGCTCAGGGCACCATGCTGGCCGCCCTGATCCCGCTCCTCGTGGTGGTGGTCGGCTTCGACATCTACTGCCTGGAGGACATCGCCCGGACCGATCAGGTCTATTACCTGCCCCGCTGGGCCTGGGCGCTGCTGTGCTTGGTGGTGTGCCCCTGGGCGGGGATGGTGTACCTAACAATGGGGAGATCGCACTGAGCGCCTCCGTCGTCACCGTTGGGCTGAGCAAGGCGTACGGCTCGGCGCAGGCGCTCACCAGGGTCAACCTCGAGGTGCCCACCGGTGCGCTGTACGGGCTCATCGGCCCCAACGGGGCTGGCAAGACCACACTCCTCGAGATCCTGGCCGGGCTCCGCCTCCCGACCTCCGGGGAGGTGCACCTGGCAGCTCAAGGGACGGCGATCGGGTACTGCCCCGATGTCGCCGAGTTCGAGCCATGGCTGACGGCGACCGAGGTGATCGACCTCTCACTCAGCCTGCTGGGGCAGGAGTCGACCCGTGAGGCCGTGGCGACGGTGCTCGATCTCGTGGGCCTTGGCAAATCGGCGCATCGCCGCGTCGGAGGCTTCTCTCGAGGCATGACCACCCGTCTCAACCTGGGCGCCGCTCTGGTGGCTCAGCCCCAGATCCTCCTCCTGGACGAGCCCGTTGCATCCCTCGACCCGCTGGGGCGGGCGGACATCCTGGACCTGCTGGCCTCGCTCGCCGGCCAGACCACGGTGATCGTCTCCAGCCACGACCTCTCTGGGGTCGAGGAACTCTGCACCGACATCGGTGTTCTGGTGGGCGGGCGGCTGCTCTTCCAGGGCAGGACTGCCGATCTGCTGGCCTCGGTGAGAGGAGACCGCTGGCTCGTCGAGGTGCGTCCCCCGGCGACCACCGTGCTGGCTATACTCTCCGCGGCCCCCTGGGTCTCCCAGGTGAAGGAGACCGCGCCCGGGAGGATCGAGCTCCATGCCCCGGCGGCCGATCAGGTCGAGAGCCATCTGTCCAGGTTGCTCGCCGATGCCGGCGCTCGCGTGGTCGCCCTCTCACCGGTCCGCCCAAGCCTCGACGAGGCCTTCCTGGCCCTCACGGCCGCTCCTCGAGATGAGGGCCGGTCCTGATGACCGTGTGGCGCCTGGAGATCGCCCGACTCTGGCGGACGCGGCGCCTGGTGGCTCTCCTCGGCGTCTTCCTGGTCCTGGGCTTCGGTGAGCCGGTCCTCACCTACTACCTGCCCCAGCTGGTCAACGGGGAGACGAACGGGATCAAGATCGTGATCCCTCCGGCGACCCCAGCCCAGGCGCTCAAGGGCTTCTCACAGAACGCCGCGCAGCTCGGAATCCTCGTCGTCGTGATCGTCGCGGCGGCGAGCGTCGCCCTCGACGCCCGCCCCGCCCTCGCCTCCTTCTATCGCACCCGGATCCGGTGTCCGTCACTGCTGATCCTCCCCCGCGCTACCGCTGTGGCTGTCGCCAGCGTGGTCGGGCTGGTGCTCGGCTCGGCCGCGGCCTGGTACGAGACCCGCGTCCTCATCGGGTACCTGTCACCCGCCCGGCTGGCAGCAGGGTGCGGTCTAGAGGCACTCTGGTTGGTCTTCAGCGTAGTGGTGGTGACCACCTGGGCGACCCTCGTCAGGAGCGTGCTGGCCGTGGCCGGCTGGAGCCTGGCGACGCTGCTTGTGCTCGCCTTGCTCGACTCCATCACGGCGGTCGCGCCCTGGGCACCGACCGCACTCGCCTCGGGAATTCAGGATCTTCTGCCCGGCGGCGGTGGCGTTCCGTGGCGCGCCGTCGCCGTCACCGCCGCTGCCACAGCCCTGCTACTCGCTGTCGCCACCAGATTGGCGAGGTCACGGAGATCCGACCGGTGAGCCCAACCGCGCACATCACTCATGGAGGACGTGAACGATGACCGCTCCTGACTCGTTCGGCGAGAGCTTGGAGGTGAGCTGGCCCTTGGGCACAACCACCGTCTACGGGACGGTGGTGCGGCCGTCTGGTCCCGGTCCTTTCCCCGGCGTCGTGCTGGTGGCTGGGAGCGGCCCCACGGACCGGGATTGGGACTCGCCTCTGCTCCCCGGGCCCAATGGCAGCGGACGCCTGCTGGCGGAGATGCTGGGACGAGCCGGCATCGCATCCCTGCGCTACGACAAGCGCGCCTCGGGACCCCACGTTCTCGAGACCATCCCCCAGCTGATCGGCAAGATAACGATGCAGAGCCACGTCGACGAGCTGGCCGGCGCTGTTCGCACGCTCGCAGCCGAGGGCTGGGTTCGGGACGACCGGATCTTCGCGCTAGGCAACAGCGAGGGCACCCTGCATGCTCTCAACTACCAGCTGGAGAACCCAGACCTTCCCTTGGCCGGGCTGATCCTCACCGGGCCGCCCGGCCGCGCCGTGGGCGTCGTCGCGCGCTCCCAGCTCGCGGCTCAGGCTGCGGCGATCCCGAACGGTGAGGCGCTTCTCGCCCTCTACGACGCGGCCATCGCCCGGTTCCTCGCCGGCGAGCCCATCGACCCGGATCCTGCCCTCCCCGAGGGCGTCAGGCTCCTCCTGAAGGCGCTGGAGACGCCGGCCAACCTGCCCTTCGCACGGGAGCTCTGGATCGCGGACGCGGCCACCCTGCTGGCTCGGACGGCGGTCCCCGTCCTCGTCATCATCGGCAAGAAGGACCTCCAGGTGGACTGGAAAGCGGACGGTGAGCTACTACAGCGCGCGGCGGCGGGCCGGGCGGACATCACGTTCCTCTTCCCCGACAACGCGAACCACGTCCTCAAGCATGAGCCAGGGCCGCGCTCCGAGCTCGAGCAGGCTGAGGTCATGCCCAGGTACAACGCGCCGGATAGCTACTTGGACCCGGACGTCGCAGCCGCCGTCACGGCATGGCTGAACAACCACGCGTAGTGACGGAGCGGACACTCCCCACACTGCAGAGCGGCCGGAGCGCACATGTGCCCACCGCGCCCCCTAGCAGCAACAGCTGAACCCGGGTAAGCCTCGAAGTCTCCGAAGCCGGAGCCGGGGACGTGCAGGGCGGAATCAGCCTGGGAGACGACCCGCTCGGAGCTCCCGAGCACCTCGGCCGGGATCCCCGTTACGGCCTCGGCGATAAGCAGGAAGTCGCCGAGTTCGAGGTACTGCCAATGGCTGACACTCCGGCGGGCCGGTCAGCGATCTGCCAGGGTGTCGAGCAGTTCGCGGTGGCGCTCAAGAGAGGCGCGGAGCCTCGCCTGAAAGTCGGCGTCCTTGCGCCGACGCTCAATGTGGGCCCCGATGGCCTCCCGGATCTCGTCGCTGACAGGGATGCCGTCGATGCGAGCCATCTCCCGCAGGAGATCCTCCTGGTCCACTTCGAGCCGTAGGGTCCTAGCCATAGTAGTGATGCTACCTTATGGGTACTTTCATGTCAAGGTATCGTAATATCGCAATACCGAGACTGGCTGAGACGTGCGCTGACCACCTCAGCCGGGTATTCCCCTTCGCTGATCGTCCGCGCCCCCTCCGGCTTCCCGACGACCCTGATACCATGGCCCTCAAGGCGAACGTTGGTTCGTCAATCGGGATTCGGTGCGTCCGATGCGGTTAAGCGACGAGGCCGATGGCCATGCCGCGGCGAGCGACGACCTCAAGGCCCAGCTTCAGTCGGCCCTGTCCACCATCGACCAGCTACGCCAAGAGAACGCCCGCCTCCAGGCAATGGTTGCGAGAGTGGCGGAGCCGACGCCAACTTTGCTGAAGTCACCGGCTGGGACCGCCATCCGCGATGTCAAAGTCGACGCCCACTCTTCCAACGGAGACAAAATCGCCCTCTTCCGCCGGCTCTTCCGAGGCCGAGAGGACGTCTACGCCGATCGGTGGGAGGCGCGTGACGGACGAAGCGGTTACTCCCCCGTCCTCCGACCCGGCGCGAGGCGGGAGCGGGGCCAGCGGCCAGACTCAGAAGTGCTCCTGCCCCTGGATGACGAGGCAGTTCGGAGCCACCTCCTCGGCCAGCAGGTCATCGGCATCTATCCCCTCCTGGACGACGAGACCTGCTGGTTACTTGCTATCGACTTCGACAAGTCGTCGTGGCAAGACGACATCGCCGCCGTCTGGCGCGCCTGCGACACACTCGGCGTGCCCGCCGCCGTGGAACGGTCGCGATCGGGACGAGGCGGCCACATCTGGATCTTCTTCGACCGCCCGGTGGCCGCCGCGATCGCGCGCAACCTCGGGTGCACCGTGCTGACCCAGGCGATCGACCACCGCCACCAGATAGGTCTCGCCTCCTACGACCGGCTGTTCCCCAGCCAGGACACGATGCCCAAGGGCGGATTCGGCAACCTGATCGCGCTGCCATTGCAACGGCTGGCCCGGCGGGAGGACAACTCCGTCTTCCTGGATCGCGACTTCCAGCCCTTCGCCGACCAGTGGCGATACCTGGCCACGGTAAGCCGGCTCCCGGCTGCGGATTGCGAACGCATTGTGCGCGAGGCCGCCCGCGCCGGGACGATTCTGGGGGTCGACGCCTCGTGGTTCGAAACCGATGAGGAGGCCGATCGCCCCTGGAACCTGACGCCGTCCCGGCGACGAGTCGAGGCGCGGAGCGCCGGACCGCTGCCCGCTGCGGTTGAGGTGGTCATTGCTAACCGGGTGTTCATCGCCACGGTCGATCTTCCTCCGGCACTCGTCAGCCGGCTGCGGCGGGTGGCAGCGTTCCCCAATCCCGAGTTCTACCGGGCCCAGGCGATGCGTCTGTGGACGGGCAACAAACCTCGGATGATCGACTGCTCCGAGGACTTCCCCGCCCATCTGGCCCTGCCTCGAGGTACGCTCGATGAGGTCCAACGTCTGCTGGAGCGCCACGGCATCCGGGCTGATGTGCGCGACCAGCGCCAATCCGGCGTGCCCGTGTCCTTGACGTTCCATGGCGAGCTCACCCCAGTCCAGCAAGAGGCGGCGGACGCGGTTGCCGCCCACGACTTCGGCGTGCTGGCCGCACCTACTGCCTTTGGGAAGACGGTCATCGGTGCCTGGCTCATTGCCCGCCGCGGCGTCAACACCCTGGTGCTAGTCCACCGGCAACAGCTAGCCGATCAGTGGCGGGAGCGGCTGGCGACGTTCCTCGACATCCCGCCACGCTCGATCGGTCAGTTCGGAGGTGGCCGCAACAAGAGCAGGGGCACGATCGACATCGGCATGCTGCAAAGCCTGAGCCCTCGCGGCGAGGTCAAGGATCTCGTCGCCGATTACGGGTACGTTCTCGTCGACGAGTGCCACCACGTCCCGGCGGTGAGCTTCGAGCGAGTGCTCCGGGAGGCCCGGGCGCGCTATGTGACCGGGCTCACGGCGACACCCACCCGTAAGGACGGGCACGACCCGATCATCGCTATGCAATGCGGGCCCATCCGACATCGCGTCGATGCCCGGCAACAGGCCGAATCGCGTCCATTCGCGCATGTAGTGACCCCCAGGATGACGTCGTTCACCCTGCCCGCGGAATTGGTCGACCCTGGCATCCAGGAGATCTACTCGCGCCTGGTGGCAGATCGGCCGCGGACAGAGGGAATTGTGGCGGACGTCCTCGAAGCCATCCGCCGAGGCCACTCGCCGCTGGTCCTGACCGAGCGCACCGAGCATCTGGAACAGATGCAACAGCTCCTGGCACCGCATGTCGAGCACCTGGTCGTCCTGCGTGGCGGGATGGGAGCGGGCCAGCGCCGGGCAATCGCCGCCGCGCTCACCGCGATCCCCGACGACGCTCCTCGAGTCCTCCTGGCCACTGGACGGTACATCGGCGAGGGTTTCGACGACGCTCGACTCGACACCCTGTTCCTGGCCTTGCCCGTCTCCTAGCGCGGCACCGTTCAACAGTATGCCGGACGGCTCCATCGGCTCCACGAACGCAAGCGCGCGGTGACGATCGTCGACTATGTGGACGCCCTCGTGCCTATGCTGGCCAAGATGCACCAGAAGCGGCTCCGCGGCTACGCCGCCATCGGGTACTCGGTCGCCGCACCCTGATATGGTGCCAGCAGACGTCAGCATCGCGAGACGGCCTCCGGGCGCCGTTGCCATGAAGCCCTCAGTTCACTCGGCGGGCCACTAGGGTCGTCTGGCCCGCTCGGCTCGCCAAGACAAACTGGGTTACAGGGTCTTGATCGCCCGTTCAAGGTCGCGCCGGTTGACAACGCGGGCCACCAGCCACCGGTACCGCGCGTGTTCCGCTTCGTCGACCTCGCGGAAGATCACTCGGGAGTCGCCGATCCGGAGGCGCTTCCACGGCTCCCTGCCGGCGAGCGGCTTGATGTCGAGCCCCGCCGCTCCCTCAGCGAGCCGCGCGAGGTTGCGCCGGAGCCTCGCCTGGGTGGGAGAGTCGAGAGCTCGGACCTCCTTCTCGGCTTCGCGGGCGAAGGCGATGGCGTCCATCTCACTCAGGACCATATCTCCTGGACCCGCCCACCACGCGCACGTTGTGATGGCGTTCCATCATCCGCCTACCGGTGCAGCTCGGCACCGGCGTCACTCTGCAACTTGCGCAGGGCCTCTTCGACGCCCTGCCGATCCGGCATCTTCCAGTACGCACGGCGTCCACCGCGAACCGTCTCCCCTGACTTCTCGATCAGCCCATAGGCGGCCAGCAAGCGAAGACCTGGCCGCCACTCCCCCTGCCCCGTCAAGCGTCCCAACCGCTGGAGCACCCAGCGGCCGGCAAACTCACCCCCGTACGGTTCGCACCGCTCGGCCTCGGCTGCTGCGGCGCGAAGAACCGGAATCCAGTCCTCGCGCTCAGCCGCCAGCCGCATGACGTTCCGAAGGGTGTCTGGTGGTTCGCTCATCACTCTCAGCTTACACGCCTCTCTCAGATGACTGGTAGTGTACACGAGAGCGGTCTTGGCCGACAATTGTCTGACATGACCACCATAAGCATCCGCGACCTCTCCCGCACTCCCGGTGATGTCCTCGACGAGTTGGCCCGCTCCGGAAAGCCCACCGTGGTGACTCGACACGGCCGGCCCGTGGCCGCCCTCGTTGCGATTGACGAAGCCGCCCTGGAGGACTACATCCTCGCTGCCGCGCCCGAGTTCGTCCGCTCTATGAACCGGGCTACGGCTGACCTCAAAGCGGGGAGGGTGATCCCGGCGACCGCTCTCTTCGCAGGGCTCGACGAAGAGGGGTCCCCCCTCGCGGCACCGCCGTCCGCGTCCCCGCGCTCATCACGGCGGAGGGGCCCGGTCCAAAAGGACTGACAGCGGGAGACGAGACTCGAACTCGCGACATCCAGCTTGGAAGGTACGCGCTCTACCAGCTGAGCTACTCCCGCTCGCTTGACGCGTTTCTTGAGAGGAGAGCGCTCCATCCGAGAGACGTCCCAACCACTTCCTAACGTGGAAGGCGGCCCCTCCCTTGCACCTTGTTTGGCGAGGCAGATGGTGCATCTGAATTCGTGAGGCACTATGCGCTCGCCTAATCAATAGAAGAGCCGCCTTCTAAGCGCGCAGGTCGCAGGTTCGAGTCCTGCAGGGGGTACTGGTGACGTGTATGGATCCGGCTGACTCTTGACAAAAGAGCTTCGGCTGATCCTTGACAGACCTTCGGGTGATGGCTGACGGCTACTTCGGTTGAGACTTGACACTCCCTCAGATGAGGGAACTGAGCGTGACCGAGCAGCGGTATCAGGCGATCCTGGCGGTGATCAGGGACGGCAGGACGGTCACCGAGGTGGCCTCCGAGTGGCGGGTGAGCCGGCAGACGGTGCACACCTGGCTGAGCCGGTACGAAGCCGGTGGGCTAGACGAGCTGGGCGACCGGTCGCATCGGCCGACGAGCTGCCCGCACCAGATCTCGGGCGAGCTCGATTAGGCCGAGCGCACAGGGGGGTGGCCAGATTCTTGGCCCCGCCAGACTGAGGTTCCCGAGCATCGAAGGGCGGCGCTCCGGGCGCGATTATGGAACCGGGCCCGCCGTCACGGCTGCTCGAAGATCGCGTGACCGCCGACGCGCCGCCAACGAACGCAGGCCTCGCCTGAGGCGAGCCTCCTCCACTCCCAGGTGGCCCGCCCGTCCGGACCGGCGAAACTCCAAGTCATCTCGAAGACGCCCGGAGCGCCCCTCAGAGCCTTGATCCGAAGCCGGGCCGGCCACCGGGCCCCTCGGTCGGCGGCGCGTGCGTCACAGGCGGGGCCGAAGCTGGTCCGCACGACGTCTCGGAACCGGCGCCTTTCCTCGGCTGTCAACCTCCTCAGATCGGCCTCGAATGCCGGGGACGTCTCGTACTTCACGCGTCCAGCGAGTCGATGAAGTTCGCGAACTCCTCCGTGGTCCCATGCATGCGGCCCTCGCCTCGTGCGTACTGCTCTTCCGCCTCGCGCTCCATGGCCTGCCACCGCTCGGACCAGAACCAGCGCTGGTCAGCCGGAACCGGAAGAGTCGATCGAAGCTCGAGGACGCTGTCATCCCGCTCGACCAGCTCCAGCTGGGCTCCGGGCTCGTCGAGGTGGAGTCGTCGACGGACGGCAGCCGGCAGGGAGATCGTCCCCTTCGCTTGGACGGTGACGTAATGGGTCGTGGCCATATGAGAAGAATATCAGAATAGCGGAAATATCGCATAACTGGCGGTTAGCTTGTGTCCGGCCCCCCGAAGACTGTTCCACCACGGGTGTCGTCGTCGCGAGTTGTGTTAGGGCGAGAGGTGGGAGCCAGCCCTCGGCGGCTGACGACCACCAGCCCGGAAGACTCTCTATCCCAACCACTTCCTAACGTGGAAGGCGGCCGGTGCTTTGCAGCTGCATTGGCGAGGCAGATGGTGCATCTGAATTCGCGAGGTACTAAGCAACCGCCTAATCAATAGGCGAGCCGCCTTCTAAGCGCGCAGGTCGCAGGTTCGAGTCCTGCAGGGGGTAGTGCTCTTCCCGAACTGAGGCTTCAGACACGGCGGCCGCCTCCTCTCCGCGAGGCGGGCGCGCTACCGACATCCACCCGCGCACTCGCGAGTCCCGCCTCGTCCGTTCACGCGGCCAGGCGGAAAGCAGCGACAGCACTCTCCCGTGGCCCGGTCTCTGGGAATCAGACTTGAGGGAGGACTTCCCGGACGTGTCCCGCGCTCTACTCAACCACCCGGCCCTGCATGTCTCCCGATATGCTGGACCAGGTGCGAACAAGTTTTCGCTTAGCTACTTCGCCCCGAAAAACCCGGCGGAGTCTGAACTCGGATGAGGCTGTGGCGTCCATTTCTGGATGGTCGAACGTCCTAAAGCATAAATAGTGTCATATATGACTAATACATAGTAGAA
>Ga0187851_10001117_pt1 | contig 26114 bp, 17 predicted proteins | sample June2016WEW_6_10_FD_132997 | JGI IMG/M metagenome (GOLD analysis project Ga0187851, IMG submission 132997) | Peatland microbial communities from SPRUCE experiment site at the Marcell Experimental Forest, Minnesota, USA - June2016WEW_6_10 | ecosystem: Environmental > Terrestrial > Soil >...
ACACTTCCTTCATCGACTTGTGGACCGGCATCTTCTCCAGCCGCGAGTAAATGATCAGACCGAACAACAGGCCCAGCATGCACACGCCGATGCCGAACAGCAGCAGCGTCCGCCCGCCCACGCCACCCAGGAATGTCACCTGGTCGAGATTCGGCAATACGAGGTTCGCCTCGCCGCCGTGGTGTTCGGCCGGTTGCGCCATCGCCGGCAGGGTTCCCGCCGTCAACAGCAACGCCAGCACAAGCAGCGCCATTCCTGCCCGGACCGTCCAGGCCGGGCGTCGGCCATCTGTTGCCGCAGCCGCGCGTTGGATCGCGGGCACGGCCTCTTTGCAGAGCATCGATTACATCCTCCCTACGTTATTGAGTGGGCTCATTGTAGGAACGGAGTGGGTCGCCCCGTTCCGGACCTATGGATCGGAAATGCAGAAATGCGTTGACCCAAGAACCAATATAGTAAGCCCCAACCGTGGAATCAACACGCCGTCGGCCTGATTCCGTACAACGCGGTCCGGTCAGCCTCTTCCAATATGAATCCCACCCTGCCGCGTCACCATCCCGCTCGTCCGGTGATAGGATACTCCACGCCATGGCAATACCCGAATTCTCCCGACGCGACGCTTTCAAACTTGGCGGCCTTGCCGCTGCGCTTACGCCCGCCTTGACCGCCGCCCAGACCCAGCCGGCGGCCGCCGATGCCGATCGCGAACGCCGCATGCAGTGGTGGCACCAGGCCCGCTTCGGCATGTTCATCCACTGGGGCCTGTACTCCACCCTCGGCCGCCACGAGTGGGCCATGGAGGAGGAGGGCATCCCCGTCGCCGAATACGAAAAACAGGCCTGGGCCTTCAAGCCCAAGCCCAACGCCGCCCGCGCCTGGGCCCAGCTCGCCAAACGGGCCGGCATGAAGTACATGGTCATGACCAGCAAGCACCATGAGGGCTTCTGCAACTTCGACACCAAGACCACTAACTACAACGCCGCTAAGACCGGCCCCGGCCGCGACCTCGTGCGCGAGTACCTCGAAGCCGCCCGCGCCGAAGGCCTGCGCGCCGGCCTCTACTTCTCCCTGATGGACTGGCACCATCCCGACGGCGCCCGCTGCAAGACCGACGAGGCCGCCCGCCGCCGCTTCGTCGACTACGTCCACGCCCAGGTGCGCGAATTGTGCACCAATTACGGCAAGCTCGATGTGCTGTGGTACGACGTCAATTGGCCGCTCACCGCCGAGGGCTGGGAGTCCGCCGCGATGAACAGAATGGTGCGGCAGCTCCAGCCCGACATCATCCTCAACAACCGCTCCGGCATCCCCGAGGATTTCGATACGCCCGAGCAGGAGATCCGCGCCTCCCGCAATCGCAATTGGGAAGTCTGCATGACCATGAACGACTCCTGGGGCTATCAGCGCGCCGACGACAATTGGAAGTCGCCCAAAACCGTTCTCCGCAACCTCATCACCTGTGTCCGCGACGGCGGCAATTACCTGCTCAATATCGGCCCCACGGCCGACGGCTCAATCCCGCCCGACAGCGTGCGCATCCTCACCGAGGTCGGCCAGTGGATCGACCGCAACGGCGACACAGTCCTTTCTTCCGATCGCTGCCAGCCGCGCAGTTCGGAGTTCCTCACGTTCACCCGCCAGGGCAAGACCCTCTACGCGCATGTCTACTACTGGCCCGGCGAGTCCCTATCCATCGGTGGCCTGCAGACCAAAGTCCTCTCCGCAAAACTCGCCGCCACCGGAACGGCGGTGCAGTTCGACCAGGACCCATTCCGCCTGCGCCTTACTGGCCTGCCTGCCGGGCCGCCCGACCATCCGCTGACCACGCTCGTCCTGGAGTGCGCCGACGTGCCCACGCAGAACAACGAGAAGACCCGCATCGAGCGCCCACGCCGCGGCGTCGGCATCTGAGCGGTCAGCCGGATCACACCGTTCCCCGTCGGCCTGCGATAACATCTCCGTAATGTCCACCAGCAACCGCGCGCGTCGCGCCTGCTTGTATTCCTGGCGTCATCGTGAAACTTGCCGCCCCGGGAGCTTGCAGTTATGATCCCGCGCCGCCTCTTTCTTGCCGCCGCCGCAGCCGCGTTACCTGCCGCCGCCAGACCAGGCTTTCGAGCGCCGGTTGGCACCAACATCTACAGCTTTCGCTACCTGGCTGAGAAAGACCTGCCCAAGACGCTGGCCCTGATCCGGGAACTCGGCTTTCGCGAGGTGGAAGCCGGCGAGCTTTACGGGCGCAGTGCCGCCGAATTCCTCGGCCTGCTCAAATCGGCCGGCCTGCAGGCCACTTCATTTGGAGCCGCCTACGACGCCCTGGGCAAGGACCTCGACCAAGTGGCTGCGCAGGCCCGGACCTTGGGCGCCGGCTACGTCGTCTGCTCCACCATCCCGCACAGTGCGAAGCATCTGGCGGCCAAGGATTGCCCGCCCGCGGCGGAGCATCTGAATCGCTGGGGCGAGCGACTCGCCGCCACCGGATTGCATCTGTGCTACCACACCCACGGCACCGAGTTCGATCCCTCGCCCGACGGCACCATGTTTGACACATTGGCGAAGCTGACCAATCCGCGGTTCGTCAACTTCGAGATGGACATCTTCTGGATTGTTTATGGTTATCAGGATCCGGTGCAACTCCTGCGCCGCTACCCGTGCCGGTTTCCTCTGATGCACATCAAGGATATCCGCAAAGGCACCGTCCTGGGCGGATCGCCGGCCGACGTCCGCGAGGAGGAGAGTGTCCCGCTCGGGACCGGCCTGGTCGACGTCCGGGCGGCATTGCTCGCGGCGCAAAACTACGGCGTCCGGCACTACTATCTGGAAGAGGAAGCGGTCGACGCGGTCCCGCAAATCCGGCAGAGCCTGCGCTATCTCGCGACCCTGCGCTAAGCCGACTGTGGTGAGTCGGGGATCAGTGCAATATGATCTATGGAGGATGAGTTATGGCACCAGCGCCGCGTGGATAGGTCCAACCCAATCGTCATTGGCCATGTTATAGGCAATAAAGTCGGCGTCAAACTGCCAATAAGTCCATGTCCAACCGAGCGACTCGGCGGTCCGGGCGACATAGGAAGTGTAGTGCACGCGCGAATCCATGTCTCCTTTGTCGTAGGCGCCAAACTCGCCTAATAAGATGGGACGGTTGGCGGCCACGGCCCACTTCTGGACGCCCGCGAAATCGGCATCCACGCGGCGCTTGTCTTCCTCAGTGCCCCAGGTCACGCCGGAGAGTTTCGTATACTCCTTGGCCCACGACGCACCTTGGTGAGTAAAGGACATCGGCAAGTAGTAGTGAACGGTAACGATGATGTGGCGATCATTCTCGGGCAGATCCAACTTATCCAGCGCGTGGATACTGTTCCAATTGGCGGGTCCGATAATCACATTGCGCGCCGGATTAGTCTTACGAATGATCGCCAGCGCCTCGCGGCCGTAACTGTTCCATAGCTCGGGAGTGAGCTTACCGTTGGGCTCGTTCAATATCTCGAATACAACCTTCGCCGGCGCCTCCTTGTAGTGATCGGATACCTGGCTCCAAAACGCCATCAGCTTGGGCTCGCACGCAATGGCATCCTCCCCGCAGGCGTTGTAGTTGTGTTCGTCCAGGATCACGGTCAGATTGTTGGTAAGTGCTGTATTCACAGCCCAATCCAGCGTCTTGAACCAACTGACGCTGAGCTGATTCGACGCATCCATGTGCGCGAAGGCATGCAGGTTGATCCGCACTGTCTGGAACCCGCCTTCGCTGATCCTGCGGAAGTGACGATCCTGGAAGCGCGCTTTGGAGAAATCCTGCCACAGCGGGTCGTACCCGATGATATTCAGGCCGCGGCCCATCTGCTTCACCTGGTCGAACGCATCGACTGGTGCGAAGCCTGCGCCCGTGGCCACAGTATCTAGCGGCACGAATTCCAGATAGTCGAGGTTGAAGTTACCTTCCTTGAGTACCGATAACTTCATCACGTGAGGTCCCGGGTCAAGCTTCACCTGTGCCAGGTTGGAGGCGATTCGCCAGATGTGCCAGTGGGTCGTTGTGGGTAAAAGGATCGCACCGGTCTTGTCGACGCCGTCAAAGGCAATACTGATTTGCGCAGCATCCGTTCGCGATGACATATGCGCTTTGATGACGTAGGTTCCGGGCGCCTTTACATCGACACTATAGTTGACCCATTCGCCCGGCGCTGTCCAGCCCAGATAGAGTTCACCAACCTTCTCTTGGACACCATCGACAGTCTTGTCGATATTGTTTTTCGTGTAAGAGATGTCCACGCCCTCGTCTTGCCGAAAACGATCGAGGTAAGTGTCTCCCTTATTCAGCGTCCCGCTACCGTTATTCACGGCATCCGTATCGTTGTACGCGATACCTTGACCCCCGCTATCATAAAGCTCCATTTCGATTCGCCCGGGAATGACTTGCCGTCGGCCCTGATATGGTTTGCCCTGATAGCCGCTTTGTGCCTGAGCCTCCGCCATGCCGGCGATCGCGGCGGCGAGCGTAAGGAGTCGCAGGCAGAGTCCGAAGCGTTGGAGTGCGTTCATGGCAACAAGTAAATCACCTTGGGGCAACAGGCGCAACGCGTCGGCTTGCGACCCGACGAGAGCCGCCGGGGCGTGCCTCAAGAGACCGCTTGCCCTCTTCGCTGGGACCTTTACTGGGTCCATTCAGCAGTTACACCAGCGCCGGACGAGCCCGGCCGGGTGCGAGGACTGCGGAATGCGCTGCGCTGCCGATGAGCGTTGCCCGATGGCCGTCAGCGGACCACCGGCTGGGACTTGTGCAGCCGGACTCCGGTCTGGATGTAGGGTGCGAAACGGAATTCGAGGATGCCGGATCTGTCGGTGCGCGCCTCGTCCAACTCCTCGCCGTCCACCTCGACGTCGTACAGCGTGGAGGGTTCGAGCCCGATGATGAAAGCCACCTGTTCGATGGGCTTGGAATCCTCGTCGGGCTTTTTCGACCACCCGGTTTGAAAACGCACGTTGCCGCCGCCGAAGAAGACGCGGACCGGGCCCAGGTCGACCGGCGGATGGCCGGCCCGGGCTTCGACGGCGTAGCGTTTGCCGTCCTGAAAGAGCTGCACCTCGCCCTCCCACAGGCCGAACCAGGTGGCATCCTCCTCCCAACTGCTGCGGGCGAACAGCCGGCCGGCGCCGTGGTACAGGTCGGGCATGTAGGAGTAACTCAGGCCCGGCAGGTAGGGATTGGCCCACAGGAATTCGTAGGGCGCGCCGAGCGGGCCGCGCATCAGGAAACGATCCTGCATCAGCCAACCCTGCAGAAACGAGATGGGCTGGGCGTTGGGGTCGGCCGCCACCAGGGCCAGCTCGGCCGCCCGGGAGAAGACGCTCTGGTCGAGGTCGGGGTCGCCCGAGCCCTTGTAGGCCGGGATGCGGTAGTCGTTTTCGGGGGCCGGCCAGGGGGCAGGGTAGTAGGCCAGCATCAGCCGTGGTGGAAGCTCGTTGAACCACTCGACGGCGTCGGCTCGCAGATCCACCTGGAGGTTATCGCGGACCACGTGGACGAACTCGATCAGCGCCAGAAGGGCGGCGCGGTCGGGAAAAGGACCCTCGCCTGCGCGCAGCCGCGGCGCGGTCTGGGCTCGCCACCAGTCTTCGACCGCGTAGCGCAGCAGCGCCTCCGCCGCATCCGGGCCGGCGTCGAAGGCGGCCAGAGCCGCGAATACCGCGCTGCGGAGCGCGGCGGCGTCGCGCGGACGCCCGGCGAGCGCCGCGAGCAGACGCCGATTGAACGCGGCACGGGCGGCGGCGTCGAGCTTCGGCGCGCACCAATCGGCGGCCAGGGCCATTTGCCGTAGTTCGGCGGGGCGCTTCGGGTCGGCCGTTTTCAACGCCCATTCAGCGGCCTCGCGACAGGCCGGCGCGGAGTCGGCCACGATGCCGTCGAGCGCCAGGGCGAAGCCGGGCTCGGGCATCCTCGCGTGGCCTTGCATCAGGGCCGCAAACTGTTCCCAGCGCTGGCTCTGGCGCTCGCGCTCGCGGCGCAACAGGCGCAGCCGCTGTTCGGTCAACAACAGCCGCGGCGGCTCGCTGTACACATTGAAGTCAATCGGCTCGGCAGGTGGCGCGATTTGCCCCCAAAGCCCGACCGAGCTCAGTACCAAGACGATGGCCAAGTGTCCAAGGCGTGTTCCAATGACACACTGGCTGTGGACAGAAGGCGCGCGCGCGCCGGTTTCAATCTGTTTACATACTGAAAACAAAGAACTTATATTTCTGCCACAGATGGCCCCAAGTTTGCTAGAATCACAGGCGAATTGATGTAGTCTCTCAAGACCTGCCCTCTGCTGAAACAGGTGGGAGGCTGGGACGGGTGGCAGCCAAACAACGTCGTGCTTGCGGGAGCCGGTGTTCAAGTTCTTGTCCATTCGTCTTAGCACTTACATGCTTCGGCAGAGGGGATTTTTTTAGGTTCCCCCCGCTTCCAGCGTTCAGACTCCAAGATACAAGACAGGATGGCCGATGCTGCGCCGGCGCTCAGCCAACGCGGGCGGACTCCAAAGGCGCGCTGAGAATTCAATAGCAGAGTGTGCCGCTGCGGGGTTCTTCTTCCGCGTTGGGCAGATAGATGGTCTTGCACTTCTCGCAGCGGTAGAGTTCGGCGTCGTCGCCGTACATTTTGCGCAGCTCTTCGCCGTAGAAATACCAGCGTTTGAGATGGCCGGCGCAGAGCTTGCCCTTGGCGTCCTTCAGACTGCAGGCGCGCATACGCGGAGCGCGCTGGCGGATTCTGGTACCGTCGCTCAACTGGCCGATGTCGACGGCCTGCGGGATCTCGCGGGTAGCCGCCGCGTACTTTGGATTCGCCATAGGGTCGCGCTCACACGTATTGTTTCACAGGGCCATGCCGCGAATCCATGCAGGCGCGGCCGCACACCGGTCAGGAGGCGGCGCGCGAGTCAGACCTTTTTCGCTTTGCGAACCGGGATGCGCAGAATCGTGCGCAGTTTCTCCGGCGCCACGCGACGCGGGTCGGAGAGATAGATCTCGTGGTGCGTGCCGGCGAATTCGAAGCCCGCAGCGACGGCGCAGGCGCACATCGTTTCAATGGTCTCCGGCTCGCGATCGTACGGCCCGACGTGGAGCATCTGAACGCAGCGGCCCTCGCGCAGGGTTTGGAAGCCCACGTCGGCGGCGTGGGGCGCCTGTTTGGCTGTGAGTTTGGCACGGGCGGCCTTGAGCAGCGCGGCTTCGACGAAATCGGGCACGCGGATGATCAGGTCCCAGTGCCATTGGTCCATGGACAGGTTGGGGAAGCCCGGACCGCCCGGGCCGGTCGAATAGAGACCCTCGAGTTTGCAGACGGCGTAGTCGCGGCCGGCGAATTTGGATTCGAACTTAAGAGTGAAAGCCGTGGCGTAAAGGGCTCCGATTTTGACCTGGAATTCCTCGTCCCCGGGGCGCCCCGTGCCCGTGATCGAGAGATACCGGGCAGGCTGAATATCGAGCAGCATGGGCTGGCGTGGCGTGACGTATTCGGCTTTGTTGAGCTTGTAGAGGTCGATCTTCTCGGCGTTCGGCATAGTTCTAATTTAATGCGAATTCGAGCCGTCGACTGGACCGAATTTACGCATTTTCAAATTGCCGCAGTCTCAACCGCGCATCTCAGGAATCGCGCCTGCCCTGGGGCAAGCGACGGCGCGGCGCGAAGCCATTCGAAGCACGCGCCGTTCAGGGATTCAGACCTCGCCGTGTGATAAGCTGAAAGTTAGTTTTTCCGCGCCATCAATGCCGGTCCGGGTCAGTGAGGCGTTCGTCCTCCGCACCTACCCCTTTCAGGAAGGGGACCTGATTGTCAGCTTCTTCACGCGCGATCAGGGCAGGCTGCGCGGGGTCGCGAAGCGGGCGAGGCGGCTGAAGAGCACCTTCGGCAGTACGCTCGAGCGGCTCTCGCAGGTTCGCGTCTCCTACTACCAGAAGGAGTCGTCGGAACTCGTGAGTCTGGACAACTGCGAGCTGATCCAGACGCAGTTTGGAGTGCTGACCTGCTGGGAAGCGAGCGTGGCGCTCGACTATATCGCGGAGGTGTCCGAACAGTTGTTGCCGCCGAACGAGCCGAATGACCGGTTTTACCGGCTGCTGGCCGCCGTTCTGGCCGACCTGCGGGCCAATCCCGTGACCGGGGTGTGGCGCACCGTCACGTATTTCACGTATTGGGCCGTGCGATTGTCGGGATTCCTGCCGGAACTGAAGGTCAGCCCGGCTTCGCGCGATCTGGCGCGGGTGATGGCGGCGGCGCCGGTAGGAGAAATGACGCCGATCGAGTGGACTAAGGAAACGGGCGCGGATCTGCGGCGGCAGTTGTGCCGGGAGATCGAGATGCACATCGAGCGACGGCTGGCCACGCTGCCGCTGATGGAGAGCCTCTAATAAGTTCGCCCTTCGAGAAACCGAATGGACACATTCCAGCAGACCATCATCAAGCTGAAACAGTTCTGGGCCAAGCAAGGCTGCGTGATCCAGGAGCCGTATGACGTGGAAGTTGGCGCGGGCACGATGTGCCCGGAGACGTTCCTGCGAGTGCTGGGACCTCGTCCTTACAAGGTGGCTTACGTGCAGCCGAGCCGTCGTCCGGCCGACGGCCGCTATGGCGAGAACCCGAACCGGCTGTACAAGCATTCGCAATTGCAGGTGATCCTGAAGCCGGCTCCGGCGAACGTGATGGAGCTGTACCTGGCGTCGCTCGAGGCAGTGGGCATACGGCTCGATCAGCACGACTTGAAGTTCGAGGAGGACAACTGGGAGTCGCCGACGCTGGGAGCCTGGGGCATCGGCTGGCAAGTGATGCTGGACGGGATCGAGGTCACGCAGTTCACCTATTTCCAGCAGTGCGGTGGCGTGGACCTGGACCTGGTGCCGGCGGAGCTGGCCTACGGGTTGGAGCGTCTGGTGGCGTTTCTGCAGGACCGCCGTAGCGTGTACGAGATCGAGTGGGTGGCGGGAACCAGCTACGGCGATGTGCGCCTGCTCGAGGAGCAGCAGTTCTCGGTTTACAACTTCGAGATGGCCGACGTGGCGATGCTGTGGAAGCTGCTCGAACTGCACGAGGCCGAGGCGCAGCGGCTGATCGACGAATTCAGAACGCTGCCGCAGGATCGGGAACGCGAGAAGAAACGGTTTCCTCTGCTGGCGGCTTACGACCACGTGCTGAATTGCTCGCACACGTTCAACCTGCTGGACGCGCGCGGCGCGATCAGCGTGACCGAGCGCGTGGGCGTGATCGGGCGCGTGCGCCGACTGGCGGTGGGCGTGGCGACGGCGTGGATGGAGCAGCAGGCGCTGCTGAACACGGTCGCGCAGGAGGTGGGGTAAGCGATGGAGGCGATCGAAGCCGTGAAGCTGCCTTTCCTGTTCGAGTTGGGCGTGGAGGAGATCCCGCATTGGATGGTCGAGCCGGCGCTGCGCGATTTGGAGCGGCTGTTCCGCGAGTTCCTCGGACAGAACGGGCTGGAGGGCGGCGCGTTGCATCTGGACGCCACGCCGCGTCGGCTCGTGCTGCGCTGCGAATTGCCGGAGCAGCAGGCAGACCGCGAAGAGCTGTTGATGGGGCCGCCGAAGTCGGCCGGGCCGGGCGCGGCGCAAGGATTCGCACGTAAGAACAACGTCGCGGTGGAAGCGCTGGGAACCGAAGTGACGCCCAAGGGCGAGTACCTGGCGCTGCGGCGCACGGTGGCAGGCGCGGAGACGCGCGAGCTGCTGGCGGCGGCGCTACCGGGGATCATCGCGAAAATCCCGTGGCCGAAAGCGATGTACTGGACCGGCAAAGGCGGTGTGACGTTCATCCGCCCAATCCGCTGGATCGTGGCGCTGCTGGGCGACCGGATCGTCGAATTCGAAGTGGCGGGAGTGCAGTCGCGCGCGCTGAGCGCCGGCCATCGGCGCCTGGGTTCTGACGAGATCGCGTTCGAGCACGCGAATTACGAAGAGCGGCTGGAGAAGAACGGCGTCATCCTTTCTGCGGCGAAGCGCAGAGAGCGCATTCAAAAAGGAATCAAGAAGCTGCTGCGGGGCACGGGACTGAAGCTGGTGGCCGACGAGGCGCTGCTGAACGACCTGGTGTATCTGACCGAGTACCCGACGCCACTGCTGGGCGAGTTTCGCGAGGAGTTCCTCGAACTGCCTGCGGAAGTGCTCTCGACGGTAATGCGCCACCATCAGCGTTACTTCACGCTGATCGACAGCGAGGGCAAAATGGCGCCGCGGTTCATCGCCATGATGAACATGAAGGCCGATCGCAAGGGATACGTCAAGAAGGGTAACGAGCGGGTGCTGGAGGCGCGCTTCAACGACGCTCGATTCTTCTGGGAAGTGGACCGCCAGCGGCCGCTGGCCGCTCGCGCTCCGGATCTCGGGAAGGTCACCTACCAGGTGAAGCTGAACTCGACCTATGCCGACAAGGCCAAGGGGATTCACTCGAGTGCGATGCGTCTGGCCGCGTGGCTGAACTTGGATCATGAAACACTGGGCCGCGCGGCGCTGCTGTGCAAGGTCGATCTGACCACGGAGATGGTGAAGGAGCTGACCGAACTGCAGGGCGTGATGGGCGGCCTGTATGCTAAGGCCGACGGCGAGCCCGAGGCAGTATGGCGCGCGATCTACGAACACTACCTGCCGCAGAGCATGGAGGACCCGATTCCGCCGACGGTGTACGGGCAGGTGCTGTCAATCGCCGACAAGCTCGATACGCTCGAAGGCTCGTTCGGAATCGGCCTGATCCCGTCGGGCTCGAAGGATCCGTTGGGACTGCGGCGCGCGGCACAGGGCGTAGTGAAGACGCTGGTGGAGGGCCGGCTGCGAGTGAATCTGAAAGCCGCGGTGGAAGCGGGCATGCAGGCTAACGCCGTGCTGTACCCGGGCGCGCCGGGCGAGCCGGACCGCCAGACCCAGTTGTGGGAGTTTTTCGTGGACCGCATCCGCTCCTATTTCAAAGAAGTGCGCGGCTACGCCTACGACGAGGTCAACGCGGTGCTGGCGGCGGAGTTCACCGAACTGGTAGACGTCGAGGCGCGGCTGCAGGCCTTGCAACTGGTGCGGCAGACGGAGAATTTCGAGCCGCTAGCGGCGAGTTTCAAGCGCATCCGCAACATTCTGCGGCAGGCGCATTGGGAGAGCGGCGCGGTCGATGCGTCACTCGTGGAGGAAGGCCCCGAGCGCGAGCTGCACGCGGCGATGTCGCGCGTGCTCGAGCGCGTGGCGGAGTTGCGCCGCGGCGACGACTATATCCAGGCGCTCACGGCGATATCGACCCTGCGGCCGGCGGTCGATGCGTTTTTCGACAAAGTTCTGGTGAACGCACCCGACGCGGCGGTGCGCGCCAACCGGCTGGCTCTCTTGGGCCGGCTGAATCATGAGGTTTCCTCGATCGCCGATTTTTCGGAGATCGTCACGTCTTCGTCCGAATGATAGTCATTTTGAGTTGATCATCCATCAGGAGAGCATCCGATTATGTCAAAGTACGTTTACTCCTTCGGCGCCGGCACGGCCGACGGCGACGGCACCATGAAGGACCTGCTCGGCGGCAAAGGCTCCGGGCTGGCAGAAATGTCCCGCGCCGGGGTTCCGGTGCCGCCGGGATTCACGATCATCACCGACGTTTGCAACGTCTTCTTCGACAACGACAAGAAAGTTCCGAAGGAAGTCGACACGCAGATCTGGGCGGCGTTGAAGGTGGTTGAAGAGCGCGTCGGGAAGAAATTCGGCGACGCCTCCGACCCGCTGCTGCTGAGCGTGCGCTCGGGCGCGAAGTTCTCGATGCCGGGCATGATGAACACGATTCTCAACCTGGGTCTGAACGATAAGACGACCGAGGGCCTGGCGGCAAAGACGGGCAATCCGCGCTTCGCCTACGACTGCTACCGGCGCTTCATCCAGATGTTCGGCGAGGTGGCGCTGGGCATCGATATGGAGCATTTCGACGAAGTCTTCGACGCGCGCAAAGCGAAGGTGAAAGCCAAGCTCGACACCGAGCTAAGCGCGGCCGACCTGAAGGTGATCATCGAGGATTACAAGAAGGTCGTGAAGAAGCAAATGAAGCGCGATTTTCCGCAGGACGTGCGCGAGCAGCTGATTCTGGCGCGCAACGCGGTCTTCATGTCGTGGTGGGCGCCGAAGGCGAGCTACTACCGCAAGATGGAAAGGATTTCGGACCGGCTGGGGACGGCCTGCAACATTCAGACGATGGTGTTCGGCAACATGGGCGAGACCTCGTGCACGGGTGTGGGCTTCACGCGCGATCCGGGCAGCGGCGACAAGGTGTTCTACGGCGAGTTCCTGGTGAATGCGCAGGGCGAGGACGTGGTTTCGGGCATCCGCACTCCGTCGCCGATCAGCGAGCTCAAGGACTGGAACGAGGGCGTGTACGACAAGCTTCGCGAGATCACGGCGATGCTCGAACAGCACTACAAGGACATGCAGGACTTCGAGTTCACGGTGCAGGATGGGGTCCTGTACATGCTCCAGACCCGCAACGGCAAGCGCACCGGGCCGGCCGCGGTGAAGGTGGCCGTGAACATGGTGGAAGAGGGCCTGATCGACGAGAAGACGGCGGTGATGCGCGTGGCGCCGAGCCAGCTCGACCAGTTGCTGCACCCGGTGTTCGACGTGGTCAGTCTGCGGCAGTTGACGAAGCTTGCCCGCGGCATCGACGCCAGCCCCGGCGCGGCCGTCGGGCGGCTGGCGTTCACGAGTGAAGACGCGGTGGAGATGTCGGCGAGCGCGCCGGTCATCCTGATCCGCAAGGAGACGACGCCGGACGATATTCACGGCATGGACGCCAGCAAGGGCATCGTGACCGCGGTGGGCGGCAAGAGCTCGCACGCGGCCGTGGTGGCGCGCGGCATGGGCGTACCGTGCGTGGTCGGCTGCGGCGCGATTGCGATCAACGAACGCGCCAAGTCGGCGACGGTGAAAGCCGGCGACAAGACGATCACGATCAAGCAAGGCGACTGGGTTTCGATGAACGGCGCGACCGGCGACGTCTACCTCGGCCAGGCCGAAACGAAGGATCCCGATCCGAGTTCGCCCGTGTTCGCCAAGTTCATGAAGATGGCCGACGTGTTCCGCGGCAAATTCGGCGTGCGGGCCAACGCGGACATCCCGCGCGACGCCAAGGCCGCAATCGCGTTTGGCGCCGAAGGCATCGGGCTGTGCCGCACCGAGCACATGTTCTTCGCCGAGGACCGGCTGCCGCACATGCAGGCGATGATCCTGACCGACGATGACGACGTGAAGGGCCGCACCAAGGCGCTGGCCAAGCTGCTGCCGATGCAACGCCGGGACTTCGCCGGTCTGTTCGAAGTGATGAACGGATTCCCGGTTGTGATCCGTACGATCGACCCGCCGCTGCACGAATTCGTGCCGAAGCGCGAAGAGCTGATGGTGGATCTGGCCAAGCTGCCCACGGCCGACATCAAGGCCAAGAAGGAGATGGTGGCCCGCTACAAGAACTTCGTGCCGGACGTGAAGAGCCTGAAGCCGGTGCTGACGAAGCTTTTGGCGCGGGTTGAGCAACTGCATGAGTTCAACCCGATGCTGGGCCTGCGCGGCTGCCGTCTCGGCATCACCAACCCGGAGATCACGGAGATGCAGGCGCGCGCCATTTTCGAGGCCGTAGTGCAGGTCGCGAAGAAGGGCAAGAAGGTGATTCCGGAAGTGATGATTCCGCTCATCGGCGGCGTCGAGGAACTGAAAAACCAGAAGGACATCGTCGTGCGAGTGGCGGAAGAGGTGCTCGCGAAGGCCGGTCTGAAGGGCAAGCAGAAGTACATGGTCGGCACGATGATCGAGATTCCGCGCGCGGCGCTGACGGCCGATCGCGTGGCCACGGAAGCCGACTTCTTCAGCTTCGGCACCAACGACCTGACGCAGACCACGATGGGTCTGTCGCGGGACGATTACACGAAGTTCTCCAAGAAGTATGAGGACCTGAAGATCTTCAAGGAAGACCCGTTCGGCGTGATCGACCGGGAAGGCGTCGGCAAGCTGATTCAGTATGCCGTCGAGCAGGGCCGCAAGACCAATCCGGAACTCGAAATTGGCATATGCGGCGAACACGGCGGCGACCCGTCGTCGGTGGAGTTCTGCTACAACGTCGGCATGAACTACGTCTCCTGCTCTCCGTACCGTGTGCCGATCGCACGGCTGGCCGCAGCGCAGGCCGCTATCCAGAAGGGTTCGGCCTCGTCGGAAGCGAACCGCACCGCGTAGTCCGAGCGGGGCCGTCCCCGCAAGAGTCTGATCGTTCCAGGGCCGGGCGCACGTCCGGCCCTTTGAACATTTTGGGGCGGGTTCGGTTTTGAGGTTTCGGACGGTGAGACGGCTTGCCCGGGCCGGCGGATCATCGCTACACTGCAGATGCTTCAGATGACTCAAGCGGAATTGGCGGAATTCAAGCGCGACGGAATCGGCAGCGCGAAGGGCTGGCGAGCCGGCGTGTCCCGCCGGGGCTTCGCCGCCGCGGGGGCCGTGCTGTGCGGAATGCTCACGGCAGCCTCAGCGCTGTCGCAAACTCCGCGCGACGATTCCGCGCCGCAGACACTCCACGCGACCACCCATCTAGTTGAAGTGAGCGTCGTCGCGCGGACCAAACAAGGCGCGCCAGTCACCGGCCTGACGCAACAGGATTTCACGCTGCTCGACGAAGGACGCCCCGAGAAGATCGCCTTCTTCCGCACCGAGACCGCGCAGGCTTCAACAGCAAAACCGCGGCCGCTGCCGCCGGGCTTGTACACCAATCGTCTGGATCTCGGTGGCCCTGCGCCGACCAGCGCGACGGTGATTCTGTTCGACGCTCTGAACACGCCTTTCACCGACCAGGCCTACGCCCGGCAGCAGATTCTCACGTTTCTGCGGCAGTTGAAGACGGGCGACCGCGTGGCGCTGTACGCCATGGGGCGCGGACCGCGCGTGCTGCAGGAGTTTACCGAAGATCCATCCGCGCTAATCAGCGCTCTGGCGGCCTACAAGGGCACTCCGCCGGCTTCGCTGAGCGCGCCGATGTACGATCCGGCGATGAGCGGCTCCGACAATTTTGAGGCCTGGCTCGGCGAGCTGGCGTTCGGGCTTTACGATTATTATTCGGAGGACCGCGCGTTCCGGACCGTGCGCGCGCTGATCGCGATTGCCGAACACCTGGAGCGAGTTCCCGGACGCAAGAACCTGGTGTGGGTCGCGGGCAGTTTCCCGGTCTCGATCGGCGGCGATTCGACGCCCGCGCCGAGAAAAGCGGCACAGGGCAAGCGCGATGCCTGGCCGGAAGTGGAACGTGCCGCGAGAGCTCTGAACCGGTCGAATCTGGCGATTTACCCGGTGGACGCGCGCGGCCTGATGGTGGGGCAGCAGTATGTGGGCTCGATGATGAAACCGGAATTGCGCAACCCGGATACGTCGGAGTTCGCCACCATGCAGATGCTCGCCGAGCGCACCGGGGGCAGGGCGTTTTTCAACAACAACGATCTGCCGGCGGCGCTGCGGCAGGCCGTGGACGATGCGCGCGTGACCTACGTTCTGGGCTACTATCCTTCGCACCACGACTGGAAGGGCCGGTTCCGGAAACTCGAGGTGCGGGTGGCGCGCCCGGACGTGGAGTTGCACTATCGCCGCGGCTATTTCGCACAGCCGGACGAACCGGCCGAGGCCTGGTATCGCCAGCAGGTGCTCGACGCCGCCTTGTGGAATCCGGTCGACGCCACGGGGCTGCGGTTGACGGTCGCGGTCACGCCGGCGGCCGGCGGCGGACGCGACCTGGCGCTGCAGGTGGCTGCGGACGACATCGCGTTTCAGCGCAAAGACGACCGATGGGAATGCAGCCTGGACGTGTGGCTGGTGCAATTGGACGCCAAAGAGCGTCAAGTGAAGACCAGCGCGCGCACCAACAATCTGCGCCTGGAGCAGGCCATGTACGACCGCGTGATGCAGGTGCATGGGTTGGCGCTGGCCGAGCACGTCGACCCGCAGCCGGACGCGCTGCTGCTGCGCGTGCTGGTGCGCGATGTCGCCACCGGCGCGCTGGGTTCGCTCACGATTCCTTTGAAGACGCACGCGTTGCGATAACCCGCGCGTGCGAATTACATCGCCGCGCCCGCGTGTGCGCGGAGCGCACCGATGCTGCTCCGGTGCGAACCCAGTTCTTACGGCTTCTCGTACGCGCCGATGGTCGGGTTCTTTCCTTCCGGCACCTGATTGCCCCAGAAGTCGCGCCCGCCGCTGGCGGGGATTGGCACGCCGGCGCCTAAGGCTTTCGAGCCGTCCTGCAACTGGTAGCCGCCGAGCGAATCGAATCCTTCCGCGCCGCTGCCGGGTTGCTTCAACAACGGGTCGAAGTGCAGCGCCATCCACGCCGCGGGGACATCCTTGAAGTTGCCGTAGAAATCATTGTTCTGGAAAACGACCTTCGTGGCGCGGCCCACGCCGGGCTGTTTGACAAAAGTGCCGTCATCCACCCGCTGGCGCTTGACGGCGGCGCTGTTTCTGCCCGTGCCGTCGGCATAGAAGATGTTGTTCGAGACCGTTGTATTGTCGGCCCATGTCTCGCGCCCGCCTTCCCATAGGAACAGGTCGATGTCAACGCCCTTCCCGATGTAGAAGAGGTTGTTGTAGATGGCAATGTCGCGGATCGGGCCGCCCATGTGAAACAGGCGCGTGTGGTCGTTGCGGCTGATGTTGTAGCGCACGGTCGTCTTGATGCTGTCGGTGCAGCAAATCAGCAGGAATCCGCCGTCGTTGTCGTGCGAGTAGTTGTATTGGATCGTCGTGTTGGTGCAGTAGCCGTCTGAGTCGAAGGCCTCGCCGTCCTTGGTTCCCTTCAGCCCGCTGACCTCGTTGAATTGGATCACCGTGTTATCGGAGGCCCAGGGCCAGATGCCCGCTGCATAATCGTTGCAACGGCGGCGCGCACCGCGGACTATGTTGTGCTCGACCAACGCATGGTCCGAGCCTTCGACCTTGATCGCGTCGCCACCGATGTCTTCCAGCAGGTTTTTGCGGACCACGACGTTGAGACTGGGAAACCATTTGTCCGGATCCTTCGAGTAGGGGACGTAACCGCAGATGCCATTGCGGTCCGTGCGCACCAGATGGCAACCCTCGATCACCAGACCGTCAAATCGGCTCTTCACCTTGTGGCCGCCATTCTGCCAGAGGACGCCGTCGCCCTCGCCGTCGTCGGCTTTGACATTCGAGCCGTTGACGTCGTGCACGTCGAGGTTTTTCAGGTGAATATGGTGCACCGTGCCGTAATCCCAACTCATAACGCGCACGCCGTAGCGCACTTTTTCCGCCGTCGCACCGGTGTTGGTGAGCTGGAGGTTGTTGACCTCCCAATACTCCTGGTTCTTGAGCAGCAGCGCCTCGTGGAACTTGCCTTCGGCGGCGAGCAGCGGCTTCTCTCCTTCGCCGTACTTATCGATGACGATGGGACCCGCCTCAGTGCCCGAGCCCTGCGGATGAAGCTGGCCCTGATACGCCGTGCCGGCCTTGAACAGAATCTTCTCGCCGGGCTGGAAGACGGTGCCGTTCACCTTGTCGAGGCTTTTCCAGGCGGCCGATTCGGAAAGCCCGCTACGCGTGTCGTCGCCGCCGGAACTGTCAACGTAGTAGCTCCGCGGGCCGCGCGATTGGCGGGCTGTGAGGATGAAAAGACCGCAAACCGCGATCGGGATCAGAAGCTTGTGCATGGTATGTTGCGCTCCGGGTCCGCCTTCCCGGGCCCCGGCTTTCCTGAGCATACAACCGCTGTCTTCCGGACAGGGGATCCCGCCGCGCGCCGAATGGGAATGGGCGCGTAGGCCGGCCTGTTATTCTGGACTCGACGGTGGGAAAAAATAGGGGTCGGAAGATGACGCAGAGTTGCCGCGGGAGTGTCGCGCGCGGGCTGGCGTATGTGGTCTGTGCCGCGGCGTTCGTGGCGCTGGTTGCATGCCGGTCCGCGGTGACCGAGCGCGCCCCGTCGTCCGAGGCCGGCGCGCGGCTGCGCCCCTTGAATCTCGTTGTCGTCACGATCGACACGCTGCGCGCGGACCGGCTGCATTGTTATGGCAACGCGCACATCGAGACGCCCACGCTGGACGGACTGGCCGCAAAAGGCGCGCTGTTTGAAAACGCAGTGGCCCAGGTCCCGCTCACTCCGCCGTCGCATGCCTGCATTTTCACCGGTACCTACCCGACTGTGCACCACGTCCGCAATACGGGCGGCTTCGCGCTGCAGCCCTCCTCTGTCACGCTCGCCAAAATCCTGCAGTCGCAGGGCTGGGACACGGCGGCGTTCATCGGCGCCTCCGTCCTGAAGAAGGCCACCGGGTTCGACCAGGGCTTCGACGTTTACGACGACCAGATGCCGAAGCCGGAAAAGAGTCTGCAGGAGCGCGAGTATCCCGAACGCCGCGCGGTTGTGGTGGTGGATCACGCCCTGCAGTGGCTGAACGCGCAATCCGGCAAGCCGTTTTTCGTCTGGCTGCACATGTACGACCCGCACGAGCCCTACGAACCGCCGGCGCCCTTTCGCGAGCGCTATCGAAACAACCTCTACGACGGCGAAGTGGCTTACGCGGACCAGCAACTGGGGCGCTTCCTGGCGGCGGTGGAAGCACGATCGGGCGCCGCGAAGACCCTCATCGTGGTGCTCGCCGATCATGGTGAGAGCCTGGGCGAGCATGGCGAGTTCACGCACGGCGTTTTCCTCTACGACTCTACGTTGCGCATCCCGCTCATCCTGGCTGGGCCCGGCGTTCCCGCTGGCGTGCGAGTGCAACAGCAGGCGCGCACCATCGACGTGCTGCCGACGATCATGGCGCTGCTGGGTGGCCGGCCCCCGCAGATCTGCCAGGGCGTCAGCCTGATGCCCGCCTTCACGGGCCAGAGCGTCGCGACGACCTACTCGTACGCCGAAACTCTTTACCCCAAGATGAACATGGGCTGGGCCGAATTGCGCGCCATCCGCAGCACCAAATGGAAATATGTGCGGGCGCCGAAGCCCGAGCTCTACGACCTGGCTCAGGACCCCGGCGAGAAGACCAACGTCATTGGAGCGCATCCCAAGGAGTATCGTGAGCTCGACGCGCAATTCAAGGCTCTGATCGGGACCGGCGCGGACGCCCCGGAGAAAGTTTCCTCGAGCCAACTCGACTCGCGCACCATGGATCAGCTCAAGTCGTTGGGCTACCTCTCGGGCTTCTCCCCGCGCGAGTTCGAACTGAATGGAAAAGGCGTCGATCCCAAGGATCGCCTGGCGACTCTGCTGACGTTTCAGACCGTGCTTGGTCCCGACTCGGCTCGGATCCCGGCGGCCCGCCGGATCGAATTGCTGCGGCAGACGCTGACGTCGGATCCCACCAACCCCTCGCTGTACTTCTACCTTGGCGCCGAGTACGAGAAGGCCGGCCACTACGACCAGGCCATCCAGGTTTACGAGAACGCCCAAAAACAGGGCATTCTGAACGGCCGGCTGCTCTCGCGCCTGGGCGACCTGTTGGTGCGCAGCGGGAAAAAGGACCAGGCCATCGAGGCCTATGAGAAGGCCGCGCAGTTCAACCCGGCGGACGTGGAAAGCGAGATCAACCTGGCGACGGCTTACCTCGAACAAGGCAAACTGGCCGACGCCGACCGCTGTTTCCGTTGGGCCCTGGCGAATGGAGAGTCCGCGCCGGCATACAACGGCCTGGGGCTGATCGCGATCCAGCGCCAGGATCCGGCCGCCGCCCGCACGCACTTTGAACGCGCCGTGGCACTCGATCCCGACCTGGTGGCAGCACAACTGAACCTCGGCCTGATTTACAAAATGGCAGGCGACATCCCGCGCGCCCGCGCTTGCTTCGAGGCGTTTCTGGCCAAGGCGCCGCGCGCGCAGTACGCCACGATCATTCCGCAGGTGCGGGAGGAGCTTCAGGCGCTTCGTTAGAACAGTTCATCGATGTTACGCATTGCCTCCTTCCTGTTTGTGACCGCGCCGCTGCTCTTGGCTCAGCAGCCCCCCGCCGCGCCGTGCGATTTGATGCGCAGCGTATCGGCGCGGCACGATGGCCAGCAGGCGCTCGGGAAAAAGGAGTATGCGGCCGCGGCCAAGTCCTTTCAGGACGCTCTCGAAGCCTGTCCCGGCCAGCACGCGGTCCTGCTCGATTTGTCGGAGGCCAACCTGCGCCGCAAGGAGTGGCCCCAGGCGATCCGCGCCGCGCACCAGTTTGTCGAGTTGGAACCCGGCTCCATGCCCGGCCGGCTCGCCCTGGCCAATGCCTATTTCTTCGCCGAGCGTCTGCCGGAAGCCCTGGAGCAGGCTAAACTCGTGTTGCGGACCGAACCATCGCAACCCGCCGCGCTGAAGCTGAAAGGCAACATCGAGTACCTCACCGGCCAGTTGGACAGCGCCCTGGACACCTTCATTTTGCTGCTCGATCGCCACCCGCAAGACGACGAAGCGGCCTATATGCTGGGACGCATCTACTACCAGGAAGGACGCGTCGATCACGCCATCGGCCAGTTCCAGCGCGCGTTGAAGACCAACCCGCAGTCCTACAAGGCCTACGACAATCTCGGCCTGTGCTACCAGGCGCTCGGCGATACCGAACTGGCCACGCGCTATTTCCTCACCGCCATCAAGCTCGTGGAAAAAGACCATCCGGACTACGACTGGGCCTATGCGAATCTGTCCAGCCTGCTGTTCGACAAAGGGGATTTCGAGAAGGCTTTTGCCGCGGCCTCGAAGGCCGCCGACCGCAATCCGTATTCGGCCCGCAATTTCTACTTCGGCGGGAAGGCGCTGGCCAAGCTCGGCAAGAACGACCTGTGCGTGAACTGGCTCGAACGCTCCGTCGCCCTCGACCCGAATTATCCCGAACCGTTGTACCTCCTGGCCCGCGTCTACTCGCAGTTGGGACAGGACGAGAAGGCCAAGGCGGCGCTGGAGAAGTTTCAGGCGCTGAAGGCCACTGCGCCACGCCAGCGCAAATGACCCGAGAATGTTCCGTCGCGGCCGTGGATGGCCTTGGCGCTGCGATACACTGAGTTTCCACAGTATGCACCGGCGCACGTTTCTTCTGACTTCGTTGGCGCTGGAACGCGCGGCCCGTCGCGCGTGCGCGCAAAGCGCCGCAACACCGCGTCTGCCCATTTTCCGCGACGTCACGGCTCGCTCGCGAGTCGACTTCCACTGCCAGGGCAGTCCGACTTCGCAGAAGTATCTGATTGAGACCATGCCCGCCGGCGTGGCGATGTTCGACTACGACGGCGACGGCTTCCTCGATCTCTACTTCGTGAACGGCGCCAAGCTCGACGACCCCATGCCGCCGGGCCAGGTGCCGGACAAGTCCGACCCGCGCTTCTGGAACCGGCTGTACCACAACAACGGCGACGGGACGTTCACCGACGTGACTGAAAAGGCCGGCCTGCGCGGACACTCCTACGGCATGGGCGTGGCCACGGGCGACTATAACAACGACGGCCATGTGGATGTCTATGTCACCAACTTCGGCCGCAACATTCTGTACCGCAACAACGGCGACGGCACGTTCACCGACGTGACCGAAAAGGCCGGTGTCGGTGGCGGCGGTTGGTCCTCCAGCGCCTGTTTTGTGGACTACGACAACGACGGCTGGCTGGACCTGATCGTGACGCGCTACATGCAATGGGATTTCGCCCAGAACATCTGGTGCGGCCCGCGCGAGCCCGGCTACCGCGGGTATTGCCACCCCGCAATGTTCAAGAAGGCGACGCACCTGGTGTACCACAACAACGGCGACGGCACGTTCACCGACGTCTCACAGGAGTGCGGCATCGGCAACGTGCCCGGCTACGGCCTGGGCATCGCCTTCAACGACTACGACCGCGACGGCTGGCCGGACATCCTCATCGCGAACGACAACATCCCCGAGCAACTGTTCCACAATCTCGGCAACGGCAAGTTCGAAGAGGTCGCGCTGAAGCTGGGCCTGGCCTATGACGAGGATGGCCGCACGTTCTCCGGCATGGGCGTCGATTTCGCCGACTATGACAACGACGGCTGGCCCGACGTCGTCATCGGCACGCTGGCCAACGAAAAGTACGCGCTGTTCCACAACGTGAAAGGCAGCTTCGAATACGCTTCCGGAGCGGCCGGCGTGGCCCGCATCAGCTCGACTCACTCCGGCTGGGGGCTGAAGTTCATCGACTATGACAACGACGGCTGGAAGGACCTGTTCGTGGCGCAGGGTCACGTGATGGACAACATCGAACTCAGCAGTCCGTCGCTGCGCTATCAGGAACAGATGCTGCTGATGCGCAACAATCGCGGCCGCTTTGAGGACGTCTCGGCCTTCAGCGGAGACCCCTTCCGCGAGCGCCTCGCCGCGCGCGGCGTCGCCTTCGGCGATCTCGACAACGATGGCAACATCGACGTCGCAATCAGTTGTTTGAACGGCCCGGCGGTGATCCTGCGCAACGAGGGCGGCACCGGCAATCACTGGCTCGTCGTCAACACGATTGGCACCGTGAGTAACCGCGATGGTATCGGCGCGCGCATTCGCGTGGTGGGCGAATCGGGCTTCGAGCAGTACGGCATCGTCTCCACGGCCGGCAGCTACCAGTCCGCCAGCGACAAGCGCGTGCACTTCGGACTGGGCCCTGACAAGGCGGCTAAACTCGTGGAGATCCTGTGGCCGAGCGGCATCGTACAACAGCTCGAAAACGTCCGCGCCGGCCAAATTCTCAGTGTGAAGGAGCCGCCGGGGACGGCTAAAAAGCCGCGGTCGGAGCGCCCGGCGTGATGCAATATTGGCGCAAGCTCATGCGGCAAAATGGCGCAATTCGATGCGCGCGGAGGCCCGTGAAAACCGTTCCGCGGAACATCCGCTGGCAGCTCAGACTGTCGGCTGGGCTCTTGCTCGCCGCGGCCGCGGCGCTTCTCATCGCGGCCCAGGCGCGTGAGGATCCGCCGATCGCGCCGATCCGATTTCGTAACGTAGCTGCGAGCGCCGGCATCGATTTCGTTCTCGAAAACAGTGCCACCCCCGAGAAGCAGCTCATCGAGACCATGCCCGGCGGCGTGGTGGCCTTCGATTACGACGGGGACGGCCGCATCGACATCTTCTTCACCAACGGCGCCGCGATTCCATCGCTCGAAAAAAATCACGTGAAGTACCGCAACCGCCTGTTCCGCAACCTCGGCGGGATGCGATTCAAGGACGTCACGGAGGAGGCGGGCCTGGCTGGCGCCGGCTACTCCATGGGCGCCGCGGCCGCCGACTACGACAATGACGGCCACGTGGACCTGTTCGTGGCCGGCGTGGGCGCCAATCACCTATACCGCAATCTCGGCAACGGAAAGTTCGAAGACGTCACCGCCCGGGCCGGCATCCACGGCAGTGGATGGTCGATCACCGGCGGCTGGTTCGACTACGACAACGACGGCCGCCTCGACCTGTTCGTCGTCAACTATCTGCAGTGGTCGCCTGAAAACCAACTCTTCTGCGGCGACCCTCAGGGTGTGCGGGCCTATTGCCATCCGCGTTTCTACGACGGGCTGCCCAACACCCTGTATCACAACCGCGGCGACGGAACGTTCGAGGACGTATCGCTGAAATCGGGCATCGCCCAACACATCGGCAAGGGCATGAGCGTGGCCTTCGCCGACTACGACCAGGACGGCTTCACCGACGTCTTCGTGACCAACGACAAGATTCCCAACTTCCTCTTCCACAACCGCGGCGACGGGACCTTCGAGGAGGTCGCGCTCGAGGCCGGCGTCGCGCTCCCCGACCGCGGCAAGGCGGTCTCGGCCATGGGCGCGGACTTCCGCGACTACGACAACGACGGCCTGCCGGACATCACCTTCGCCGCCCTGGCCGGGGAGACGTTCCCCCTGTTCCACAACGAAGGGCGGGGCCAGTTCCGCGACTTCACCTACCGCAGCCGCATGGGGCCGCTCAGCAACCGCCGCAGCGGCTGGAGCCCCGCGCTGTGCGACTTCAACAACGACGGATGGAAGGACCTGTTCGTCTCCGGCGCACATGTCAACGACACCGTCGAAGCCTTCGAGGCGACCCCCTACCGCCTGCCCAACGCAGTCTTTGCCAACGCGGGCGACGGCACCTTCCGCGATTTCTCGGTCGCGGCGGGAGCGGATTTCCAGACGCCCGGCGCGCACCGCGGCGCCGCACTTGCCGACTTCAACAACGACGGCAAAACCGACGTCGCGGTCAGCCTGATCGGCGCTCGCGCCGAACTCTGGGAGAACGTGAGCCCGAACGACAATACCTGGATCGACGTGAAGTTGACCGGCACAAAGTGCAACCGCGACGGCATCGGCACCCGTATTCGCATCGGCAACCAGTACAACCAGATGACCTCGAACGTCGGCTACGCCTCCTCGAGCCTCGTGCCGGTTCATTTCGGTACCGGAAAGGCAACCGCGGTTGACATCGAAATCCTGTGGCCGGACGGGACCCGCCAGTCGCTCCGGAACGTGCACACCAATCAGGTGCTGGCCGTTCGTGAGCCATAGCTTGCAGAGCGGTTCGGGGCAGCCTGCGCAGCGGTTCAAGGTGGAGTAATGCGCGGCTCGTTCTTCTCTTCAACCTCGTGCCGGCTCAGGATCTCGCGATACTCCCGCAGCACTGCCGCCGCGCGCTCCCGCTTGCCAGCGCCCTGATAGGCGCGGGCCAGTTGATAGTGGCGCGTGCCGCTGTCGTCATCCGCGAGCGCCGCTTCAAGCTGTACAATCGCCGCTTCCCAACGTCCCACTTCCAGATACGCCTCCCCCAGTGCGCCGTGAGTCGGCTGGAATTTGTCGTCGCGTTCGAGCGCGGTTTCCAGATACTGAATCGCCTGCGCGGGATCGTGCACCTCTATTAGCGCCAGGCCATACAGGTAGTGAAACTCGGCCGACGACTTGTCGCGCCGGAGCAGATCCTGGATCAGCGGCAACGCCGCGCCGCAATCGTTGCTGTGGCACAAAGCCAGCGCCAGTCGCCGCTGGATGCCCGTGTCGCCCTTCGCGAACTCAAGCGCTTCCCTCCATGCGACCACCGCCTCCCAGTAGCGCCCGCCCTTTTCATACGCGTTGGCCGCGGCCTCGGCCCGCTCCCGCGAAGCCGGCAACTCCGCGAGGCGCGCGTAGGCGCGCAGCGCCAGCGCCTGGAAGGCCTTGGCCTGCCAGTACGTTTGCTCCGGCGTGTCGGCGAACGCCGCGGCCGCCTGCTCCAGTTGGCCGGCGGCGAATGCGCACTCCGGCGTCTGGCCCGCGCAATCGGCGCCCGGCCGTGCCTCCCGTGCGCGCTCGGTCGTCGCCCACTGCGGATGGCCCGTTTTCGCATAAACCTCAGCAATCGCGGTATGCAGCCCCCGCAACTCCGGCCGCAGCGCCAGCGCCTCCCGGTACTGCCGCAGCGCCTGCGCCATCTGGCCCCGCTCGAATTCAAAATCGCCGGCCAGCGCCAGCACCTCCGCCGAGCCCGGCCGGGCCTTTTCCAGGCGATCGAAAATCTCCCCTGCGGCGCCCTCCTCGCTGCGGCCCAGTCCATACCACGCCCGCGGGCTCTCCGGCATGGCCCGCGCGGCCTCCGTGTATTGCTCGGCGGCTTCCTTAAACTGCTGCCGCTCCAACAGCGCATCGGCCAGCATCAGCCGCGCATTCAGGTCGCCCGGCTGCAGCGCCGCTGCCTTGCGTAGCGCTTCCACCGCGTCCGCGGCCTGGCCCAGTTTGAGCTCGCTGGCGCCCAAAAACAACCACGCCGAGAACAGTTCCGGCTGTTGCTCCACCAGCGCCCGGCACTCATCGACGGCCTCCTGGTAACGACCCGCCTTGTATTGCGCCACCGCCAGGTTGACCCGCAGCGAGGGCATCTTCGGGAACGCCGCCACCAGTTCGTGGTAGATCGGAATGGCTTGCTCGGGCTTGTCGGCTTGCACCAGCGCGTTGGCCCGTCGCATCTTCTCTGCTGCGTCCGCGGCCGGTTGCGCCCAGCCCGCCTGCAACCCCGGCCAGACGATTCCTATCGTCAGCATTGCGATCCTCGCTGCCTGAGCCGGCCTGATCCTCATCTTGACCAGTTTGCCACCAACCCTCGTGTGGGATGGAACCCGGCCCGGGGTGACGCGTCCTGCCGGGCCTGCTCGTTTTCGGCAAATACTCGAAC
>Ga0187851_10001118_pt1 | contig 26105 bp, 22 predicted proteins | sample June2016WEW_6_10_FD_132997 | JGI IMG/M metagenome (GOLD analysis project Ga0187851, IMG submission 132997) | Peatland microbial communities from SPRUCE experiment site at the Marcell Experimental Forest, Minnesota, USA - June2016WEW_6_10 | ecosystem: Environmental > Terrestrial > Soil >...
TCAACGACGAAGTGCGGGAGCTTCTGAGCCAGTACAGCGACTATATGCGGCGCGAGGGCGTGAGCTACCAGGAGATGTTCCGGCGCATCAAGAACACCCTGATCATGCAACGCAAGGTGGTGCGCGCCTCCGGCCGCGACACGGGCGACAACATGAAGCTGTCGCGCGACAAAGTCACCCAGATTTCGCATACCCTCGTCGAAATGCTGCGCAAGAGCCACAATCTGCGGCTGCGCGACAAGGACGTCAACAACGTCCGGCTGGAGATCATGCGCGTGATGCTCGAACTGCTGGTGGCCGAGGAGAAGGTGGACCGCGCGGTGCGCCAGAAGATCCGCGGCCAGAAGCGCGAGATCCCCGAAGGAAGCGAGGAGTGGGACCTGCTGCACCGGCGGTACTACTCCGAGGAGCTAAAGAAGCTCGGCATCGACCTGGCGAGATGAAACCCGCCAGGGCATGCGTGGGGAGCCTCAACAGGGGCTTCGCGGTGTCCGTGGACAGGCTACCGGCGCCGGGCGGAACGGCCGATCAGCCAGCCGCTTCGGGCGCTTGATTCCGAATTCCGAAGTCAACTTCGGCGAAGCTGAGTTACCATAACCTAAAACCATGAAAGAACAGGCCTTGTATCAGGGCACGGCTTCAGCCGTGCCGAACGGATGCATCTCTTGGGCTTTAGCCCCTGCGGTAGCAAACCCGGCCCGCAAGTCCTTCTCACGCTCCTGAAAAGGCAGGGGCTAAAGCCCCCTGATTGTGCGCGGTTTGCGGCACGGCTGAAGCCGTGCCCTGATACAAGGCTTCTAACTTCGGGATTCAGGTTGAATCGATTCGACGCCCCTCAGTTCGTCACTGCTATGGTCACGCCCGCCGGGGTCGTGGCCGTTCCCACCTGCACGCTGACGGGCACGGAATTGCCCGCCGCGATTCCGGCGGGAATCTGGAGGTTGACCTGCATCACGCCGGCTACCAGCCCCGATGCGCCGCCGGCATATTGCACGTAGGCCGGCTTGCCGCCGATGGTGGCAGTTACGGATTCGAGCGGCAGGGGGTACGGAACCGCGCCCACAAGGCCGTCCGCGCCGGGCGGATTGGTCTGGCCGGCGCCGGTGATATACAGCGCAATGTAGCTTCCGATCTTGATGGGGTGAGCCGCGCCGTTGATGGCGTTGGTTCCATCCTGGTTCACCGCGGCGGCCTGCCCCTGGCCGGACTGATCGAACGTGAAGAGGGCGGGGGACGCGGCGGCAAACTGGACCGGCGCGGCCGCCGAGAGTTGCCCCTGGTAGAGCGCCACCACCTCCACGTTCGGGCCGGAGGTGGCGAAAGGAACCACGGCGGCTACCTGATTGGCCGATGAATAGATCAGTGGAGCGGAGGCGCCGTTGAAGAATACGGTTGTGCCCGCCAGACTCGTAGGAACCATGCCTTCGGCATCGAGCTGAAACTGCGCCAGCTTCGCGGGCCCCAATCCGGAGCCGTAGAGCACCACCAGCTCGCCCGGCGCGACCGCGCCCAAGAGGTTGCTGGCGGCGCTTACCACGGCCGCAACGGAGATGCCGGAGGGGCTGGGCTGCAACACGCGGACGGCGTTGTTGTCCGTGTCCGCGAAGTACACGTTGCCAGCCGAATCCGCGGCCAGCCCTCCGGGAGTATTGATCTGGGCGTTGACGGCCGCGCCGCCATCTCCCCAATAGCCGGCGACGCCGTTGCCGGCGATGGTTTGGATAATGCCGTTGGCGTACACCTTGCGGATGTGGGTGGCGCCGTCGGAGATGTACAGGCTGCTCGCGGAGTCCACCGCCACGCCGCTTGCGGTGGCGATTTGCGCCGCCGTGGCTTGTCCCAGGTCGCCGGAATATCCGGCTGTGCCGTTGCCGGCGACGGTGTCGATCAGGCCCCCGGCGGTAACCATGCGCACGCGGTAGTTGAGCGTGTCGGCGATGTAGATATTACCGGCCGAGTCCACCGCCACGGCCTCCGGGTAGTTGAGTTCGGCATTGACGGCCGGGCCTCCGTCGCCGGAAAAGGCCGAGGTCCCGTTGCCGGCCACGGTGGTAATCGTGCCGGCCGTAGAGATCTTTCGCACGCGGCTGTTGCCCAACTCCGCGATGTAGAGGTTCCCCGAGGCGTCCACGGCAAGGCCGAAGGGCGTGTACAATTGGGCGCTCGCAGCCGCGCCGCCATCGCCCGCGAACCCGGCCGCGCCAGTGCCCGCGAACGTGGAAATGGAGCCATTCGGAGCGATTTTGCGTACCCGGTTATTGCCGCTATCGGCGATGTAAATATTACCGGACTTGTCCACCGCCACGCCTGTGGGAGTGTTCAGTTGCGAACTGGCGGCGCTCCCGCCATCGCCGCCAAAGCCCGCCGTACCGTTGCCTGCGATGGTAGTGATGGTCCCGTTGGCGGCGACCTTGCGCACCACATGATTGCCGGAATCGGCGATATAGCGATTCCCGGAGGCATCCACCGCTACCCCCTGTGGAACGTACGCCTCGGCCTTAGCCGCCGGGCCGCCGTCGCCCGAGTAGCTGTAGACGCCGTTGCCGGCCACCGTGGATATGGTTGCGCTTTTCGGAATTTTGCGGATGCGCCCGTTTAGCGAATCGGCCACATACAGGTTCCCCGCCGAGTCCACGGCGACGCCGGTGGGCGTATTCAATTGTGAGGCGCCGGCCGGACCGTTATCGCCCGCGTATCCTGGAAAACTGTTGCCCGCGATGGTGTTGATGTCGAGATTGGCGGCCCCGATCATGCGCACGCGGTCATCCTCGGTGTCGGCGACGTACACGTCGCCGGCGGCATCCACCACAATGGCGGTGGGCTGATACAGGCCCGCTCCGGTGGCCAGCCCGCCGTCGCCGGAATAGCCGATGCTCCCGTCGCCGGCGATGGAATTGAGCATGCCATCGGTGGTGATCTTCCGTATGTAGGCGTTGCCCGTGTCGGCGATGTAGATGTTGCCGAGGGAATCGAGCGCCACGTCCTCCGGGCCGCTGAATTCGCTGTGGCCGAGGGCCAAAAGGCCGTCGCCCATGTAACCGGCGTAGGTATCTCCGGCGATGGTTTGCATGAGGCCGGCGCTGGGCCCGCTGGCTTTCACCAAGCGGAGGGAATGATTGCGCGTGTCCGCAATATACACGTTGCCCGATGGATCCACCGCCACGCCCGATGGCAGGTGCAAGTTGGCCTGTGGGGCGGGGCTCCAGTCGCCCACCGACCCGTAGGACCCCGGAAGGCCGTTGCCGGCGAAAGTGGAGATGATGCCGGAGGGCGCGACTATCCGCACGCGGTTGTTCCCGGCATCGGCGATGTAGATGTTGCCGGAGGAATCCACGGCCAGGCCCTGTGGAGAATTTAACTGGGCGTTGACGGCCGGGCCGCCATCGCCGGAGAACCCGGCGCGGGAGTTGCCCGCAACCACCGCCAGAGAGTCGTTCGTGCTTAGCTTGAACACGCAGTTCAGGCTGCTGAAATACACATTGCCCGAGCTGTCTACCGTTACCCGGTTCGGATGCCCTATGGAGATGCCGGCGGCGGATGCGACGTTGGCCGGCGGCGCGCCGCCCGCCACTGTCGATATGACATACTGCTGGGCCGGCGCCGCCGCTGCCGCCAACAGGAGCAGAGCGCTCCGGCGCCCTCTCATGAAAGCTTTAATCATGTACACTACCAGTCCCAATAGAATGATCTGGGTGGAACAAAGACCCAGGGACGCGCGGGGCTCCCGTGCGGTTTCCTAATTCCACCAAAATGCAGGGCTTAACCGCTATGATAGCACCGCTTCCGCAAGCGCCTCCAGGGCTTCGGCGCAAGCCGCGCGGTCCACGTCGTAGTGCGTCACGGCGCGCATCCGGCGCCCGTCGATGCCGTTGATCAGCACGCCGCGCCGCTTCAGCCGCGCGGAGATTTCGGAGCTCCAGAGGCCCGTGCCGGCGGCATCGAAGATCACGATGTTGGTGGCCACCTTCCGGGGGTCCACCTGGATGCCGGGAATCTGGGCCAGACCCTCCGCCAGGAAGCGCGCATTGGCGTGATCCTCGGGCAGGCGCCGGGGCGTTTCTTCCAGGGCCACCAGCCCGGCGGCGGCCAGTACCCCCACCTGGCGCATGCCGCCGCCCAGGCGCTTACGATGCAGCCGGCCCCTGGCGATCAGATCGGCGGGACCCGCCAGCATCGAGCCCGCCGGAGCCCCCAGCGCCTTCGAGAGGCTGAACATCACCGTATCCACGGGCCCCACGATTTCGCTCACCGGCACGCCCAGTGCGGTGGCGGCGTTGAAGACGCGGGCGCCGTCCATGTGGACCGGGAGCCCGCGCGCATGGGCGCCTTCCGCGATCTCGCGAATCACGGCCAGCGGGTAAACCGTTCCACCGGCCATGTTGTGAGTGTTTTCAATCTCGATGAGGCCGGTGGGGGCCCAATGCGGACCCGGCGGCCGGATGCGCCGCTCTATCTCCTCCCAGGAAAGGATGCCATCCTCGGTGGGAATGGCGCGCACCATGCAACCGGAGAACCAGGCCGCCATGGCCAGTTCGTAATCGAGCACGTGCGCGCGCGAATCGCAGATCACTTCCTGGCCGGGTTCGGTGTGCAGCTTCACCGCGATGGTGTTCCCCATCGTGCCGGTGGGGACGAACAAAGCCGCCTCCTTACCGGTGATTTCGGCCGCCCGCCGTTCCAGGAGGTTTGCGGTGGGGTCCTCGCCGTAGACGTCGTCGCCCACTTCGGCTTCCATCATGGCGCGCCGCATGGCGGGCGTGGGCTTGGTTACGGTGTCGCTGCGCAGATCGATCATAGGCCGATGAATTCCTGGAACACTTCGTTGGAAAAGAGCACTCCGCGGTTGGTGAGGCGGATGACGCCGCTTTCGCATTCCAGCAGCCCGGCATCGAGAAAGCGGCGGATGGGCGGGCCGAAGCGCAGCCACTCACCGGGAGCCGGGCGGATGCCGGCGGCCAGACGCAGGCCCAGGAAGAAGCGCTCTTCCGACGCTTCCCGAGCCGCGACCGTGAGGGAGCGGTTCTTCGACGCGCCTGCCCCAGAAGCGGGACAGACGCTTTCGTCTGTCAGGCTTTGAGCCCGTTCAACGTACTCCGACGCCGTCTCCGGGTTCTGGCGGCGCACCCGCCCGTCGAAGGAGTGAGCGTCGGCGCCGAAACCGGCGTAGGGCTCCATTTTCCAGTACTTCAAGTTGTGGCGCGATTCCCGGCCCGGGCGGGCGAAGTTGGAGATCTCGTAGCGCGGAATTCCCAGGGCGGCCAGCCGCTCCACGGCCAGTTCGTAAAACTCCACCACCTGCTCTTCAGTGGGAGTTTCCGCCGCGCCGTAGCGCGCCCCTCCGCGCAGCATTTCCTTCCCCAGGCGGCTGTCCTGGTCCACCTCCAGCATGTAGACGGAAACGTGCGGCGGGGCCAGGCGTTCGATCCAATCGAGCGATTCGCGCCAGCTCGCCGCGGTTTGGCCGGAGAGGCCCGCGATGAGGTCGATGTTGCAGTTGCGAATGCCGGCGGATTCAAGCAGACGCAGCTCGTCCGCCACGGTCTGGGCGGTGTGTTTTCGACCGGTGCGGCGGATCTCTTTCTCCACGAACGACTGCGCGCCCAGGCTCACGCGATTGATGCCGCACGCGGCCCATGCATGGGCCTTCTCTGCGGTGAGGCCGCCGGGAGCGGCTTCGATGGTGGCCTCGCTCCAGGGGCGGCCTGGGACGGTTTCCAGAATTTCGCGCAGTTCTACGGCGTCCAGGTTGCCGGGCGTGCCGCCGCCCCAGTAAACGGTTTCGGGCTTCCACTGCCACGCGTGCCCTCGAATCTCCGCCTTCAGCGCGCCGATGTAGCGTGCTTCCAGCTCGCGCGGGAACACCCCCGACGCAAAATTGCAGAATGTACACTTCTGCGCGCAGAAGGGGTAGGCAAGATAAACGCCCGGCACAGTTCCGATTGTAGCCGGTAGCGCCGCCGGTCTCGCGCGGAGCCTACGGGAGCGCCGCGCTTCCCAGCCGCGGCCGTTTTGAAGCCGGTCATGCGCTAAGCTGAAAGCAAATGAGAATCCTGGTGGTGGAGGACGAAAAGAGAATCGCCGACTTCCTGTGCCGCGGGCTCCAGGGCGCCGGCTACGCCGTGGATGCCGCCCTGACCGGCGGCGAAGCCTTGGATCATCTCCAGTCCGCGGATTACGACATGGTGGTTCTCGATCTCGGGCTCCCCGACATGGACGGCCTCAAGGTGCTCGAGAAGATCCGCGACCGCACCCTCGGGCCGCCGGTCCTCATCCTCAGCGCCCGCGGCGGCCTCGAGGACCGCGTCAAGGGCCTGGAACAGGGGGCCGACGATTACCTAGTCAAGCCCTTCGCCTTCGTCGAACTTCTGGCGCGCGTGCGGGCCCTTCTGCGCCGCGGCCAACCCACTCCCGAGAAACTGCAGGTGGCCGATCTCTCGCTCGACTGCATCCGGCGCAAAGTCGCCCGCTCCGGCGAGATCATCGATCTCGCGCCCAAGGAGTTCGGCATCCTCGAATACATGATGCGCAACAAGGGCCGCCCGTTGAGCCGCACTATGATCGTGGAACATGTCTGGGATATGGATTACGACGGCCTCACCAATATAGTCGACGTTTACATCCGGCACCTCCGCGGCAAGATCGACGATCGCTTTCCGATGAAGCTGATCCAGACCGTGCGCGGCATCGGCTACATGATCGAAGGGGCCGAAAAGCCCGCCGGGCAGGGCGTCGAACGGCAGGGATAAAGTGATTCGCGCGCGCGATCTCCGGCGTCTGGCTCGCGGCTTGCGCTTCCGCCTCACCGCAACTTACGCGATTCTCTTCATCGTGCCCATGATCGGAGTCACCGCCTTGCTGCACCACCGCGTCGCCACCGGACTCGACGACCAGGCCCACGCCGTTCTCGATCAGGAATGGGCGGCGATGAAAGGCTACCTCCGCATCGAGGAGAACACCGAGACCAAGAGAAACGAGGCCTACTGGTATTACGACGACCAGGATACCGAGGAAAGCCGTATCGTCCTCAACACAAAGCGCATCTACGTCATCACCGACCGCGACGGGAAGATAATCGTCCAGAACTCCACGCAATCCCCCGCGGTCTCGCCGTCATTCAAGGAAATCGGTCTGGAGCCGCCCTCCGAGATCCGGGAAAAGGTGGCCAGGGCGGTCGCCGTCTCCCGGCCCAACACCGAGCCCATGCCTTTCTGGACGGTGCGTCGCAACGCTCAAGGGGACCAGTTTCTGGTTCGGTCCGGCATCGTCTTCGACGAGGAGCACCTGTTGGGGCGCGGACGCGGGGAGCCCTACTATGTGGCTATCGGCCTGCCACTCCGCCCGTACAATAACACCCTCCGGCAGTTCACTCTGCTTTGCATGGGAGTGGTTCCCGGGGCCCTGATCCTGGGGTCCTTCCTGGGCTGGATCGCGGCCGGCCGCGCGCTGGCCCCGGTGCGTTCGGTGGCTATGGCCGCGCAGCGCATCTCCGGCTCGAATCTCAGCTTGCGCATTCCCGTTCGCGACGCCGGCGACGAGCTCGACTACCTCATTCGCACCTTCAATCGCATGATCGAGCGCCTGGAATCGTCCTTCCAGCAAATGAGACAGTTCTCCACCGACGTTTCCCACGAATTGCGCACGCCCATCACCGCCATTCGGGGCCAGCTCGAAGTGGCGCTGTTCACGGCCCAGACCACCGAACAGTACCGCGAGGCCATGTTCAACGCCCTGCAGGATATCGACCGGCTGTCGCAAATCGTGCGCGCCCTGCTGCTGCTCTCGCAGGCCGAATCGGGCCAACTGGCGCTCCAGAAATCGCGCCTCGATCTGTGCGAGGTCTCGCGGGACATGGTCGAGCAGTATCAGATCCCCGCCGAAGCGGCCGGCGTGCGCCTCACGGCCGACTTGCCGCAGGACTGCTCCCTGGAAGCCGATCGCGTCCAGATTGAGCGCCTGATCACCAACCTGCTCTCCAACGCCATTAAGTTCACCCCCGAGGGCGGCGAGGTCAAGTTGTTGGTGCGCGCGCCCAGCGCGCCGGACGAGCAAATCGAGCTGGTGGTCCAGGACACCGGACGCGGCATCGCCAGCGAACACCTGAAGCACATCTTCGACCGCTTTTATCGCGTACCGGGGCCTTCCGGCGGAGCGCCGGAGCAGGGTCTCGGCCTGGGCCTCAGCTTTGTGGCGTGGATCGTGAAAGCCCACGGCGGCAAGATCCAGGTCGAAAGTTCCGTGGGCCACGGCACATGCTTTACCATCCGGCTTCCCGCGCCCGGCGCCGGGTCCGGCACGGTCGAACTGGCGGGCCAGCCGGCGGCGTCTTTAATGAAGGAACTTTAATGGCCCCTTTACCTTCGCTTCATGCCTTTGGAATACCCTGATATCGTGCGGTTTATCTTGTACGCTCTCTTTGTCATGGCCCTCGTCTCCGGAGTGGCGCTCCAATCGGGCGTCGCTCAGCAGCCTGCCCGGACAGCCGCGCCGATGTTCTCGGGCATCATCACCGCCCTTAGCGACGCCAGCCTGACGGTTGTCCGCACCGAGCCGAAGGACACCAAAACCTTCGTCATCACGCCTGATACCAAGTTCGAAGGTCCCAAGCCGCAGGTGAATGCCCGCGTTACCATCCGCTACATCGCCGCCGACGAAGGCGACCGCGCGGTTCGCGTCATCGTCCGCGCTCCCACAAAACCCACAAACACAAAGAAATAGCGCCGCTCACGTCTTCGGGGGAGTACGCGGGTGGGACAGACGATCAGTTTCCGTCGTCTGTCACGTGGGGCGGACGACAGACGACGAACACCGATCGTCTGTCCCACCTCGCTACTGCGCCTGCTGGGCCCCCAGATAGTAACCCAGGCGCGTGATCACCTTGTCCACATCGGGATGGCCGTCAATATCCACACGAATCGCGTGGAAGCCGCTCTTGACGGTGTTGTTCGGCGTGTAGGAAACCGTGTACTCGGAGTGCAGCCGCTCCCCGATCATGGTCAGGGCTTCTTCGAGCGTCCGCTGGCTGTGAAAACCAAACTGCGAGCCGCCCGTCGCCTTGGTGAACAGCTCCACCGGGTTCACCTTGAAGATTGCCTTGGCATCCAGAAAGATCTCCTGCATCAGCGGAAGAAACTCGGCCCGGCTGTTTGTGCCGTACATCTGCTGCACCGCGGTGGGCGTGGCCGCCACGCCGGACGGCAGCGGATATGCAGCCGGCGGCAGCGGATCCGGCCGCCCCGCCTTGGCCGGGGCCATCACGGTGGTGATGAAGCGCGACATATCCACCGCGTACAGCGTTATGTTGCTCAACTGGAGGTTGATCATGACCTCGCGGGCGCGGATCTCGCTTCCCATGTCGCGCGTTTCCCCGATCAGGAGGATGATTCTGCGGCGGCCGACAGGACGGGCTTTTAGCATGCGCATGCCCTCCCACACCGCGTCCACCATGCGGTTGCTCTCGCTTCCGGCCTGAATCTTCTTCACCCCCTGCGTGATCTTGTCGCGATCCGTGGTGAAGTCCTGCAGCAGCCGGATGCGCGAATCGTAGGCGATCAGGGCCGTCTCGCCGTTATCGCCGATCACCTGCGGGCCAATCAGGCCGCCAATCTTGTTCACCTGCGGCAGAATGGGGTCCGCGTGGGAGTTCGCCTGGACCAACAGCACCAGCGATATGGGCGCAAAGGAGGTGTAAACGCTGATGTTCTGCTCTCTGTCGTCGTCGTAAAGGTGAAACTCGTAGGGCTGAATGTTATTCACATAGTCGCCGTGCCGGTCCAGAACGATCACCGGCGACACCACCTCGTGGATAGTAGTGCTAAAGTCCGCACCATGACCGGGTGACGAAGGCGGAGTTGGGGTAGCCTGGGGAGCCGGGGTTGCCGGCGGAGCGGGCGTCGCCTTGGGCGTCGCCCAGGGATCCGGCGGACGAATGGTGGACTGCGCGGCCAGCAGGCCGCAAACCGCCGTCAGTAGTAGAATTCGCATACTATTCCTATTTTGCCGCCACATGCCCGGTTTGCCCCCGCAACAATTCGAGCACGTGGGGGGCCAATTCCACGATAGCGTCGAGCGATTCCACCGCGCCTTTGGGCGAGCCCGGCAGATTCACGATCAGCACCGCTCCCCTAGTGCCCGCCACGGCCCGCGAGAGCGCCGCCAGAGGCGTGGATTTCCGGCCCTGGGCCCGCATGAGTTCACCCATGCCCGGAATCTCCCGATGCAACACCACCCGGGTGGCTTCCGGCGTCACATCGCGAGCCGCCACGCCGGTGCCCCCGGTGGTGAAGATGGCCGAGACCTGCCCGCCATCCGCCAGGGTCGCCAACCGCGCCGAAATCGCCGGCGCCTCGTCCGGAATTACCTCGATCACCGAGACTCTCCAGCCCAGTTGTTCCAATCGTTCACGTACGGCCGGCCCTGAAAGGTCCGCCCGCATCCCGGAATCCACGGAATCGCTAATCGTGAGAACCGCGGCGTTTATCATCGCCCCCTCCCCGGAGACCTTCGCGGCGGAAGCCGCCGCTTTTCCCTCCGGTCTTTTCGAGCAGATACAGGTCTTGGATTTCGATTCCCTTATCGAGCGCCTTGGTCATGTCGTAGATCGTCAGAGCGGCCACCGCGGCGGCGGCCAGCGCCTCCATCTCGACTCCCGTCTGGGCGGTGGTGGCGGCGCTCGCAATAATCCGCACCCCGTTCCTCCGCAGTTCCACCTCCACGTCCGCGTGCGTGAGCATCAGCGGGTGGCACAGGGGAATCAGCTCGGAGGCGCGTTTGGCGGCCTGAATTCCCGCTATGCGGGCGATCTCGAGAGGGTTCCCCTTGGGATTCTTCGGCAACTTCTTCACCACCGCCGGCGAAATCCGCACGAAGGCGTGCGCCCGCGCCTGGCGCGGGGTGGCTGGCTTCCCGGAAACATCGACCATGCGCGGCGCGCCGGCCGAATCGTAGTGCGACAGCTTTTTCATTTGAGCAGCATCCGGATAAGGTCGTTGCGCGCGTACTCGGCGCGGCCGGCTTCGGCCACCAGAAAGGCGGTGGCTCGCGCCAGGGCGGGTATGTCGCCGGAGCCGCTCCAGTCGAGCGGCGTAATCTCGGACCCGTCCGCGCCGACGAGCGCCGGCAGAAAGCGCGTCACGCCGGGGCGGTGCCGGAACTCGCGCGTCAGCCGCGCCCATGGCATGTTCAGGGCAACTTCCCGCTGCCCGCCGAGCAGTTCCAGCGCGGCCCGCGCGAAGAGTTCGAAGGTCGCCATGGTGGATGCCGGGTTGCCCGGCAAGCCGAAGAAAAACCTGCCGCGGGCGCGCCCGAACACCAACGGCTGTCCCGGCTGGATCAGGACGCGGTCGAAGAAGAACTCCGCGCCCAGCTCAGCCAGCGCGCTTTCCACCACGTCGTACTTGCCCGCCGAGACGCCTCCCGAAATCAGCAGGAGATCCGCTTCCAGGCCGCGCTCGATCATTTCGCGGGTCTGCGCCTGGTTATCTCGCGCGATGGGCAGCATACGGGGTTTGCCACCGGCGCGCGCCACCTGCGCCGCCAGCGCGTAGGCGTTCGAATTCCGAATCTGGAACGCTTGCGGCGTCTCGCTCACTTCGACAATCTCGTCTCCCGTGGCGAGGATCGCCGCCACGGGCCTGGCGAAAACCGCCGCCCGCTCGCGCCCGAAGGCCGCCAGCGCCGCCACGCCGCTATAGTCCAGGCGCACGCCCGCGCGCAACGCCACCGCCCCGGCCACGGCCTCGCACCCGCGCTCGTTGATGAACTGTCGCGGCGCGGCGCCTCGCTCGATGCGCACCCGCCCGTCCTGGCGCGTGGCATGCTCCACCATCACCACCGCATCCGCGCCCGCCGGCAGAGGCGCGCCGGTCATGATCTCCACCGCCTGGCCCGGCCCTACTTCACCCGCGAACCGCTCCCCCGCACGTACCTCGCCGATCACCCGCAGCTCGCCCGGCACATCCGCGGCGCGCACGGCGTAGCCGTCGCGCACCGAGCGCGCCAGCGCCGGCGCATCGCGGTCCGCCGTCACGTCGAGCGCCAGTACCCGCCCCGCGGCGTCTTCCAGCCGCACTTCTTCCACGGCCGGCCCAGGACGCGCCTCGCGCACCCGCGTAACCACCGCCTCGCGCGCCTGCTGAAACGTCAAAGGTGCCACGAATTCTATTTTAGAGGAGAAGGTTTTGACGCAGAGACGCCGAGACGCCGAGACGCCGAGACGCCGAGAATTTGAGAGGAAGAGGACAAGAGAGGATCTTCGCTTGACTTCCGCCCTCGAATTCCCCGGCGTCTCGGCGTCAAAGAAACAGCTCTGGCCACCTCTCCTACCCTCTCCGATCCTCTCTCGTCCATCCTCGAATTTCTCGGCGTCTCGGCGTCTCGGCGTCAGAAATGGGCCTTTGGCCACCTCTTCTACTCTCTCTTGGCCTCGAATTTCTGAGCCACAATAGGTGTGTGATCCGCCTCGAACCACTCTTTCTCGCGCTGGGATGCTGCGCCGCGGGCTTCGCCGCTCTCGCTTCCGTCCAGAAGATCTTCCCGTATCCGTTCGTACAGGAAGATCTGCCCAACGGCCTGCGGCTGATTACCGTCCCCACGGACTACCCCAACATCGCGGCCACCTTCATCGTCGTCCAAACCGGCTCCCGCAACGAGGTCGAGCCCGGCCACACCGGCTTCGCCCACCTTTTCGAACACCTGATGTTCAAGGGAACCGCGAAGTTTCCTCCCGCCACGTACGACGAGACCATGCGCCGCATCGGAGCGTCCTCCAACGCCTTCACCACCGACGACTTCACCTGCTACCACACCACATTTTCCAAGGAGGACCTGGAAACCGTTTTGGCCATGGAAGCCGATCGCTTCCAAAATCTCAAGTTCACCGAGGCCGAGTTCAAGACCGAAACCCTGGCCGTGCTGGGCGAGTACAACAAGAACAGCTCCAACCCCGCCGAAAAGCTCGAGGAAGCGCTCCACGACGCGGCCTTCGACATCCACACCTACAAACACACCACCATGGGCTTCCTGAAGGACATCGAGGACATGCCCAACCAGTTCGATTACAGCCTGAGATTCTTCGAACGCTACTACCGGCCCGAGTACGTCACCATCATCGTGACCGGCGACGTGCGGCCCAAGGCCGTGCGGGCGCTGGCGGACAAATACTGGGGCGCGTGGAAGCGCGGCGGCTATAAGCCCGCCATTCCCGTGGAACCGCCGCAGACCGCCCCGCGCTCCGCGCACGTCGATTGGCCGTCGCCCACCTTGCCGCTGCTGACCATCGCCTTCAAAGCCCCCGCCTACAGCGACAGCGGCAAGGACACCGCCGCCCTTGACGCACTCGCGTTTCTGGCCTTTTCGCCCAGTTCGGATTTGTATCAGAAGCTGGTGATCGAAGAACAGAAGGTGGATTCCCTCGATGGCTCCGCGCCCTCCAATGTGGACCCGGCGCTTTTCACGATCGAGGCGCGCGTGAAGAAAGCCGCCGAAATGGACCAGGTCCGCGACCGCATTCTCGAAACCGTGAAGAGCTTTCGCGACCAGCCCGTGGACGCCGCCCGCCTCGAGGTGGTGAAGAAACACCTGCGCTACGCCCTGGCGCTGCGTATGGACAACAGTGAAAGCGTGGCCCAGATCGCCGCCTCGATGGTGGCCCTGCGGCGGACGCCCGAGACGCTCAACCGGCTTTACGACCTGTACGCCCAGCTCACCCCCCAGGACGTGCAAAAGGCCGCCGCGCGCTATCTCGTCGATAGCGGCCGCACCATCGCCACCCTGACCGGGCCGGCTTCCGGAGGCACCCAATGAAAGATCCGAGGAAGAATGCCCGCAAGAATGCGGGCGGGGAGTCCTCTGGGCCCGGCTGGAAGCCCGCTCCACGGGCGTGTATAACTCTTTTGATGGCGGCTTGCGCCGCAACGGCCCAAATGCGAATCACTCAACTGCCCGGAAAATCGCCCCTGATCGCCTTCCGCATCGTTTTCACCACGGGTTCGGGCGACGACCCCCTGGATAAGCCCGGCCTGGCGTACCTTACCGCCCACATGCTCGCCGAGGGCGGCACGAGAAACCTGACCTACCGCCAGATAGTGGATGCCATGTTTCCCATGGCGGCCTCCGTCGGCGCCCAGGTCGATAAGGAAATGTCCACCTTCCACGGCGCCACCCATGCCGACAATCTGGACGCCTATTACAAGCTGGTGCGCGCCATGCTCCTCGAACCCGGCTGGCGCGAGGACGATCTCCGGCGCGTCAAGGACGACGCCATCAACTACCTGCGCGTGGGTCTGCGCGGCAACAACGACGAGGAACTGGGCAAGGAAGTCCTGTACCAGAACATCTACCAGGGCACGCCCTATGGCCCTTACTCCGTGGGTACGGTGAGCTCCATCGAGAGAATTACGCTGGAGGACATTCAGAGCTTCTACCGCGCCCAGTACACCCAATCCAACCTGATCCTGGGAATCGCGGGAGGGTTCACGCCCGCGTTTCTCGAAGCCATGAAAAAGGATTTCCGCGAGCTGCCCGAGGGCCAGGCGCCGCGCCCGCGCGAGAACCCGACTCCGGCCATCGCCGCCAATCGCGCCGTGATCGTGGACAAGGACACACGTTCGGTGGCGTTTTCGATCGGCTTCCCGATCTCCGTTACGCGCGCCAGCCCCGACTACGCCGCGCTCCTGGTGGCCGCATCGTACCTCGGGCAGCATCGCATGAGCGGCGGCGTCCTGTATGACCGGATTCGCGAACAGCGCGGATTGAATTACGGAGACTACGCCTACATCGAGTACTTTCCCCGCGGCATGTTTCAGTTCGAGCCCAGCCCGAACCTGGCGCGCCGCGCGCAGATCTTTCAGATCTGGATCCGCCCCGTCGAGCCGCCCAACGCCAAATTCGCCCTGCGCCTGGCACTCTATGAGCTGAACAAACTGGTCAAAGAGGGCATCCCGGCCGAAGACTTCGAGCGCACGCGCGGGTTCCTGGTCAAATACGCCAACCTGCTCACGCGCACCAGGAGCGCCGAGCTGGGCTATGCCATCGACAGCTTGTTCTATGGCATTCCAAACTACAACCGGTATCTGAAAACGGGCCTCGCAAAGCTCACGCGCGACGACGTCAACCGCGCCATCCGCCGCTATCTCGACCGTCCCGACGGCCGGGTGATCGTGGCCGTATCCAATAACGGCGAGGACTTGAAGCGGCAGCTTTCGAGCGACGACCCATCGCCCATGAAGTACAATTCGCCCAAGCCCGCCGCCATCATGGAGGAAGACAAGACCGTGGAGAAGTGGCCGCTGGGTCTCGGTGGCGGGAATATCACCGTGGTCCCGCTCGACAGCGTGTTCCAGTAGGAGCGGTTTATACTCCAATCATGGACTGGCTTCACGGAATCCGATTCGAAATCGCGCCGCTTGAAATCCCCGAGGGCGGCAACGTCATCCTCGGGCAAACGCACTTCATCAAGTCCGTCGAAGACATTTACGAGGCCATCGTAAATACCGTCCCCCAGATGAAGTTCGGAATCGCCTTCAACGAAGCCTCCGGCCCGTGCCTCACGCGCGTGGACGGCAACGATGAAGACTTGAAGGAAATGGCCGCGCGCAACGCCTCCGCCGTGGGCGCCGGACACATCTTCGTGGTGGCCATGCGCGACGGCTACCCGATCAACGTGCTGGGGCGCATTAAGGACGTGCCCGAGGTGTGCGGCATTTACTGCGCCAGCGCCAACCCCGTGCAGGTGGTGATAGCGGAAACCAGCCAGGGCCGTGGAGTGCTGGGGGTGATCGACGGCTTCGCGCCGAAAGGCGTGGAAACGCCCGCCGACGCCGATGCCCGGCGAGGGTTCCTGCGCAAAATCGGCTACAAGCGCTAGTCTTCGACCGCCTGATTTGTGCCTCAACGTGGCGGCCCGGGCGTGCCCGGCCCGATTTGGCGATCGGCCCTCATCCGCGCTGTTGTGCGAACCATAACAATTCTGAGAGGTATCGGTTCACGACGGCACATTAGTGTTAGTTGCCGATGAACACCGATAAACGCGGACCCATCGATCTTCCGGCCGAGCGGCTTGAAGCCACGGCGCGACCGGCTTAAACCTGGCCGGAAGCGCCGCCGACGGCGCCAACGCCGGCCTTGACGCTGCATGGTTGTTATGCGGCCGGCATGGCGGTTGGGCGTTTTCGCATGGGCGCCTCTTTGCCGCAAAAACTAGGAGCGAGAAAGTAACGGGAGTCACTTATGACGCGACTTATTAAGTCACTTAGGAACAGCATAACAGGATATGTGTATACAGGGCTGGCCGTTGCAGCCTTTCTCCTGGCTTCGCAGCCGGCCGCGGCAAGCGCCTTTCTCTTCGCCTCGACGCCGGCAAGCAGCCAAACGGCCCCAGGCGCTTTGGGGGAATTCGAGATCGATCTGACGAACACAGGATCCAGCCCGGAACAAATCGGAGCGTTCCGTTTCGGCCTTGCGACAAACATCTCCGGGATCACCTTCGAGAGCGTGACGACCGGGACGCTGCTCGACCCGTATATCTTCGCCGTCCCCGGCTCGTGGCACGGGCCAGGCATCGCGACCACCCTCAACCCGTCCGAGGCGGTGATGGACCAAACCAACGGCTCGAACATCACGCTGGCCCCGGGCGAAACCGTGGGATTGGGGTACGTATCCTACCAAGTCAATAGCAACGCGACCCCGGGCAGCGTTATCGAAGTCAGCTTCGAACCGACGTATCTCCAGACGGGGGGATCCTGTCCGTCGGGCCTCTGCGAGTATGTGAGTGAAACCTACGCCCTGACCGATACGACCTATACGTACTCCACCTATTCCCTGGTGGGCGGCTCAATCACGGTTGGATCCCAGGATCTTCCCGCAGATGCTCCCGAGCCCGAGCCTGGCATGGTGATCCCCGTGGGACTGCTTCTGATCGGCCTGGGGGCGCTTCGAAAACGACGGTTCCATATTGGAAGGAGGCGGCGCAGGATAGCGGGAGTCCGGAAACCGCCGGAGTTTGGAGGGTCTGCGCCCAGCCATGCCGAGCCTTACGCTCGTTATATTGCTCTATAGGACAGTCCTGCGGCGCGGCAATCCGAGTAGCGCTCGCGCCTGACAGGCGGAACCGTTTCACCACGGGTGTGCGACATCAAAGTGGGGTCGGGATTTCATCCTGCCGGGGCGCCCTCTGGGCCCGCTTCTGCCCGGCGTCGCGACGGTCAAAAAGACGCCGGCCAAGAGCCCGACGGCAGGATGAAATCCCGACCCCACATCGGCAGCCTGCCTGGCGTACCCGTACGCTCAGATTCCGGCAGTTTTGTTGGTCAATCACGCCGCCGTCCACACTTCTGTCGCGCACCCTCTCACCACCAGGATGCGCGGCTCCCGCGATAGAATCGAGATAGACGGGAGCCGCTTATGGCAAGCTTTTCCAATCCGGAGATGTGCGCCTGCTTCAAGAGCCCCGCCGCAGTGCCAATCGCGGGAATCTGGCCCTCTTGATGCTTCGTCTCCCGGTAGCCTTGGTTTCCCTGGCCGTTTGCGCCGCTGCCCAGCCGCCCGCCGGCGACTTGGATCGCCAGATGCGCAGCGTGCTCGGCGCCTACGCCATCGCGGAGGGCAACGCCGCCGACCCCGTCACCGCCGCGCAGGCGTTTTACCAGGGCGCCATCCCCGGGTTGCTGCGCACGCTAGACCCGCATTCCGTCTTCTTCGACCCCGACCAGTTCCAGCAGCTCCGCAACATGGAGAGTTCCACCCAGAAGGGCTTTGGGAGCGTGGTTTCGCTCCTGCCCGGGCGGGTGATCATTCTGCAAACGCTGCCCGGAACGCCCTCCGCCAAAGCCGGCTTGGCCCCCGGCGACGAGATCCTGGCCGTCAATGGATACATCATCGCTCGTCTCGATTTGAATCAGCTTACGGAACTGCTGAGCGTCGCCCGTCAGCGCGAAGCCCGCATCAACGTCCGCCGCCCCGGCGAGTCGCGCATCATGGAATTGACCCTGACGCCCGAGGAAATGCAGACCGATAGCGTGGACCGCGCCTTCTTCGTGGGTCCGGGAGTCGGCTACATCCGCGTGTCCAGCTTCGACGAGAACACTCCGCGGCGCCTCAAGGCCGCCATCGAAAAGCTCGGGGGAACCGGCCTCAAGGGCCTGGTTCTCGATCTGCGTGGCAACCCCGGCGGGCTGCTCACTTCCGCCGTCCAGACGGCGTCGCTGTTCCTCCGCCCCGGCCTCGCTATCGTCACCGTGCGCGGCCGCAACGTGCCCGAGAAGACGGAGTCAGTCCCTTCCATTGCCACGCCGTACCCATGCAAGCTGGCCATCCTGATCGACGGCAAATCGGCCAGCGCCACGGAGATCGTCTCCGGCGCGATGCAGGATCACGACCGTGCCACCATCGTCGGCGAAACCAGTTTCGGCAAGGGGTTGGTGCAGAGCGTTTTTCCCTTGACCGAAGGAACCGGCCTGGCGCTCACCACCGCGCTCTATTACACTCCCAGCGGCCGCTCCATTCAGAAGCCGCTCGATGTGTCCCGCTTTGAGCTGGCCGGCGCCACGGCCCATCCTAACGTGGTCTCCGAATTCCGAACGGACGGTGGGCGGCAGGTCACCGGCGGCGGCGGCATCCAGCCGGATGCGGTGGTCCATCCCTTGCCCATGAACCGCCTGCGCACGGTGCTCGACGCCAGTGGTTCGTTCCCCGATTTCGCCGCTCAGTATCTGCGCACCAATAAGGTCACGCTCGATTTTGAAGTCCCGCCCGAGCTCCTGGATCAATTCCGCGTGTTTCTGGACGAGCGCCGGATCAGTCCCAACATCGGCGAATGGTCCCTGGAGCGGGATTTTATCAGGAGCCGCTTGCAACAAGAGATCTTCGACCTGGCCTTCGGCGTCGAAAAGGGCGACGAGGTCCAGGCCAAACGCGACCCGGTCATTCTCAAGGCCGTGGAGGAGCTGGGATCGTAGCCTGGCCACGAAACAACATGTCCGCCTCGCTCGGCCGCCCCCTACCGGTCGTGGCTCCATAAGGATCTGGCGAGCCGCGACCGTTAGGGAGCGATTGAGGTGACTATTCCATGACGAGCGGTTAGCGCCGCCCAACTGGCACAATGTGGTCCGGAGGGTAGAAATCGTGGCCGTCGTCAGAAGGACAATGAAACTATGAGCGGAATCCGGTTCCCCACCGATGAGAAGGGCCGCAAGGTGGGCGTTCTACTCGACCTCAAGAAACACGGGGCCATCTGGGAGGACTTCTGGGACGGTCTGGTGTCTGAATCGCGCCGGAAGGAAATGGGCATTCCTTACGAGCAGCCCGCGGGACCCGTCTGAAACGGACACGCCCGCGTGGTTGAGCGCTTTCTCGAATTCAAGCTGTCGGCGCACGAGGAATTGGATGCGCCCGACGATGCGCTGTTCACCCGCTTGGGATTCTGGCGCTGGCCGGCAATCCCCGGCCCGCGGGATTCGTCGTCCCCACATTCCTACATTCCGTCTCCGGTTTCCCCCCCAACGCTTGGCGGCACAATTGATTATGGGGCGGCGTCTAAGGCGGATGGGTGTTATTGCCAATGAGAAATAACGGAACAAGCGTGATCCGCCTGAGAGGTCTCTGGCTCTGCTTCTTTCTGTGGGTTCCCGTGCCAGCATTCGGCCAGCCACCGCAGCGAATCCGCTTTGCATCTCTGGTATCGAAGGTTGAACCCGTCTATCCAGCTGCCGCAAGAAGGAACGGGGTTCAGGGCGCAGTGTGGTTGGACGCTGTTATCGGGGAGGATGGGCGCGTGGTGGGTGTCCAGCCGATCAGCGGCAATCCGGTTCTGATGGACGCCGCCAAAGGTGCGGTGATGCAATGGGTCTACAGACCCACGTTACTGAACGGCGGACCAATTCAGGTGATCACGAAAGTCTGCGTGCCTTTCGTTCGTCGGGCATCAAAGCAAACACCTTCGCCATGCGCCCCGCCCAAAGGTCGTGTCCGCTACTAGGGCGGCGAGCGGCATTTCCCACCGCGAACAAGCCATAGCAGCCCATTCCGTTCGGCCGTTACTCTTTCCAGAACAATTCCGCATCCGACCGCCGCACGTAGTTGGCGTCGAGCGCGGCGGGGTCGGCGGTCTCACCGTTTCGCCATGCCGAGAGGGCGATGCGGGCGATGGCGCCGGCCATAGCGCGGGGGGCTGTCACGATGCCGGCCCCCTCAAAACGCGTGCCGGCCAGGGCGGCTTGGAACGGCGTGAAATCGGTGGAAACGAATTCCATGGCGCCCTCGGGCAGACTCGCGAGCCACGCCGGGAATTTGGCCACCACCTCGGGCTCGACGAGCGCGCCGGCCGCATCGTACACCGCGCCGTAGATTTCGCCGCGGCGGGCGTCGAGCACCGTTGCGCGGAGAGGGGCCGAACCGAACCAGGCCAGGGCGCGCAGGTTGGAAACCGCCAGGGCGGGTTTGCCCAGCGCCTCGGCGAGCCCCTTTACGCATGCCAGACCCACGCGGACGCCGGTGAACGAACCCGGTCCCGAAGCCGCCGCGAAGCAATCGATGGATTCGGGCTTCAGCCCGTGGTTCGCGAGGAGGATGGAGATGCGCTTGAAAAGGACGTGGCCGAAGCCGGAGGGCGAATGCAGCAGGACTTCCTCGAGAATTGTCTCGCCGCGCGCCAGCGCCAGGCTGCCGAATTCGTGGGTGGCGTCCACCGCCAGAATTACGGGATGAGCCGGCATCCCTTGTTCACCAGGTAGACCTTGCCGTAGGCGTTCATTCCGTAGAGGCGCAGCAGCATGGTGGCGGGCAGGCTGGAGGCCATTCCGGGCGGCGGCTGGAACTCTCCCTTCTGGACGGTAGCGAGCACGCGGTATCCTTGCCCCTCCTCGGTGACCTCGCCCGTCCACAGCCACAGCATCGTGCGGGTGGCGCGCGCCTGGCGCGTGACGGTCACCGAATAGGCCGTTGGCTTGGAGACCGAAAGATCGCCCGCCGGCTGTTCCATGGTGAAGGGAACCTTGGCCGGGTTGGATTCGATTTCCTGAACCGCGATGGGCTGTGCGGGCGAGTCTTCTTCGCTGCTGCGCGACTCGAACCGGTAGGAGCGGGCCATGCTTTCGATCTTGCCCGGACGCAGCAGGCGAAGCACCCAGTCATGCGAGCCGTCGGGCGCCTGGCCGGTGAAATGATCGCCGTTGAACTGCTTCTTCTGCTTGACTACGCTGCCATCGGCGGGGTTCATCCAAAGCACGTCGTAGGAGTGCTTCACGACGGTCATTTCGATGGGCGCGGGGTTCTCGACGTAGACGATGTAATCGGTGTCTTCAAGCGCCAGGGCGCGGCCGCCATCCACGTCGAAATATGGCTCCATCTCCCAGTGGCGCGAGCCGGAGAAGAAATCGAACCAGACGGTCATGGCGCGCGCGCCGGGCGAATTCAGGTACTGAGAACCCTCCCCGGTGTTGGCGTAGGTGGGGTACTGGCCATCCATGGCTGCGTTCCAGAGGCGGTGGCGGAAAGCGGCGGCGTCCAGGTCGTGGGGGCCGGACTTCCCCGCCCCGCTATCCTCACGGGCAAACTCGAAGTTCACGAATGGCACGCCGTAAAGCTGATGCTCCACGGCGCCCACGCTGCTGTCGGCGTCCGGTCCGTAGCCGATGAAATCCATCCAGTGGTCGTCCAGGAAGGGCGCGGAGGTGACGCGCGCGCCGCTCGTCCGCGGGTGCTGGTACGGGTCCGCCTCGCGCAGAGCGCCGCCCAGTTCCTGTAGCAGCGAGCGGGCATTGGGATCGGATTCGAACTCCTGAACGCCCTGCCAGGTGACGTTGAACGCCGCATAGCGGGCAGCCAGATAGCGCGCGAAGCGCAGGCGCTGTTCGTGGCCGGGGAACAACTTGACAAGCGCGGCCGGGCGGGACGCCAGGATGAGGTCGGCGGCGAGGCCCTTCTGGTTGAGGTAGCGAACACGCTGGTCGAGCCGCTGGAACCAGTACAGGCTCGGTGAATCGGCCGACTGATAAGAACCGCCCAGACCTTCGGCGACGGCCAAGCCGCGCAGGTGATTGAATTTCTGAGCCGCGCGCGCATCCGCCACGGCGCGGAAATCGGCGTCGCCGAGGAAGGCGAAGCGCAGCTCGGTAGCGCCCATCCAGAGATGCGGCAGGTTGCGCTCGGTGTACGCCCAGTGGCGCAGTTCAGCCGGCCGGATGAAGCCCGGCGAATCGGAAGCCGCGGCGGTGAAGGAACCCTCGCGGTCGTTCCAGGCCGCGATGTTGCTGGTAACGTGGTAATCCCACCTACCGGCCTCGGTGGGCGAGAAGCGAACCACCATGCGGCCGCCGCCGTCCCAAAAAGCGGGCATGGCCAGGGTGCGCTGGCGCGGCGAGCGGAACTCGATCCTCAATTGCACGCTCAGGTAGGGATTGGGATGGGCGGCGGCGTCCGGGCCCGAAAGATCGAACACCATCTCGCAGGGCGAGTAGGCGGGGGTGTTGTCGCAGCCGGGCCCTTGCGCCAGCAGGACCCAAGGCGCCAGCAGGAAAGCGGCCAGTTTCATGCCCATCAATCATTAGTGTAGTGCGGACCGCCTCAAGTCTGGAACGTGGCTGGCATGCGATATCGTGCACGATGCGAGAATGGGGCTGGACACGGCGTGGTGGCGGCCGGAGCGTCGGTTGCCATTCCAAACAGGCGGGATTTTGGCGTGGCGCCTTCACGCTTCGGCGTGGAGGCGTGGCTACCGAGAGAAGTCATAGTGAGGCTGAGATAGGAAATGTCGGATACCAGCACATACCCATTGCGGCTGCCGCGATCACTGAAAGAGGCGGTCGAGCGGCTGAGCAAAGAGGAAGGCACGAGCATCAATCAGTTCGTCGCCGTAGCAGTTGCGGAAAAAGTCTCCGCTCTGGCGACGGCGCGTTTCTTCGAGGATCGAAAGGCGCGCGCCGATTTCAAAGCCTTCGACAAAATCATGCGGCGGCGCGGCGGAGAGAGGCCCCGCGAAGGAGATGAAATGCCGGCGTAGGAGGTCCAAGGCGCCGGCCCTTGGCGAAGGGAAGCACTAACAGGTCTTGGTTGCGGGCCCCGTTTTGCCGCTGCCGACCCTGCTCGTCGAGCGGCGGTGCTCGGTCAATAAGTAGTTGAAGTGCGGCGGACAATCGCGCTGATGCCCACCGCACAGCTCGCCCGGTCGACCCGAAAGAATATTCGATAGGCGCCGACGCGACGCCGGTAGCGGTTCTTATCCCCTTCGAGCTTCATGATGTCGCCCTGGAATGGATCCGTGGCCATCGCCCGGATCGCGCTCGCAATCCTGTCCCTATCCGTGGCGGGAACTCTTCCGAGCTGCTTCTGCGCCGCCTTTGCGACGAGGATTGTCCAAGTCATGTAGAAGATCGTGAAGGGTGACGAATTCGCCGCGCGCAATCTCGGCTTCGCCCTTGCGGATCGCGGTGGCCTCGGCCTTCGTCGGCCTGTAGGCCGGCTGCCGCGCCGTAATCGTGATCCTCCGGGAGGACGCCTTGAATTCCAGTTGATCCCCAGCCTTGATTCCGGCCTGCCGCCGGATGCTCCGTGGCACTACGACTTCCGCTTTGTTCTTGACGATAGTCGTCACACTCTAAGATTAGCCGAACTGTAGGGGTTGTCAACCCGGGCGAGATCTCCGCCCCGTGGCGGGAAACCATGGCAATTCGCGGTCCCGCTTCCCCGCCCTGATATCATGGCTGGATATGGAGGAAGTCAACGTAGGACTCGTGGGCCTGGGCACCGTGGGCTCGGGCACGCTGACCATTCTGACGGAAAACGCCGAACAGATCGCGCAGAAACTCGGATTCCGGCTCAAGGTGGCCGCGCTGTGCAGCCTGGAGGTCCACACGCAGAAGTTGCCGGCCACGGTTGAGAACGTCCTGAAGACCACCGACTGGCGCGAGGTGGTGCGCCATCCGGAAGTGCACATCGTGACGGAGTTGGTGGGCGGCACTACCATCGCGGCCGAGATCATCGGAGCGGCCATCGACAACCACAAGTCCGTGGTCACGGCCAACAAGGCGCTGATGTCGGTGCGTGGGCCGGAGATCTGGGAGCGCGCCATTCGCGCGGGCATCAACCTGGCCATGGAGGCCAGCGTGTGCGGCGGCATCCCCATCCACACCGTGCTGCGGGAAGGCATTTCAGGCGACCGGGTGACAGCGTTGTACGGAATTCTGAACGGAACCTGCAACTACATCCTCACCGAGATGGAGCGCCGCAGCGCGGACCTGGCCACCGTGCTGCGGGAGGCGCAGAGCCTGGGGTACGCGGAGGCCGACCCCACGGCGGATATCGACGGCCACGACGCGCGCTCCAAGCTGACGCTGCTGGCCGCGCTGGCATTCGGCGAGAAAATCACGCCGTCGGATATTTACATGGAGGGCATCCGCCACATTTCGCCGGTGGACTTCCGCTACGCGCGGCAGTTGAAGCACACCATCCGTCTGCTGTGCGGAGCGCGGCAAACGGCGGAGGGAATCATACTTTCGGTGCGGCCGGCGCTGATTCCGCTCTCCACCATCTTGGCCGGCGTGCAGGGCTCGTACAATGCCGTCTGGGTGAAGGGGAAATACGGAGAGGACACGTTCTATTACGGCCGCGGGGCGGGGTCTCTGCCCACGGGCGTAGCGGTGGTGAGCGACCTGATGCGCGTGGCGCGCGAAATTCGCCGCGGCAGCCCGGAGCGCGTTTCCCCGTTCGCGCACGAACGGCTGGGCGAAAACAAGCCGCTCTCCATTCTGCTCAAGAGGAGCGCCTATTATATGCGCTTCCGCGTGCACGACCGGCCGGGGATCATCGCCAGGCTGGCCGGCATTCTGGCGGCCAAGAACATCAGCCTCGACGCGGTTCTCCAGGAGCCCGGGCAGAATCCCGAGGACCTGCCGTTCGTGATGACCGTTGAGCCGACCACGGAACAATCCATCGCCGAGGCCCTGGAGGAGATGTCGCGCCTGGATTTCCTGACCGAAGCGCCGCTGGCGTTGCCTATGGAAACGGGATTGTGAAGCACGGAGGGCCGGGCATGCCTGGCCCGAAGCCGGGAGGGGATGAGGAGAAGATGAATAAGCTGTTCCGATACGCCCGTTACATGGCGATTCCGCTGGCCCTGGCGCTGCCGGCGGCGGCGCAAATGGCGGCCGGCCAGACCCCCAAAGACGAGGGCATCACGCATCAGCAGGCGGAAGATATTCTCAAGGAGCTGCGCCAGATCCGGGAATTGCTCGAGAAGCAGCAGTCCAAGGGGTCTGGGCAACCCGATGCCGAGCAACCGGCGCGCGCCAAGCTCAATCTCGCCGGGTTCCAGATGCTGGGCGATAAGGACGCTCCGCTCACCATGGTGGAGTTCACCGATTACCAGTGTCCCTTCTGCCGGCAGTTTCATGAGACCACATACTCGCAGTTGAAGAAGGAATACATCGACGCCGGCAAGCTCCGCTTTTACAGCCGCGACCTTCCGCTCGATTTCCACCCCAACGCCATGCGCGCCGCCGAGGCCGCGCGCTGCGCGGCCGAGCAGGGCAAGTTCTGGCAATTGCGGGACATCATGGGGGCCAATCCCGACAAGCTGGAGATGGCCGACCTGGTGGCGGACGCCACCGGCCTAAGGATGGACATAGCCGCGTTCCGTTCGTGCGTGGAAGGCGAGAAGTACAAGAACGCCATCCAGACCGACGTCCTGGAGGCCATGAAAATCGGGGCCACCGGCACGCCCACCTTCGTGGTGGGCAAGAGCACCGCCGAGGGCGTGGACGGAGAAGTGGTGCTCGGAGCCCTGCCCTACGCCATGTTCGACCAGAAGCTGAAAGAGATCAAATAACGGCGCCGGCAAGCTACTCGTGCTTCTCCAGAAGGAAAGTGATGGTTCCCACCGTGATGGCCATGCGCGCACGAATCTGCACCGGCAGCCTGCGGGAATCGTCCGACAGCCAGACGTATAGGTGGCCCGAGCGGCGGTAGAGGACGTTGTCGAACAGGAAAATCTCGTAGCGGATGGTCTTGTAGGTTCCATCGGGGACCTTGATCTCCTCACGCTGCTGCGCCTCGATCTTGGCCACCACGGCCTTCTTACCGTCGCTGACCGTGGCCTGAACGCTTTGCCCCGGCTCCAA
>Ga0187851_10001121_pt1 | contig 26076 bp, 20 predicted proteins | sample June2016WEW_6_10_FD_132997 | JGI IMG/M metagenome (GOLD analysis project Ga0187851, IMG submission 132997) | Peatland microbial communities from SPRUCE experiment site at the Marcell Experimental Forest, Minnesota, USA - June2016WEW_6_10 | ecosystem: Environmental > Terrestrial > Soil >...
CCCATGGAACGCATTCGCAAGCCTCTCCAGGAGATGGGCGCGCTCATCACTCTCACCGACGGTCACGCGCCGCTCACCATCGAGCGCGCAACTCTTCGTGCAATCGACTACACCACTCCGGTTCCCAGCGCACAGGTCAAAAGCTCGATTCTCTTCGCCGGCCTGCAAACGGCCGGAACCACCACCGTCCGCGAATCCGTACGCACCCGCGATCACAGCGAGCTCGCCCTGCGCGCCTTTGGCGCCACGATCACGCGAACTGCCGACTCGGTCTCGATCACCGGACCGCAACGCCTGCACGCCATCGACGCCGCCGTCCCCGGCGACCTCTCGTCGGCGGCGTTCTTCCTTTGCGCAGCAATTCTCTTCCCCGGGTCCAGCCTGGTCATCGATTCGCTCGGCCTCAATCCCACGCGCGCCGCGCTGCTTGACGTTCTCACCAGTCTGGGCGCGCGTATCTCCGTGCTCAACCTCGAAGAGAAGCACTCCGAGCTGGTCGGCATCGTGCAAATCACGACGCAGCCTGAAGGTCTAGGCTCCGTCGAAATCTCCGGCGCGCTTTCGGCGCAGCTTATCGATGAATTGCCAGTTCTGGCGGCAATCGGGCCGTTCTCCGCTGGTGGGATTCGCATCCGCAACGCGAAGGAGCTGCGCGTCAAGGAATCGGACCGCATTGCGCTGGTGGCGAAGAATCTGCGCGCGATGGGCGCCGAAGTGACTGAATTCGAGGACGGCCTCGATGTTCCAGGCGGCCAGACGCTGCACGGCGCAACCATCGATTCCGGCGGCGACCATCGCATCGCCATGGCATTCAGTGTCGCGGCGCTGCGCGCCGAAGGCGAGACGCTGATCCAAGGCGCAGATTCGGCGTCGATCAGCTTCCCTGAGTTCTTCGATCTCCTCGACCAGATCGCCGAACGCTGACAGGAGACTCAGGATCTGTTGGCAGTTTCTGGCTAATTCGCAAACCGTCTGGCGGACTTACTGGGACCGGTCGCGGATACGCATCCATCGCCACAGCGGTTTGGAGTCTGGGTTGATGTGACACGCCAGTTCAATCAGTCGCCATCGGCGTTCTCCGATTTCTCTTGACAGTCGCATCACAGCCAGAGAGTCTTCTATAGCTCTTCTTCCCTGAAACCTGCGGCTAACTATCGAACTCCACCGGACACCTAGTCCCTCTTGCTCCGGGTTCCATGGGCGATGCTGAGTCTCGTTGGAGGTCCAGGAAAATGCTCCGTTCGTCAGCTCAAGTCACGCAGATGATGGTTGACGCGATCTTTATCGCGGCGGTCCTTACCGGAGTGCGTGCCAGCGCACAGGCGCAATCGGCCCCTGTGCAGATCTCGGCCGCTCCTGCCGGGGCAATCGATCCGTCCAAGCTGCCCGACATCGAGGGCATCCATCTGGGAATGTCCGTTGATCAAGCATCCGCCATCATGAAGACGCTTTTCCCGGCTCCTTCGCATAAGCTCAGCGTGACCGCTGGGAGATTTATGAACGCGCCCGACAAGCCCTGGATCACCAGCATGACTGGCCAGCTCGTCACCCTCCCCTGTAACGCTTGCGCCGATCTGGTAGTCCTACGGCTCAACACGCCGCCAAATCCGACGCAGGTTGTTTCCGTCGAGCGGACTCTGGTACTCGCGGATAGCCAGCAACCAACGTTGGACGCCACACTCGCAGGCCTGCGCCAAAAGTATGGCCCCGAAACACAAAAGAGCAACAATGGGACCGTAATGGTCACACTGTCCTGGATGTTCGACGAGCGGGGCAACCACCTTCCCGCTTCAACTCCGCAATTCACCCCCGGATGCGCCGGTACCATCGCCCAGCCGCAACCAGGCGGCACCGGCCTCGACAATCCTTACGGCTATGGCTTCGTCCTCGCCAGCAGTCCTGTTACACCGCAGGTTATCGCGTCTATGAAGGCCAACGCTTGCCGCTCTCATGTCTACCTTCGCGTCGAGCTGTCCCTCGTAGGACCTGGTAACTCGCTTGTCAGAATCATGGCTTTTCATATGAGTGGCAACGATCTCGACACGCGCGACGTAATCGCCGGGCAACAATATCTCGATGGCCTCGCGGCTGCGCGAAAGCAGCAACAACTGAAAAGCGCGCAGCAGCAATCGGCCCCGACTTTGTAGGTCGTCGACACAAAGCACAAGCCGTGACTCGCGGCAGCATATTCCAATTTGGGGATAACAAGGTGAACAATCGCCCGACGATACAGGTGAAATTATTCGCGGTAGTCTTTATTGCGGCAACTATTCCCGGCTCGGCCACCATCGCGCAAGCGCCGATCCAGGTGCCCGTGGCGCCCGCCGGAGGAATCGACTCGTCAAAGATGCCTGACGTTGCCGGCATTCATCTCGGAATGGCCCCGCAAGCGGTTTTCGCCATCATGAAGCCGCTATTCCCTGACAACCATCCCCGAGGGTTAGGACTGTCCCTCGGTTATGCGAAATTTGGACATGCTCCGGACACGCCCTGGCTCCAAACGCTCGTCGGGGATGCAGACGCATGCGGCAACAACGAATGCGCCGACATAGTCAGCGTGGTTTTCAACGGACCACCGAACAAACAGGGTGCGATTGGCTTGGAACGTAGTGTTAACTTCCAGGAGGGCAAGCGGCCCACGCCAGACACCTTGAAGGCTGCACTGCTTCAAAAGTACGGTCCCAATCCCTTTGTCGTTAACAATCCAGCCATAATGGGCTGGGCCTACGACGAGCAGGGGCAACCGATCGTTCCTCCTAATGGAAAGGCTCTGGTGCAATGTGCCGGAACTCTGACCTCCGGGGCGGGCGGTGGGCCGAGCCCCACTAATGCAGCGTTGGAGTACGGCCTCACGGGCACCCGTCCGATGACACAAGCAGACGTGACCGACTTAATGCGCAATCCTTGCCGGGTGGGCGTGTACGTCCTGGTGAGAATGAATGTGTCTGCCCAGGTTGTGAACGGATTCAGCATCAAAATCAGCGAGAACTCTGAAGCCACTCGCGATGCCATCGCCCAACAGGAGTATCTGGACAGTGTGGCTGCCGGCCAACAACAGCAGCAAACTGAACAAAGCTAAGCAGCAGGCAGTACCCACGCTTTGAGACCGTGCGAATTTCGCGGCAAAATGGCTCACTCCCAAGCGGGCCATTCGTCTCCCTTGGTCTCTGGCTTTATTGCGCTGCCGGCCGCTACTGCGTCGGCGGCGGAGCGGGCGTCTGCTCCTGCGTTGCCGGCGGCTTCGTCGTCGGTTCGTTGCCCGTCGTAGCCGGTTGCACTCCGGGCACGACCGGCGCGGTCGTCACGTTGCCCGATGCTGCTTCTGTCAGGTTGATCGAATAATGCTGCATCGTTGACGCCAGCGTCTGGTAGAGTCCCGAGCGGTCTTTGGCATATGCCGCATGCGCGGCAATCAGGTTGTCATCGGCCGTGGCCAGGCTGCGCGCCTGCTGCAGCACGCTGGCCGTGGTCGAGGCTCCAAGGTGCAGCTTCTTCTGTTCGGCGTCGAGGCTTTGCTGTGCGAAGTCGCGCGCCGCTTCGGCCGCTTTCACCTGGGCGCGGTCGTTGGTCAGGGCGAACATCGCGTTCACCACCTGCATGCGAATCTGGGTGTATTTCTGCTCGAGCTGCAGCTCGGCCTGCCGGTATTCCATCAATGAGCGCTCTTGCACCGACTGCGCGTAGCGATTGCGAATTGGGACGGTAAGAGTGAATGTCAATCCCTTGTCCGGAGCCGTGCTGTTTACCAGATCCGACAGTACGCCGCCATACCCTCCAGGCACGGTACTCATGTAGCCGGTGGGAAAGCAGGATTCGCCAAAGAAACTGCAATTGGGATTGAGAGGGCCGCCGGTTACGCTGGCGCCATAGTACGCATTGAAATCCAGTGTGGGCAACAGCGCATTCCGAGCGCCTTTCAGCGTGATCTCGTCGTTGCGCAGCGTCAGCACCGCCTGTTCGAGCTCGGGCCGCTGTTGAAAGGCTTCCTGTACCAGCGCTTCGACCGGTTGGCTCTCCTCCTGAATCGGTTCCAGGCTTACGCGATCCGTAGGAATCACCGGGGCCGCGGTGAGCGCCGGGTCGTTGAGGTTGCGCGCAATCGCCTGCTTGATGATCTGTTGCTGGTAGTTCAGGGAGCTCTGCGCGCTGATCAGGGACTGCTGGTCTGCCGCCACGCTCGACTGCGCGTTTACCACGTCGAGCGGAGCCATGGTTCCGATCTGGAGCTGCTTCTGGTTGTCGCCGAGCAGTTGGTTGCTCTGCTCCAGCGCGCGCTGCTTGGCCTGCACGTCCTCATATGCCTGCACCAGGCCCCAGTAGATCGTCTCCACCTGGTTCACGGTGAAAAGAATCTGCTGCCGGAACGACGAGTCGGCGATGCGCCGGTCGTTCAGCGCCTGGTACATGAACCGCTTGTTGATCCAGATTCCCGCGCCCTGCAACAGGTGCTGCGTCACCGTCGCCTTGAAGTAGGAGTTATAGTTCGGCAAATAGAACGTGAGCGAGCTGTTGCTGGTGACACGGCTGTTGTTCCAAGTGAGAGCCAGCGCGGTTCCGGGAGTAAAGCCCTGGTTGAATGTGAAGTTATACGAGTTGGTGTTGCTCGCGGCCGCAGGGCTGAAGAGGCTGGTCTCCTGCGTCCGGTTGCGATCAAATTGCAGCGTTCCCGTCACCGACGGGTCGAGGCTCTCCGGTGTTGGTCCCGCGCCGGCGGTGGTCAACGTCAAACCCGAAACGCCGGAACCCGCTCCGCCTGCGCCGCCCGAAGTTCCGCCCGGGCCGCCTCCCCCCGTTGCCGCCGAAGAAGACGACCCCGTCAGCGTGTTCGAAACAATCGCGGTGGGTACGCCCAAAGGCGCTGCCCCGGTCCGGGTGCGCAAAATGTCGGTGTCTGCGATGTCCAAGTCGTAGCGTGCAATCGCAATATCGTAGTTGTTCTCAATTGCCAGCGCAATCGCGTCGGAAAGGCTGAGGTAGATCTTGCCGTCCTTCACCAGATCGTTGAGGCGCACGGAATTGACGAAGCTCGCCTTGGGAATCGACGTCGGCATATAAATCTTCAACGGATTTCCCAGCCAGTTCGCATAGGCCTTGGAGAAATCGCGGCTGGAGGTACGCAGCTCGATCGGCTGCGTGACTGCCGGCGCGGGCGCAGGCGGTAACTGCGAAGCAGCTTTGTCGGGTCCGTTCGAGCCCGCGCCATATTGCTGCGCCAGCCCCTGCTGAGGCATGCAGGCCATCAGCGTCAGCAACAGGGCTGCGACCGCACGAAGATTGTCGCCGGATCGCTGACGCCGCTGATGCCTCCGGTTTTCCTGCAGCGTGATTCCATCCTGCGCACACACACCCTTACCGAAAAATCGCATGATCTTCTCCAAAATTCGTTTGGGCACACGGAACACTTCTCCAGACGGCCTGCCAGCCGATCCGGATGCAAGTTTTTGGGTCTCCAATTCGATTATCCGCTTCAGACTCCGTCTTCACGTCTCGATTTCATTTACGAAATCGATACCCGCACCGTTCCCTGTGACCCCAACCTTCTAAAACCCTTCCCGAAAACCTCCGAAGAACTTTCTTCCTCTGGTGATCGGAATATCGGGTCTCTCAAATCTCCGAGAGCCGCTGCCCTCGGAGACCTCACCGACGAAACTCCCTGCCGCATGCCGGCCGAAGCGCCCCTTTGAGCGATTGCCTCGCAGCCTAGAACCACTCGAACCTGTCTCGTCCCAGCGAAACTGTCGGTCCGGTCCGGCTCCATTCCGCTTTGATCCACGGCCTGGTCATGGTCAGGTCACGGTGAGCGCCTCAATTAACTAACTGGTTAGTAAAATACAGCCGCCGCCCGTTCACTTGCAACTTTTCCTGTGGATTTTTTCCGAAATACGGTGCTACGAAGCTCCGACCTCTCCCGGGCCTTCGGCGATCTTCAACTATTCTGTAGATAAGTGGATTTCCGTGCCTGATTCGAATCAACTTAGCGGGGAAGCTCAGAACTGGCGGCTGACGCTCTCCTACGATGGAACCGACTACCAAGGCTGGCAGGTGCAGCCAGGTCAGCCAACCATTCAGGCGGAGTTTCAATCGGCGCTCGGGCGCGTGACAGGCGAGTCGCCTCTGCCTCAGGGATCTGGGCGCACCGACGCTGGCGTGCATGCACTGGCCCAGGTGGCCAGCTTTCCGCTTCGCGCTCCCATTCCGCCCGAAAATCTTCTTCGCGCGCTCAATCGCACGCTCCCTCCGGCTATTCGCATCTCCGAAGCCAGGACGGTACGAAGTACCTTTCACGCGAGGCGCTCGGCGGTGGCCAAGACCTACGAGTATCGCGTCCTTCCCGGCCCCGACTGCTCTCCATTCCTGGCTCGCTACGTGTACAGCTGTCCCTGGTCCCTCGACCTTGCTTTGCTCCAGTCCGCAGCCCGCCAATTCATCGGCGAACACGATTTTCAAAGCTTCGCCGCAACCGATCCCGATCTGGCGCACCGCAATCGCGAGGCAAGCGAAGAATCGGATCCGAAACCGGAAGCGCTTCAGCAGGAGCCGGCCAAGGAGTCGACGATCCGCTCCATCTTTTCCTCTGCGTGGGAACGGCGATCCGTCGAATCCGCCCAATTGCTGGTCTATCGCGTGCGCGGCAACGGCTTTCTGCATCACATGGTGCGCAATCTCGTCGGAACCATGATCGATATCGGTCGCCGCTACTTAGCTCTTGACGAGATTCCCAGGATTCTCGTGGCGCGCTCCCGCGCAGCCGCTGGACCTACGGCTCCCGCACGCGGCCTGTTCCTCGTCTCCGTCGAATACCCACCCGAGGAACCCTGAGCCCACTCTCTTGCTCCCTTGCTCCCCAGTTGTCAGCTAGCGGCTAGAAGCTAGCAGCTAGAGGCTGCCTAATCGTTCCCTTGTTCCCTCGTCGTCCTCTGCCCTCTGTTCTTTCCCTGCTACCCTAAATCCATCCATGCCGACGCTCTCGCGCAACTCGGCCTTCGCACAGGTCACCGGCCTCGCCGCACAGCGCGCCGTTCATGCCGCGTTTGCCTGGCTGCACGCCAATCCCAAAACCATCATGGATTGGCAAATAGAAGTCGCAGCCATTCCGGCCCCATTGCGCGGCGAGCGAGCGCGGGCTGACTGGTTGGCGGCGCGCTTCCGCGAGGCAGGCCTGACGCAGGTCGAGATCGATACGGCCGGCAACGTGGTGGCGATGCTGCCTGCGAGGCGCCTGCCTCCTGAAAGCACCGGCCCCGTCGTCCTGCTCTCGGCGCACCTCGATACCGTCTTTCCCGCCGGCACCGCGATTGACCCGTCCTTCGACGGCACCCGTCTTCGCGCACCCGGAGCGAGCGACAATGCTGCCGGAATTGTCGGCTTGCTAGCCGTTGTCCGCGCGCTTCTTCACGCCGACGTCGATCTGCCCGCTCGGCTCGCTGTGCTGGGCAATGTTGGCGAAGAAGGCGAAGGCGATCTGCGGGGCGTGCGCTACGTCTATGACCACAGTCCGCTCGCCGGCCGCATCGCCGCCCACATCGTCCTCGACGGCCCCGGCGCCGATGCCGCCGTCACGCAGGCGCTCGGCAGCCGCCGTTTTCAGGTCGCCGTTACGGGCCCCGGCGGGCACAGCTTCAGCGACGCAGGCACGCCCAACCCCATCGCCGCCCTCGCCGCCGCTCTGGCCGCACTGGTCGATACTTCGCTGCCCGAGGAGTCTCGCACGACCTTGAACCTTGGCACCATCTGCGGCGGCATCAGCGTCAATTCCATTCCCGAACGCGCGCAGGCCACGGTCGATTTTCGTTCCACCGATCCCGAGCAGCTGGTTCGTCTCGAGGTGGCGCTGCATCGCTTTGTCGAAGACGCCGTCGAACGCTCGAACGCGCGGTCCAAGACCTTCAATGACCGGTCACGCGGACGCCTCTCCTATTCCATCGCCCAGATTGGCGATCGCCCTGCCGCGACTTTGCCCGAAGATTCCCCTTTGCTCGCCGCCCTGCTCGCCGTCGATCGCCACCTAAGGCTGCGCACCGACATCCGCTTGGGCTCGACCGACGCCAATCTTCCTCTCTCCCTCGGCGTTCCTGCATTGTCGATGGGAGCGGGCGGCGAGGGCGGCGCGGCCCACACGCTGCAGGAGTGGTACTCGCCCAAAGACCGCGAGATCGCTCTGAAGCGCGTGCTCCTGCTGGTATTGACCATGATCGGTTGGGCGGCGGAACAATAGCTCGTCGCGAAAGGCGCTCGTGCCGCGCCTTTGATACACTCCGCGCATGCGCGTTCGCTTCCCCGTCCCCACTGCGCTCTGTATTATCGGAACGCTCTGTTTTGCCTGTGCGAGCTGTTTTTCTCAATCCCCGGCCGCAAAACCTGCGCCGCAACCCTCTGCCCCGCCCGACCTGATTTTTCTTAACGCCACCATCTACACCGGCGTGGGATTCTCCAGCGATCAGCCGCAAACCGTCCAGGCTATCGCCATCGCAGGCGGCAAAGTCTTCGCCATCGGCACCGACGAGGAAATCCGCCCGCTCGCCGGACCCAAGACCCGCATCCGCGACCTGAAAACCGCGCAGACTGGCGTCTTTCTCTTTCCCGGATTCAACGACGCTCATCTCCATCTTGGTTCTGCCGGCCAGAACAAAATGAACCTCGACCTCACCGGCGTCCAATCGCTCGACGAAACGCTTTCGCGTGTCGCGACCTTCGCGCGCAACTCGCCGCCCGGGCACTGGCTCACCGGGGGCAACTGGGACCACACACTCTGGCCCGGCAAAACTCTGCCCACGCGTCAGGAGCTGGATAAAGTCACGGGCGGCCATCCCGCATTTCTCGAGCGCGTTGACGGCCACATCGCGATTGCGAACACGGCTGCCTTGCAGGCGGCCGGCATCACCAGCAAGACTGTGCCTCCGCAGGGCGGAGCTATCGATCTCGACGCGAATGGCGAGCCAACCGGCATTTTGCGCGAGTCGGCGAAGCAGCTTGTGGCGAAAGTCATCCCACCGCCGAGCCATGACGAACGGCGAAGGGGCCTCGAGCTGGCCATCGCCGACGCGGTCTCTCACGGCGTGACCAGCGCGCAGGACTTCAGCGCATGGGACGACTTCGTCACTTTCGAGCAGATGGAAACGGAGGGCAAGCTCGATCTCCGCATCACCGAGTGGCTGCCATTCAAGGAGCCTCTGTCGCTCGAGGAAAGCCAGCGCGCCCATCACGCCGCCGACGACCCCATGCTCCACACGGGTTTTCTCAAGGGATTCATGGATGGCTCGCTCGGCTCGCGTACAGCAGCCCTCAAAGCGCCCTATGCCGACGATCCGGGCAACGCCGGCCTGCCCCAGTACACGCAGGATCAGCTCAATCAAATGGCCGTGGAGCGCGCCAGGGCCGGCTTTCAGCTCGGTTTCCACGCCATCGGCGACAAGGCGGCCGATATGGCGCTCACTGCCATCGGCGAGGCGGAGCAAGTCAGCTTGCCCGCCCAGTGCCGGCCGCCTGGCGAGGGTAACAAGAGCGGGGATGAAAAGACGCACTGCGCCTCGCCGCGCCATCGCATCGAGCACGCTCAGGTCGTCGATCCTGCCGACATCCCGCGATTTGCTCGCCTCGGCGTCATTGCCTCAATGCAGCCGTGTCATCTGCTCACCGACATGAACTGGGCCGAGTCGCGCCTCGGTCCGCGGCGCGCTGCCTACTCCTATGCCTGGAAAGCCTTCCTTGACGCCGGCGTACCGCTGGCCTTCGGCACCGATTACCCCGTCGAGCCGGTCTCTCCCTTTCGCGGCCTCTACGCTGCCGTCACGCGAATGAACGAGGCCGGAACCAAGACCTACTTCCCGCAGAACAAGATCACGCGCGGCGAGGCTCTCTACGCCTACACCCAGGGCTCGGCCTATGCTGAATTCGCCGAAAAGACCAAGGGCAAGCTCGTCCCCGGCTACGACGCCGACTTCATTCTTGTCGACCGCGACCTGTTCAACGTGCCGCCGCCCTTACTTCTTCGCACGCAGGTTCTGGAAACCTGGGTCGCCGGCCAGCAAGTCTTCGCCGCGGGCATGCGCATCCAGGGCTCGCCTTCGGTCGGATTGGGAGATACGCAATGAAGACCGATTCATCGCCAGCATCAGCCTTGGGCACGCGCGACCGAAACGAATCTCCGGAGCGGGAGATCGCGCTGTGGCGAATCTATCTTCTCAGGGCCGGATACCTCTTGATTGCCGTCGGCATGGGAATGCAGCAGGTTCCTGCCTTCCTTCATCATCGGCCATGGGAGCTTATGCATGGCGTGGTCAATTCCATGCTGCTCGCGCTGGTGCTGCTGGCGGTCCTGGGGCTACGCTACCCCTTGAAAATGCTGCCGCTTCTGTTCTGGGAAATCACATGGAAGGCCACATGGCTTCTCGCGGTGTCGTTGCCTGCCTGGCAGAAACACACCATGGACGCAGACACCTGGGACACAACTTTTGCCTGCCTCATGAGCGTGATCTTCCTGTTCGTCGTGCCGTGGGATTATGTCTGGCGGAATTTTGTCGCCGCGCGCGGCAACCGCTGGCGTTGAACGGCCTTGTGTCAGGGCACGTCTTGTCGGGGTCCCCGCGGACAGGTCTTCGCCCGTGGATGACTTTGAGCCGTGCCGAAAACGCGCCCTCATCATGGCAGGAAATGAGAGAGACGCAATGGGGCATCGGTCGTCCGTTTGAGGCGACTTTGAGGGAACGGACCGGGCCGTCAAGCCTCCAGATCATCTTCAAGACTGAACGGGAGCGTGGTCATGACCTTCCTAGCCGTGCTTTGATCTCCCGGCTTGCGCATCCACCGGAATGACAGGATGCCGTTTTCGGTAGACACTGCAAAAATCCCACTGTACGAGCCGAAGGTATCACCGTTGTGCTTGTAAATCGTGACGTTTTTCATTATTCCTCTGAGTCAAGATTACAGGGGTGAGTGACCCCGACCTCGGCATGCCCACCACGCAATTGTCTGGGGTTCCCCTGAGCCTGTCCTGAGCGCAGTCGAAGGATCCTAGTTTCGCTAGGGCGGGGCAGTTGTCATGCTGCAAAATGGAAGCAAGCCCTGAGCGCTTTCCCAGTGGCGAAAGTATACCGCCAGTTGCCGCCGCTACAACGTGGGCCGCAAACTGTATCTCACCGGAAAGGTATCGGAATGACATTGAGAACGTCGGCCCACGCATGCGCGATCATGCCTGGCCGCAGGCTCTTTCGCCATTGTGCGAGGATTCCGAAAAGTGCCCCAAGCACCGAGATCATGATCACCTGCTTGACCCCCTGGGACCAGTGGCAGATTCCGAACAGAACGGCCTGCGCCAGCACGGCGAACGCGGCGCTTCGCGTCAAAGCCAGAAATTGCTTTTGGAAATAGCCGCGAAACACCAACTCCTCGCAGAATCCAGAGGTCATGGCCATGACGACCCAGAGCGTGACTTCAATGGCTCCAAGCGGGTGCACGAATTGGAGGGATCCGGCATGACTGGGGCGCCCCACGAAGCTGCCGAGCTCCCCCACTGCGGCAAACACAATCCAGAACGCCGCGGCAATCGCGATGTCGCGCAACACTTGCCTCAAGTTTATCCAGCGTCCGCCTATGATGTCGCGCAGCCGGGTTGCGCCTGGCATCAGGCCACCAAGCCAGATGTACATGGCCATCGCCCACTCAGAGGCTATTACGAATAAATAGTGGAGTGCGTTTCCGTGGTGCTGCTCGCCGGCGGCAAGGCTGTGGCTTTGCCATTTGAAACTGGCCCAGACGAATGCCAGCAGGATGATCAGCAGGCCCAGAGTGTGCCACAGCGGGGCGATCCGCACGGCCTTCGGTGCCGTCGTCGACCGTCCTGCATCAGCGTCCATGGGTCGTTTTCCTCTCCACCTGCAGGCCGAGTGTTTTCACACTTCCAGAATCCGTCAGTTTTTCTTGGGCTCCCAACAACCGAATCCCTCCACCTCCACGTGCACGGTTTTTCGGCTTTCCACTGCCTTTCGTCCCTAGTCCCTAGCCGCTGCCTTTTCGCTCTCTTGCTCCCTGATCCGTGTTCTCTGTTTTCTACGGCAACCTCTGAACGCGAACCTCGGACAGGGTCCACGCCCACGCAGATTCTTCGTCGGGGAAATCCCTCAGGAGTTGATCTGGGACACCGGGTGGCATGATCCGCACCACCTCCACGCGCTCGGTTTCGGGATTGTAGTTCAGGTAGCAGTTGAGAGGATTTCCCTCGATCAACATTTCCTCACAGTGCGAGCCCGCTCCGGGCCTGTCTTTACGACCTGCTGCGTCTGTCACAGTGCGAGTCCCCCTTGCTGCGGCATTCTACCTGTGCCTTCGAAGAACGACAACTATCTTTCGATCAGGCCCCTGCCTTCTCGTGCTCTTGTTCCCGTGTTGCCTGCTTCTCCGCTCCCTCGCTCCCTTGCTTCCTTGCTCCCGGCGCTCCACTGTCGCCGCCCGCTCGTCCCCTTGGTCCCTAGGTCTCTGTCTCTCTGATTCCCGACCCTTGCTCCCTGCTTTTCAGTTCCGTCTATACTAGAAATTGGCGCGTCTAACCATTTGACTGCAAGACTGGGCGCCCCGATGAGGTCACTGAACTCTATGAAATCGCTCCTCCAACGGCTTGGCTCGCGCCGTCTCACGACTGCTTTTGTAGTACTTGCCACGGTATCGGCCGCTATTCTGGCCGGATCGTATGCCGCCCACGGCGTACGGGGACAGGACAAGCAGAGCGACAGCTCGGATGCCTCTCCCCTCAAGGTCGTCAACTCGACGACCCCTCCCAACGACTTTGTCAGAATCGCCAAGATCGTTGGCCCTGCCGTGGTGAACATCAACACGCAGACGCTGCCCAAGCAGTCGAGCAACAAAGGAAACCCCCACTTCCATTTCCGCACTCAGCCCAATCAGAAGAATCCGGGGGGCGGCGACGACGATAACCAGGACGACCAGCAGCAAGGGCAAGGACCGGAGGATTTCTTCCAGCGCTTCTTTGGCGGCCAGGTTCCCGGCATGCCCGATGAGGGAGGAGACAACGGCCAGGTGCAGGAATCGCTTGGCTCAGGCTTCATCGTCGATCCCAAAGGCTACATCATCACCAACAATCACGTGATCGAGAAGGCCGACAAGATTTATGTCAAGCTCTCCACCGATCCTGACACGGTCGACCAGGGGCGTCCGGCCCACGTGATCGGTTTCGACAAAGCCACCGATCTCGCCGTCATCAAAATCGACGCCAGCTCGCCGCTTCCCACCGTAAAACTGGGCAACTCCGACATGTCGCAGGTGGGCGATTGGGTGGAGGCCATCGGCAGCCCGTTTACGCTGTCGCAGACCGTCACGGCGGGCATCATCTCCGCGAAGAACCGCACCATCGATCAAGGCGCGCCCGGCCAGTTCCAGCACTTTATCCAGACTGATGCAGCTATCAACCCCGGCAATTCGGGCGGCCCGCTGCTGAACATGAACGGCGAAGTGATCGGCGTGAACACCGCCATCTACACGCAATCGGCCGGGTATCAAGGCATCGGCTTTGCCATGCCGTCGAACACGGTGGTTTCTGTTTATAACGACCTCATCGGCCCCAGCCATAAAGTGACGCGCGGCTCCATCGGCATCCAGTTCCGCGAAGGGCTGTCGGGCGCGGTCAATCGCGTCTACGGTTTCAAGAACGGCGTTCTGGTGCAGGAAGTTCAGTCGGGCGGGCCCGCGGACAAAGCCGGCCTCAAGCCGGGCGATATTATCACCACCATTGACGGCCGCTCCATCAAAGATGGTGAGGATCTTGTGAATGAGATCGCCAGCCGCAGGCCAGGCTCGACGATTCGCCTGGGCTACGAGCGCGAAGGTAAAGAGGCCGACACCACGGTCACCATCGGCGACCGCGAAAAGGTGTTCGCCGATCTCAATAATCCCCAGCCGGAATCGAATCCGCAGTCCGAGGGCGGAGCCGGAGAGACCAAGCTCGGCCTCGTCGTCCACGATGTCACCTCGTCAATGGCCGGCCGAATCCATGCATCAGGGGTGATCATTGATTCGGTCCGCACCGGCTCATTTGCGGATCTGCAGGGCCTCGAACCCGGCCTTGTCATCACTCACCTGAACCGCCAACCCACCCCCACGAAAGAACAGTTCGATGCCGTCGTAAGCAAGCTAAAGAGCGGCGATGACGTGGTCTTTGAGGTGATCGACCCGCGCCATCCCGAGCAGGGCATCAACTACATTGGGGGAACTTTATAACCGCTGAAAATGAAGCGCCGGCTGGACTTATGCGCCGCCGGCGCCTCTTAATCCAATGGGGGACCTTTGGTAATTTCGAACCGCGTTTATTCTTGCTCCAGATTGAGAACCTTAGATAAACTGCTACGAAGCATCCCCCAGCATCCCACCCAGAGGGAGCACGCATGATTCTGTCTCATGCAAGATTGGCACTTGTGATTTCCGCCGCTCTCATCGCGCCGCCCACCTTCGCGACGGCTGTTCATCGGTCACCCACAGGCAGCACTTCGAGCAGTTCGCACAAACTCACTCAGCACAGACGCCACAACACGGTGCGCCGGGCGCGCGGCCAACAGGCGATTGAACCCGAGCGCGTTACGCAAATCCAGCAGGCGCTGATTCGTGAGCACTACCTCACAAGCGAGGCAAACGGCAAATGGGATTCCACGACCCAAGCCGCGATGCAAAAATATCAGGCTGACAATGGCTGGCAGACCAAGCTGATGCCCGACTCCCGCGCCATTAAGAAGCTGGGCCTGGGGCCCGATTATTCGACCGCAATCAACGCTAAGGAAGGCAATTTTGCACCACCGCCCCCTGCCGCCAGCATTCCCCCCGCGCAGGCCACAGGGTTCGCCGAAGCGTCCGGCGTGCACCAATAGGCCAGCTCCCCCTCATCAATCAGCGCGGATCTGCTGATCTTAGTCAATGCGGATCTGCGGGTATTCCCTGCAGAAGGAAGTCGTACCGCGCGCGCGTTGTATCGGGAGTCGCTGTCGAATCAGCGTCCAGGTGCATCACCTCGCCTGTCTTGTCGTACCGAGGCCACTGGGGCAATCCGGCGCCATTGGGATCGCCGGTCTTTGCGAAATTCGTCCAGTAGGTCATCATCAGTTCGCTCAGCTTGCGATCTTCGGGCCGCCATACTGAACCCGGCCGTGTATCGAGCGCCCCGAAGACATACTCGATGTCGTCGGAATGAAAGGCGACCGGGGGGTGAAACTTGCTGACGGGCGCTGCGAGTTCGAAATGGTAGCGATAGACCGGCGCCTCGCCGGTTTTCACCTGTGCCTCAATCCATTTCCAGGTCCCGAAAGCAATGAATGTGTCGCCGGAAAAGTCGATAGAGGAGCGGGCAGCCTGCTCGTCGTCAGTACCCGGATAGAGCTCAAGGAACTCTGCAGCGCGATCGCCGAATCGCTTTTCGGCCTCAGACTTCCATAGCGCCACCGTCATGGTTTTCGCGGCTTCGGTGTTGCCCTCGTCGCGGTTCCAGCCAGCCAGCAGCGGGACGTGCGCCTGTTTTCCCTGAGCATAGGTTTCGGCCACAGGCTCCGTCAGCGCATGCCCGTCGATGACCGGCGCAAATCTCGGCGCTCCGGGTTTGTGTGAAGCTTCGAGAATCGTATCGCCTGGGATCGCGCGCAGTTCCGCCAGCGACTTAGCGCCGAGCGATTGCGCCCAGGTGGTGCCGATCGGCGCCGCCTCGGCAGCGGTGTCGCCGCCCAATCCTCTGCCCAGAGCCGAGCCGCTCTCGCCAATGGCCTTGGCAAAGAGTCCCTGGGCCAACGGCGAGGCCATGAGTGTGCTCACCGCGGACGATCCCGCGCTCTCGCCGAAGATCGTCACATTCCCCGGATCGCCGCCAAATTTCGCGATGTTGGATTTGACCCACTGGAGTGCCGCGATCATATCCAGCAGCCCGTAGTTGCCCGCCGCGCCGTTGCCTTCCTTAACCAGTTCATCAGTAGCGAGGAAGCCAAAGACACCGAGCCGGTAGTTGATCGTGACCAGCACGACGCCTCTCGTCGGCAAGAAATCTCCGTTATGCCGAGGTTCCGAAGCGGAGCCGCTAAAATATCCGCCGCCATGAATCCAGAACATGACCGGCAGCTTGCTGCTTCCCTTGGCACCTGCGGGCGAGAAGACATTCAGGTAGAGGCAGTCTTCGCTCGGGCCTGCGTCCTGGAAGCTCATGTCCGAAAACGGAGTTTGGATGCAGTGCGCTCCGTAGTTCGAGGCCTCGCGCACGTCCTTCCAATTTGCAGCAGGCTCCGGCGCCTTCCAGCGCAGATTGCTGACTGGCGGCGCGGCATAGGGAATACCAAGAAAGGCGCGCACTTTTCCCTCGTTGATCAGCTTGCCGTGAACCTTACCCTGAGCGGTCTTGACCTTCAACGGATCGGAATGAACTAGCGATGAGAGCCCTGCCAACAGCGACACAGTTATCAGTGCGTATGGAATTCGCGTACGAAATTGCATGGATTTTTCTCCGTGCAATACGATAGCAGGGCAGGGTGGCGGAGGCGCGGCATTTTGCAGAATAATTGGCCTTCGCGGAATACATTGCGAGCGCTCAAGCCAACTCCGGCCCCAGCAGATCCGCCATCGTTTCCCGTCTGCGGATGAGCCGTGCCTTGCCGTCTTCGATGAGGACCTCTGCCGGACGTGGACGTGAGTTATAGTTTGAACTCTGCGCCATTCCGTAAGCGCCGGCATCGAGCAGCGCCAAGAGATCGCCGGGTTGAACAGGCGCGAGTTTGCGGTCGCGCGCAAGAAAATCACCCGACTCGCACACCGGACCTACCACATCAACCACACGCGCTTTGCCGGCCCGCCTCCTCACCGGCACGATCTCGTGATACGCCTGGTACAGGGCGGGACGGATCAGATCGTTCATTGCCGCATCGGTGATCACAAAGGTCTTTTTGCCCTGCCGTTTGACGTAGAGCACGCGCGTGAGCAGAGCGCCGGCCTGGGCCACGATGAACCGTCCCGGTTCGATCAGCAGCCGACCGTCGAACCCCTTGAGCGCGTCGTTCAGGGCAGCAGAATATTCCTGCACCCTGGCCGCGGCATCCCAGCCCGCAGCCGAGGCGGCGGCATGATAGTCGATTCCCAACCCTCCGCCAGCGTCGATTGTCTCGAGAACGATTCCCGCCCTTTTGAGTTGCGCGACCAGTTCGCTGACCCGCTTGATCGCCGCCCCAAATGGCGCCGCGGAGCGAATCTGCGAGCCGATGTGGACACTGACGCCGTGCGCCTCAAGCCACCGGTCGGTGGAGGCCCTCTTGTAAATCGCCAGAGCGTGGCGAATATCGACGCCGAACTTGTGCTCACGAAGCCCAGTAGAAATGTATGGATGGGTTTCGGCGAAAACATCTGGGTTCACGCGCAGCGCAAACCGGGCACGCCTTCTCAATTTCGCGGCACGGCGGGCAAGCAGCGCCAGCTCCGATTCGCTCTCCACGTTGAATTCGAGAATCTGCGTTTTCAGCGCCAGGTCGATTTCGTCAGCCGTCTTACCCGCGCCAGAGAAGACGACACAGTTTGCAGCTTCCGGCGCGACTGCTAAGACGCGCTCCAGTTCGCCACCCGAAACGATGTCGAACCCGGCACCGTGCCCGGCCAAAAGCTTCAGAATCGCCAGTGCCGAGTTGGCTTTCACCGCGTAACAGATCAAGTGATCGCGATTCGAAAGCGCGGTTTGGAACAGCTGGAGTCGCTCGACGATCTGACCGGCCGAATCGACGTAAAGAGGAGTGCCGAAGCGCTGCGCAAGCCTCTCGAGCGAGACTCCGTCGCAGCTGAGCGGACCACCGCCAGGCGGGTAGACAAACGGGCGTGAGTCTGTTGCCTCTGCCACAAATCCAATCCCAAAACCAGGACAAGCCTTCTTGAGCGTATCGCATCGCGGCGGACCGCTTAAGCGAAAGCTGCAACCATGCACTCCATGCGAGCGCGTCGCTCTCGCAAGCCGCTCGGCAGCTCGGTTTGTTCGTTCATCGTGCCGTTACAATATCGGAGTGACTGAATCGCCCAAGATCGATGTGGTGGGCGTGGGCCTCAACGCCACGGACACTCTGATTTCGCTTTCGAGCTTTCCTGAGCGCGGCTCCAAAGTAGAGTACATCCAGCGCTCCGTTCAACCCGGAGGCCAGGTTGCAAGCACCATCGTGGCCTGCCAGACCTGGGGCCTGCGCACGCGCTATATCGGGAAGTTTGGCGACGACTCGGCCGCAAGACTCCATCGCGACGCCTTCGCTCATGTGGGCGCCGAAGCGCAAATGATCACGGTGCCCGGGGAACAAAGTCTACACAACGTGATTCTGGTTGATCAGGGGGGCGATCGCACCGTGATCTGCCAGCGCAACCAGCGAATGGTCCTGCGGCCGGAGGAGTTGCGCCGTGAGTGGATCGTCAATGCACGGGCACTTCATGTGGATGGTTGTGACACCGATGCCGCGATCGCTGCAGCAAGTTGGGCCCGCGACGCCGGCGTGCCGGTTACTGCCGATCTCGACGAGATCTATCCGGGCGTAGACGACCTGATTCCTTACGTCGACTACCTGCTCGTAAATTGCGACTTTAGCTGCCGGCTAATGAAGGAGAAGAACATCGAGCGTTCGTTGCGCAAGATGCAGGCCCGCTATGGATGCCGCCTGACGGCTGCGACGCTTGGCGAGGAAGGTGTGCTGGCCTGGGACGGGAAGCAGCTGGTGCACAGCGCTGCCTACTGCGTACCTGTTGTCGATACAACCGGTGCAGGCGACATTTTTCGCGCTGGATTTCTGTACGGGCTGATGAACGACTGGCCGCTCGAGCGGCAGCTCGATTTCTCATGCGCCGCGGCGGCCATGAACTGCATGGCTGCGGGCGCGCGCGGCGGTATTCGGCCTGTTCCCGAAATCGAGAATCTGATGACGACCGTCTCGCGATTCGATCGACAGCCGAGCCCGGGCATGAGAGGTTGATTTCGCCCCAGGCACACCCAGAGTTTGGGGCACCGCCCGCCGACTTCCCCGCTTTCCCAGCGCCCGGGGGTTCGTATCTACTCGTGTTCCCCTTGCTCCAGGTTTCCTCTCAGGTGGGCCGGTTCCGGGCTAAGGTGGTCATAGCCGGGCGGTGAACGCCTCTCTCTCCGAGGTTGGGACCTAGCAAGATCATCCCGCCCGGCTTTTCTCAATAGTGTTCTCTTTCCAACTGAGAAATAGGGGCGCGATGTCTATTGCCGGCTTTAACCGGCCCCGCGCACACCACTTCTTCACACTCGTCAGCCACGGGAAGCACACCTCCACGAACCAGGTGCGTTTACAAGTTAGATTCCTGGGTTTCCTTTTGCACGGCACTGCATCGAATCGAACATGGGCAGTCACTTCAGGTGTTCGGGAGCCTGGCCGGATCCTGAACCGCTTCGCATTGCAGGACTTCGATGCAGGGAGGTAAGCCGCGCCGAGCTACGTTCGCTTCTAGCAGTTGATTAAAGCCCCGGGCTGGAGGAAATTCCAGCCGTCGAGCCATTCCCAAAAAGTTGCAGTCCTGACAAGCCGAAACTCCTTCTTCTGTCTTAATTTTAGGGTGTAAACTAGCGGCAAGTCAGGGAATTAACGCCTCGCTTCGCCGCAACTTTTTGCTGCGCTCGGTGTATGAAAAGCCAATGTCGCTCTATACATCGGCAGAGTCGGTTGCACAAGATGAGGCCTTCGTTGAAAGCAATTCATTTTGATTGAAGGCAGTTGAAAGTTCAGCGCCTCTTCCCATCTTTGCCTTGTTTTCCTAAGTCGCAGCTCTTTGTCAGCTTGATTGGATTGCAATCGGCAAGAAGCTCGATGAATTTTAAGGAGATGCAGTATGCGGTTCAAGCTGTTAGTACCCCCCACTCTAACGGTGAGTTTGTTTCTTGCGGCACTCCCCGGTCTTTCGCAGACAGCTGCTCCCTATCAGGGCAAAGTTCTCCCCCTCGAGATCGGCGCTGGACCTTCTGGATACGAGCCCGACTGGGGCCACGGCCGCATGTATGGCGGCGCAGTTTGGGCCGACTGGTACCCAAGTTTCATGCCCAACGCTCTTCGGGGACTTGGTGTCGAGATCGAAGCACGCGATATCAGCCTTGATCGCCATCCTGAACCCAATCAGCCGCCTCGGTCAGGCCAGGCCAATACGAAGGAAGATACGGCAGGCGGCGGTTTCATCTACAAATTGCGCCTTCTCCGCAATCTCAATCTTTATGGAAAGGGCCTCATTTCGCAAGGCAGCGTCGATTTCATCACGGCAAACCCGAACTACTCTCACGACACACGTGCGCTTCTCTCTGGCGGAGGAGGAATTCAATACCGCGTTTACAAGCCGATATGGGCTCGAGTCGATTACGAATATCAGGTCTGGGGCAAGCTCCTTAGCAACAACATCCTTACGCCGCAGGGCTTTACTGTCGGCATGTCCTACGATTTCGCGCACCCGACTCCTTAATCTGGTTACCCGGCGTACGGCGAATTCAAATGCAGGGCGGCCGGTTCAAGGCTTCAATCTACAGCTCGCTGTGCGGCGCGGAGGCTGCCGCCCCGGGAGTGCTAGTCTAACCAAAGGATGAAGTACCTCAGCATTCTGGTTCCGCCGCTCGCTCTGGCGGCGATGGTTCTTTCGCCCGCAGCCGGCAGCGCACAATCGGAACCAACTCCCCTCCCTTCCAACGCAACAGCTCCTCCGGCAAGGACGCTGCCTACCGATCTTTCAGGCGCCACGTACAAGGCGCGGCCCATACCCCAGGTTGAGGTCCCCACTCCGTTCGCCACGAGTCCGCCCTTGCTTGAGAAGACCGACCCGCTCACCTTCCTCTCTGCGGATCAAATGTCGGCGGCGGATCGCGCCCTAGTGTCGAGCACCGACACGAAGATTCGCGAAACAGCGACGCTGGCGGGTATGGAATTGGCCGTGGGCAGATGGGATTATCAGCAGCTCGTCTGCAAGGCTCTTCCCGGCCACGTCTTTCTGATCTATGAGAGCGAAAATGGTCCCGGTGATTCGAGCCTGTTCTCCGCGGCCATTCCTCGTGGCGGACAGGGCCGCGTTCACGTGATTCCGATCGAGCGCAGAGGCTTCTCGCTGTTCTCGCCTGCGCCGGTCAATGCGCTCACGCTCGCAGCGTTCAATCGCATCCGCGCCGACGAGCCCGAAAACAAGTCTGCGGACTGGCTCGCAACTGCCTTGTGCTACGCCGCTCTCGCCGGGGCACGTCCGGCGGTCTCAGCGGTAGGCAAGGACGCATCAGCGGGGGCTATGCCGCTGATCTTTCCGCCGACGTTAGAGGTTGGGAACCTCGGCGATGCGACGGTTCGCTTTGTCGATGTGGCCAAGGCGCAACCGACGGAGTGGGCGTTGACTTTCAGCCCAAATGGCCAGCTCCTCACGGTCGATCATTTTGCCACGCCAAGCTATGCCATCACGCCAATCCCGCCCAAGTAGGCAGAGGGGCAGCGGGCAAAAGTGCTGTCCCAGCGCGAGAAAATCAAGTTGACGCGGCAGACGATAAAAGCGCCTTCCGGACGCGACTCTAGAACTAGAAACTTACCTTGCGTTGCGGGCACCACGTGAGCTGAAACTGCGTCGTAGTCACAGTTTGCTCATTCGTCAGGTAAACCGGAGCCTTGTAGTGCTCCAGCGTGAAACTGCCGTCAATCTCCAAGTCCTTTCGGATGCGCTTCACTACCTGCCCGGAGAAGTCGTTCAAGGTCATGCCGCCGGGAATGAAGTCCTTGGCCGCTTGTTGCCGCCGATAGCTCGCCTGAATCCATTCATTGCCGCTCAAGTGGTAAGTGATCCACGCCTGGCCACCCTTGTCTTCCCGGCCGATCCAATCACCGAAGATGTGCCCCTGATTGGTATAGCCCTCGGCTTCGATCGCCTCCCAGTACTCAAAAAGCCCGGCGTTGCTATGCTTCGTAGGCGGATCTGTGGAAGCGGCCTCGACGCGCATGTCGAGCTTTGGAATGCGCGGAAAATGGGATAGATAAAGCCCCGGACGAATCGCGGCGTGCCGGGGAGCATCAATGGGCGAAGTGTCGTCATGCGCTTCTGAATCGCTGTAGAGAGTGAGCCACTTCTGAAGCTTGGGCAGGCGCCAGGTGAAATCGAATGCTCCGAAGCGGGCGCCGGGGTCGTGGCGGCCGTATTTTTCGGTTTCGTTGACGGTGGTCACACTGAAGAAGCTATGCAGAAAAGTGCGCAGGGTGACAGGTTCGTGTCCCTCGCCGCCAAATAAGACGGTGCGCTCGAAGCCAAACTCCAGATCATTCAGATTGAAAGGCTTGAAACTGAGCTTTTCCACGTGCACCCAGGGATCGCCGGGATTAATGACATTAGGCAAAGAGGGAGAAGGGTCGGCTTCGTACTGTGGATTCGGTATGAACGTGTGGCCTCGCAGCGCTCCGAGAATGAATTCATAGCGAAACGGCCCCGTCACGGTTGACAGCAACGGGATATGAAGCGGCTCGATGCGGTTGATCTCGAATGCATAGAAATTCTGCGCGTTGTTGGAGAAGGCCATGCCGGCTCCCTGCGCAGGTCCCAGCCACTGATCCTGTTTGCCGAACGACACAACATGATTCAAATACTGGTAGGAGACGACCGCTTCAAGGAAGCGTCCCTGCGTTGCGGAACTGATTTGTCCCAGCGGTATGGTGGGTTGATTGTATGGCGTGGTGGTGGGACCGTAGGGCGGCGTCGGCGATGTCTCATAGAAGTCGTAGATTCGATCGATCAAGCTGAGGGTCTGCCCGAGTGCGTCGGAATAACCCGTACCCGATGGCGCGCCTTGAAACTCGCCGCGAACATAGAGCGCGAACCGTCCGGCAGTCGCATAGCCGCTGGCTCCGGAGTAATTGTTGAAGCCGTTCTCAACGGGCCGCCCGTAGTCATTGACGATGGTCGAACCGATGTGGAAACTGTCCTGGAGCGGAGTGCCGCTCATGCCGCGCACGTTTGAGTAAACAGACTCGACTCGCGTGCCCCCCTCGCGGGGTCCGCAGGGGCCCTCCATATCGAAGCGGAGCTCGTGGTTCAGGGCGTCGTAAATCTCCCGAGCTTCAGCGGCACCCGGATCGCCCGACGATTCGCCATCCTCGATCAGGTTGCCAGCCTCTTCGAGCATGCGCATCATGCTGGTGCGCGTCCAGGGCCGAAGGCCAAGGTAAACCATATTCACATAGCCCAGCGAGTAAAGGCGCATCATCTCCGGATAGACCCAACTGTCGACGGGGATGTAAGGCGAACCGAGCGTGGCGGGCTCGCACGCACTCGCGGGAACGCTTGGCTTGTTTCCCGCCTGCGCTGCACCCGGCGGCTCCTCCGCGCGGAGAACTCCTCTGCATTGCGAAAGCAGCCATACGATCAGAATCGCATAAATAACGGCCCGCACCGCGGACACTCGTACCCTCATTTTCATCATTTCAATTTACCATCCGATGCGTGTGAGCAGCGCGAGCCGCCTGGTGGGACGTTGCACGAGTGGCGGCTCGCGTTCTAAAGGAAATTGGGTGACCACTTGGGAGTTTCAGAATCTGCGTACCTGCACTACGAGTCAGCGATTCTCGGCGCGCGCGGCGCCCTCCGGCCGCGTGCGCATTTTCACCTTCACGGCCGGCACACCGCTGTAGACCGTCCACGGTTCCAGATCGTCGGCTGCCACCGATCCCAGGCCCAGGACAGCGCCCGCGCCGACACGCACGCCGGGCGACACGCAGGCACGCGCGCAAATCCACGAATAGGCGCCTAAGCGCATGCTGTAGGAAATCATGGGAAACTCGGGATGATTGTAATCGTGCGTCGCGCCGCAAATGTAGGCTTGTTGAGAGACGATGCAGTGCGATTCGAGATAGATAGGTGACGGATTATAGATTTCGGCCCGGTCTGCGAGCGTACAGCAATCCTCGCTAACCAGATTCCACGGCGCCCAGACGATGCCGCTGGGATAGAAATGGCAGCCCGGTCCGATGCTTGCGCCGAAGACACGCAATAACATCGAGCGCCAGGCGTGCATGGGGCGCGGAGACGTACGGTAGAAAAGGAAATAGACAATTTGCCAGAGCAGCCGCGCTAGCCGCTGTTTTCTGCTGAACGATGCACGATGATAGGGATTGTCTCCCTCGCCGGCAGCGATGTTGTGGATGGAGCGTTCGCGTTGCGGTGCAGGTGAGGTCATATTCGATCTGAATTACTTCTGGACTGAGCGGCCGCAACAATCATTTACCGGCGCCGGCACAAAGCCGTGCTCAACATCCGCGTGGAACTGCGTTGTCTATATACCAACGATAGGCTTCTTTCAACCCCGACTCAAAATCCGTGGTTGCAGACCATCCCAAAGCGCGCAGCCGGCTCACATCCATGACTTTGCGCGGCGTACCGTCGGGCTTCGACCGGTCGAAAGTGAAGGTCCCGGTCCAGCCGGCAACTTTGGCGATGCTCTCAGCGAGCTCCAACACCGTCATATCCCGCCCAGTGCCGATGTTCAGAAACATCTCGCCTGAGTAATTCTTCATCACGAAAACGCACGCATCGGCAAGATCTTCGGTAAAAAGAAACTCGCGCCGCGGCGCCCCGCTTCCCCAGAGCTCGACGGTCGGCATGCCAGCCGCTTTGGCAGCATGAATTTTCATGATCAGCGCAGCCACAACGTGACCACTCTGGGCGTCGTACCTGTCGCCGGGGCCGTAGAGATTGGTCGGCATTACGCTCACGAAGTCACAGCCGTATTGTCTGCGGAAGGCCTGGCACAGCTTGATTCCGGCAATTTTTGCGACCGCATACCATTCGTTCGTCGGCTCCAGCTCCCCGGTCAGCAACGCTTCTTCACGCATGGGCTGAGCCGCCATCCGTGGATAAATACACGAAGAACCCAAGAATAAGAGTTTCGCCACTCGGGTATCGCATGCTGCCTGGATCACGTTCGTCTCAATGGCCAGATTCTCGTAGAGAAACTCTGCCGGGCGCGTCGCATTGGCCATGATGCCCCCGACCTTGGCGGCGGCCAGAAACACGGCATCGATCTTCACGGCGGCCATCCACGCATGAACCTCGGCTTGTCGCAACAAGTCGAGCTCGGTCCGTTCGACGGTCACGATTTCGCAGTTCTCGCGTGCCAGCCGTCGGACGATCGCCGAGCCCGCCATGCCGCGATGACCCGCGACCCAGACGCGCTTTCCGGCCAAGTCGAAGCTACTCATGATGCCGTTCCAGCGTTTTTGCTTCCTCGGCAATCACCTTCAGATCCGAGGCAACCATCTCGGCCACCAGTTCAAGAAAGCTTACCGTGTGTTTCCATCCCAGGACTCGGCGAGCCTTCGATGCGTCACCCTGCAGAAGATCGACTTCAGTCGGCCGAAAATAGCGGCTGTCGATCCTCACCAAAATCGCTCCGCTGGCGACGTCGACGCCGGTTTCCTCAATTCCCTTCCCGCGCCATTCGATCTTACGTCCCACTCTCGAGAACGCTGCCTCGACGAACTCGCGAACCGAGTGTGTTTCGCCAGTCGCAAGAACATAGTCGCCGGGCTCCGGCTGCTGCACAATCCTCCACATTCCCTCGACATAGTCACGCGCATGACCCCAGTCGCGCCTTGCATCAAGATTTCCGATATGGAGAGTCTCTTGCACACCGAGATGAATCGCCGCCACCGCGCGCGTAATTTTTCGCGTGACAAACGTTTCTCCCCTTATCGGGCTTTCATGATTGAACAGGATTCCATTGGACGCGTGAATGCCATATGCCTCGCGGTAATTGACCGTGATCCAATAGGCATAGAGCTTCGCTACACCGTAGGGGCTTCGCGGATAAAATGGCGTCGTCTCGTTTTGTGGAACTTCTTGAACCTTCCCATACAATTCCGACGTCGACGCCTGATAAAAACGTGCCTTCCTGGTCATGTCCAGGATGCGAATTGCCTCCAGGATGCGAAGCGCGCCGGTCGCATCCGCATTTGCCGTGTACTCCGGCGTCTCAAAGCTCACTTGCACGTGGCTCTGGGCCGCAAGATTGTAAATCTCATCGGGCTGCACCGCCTGAATAATCCGGATCAGGTTGGTCGAATCCGTCATATC
>Ga0187851_10001123_pt1 | contig 26045 bp, 22 predicted proteins | sample June2016WEW_6_10_FD_132997 | JGI IMG/M metagenome (GOLD analysis project Ga0187851, IMG submission 132997) | Peatland microbial communities from SPRUCE experiment site at the Marcell Experimental Forest, Minnesota, USA - June2016WEW_6_10 | ecosystem: Environmental > Terrestrial > Soil >...
CCAGGACGTTTACAACTCCTACGAGGTCACCGGCGTTCCTCAGGTCATCGGCAAGACGGGCGACAACGGCTACTGCTCCGACGAGAACAACATCGTCAAGGTCGATCCCGCCGGTGGCACCACCTGCACCCAGTCCCTCCAGTAATTATTGAATCTGTCATTCTGACGAAGTGAAGAATCCCCGCATCTCGCTCGTACTCCCACTGCTGCTCGCGCTTTCGTGCATCCCGCAAGCCCGCGCGCAGGATTCCGCCCTCCTCCGTTGCGTGGACGGCCACTACAACCACCTGCGCACCCTGCGCGCGCGCTACACCGAGCGCTACACCGGCATGGGCATGGACCGCACCGAGAGCGGAACCCTCACCCTCAAAAAACCCGGCCTCATGCGCTGGAGCTACGACTCACCCACCGGCAAGCTCTTCGTCCTGGACGGCCGCTTCGCCTGGTTCTACACCCCCGGTGACGCGCAGGTCTCTCGCGCACCGGCAAAGCAACTCGACGACCTGCGTTCCCCCCTGCGCCTTCTGCTCGGCCACACTCAGCTCAGCAAGGAACTCGACCAGATCGCCACGGCGCCCGACGGCGCGAACTTCCGCATCACAGGCGTCCCCAAGGGCATGGATCAGCGCGTCCACCTGCTCACCCTCATCGTGACTTCCACCGGCGCCATCGCGCGCCTGAAGCTGGAAGAGACCGACGGCGCCAGCACCGAGTTCACCTTCACCAGCCTCGAAGAAGACATTCCGCTGCCCGCCTCCGACTTCGTCTTCACCCCACCCCCCGGAATCCCCATCGTCTCCGCGCAGCCTCCCATTTAATTGTCTGGATTGCAATGTAGAATTGGAGTTAATTCCAATGATCGCGCGCATCGAGACGTGCAGAAGAGCAGCCCCCAAGTGAGCCCCGCCGCAAAGCCACAAATTCTTACCACCGCCGACTTCCACGCAGCCGTCCACGCGCTTGCCCCCGCCACCGCCGTCTTCGACTGCGACGGGACCCTCTGGTCTGGCGACGCCGGGACCGGCTTCATGCGCTGGACCGTCGATGGCGGCCTGCTCTCACGCAAGGCCATCGACTGGCTGGACGACCGCTATCGCGCCTATCTGCGCGGCGAAGTCTCGGAGTTGGCCATCTGCGGCGAGATGGTGCAGATCTACCAGGGCCTGCGCGAGAGCGAGATGCGCGCCGCCGCCGCCGAGTTCTTCGCCACACGCATCGAGCCAAACCTCTTCCCCGAGATGCTCACCCTGGTCCGCGACCTGCAGGCGCGCGGCACCCAGATCTGGGCCGTCAGCTCCACCTGCAACTGGGTCATCGAGGAGGGCATGAGACGATTCGAGATTCCCCCGGACCGCATCCTCGCCGCCCGCGTCGCCATCGATTCCGAAGCTGGCCTCGTCACCCACACCCTGCTCGACGTCCCCACCGACGAGGCCAAGGTCGCATCCCTGGCCCGCGTCGGCATCAATGCCCCAGACGCTGTCTTCGGCAACTCCATCCACGACGCAGCAATGCTGGCCATCGCCCGCCGCGCCTTCCCCGTCGACCCCACCCCAGCCCTGCTCGCCCACAGCATTCGCGAGCGCTGGCCCGTCTACTATCCAGCCTCCGTCGCTCCGAGCCCCTAGTCCTACTTCCTCGCACCTTGAACCTCGAACCTTGAACCTAAAAACCATGCTGCTCGAAGGCCTCCACATCCCGCTGACCACCCCCTTCCACCCGGATGGCCGCCTCAATCTGCCCAAGCTGGCCGCCAACATCGTGCGTTATTCAAAGTCTCCCGCCGCCGGGCTCGTCGTCCTCGGCCCCTCCGGCGAGCCCACACTGCTTTCGGACGATGAGACGCGCGAGGTCCTGCGCATCGCAGCCGAATCCGCCGCACCCGAGAAAGTCCTCATCGCCGGAATCTCTCGCGACAGCGTCCGCGCGACACTCGCCCTCGCCAATTTCGCGGCGGAACAGAACTACGACGCTATCCTCGTCGGAGTCCCGGACTTTCTGGCACCCGAGTCCGGGCACTCCAGACTCGACTCAAATCAAAGGCCAATCCCCCTGTCGAAACAATGGCACCTCGAACTACCTACGTTCTTCCAGGCAGTCGCTGACCGTTCTCCGCTTCCGGTCGTTCTGCTCAACGTACGAGGTCGAACCATTCCTCTCTCAGTCGCACGCAGTGTCTCCTCTCACCCGAACATCATCGGACTTTTCGGCGCCGGCCAGTCTAACGCGGTACAAAGCACCGTGATTGCATCGCTCCTCAGCCATACCGCAGGGATCAAACGTGAAGTTGCCGTCACACCCACCTTTGCCGCCGTCACCACGCGCATGAAAGCCGCGGCGACTCATGCGTCCGCATCGCTCGTCTCCGCGGATTCGCTGGCCGCAGACCGGGCCGCCTCCGCGACTACAACCGCCGAAACGCCGCCCACGCCGCCCCTGCGCACGCACACAAAAACCGTCGGCTTCCAGATCATCTGCACGAACGCGCCGAGAATGCTCGACGCGCTCAACTCCGGCGCCGTCGGAATCGCACCCCCCATCGCCGCAGCAGCCCCACAAGCCTGTTACGAAGTCTTCGCTGCATGGAAAGATCAGGACCAGCCTCTCGCCCAGGAAAAGCAGCAGCGCCTGCTCGAAGCCGCCCTCCTGGCTGGAACCTTCGAGGCCGGAGCCCTTAAATACGCGGCCGGCCTCAACGGCTACTTCGGCGGTCTGCCCCGCCTGCCCCACCTTCCGCCCACAGGCAGCCAGCGCGCCGCCCTCGAGCAACTGATGAAACAGCTTCGCAACTAATCGGAGTTTCCGCATCGGCTTCCATTCAGGATTTGCTCAGAATCAAGCTCGCTTGCCCCTGCCGTTTGCCGGAGCCTATTTCCGTTGCAAGCGCAATGCATAACCGCTATAATGGTCATCTGGAGATGACCACATGGCGACGCTTCCGAAATCCCTGCCGCCCAGCCCCGTCAAGCTCGCGGCAAAGAAGATCGAGATCCAGCGTTCAATCTCTTCCCATCGGAGCGCCTCGGTTGCCGCTGCCAAGGCGAATCTGTCCGCGCTGCTAAAGGATGTCGAGCAGAACCGGAAAGAGGTCACCCTGTTGCGGCGCGGCGTGCCCATCGCAAGAATCGTTCCAATCGCGGAGGCCGGACCGCAGTCCGGGTACGGATGGATGCGTGGCAGCGTCCGCGAGCTGGGAGATATTGTCGGCCCAACCGGCGAGGAGTGGGATGCAGGCAATGAATGATACGTCTCCCCTGCTGCTCGACACCCACGTCTGGGTCCGTTATATCAACGGCGCGCCGAGCCTGAAACCGGCGGCTGTTCACTCCATCGAGAGCGCACGCCGAACCGGCTCAGCTTATGTCTCGGTCATCTCCATCTTGGAGATTGCACTTCTGGTCCGCAAAGGACGTCTGGACCTTCCTTATGGCGTTGAGCGTTGGGTTCAGAGAGCATTTGAACTGCCGGGGATTCAGCTCGCGGCTTTATCGCCTCAGATCGCCATCGAGTCCGTACAACTGCCCGATTCACTCAACAAGGACCCCTCCGATCGTATTCTTGTTGCAACTGCACGCATTCAGGGTTTAAATCTTATGACTCGCGACAAAGACATACTCCGCTTCGCAAAACAGACGAACCTCACGACCCAATTGGCGTAAGTTAGGAACCCATGCCCGCTGATCCCGTTCGCGTCGCACTCATCCAGATGGCCTGCGCGCCCTCCACCGAGGAGAACCTAGACCATGCCGCCGACCTCGTCCGCCAGGCCGCACGCGACGGCGCGCAACTCATCTGCCTGCCAGAACTCTTCCGCTCCCAGTACTTCTGCCAGCGCGAGGACCATGCCCTCTTCGCCCTCGCCGAGCCGATCCCCGGCCCTTCGACCGCACGTCTTTCCTCGGTCGTACGAGAAGCCAGGATCACGCTGATCGCCAGCCTGTTCGAGCGCCGCGCCCCCGGCCTCTACCACAACACCGTCGCCGTGCTGGACCACGAATCCGCCGAGCCGGACAACATCAGTGGCATCTACCGCAAGATGCACATCCCGGACGACCCGCTCTTCTACGAGAAATTCTACTTTGCGCCCGGCGACCTGGGCTTCCGCGCCATCCCCACCAGCCACGGCCCGGTTGGCGCGCTCATCTGCTGGGACCAGTGGTTCCCGGAGGCCGCGCGCCTCACCGCGCTCGCGGGTGCGCAGTCGATCTTCATCCCCACCGCCATCGGCTGGCACCCCAGCGAAAAATCCGAGTTCGGCGCTGCCCAATACTCCGCATGGAAGACCATCCAGCGCTCTCACGCCATCGCCAACGGGGTCTTCGTCTGCGCCGTCAACCGCGTCGGCCACGAGCACGGCGACGTTATTCACGACGGCAAGGAAATCCAAGGCCCCGGCGACCACAGCACCGCCAGCGGCATCGAGTTCTGGGGCGGCAGCTTCATCGCCGATCCCTTCGGACGCATCCTCGCTCAGGCTTCCCACACCCAGGAAGAGATTGTCACCGCGACACTCGATCCCGCGCTGGTGGAGACCACGCGCCAGAACTGGCCCTTCCTGAGGGACCGCCGCATCGACGCCTACGCCCCCATCACCCGCCGCCTGCTCGATTAGTAAGCCGCTCCGGCCTTGTCTTCGCCCGGCTTGTTCTTCGCCACAAAGAAGACGGTGAGGATCATCGCGGCGGAGAAGACAAACAGCAGCCAGTACGCATCGATAAACGACAGCGCCGCGGCCTGGCGCAGCACCTCCGCGTAGATGCGCGCCACGGCCTGGTTGAGCGACGCGGGATACCCCAGCCCGCCCCTGCTCAGGTGCTGCGCCAGCCCGGCAACGGAGTTGCGAAAGTTGGGATCGTTGATCGAGATGTTGTCCGTCATTCTGTTCTGATGGAACTGTGCGCGCCGCGCCAGCATGGTCGTCACAAACGAAGTCCCCACGCTGCTGCCGATGTTGCGCACAAAGTTCACCAGCCCCGCAATCGCCGTGCTCTTCTCCAGCGAGAGGCCGAAGTACGCGGCCAGGCTGGCCGGAATGAAGATCAGGCCAATGGGAATCCGCTGCACCACGCACACCAACGAGGCCGCGCTGAAGCTTATCTGCAGGTCCATCATCCGGCTGGTAAACCACATACTCCCAGCAATCATCACCCACCCAGCGGCAAGCAGATAGCGGGCCTGAATCTTCGAGCTGAGCAGCCCCACCGCCGGCATGGTAACGAACATCACCAGCGCGCCCAGCGACACCGCCTCGCCCGCCAGCGATGCCGAGTATCCCATCAAAGTCTGCAGGAAGAGCGGCATCAGCACAATGCTCGCAAAGCCGATGAAACCGATGAAGAACATCTGCACGCAGCAGGCCGAGAAGTTCACGCTCTTGAAGAGCCGCACGTCGACCAGCGGGTCCTTGCGATGCCACTCCCAGATGGGCAGCGCAATCAGGCACACCGCCGCAGTCACCACTAGCGTAGTGATGAAGCGCGAGCCGAACCAATCGTCCTCCTGCCCCTTGTCGAGGAATATCTGTAGCGCGCCCACCCCAAGGATCAACAGCGAGAAGCCGATGGTGTCGAACCGGAAGCTCTTCAGCCGCTTCAGGAACGGCGGATCCTCCACCACGCGATAGACCATCACCAGACACAGCAGGCACAGCGGCAGCTTAAGCAGAAAGATCCATCGCCACGAGTAGTTGTCCGTGATCCAGCCGCCCACTGTCGGCCCAACCGCCGTTGCCGCAAAGACGCTGACTGCAAACAGCGCCGCCGCCGGCCCGCGCTTTTTAACCGGGAAAGAATCCATCAGGATGGCCTGCGCCATGGGCTGCAATCCACCGCCGCCCGCGCCCTGGATCGCTCGCGCCAGCAGCAGCATCGGCAGGCTGGTCGCCATTCCGCAGAGGACCGAACTCAACGTGAAGACAGACAGGCAGATCAGAAAATACCGCCTGCGCCCCAGCGCGCTCACCATCCAACCCGCCGCAGGCAGCACAATCGCATTCGACACCAGGTACGAGGTCAACACCCATGTGCTCTCGCTGCTGCTGGCCGCCAGGCTGCCAGCGATGTGCGGCAACGCTACGTTGGCAATGCTTGTGTCCAGCACCTCCAGAAACGCCGCCATGGAGACGACCACCGCGATCAGCCACGGATTGAAGCTGGGCCGCCACTCGCCCTCGATAACTCCCTGCGGGCCGCTCACTGCCTCGCCTCGTCTGCCGCGCTCACGCCCGCCGCAATTCCCTTCCCCATCCCCGAAGGCCGCCCAGACACATCGCGCGGAAGGCCCTCCACGCTCTCACAACCGTCCCTGTTCACGTACACCTCTCACCGCAACTTTACACTGCCAGCACCTAACGCGTTGACGTCGCCTCGTCCTTGTAGAACGCCGCAATCTCCGCCGCGTACTGCTTCTCCACCACACGCCGTTTCAGCTTCATGCTGGGAGTCAGTTCATCCCCTTCGACGGTCCACTCATCGGCCACCACAGCCAGCCGCTTGATCGTCTCGAACGGCGCCAGCGACGCATTCACATCGTTCACAATGCGCTGGTACCGCGCCACCACCTGCGGCACCTGCACCAAAGCTGTGCGGTCGCCCGCCGGATAGACCACGCCCTTTACCCGCGCCCAGCTCTCCAGAATGGCGAAGTTCGGCGAGATCAGTACGCACGCGAACTTATGCTTGTCGCCCACCAGCGCGGCGTTGCCCACCAGCAGATGCGCCTTCAGCTTGCCCTCGATCGGCTGCGGAGCAATCAGCTTCCCGCCGCTGGTCTTCAGCAACTCCTTCTTGCGGTCGGTGATGGCGAGGAACCCGTCGGAGTCGATGTGGCCGATGTCTCCGGTGCGGAACCACCCATCCTCGGTGAAGACCTCCGCCGTCTCGGCCGGCTTCTGCCAGTAGCCATGGAAGACCGAGGGCCCGCGCACCTCCAACTCGCCGTCCGGCGCGAAGCGCGCCTCGACATTCGGCAGCACCTGCCCAACCGTTCCGATGCGATGGTGCTTCGGCGTATCCAGCGCAATCAGCGGCGATGTCTCGGTCAGCCCATAGCCTTCGAGAATGCGAATGCCAACGTCGGCGAACCACCCCGCCGTATCCATCCCCAGCGGCGCTCCACCCGACACAAACAGCCACACCCGCCCGCCAAACGCCGCGCGAATCTTCGAGAAGACGAGCTTGTCGGCGAGCCACCAACGGGATTTGAGGCTGATGAAGAATAAGAACAGAAAATAGGCCACCAGCAGCAGATAGAACAGACAAAATAGATTGCGGCCCTGCTGAGTAACTGCTCTAGGAAAAAATAAGCTGGCTGCGAGTATGAGAAAGCCAAGATATTTGGCCGCGTGATAGCGGTCTGAATTACGGGGTTTGGCCCCCGCAAGTGTCGCTGATCGGCACTTCTGCCCTACCCCCAGCGCCCAGTTCAAAATCCGCTTCTTCACCCCGTGCGACTTACCCTCGACGGCATGGCGAATCTTTTCGTACACGCGCGGCACGGCCACTAGAATTGTCGGTCTCACCTGCTTCATCGCCACCGTAATCTGGTTGAAATGCGGACAATGCGCCATCGTCACGTGCCTCAGCATCAGCACATAGTCCAGGTGACGCGCCGTCACATGCGAGAGCGGAAGAAACGAGATGCAACTGTCCTTCTCGCTGAAATCAAACTCGCGCGACGAATAGCAGAGGTTGTTCGCCAGGTTGCCATGCGTCAGCATCACGCCCTTCGGCTCGCCGGTGGTGCCAGAGGTGTATATGATCGTCGCCAGGTCCTCCGGCTGCACCGACAGCACCCGCGCGTCGAACTCTGCATCGCGCGCCTGCATTGCCGCCGCACCCTCCAGCAACTCAGCAAATTCCACGACACTGGGTGCCCCATCCATCGCAGCTTCATCGCGATGGGTGGGAGGATCTGCATCCATCACCACAATCCGCTCGAGCGCGGGCAGCTCGCCTGCCCCATGCACCTTCTCCGCCTGCTCCCACGAAGAGACCACCACGACCTTTGCGCCGCAGTCGCGCAGCATGTACCCCACCTGCTCGGCGGTCAGCGTGGTATACAACGGAACATCCACGGCCCCCAGAGCCAGCACGGCGAAGTCCGTCACCGGCCACTCCCAGCGGTTCTCGCTCAGCAGCGCCACGCGGTCTCCCTTTCCCACTCCCCAAGCCGCCAGACGCGCCGCCAGCGCGCGCACCCGCCCGTACGCCTCGGCCGAAGTGATCGGCTTCCACTCCTCCTCGGTCTCTGCGTCCACCGCCGCATCGAACCACAGCCAGAGTCTCTTCTCGCCGCGCCCACACACCTGTAGAAACGCGTCGTTGATCGTCTTTACATCAACCATTCAAACCCTCCAGCCTGCGCAGCCCGGAAATGACCTCATCCAGCCTACGCCGCTTGGCTGCGACGAGCTAGCAGCGAACGATCTTTTCGGACGCGATCCCCTTGGTCGCATTGCGTGTGTCTACAACCAGCTTCGACTCTTTCACAATCGCCTTGTAGTCGTACTCCGTGTGGTCGGTCATAATCAGCACGCAGTCGTACTGCTCCAGATTCCTGAGCGGAGTGGACCTCATATTCAGGTTGTAGTGCCGTCCGCGGCCTACCGTTGGGATGTACGGGTCGTTGTACAGCACCTCCGCGCCCTCAGTCCGTAGCAGCTCAATCACCGTCAGCGAAGGCGATTCCCTCAGGTCGTCGATGTCCTTCTTATATGCCATGCCCAGCATCAGTATCCGCGCGCCGTTCATCGCCTTCTTCTGCGTGTTCAGCGCCTGCGCGACAGACTGTGCCACGTGCGCGGGCATCGCCTCGTTCACCTCGCCCGCAAGCTCGATGAAGCGCGTGTTGAAGTCGTACTCCCGCGCCTTCCAGCTCAGGTAGAACGGGTCGATCGGAATGCAGTGTCCGCCGAGCCCCGGCCCCGGATAGAACGGCTGAAAGCCGAACGGCTTGGTCGCAGCCGCGTCGATCACCTCCCAGATGTCCACCCCCATGCGCAGCGACAGAATCTTCAGCTCATTGACCAGCGCGATGTTCACGCAGCGATAGATGTTCTCCAGCAGCTTGGTCATCTCCGCCACGCGCGTCGACGACACCCGCACAGCCCGCGTAAAGATCCCCTCATACAACGTCGCGGCAAGCTCGGTCGCAATTGCCTCGTGCCCGCCCACCACCTTGGGAATGTCGCGACGCGCCACCGTCACATTGCCCGGGTCCTCGCGCTCCGGCGAGAAGGCCACATAGAAGACGCCGCTTTCGGCCGCCGCGCCCTTTGCCTGCGCCTTCAGTCCCTGCGTGTTGCCCGCCTCCAGCAAGGGAATCAGCAGCTCCTCGGTCGTCCCCGGATAGGTCGTGCTCTCCAGCACCACCAACTGCCCCTCGCGAATCCACGGGGCCACCGCCTTCGCCGTGTTCTCCACAAAGCTCAGGTCCGGCGCGTGGTGCGCCGTCAGCGGCGTGGGGACGCACATAATAATCGCGTCCTGGTCCGACAGGCGCGCAAACTCCGTCGTCGCGCTAAAACCCTTCTTCCGTGCGCCCTTGATCTCCTTAGCCTCAATGCGAATAATGTACGATCGTCCAGCTTCCAGGTCGTCCACCTTTTTTGCGTCGATGTCGAAGCCGGTCACTTTGAACCCCGCCTCCGCGAGCAGCAGCGACAGCGGCAACCCAACGTACCCCAGTCCGATCACGCCAATCCGCGCGGTGCGCGCCTCCAGGCGATCGAGACGTTCCCGTGCAATCCGAGGCAGGTTGAGCTTGCCGGAGTTCGCCTGGATGGATTTAGCTTTGCTGGACTTTCCCTGACTGGTCTTTGCTTGACTGGGGTTCGACATGCTCCCGATTATCGCATCCAGCCCATTGGTTTTTTGCGATTTTCAGCGAGCCGTATCCAAAATAGGCACTCGAACGAAGTGGCCACCTTGAGGCCTGTCCTATGCAGCAACGGGCGGCTGCACCAACGAACATTCCCAAGCTCATTCTGGCGTTTGCACTGTGTACATAATGGTCTAATGGGAACGATCTCCTATCCTGTCCCATGAAGAGCCCTTGCAGCGATACTCCATGACCTCGTCAACCAATCCCGACGCACCGCCAACCAGCGCGGGACAGCAACGCCTTGTCCGCGCTGGAATCCCGTGGACTGCAATCGCCTTCCTCGGTCTCACCGCCGTCATATCGCTCCTGTGGTCGCACTCCAGGCTGATGTGGAACGACGAATTTCTTTCGCTCTGGACCGATAACGCACCCAGCATCGGTCAGGTCATTCAAATCCAGCGCACCTGCCCGATCTCTCTCGATCCCCTCTTCTACCATGCGCTGGCGCACGCCGCCATCCGTCTCTTCGGCAGCAGCGCGTTGGCAATCAGGCTGCCGTCGCTGCTCGGCTATCTGCTGATGCAACTCTGTCTGTTTCTCTTTGTGCACCGCGTTGCCAGCGAACGCGCGGCTGTCTTCGCGATGGCCTTTCCGGCGCTTACAACCTCGCTCTACTATTCGGTCGAAGGCCGCCCCTACGGCCTGATGCTCGGGCTCTTCGCCCTGACTATGGTGAGCTGGCAGAGCGCCACGCGCCGAGAGACGGGACGCGCACTTGCGCTGATACCCCTGGCCGTATCGCTTGCGCTCACCCTCAATACCCACTACTACGGCATCCTGCTGCTCGTTCCGCTTTCGATTGCCGAGATCTTCCGTACAGCACGACGCCGGCGTCTTGACCTGCCCGTGGTTGCATCCATCGGCATGGGCACAGCTGGAATCCTCTTCACCGTTCCCTTCATGAAGGCCGCCGCGCTGTACCACAGCCACTACTACAATGTGGTCGCGGACAGCCCGCGCACGATAGCTCAGGTCTATCCCGAACTGCTGTCCTCCTACTCTCGCATGCCCACTCAGCTTGATGGCGAGATAGGCAGGGCGCTCATCCTATTGCTCGCATTCGCCACTCTGCTGGGCTGCATTCGCCAGTGGCGCGCGGGGACCCTGCAACTGCCGCAAGCCGAGGCTGTGTTCCTCATCGCGCTGGCCGCTCTGCCATTCTTCGGATTTCTGATGGCGCGCTTCGTCACCCACGCCCTTGAGTTGCGCTTCGTGCTCGGAGCCATCCTTGGGATAAGCGCGCTTGCGGCGATTGGCCTGTCGTCGTTCTTCAGCCGCAAACGCGCCGGCAATCTTGCTCTCCTTGCGCTCTTCGCGGCGATTGCCCTCGCCGGCATCAGGCATATTCTCGAAGAGCGGACCGCGACCCGCGAGACCATGTCCTCCATGGCGGTGTCTCCGGCACTGAAGGCCGCGCTGCTGGCCGGTTCCGATCAGCGAATTTACTTTGAGCAACTAAAGTTGTTCGCCGTCGCAAGTTACTACGAGCCCGACCCCGAACTGCGCGTGGCCATGGCTCTGACTTTCTCCAGCAACCAGGAGATGAGTGCGGCCCACACGGACACCAACTCCCTCACCGCAATGAATATGCGCCGCTTCACGCATTTCATCATCGTTCCCTATGACACGCTCGTCACCCAGCCCGGCGATACCATCTTCGTGACTTTACACCAGCGCTCGGACGACTGGATCCCCCGGGCCACCCCGAACACATCTGTTCCCGCAAGACAGATCGGCCCCGCATTCGGCGGCGATGCAGAATCAATCCGCTTTCTTCCCTGAACAAGGACCGGCGGATTGCCGGAAATGCCATCAAATAACTCTTCCATCGTTTTTTCCTGACCCTCAGCGATACACTCAAAGCGGAGAACCCATGGCCCGATACTTGATTACCGGAATCGCAGGTTTTATCGGCTCAACCCTGGCCCACACGCTGGTCGAGCAGGGACACGACGTGCGCGGCATCGATAACCTCTCCACCGGCAGCCTCGACAACCTTGCCGACGTGCGCGACAAGATCGACTTCCAGCAGATGGACCTGCAGGACGTAGCCGGGATGCGCTCCGCCTGCGAGGGCATCGACTTCATCCTGCACCAGGCAGCGCTGGCCAGCGTTCCCCGCTCGGTTAAGGACCCCCTCACCTCGCACCAGTCCAATATTAACGGCACGCTGAATCTGCTGCTCGCCGCGCGCGACGCCAAGGTCCGGCGCATCGTCTACGCGGCCTCCTCCTCGGCCTACGGAGACCAGCCCACCCAGCCCAAGCAGGAAGACATGTCCCCGCTGCCGCTCTCGCCCTATGCCGTGCAGAAGCTCGCCTGCGAGTACTACGTCCAGGCCTTCTACCGCTCCTACGGCCTGGAAGGAATCTGCCTGCGCTACTTCAACATCTTCGGCCCGCGCCAGGCCGCCGACTCGCCCTACTCCGGCGTCATCGCCAAGTTCACCACCATGATGATGGCAGGCCAAACGCCCACGATCAACGGCGACGGCCTCACCAGCCGCGACTTCAACTTCGTCGACAACGCGGTCAGCGCCAACCTGCTCGCATGCCTCGCGCCCAGTTCGGTCGCCACCGGACGCGTCTTCAACATCGGCACCGGAAGGAGCCACACACTCAACGAGGTCTACAGCGCGATCGCAGAACTGTTGGGCTTCACCGCTGCGCCGTTCTACGGCCCCGCACGCGTGGGTGACATCCGGCACTCCCTGGCCGACATCAGCCGCGCCAGCAAGGAACTGGGCTACCAGCCCAAGGCGCACTTCCACGAGGGGCTGCAAAAAACGGTCGCCTGGTACCTTGCCGAAAAAGAGAAGAAAGCCGCCTCGACGCTCTGACTCAGGAGTGCCGCGCCGTCCTTACCCCAGCTTCGACAGCTCTTCGTTTGCATCCCTCGACGTCTTGCTGTTGGGCGCAAGCGCCGCGGCCTTCTTCAGATGCAGTACGGCGTTGGCATTGTCGTGCATCTTGCTGTAGGTCATTCCCAGGTGGAGATGCATCGAAGCGTTGTCCGGAGTTGTCCGCAGCGCTCCTTCCAGCAGGTCCCGCGCCGCATAGTAGTTTTCCTTGTAGTAGTAGACCCAGGCCAGCGTGTCGGCCGTCTGCGGCGAGTCCGGCATGGCACGTCGCGCCGTCTGCGCCAACGTCAGCGCCACATCCACATTCTGCCCGTTCTCCACCATCAGGTACGCCAGGTTGTTGGACGCAACCGGGTTGCTCGGATCAATCTGGAGCGCCTTCTTGTACTCCGCCATCGCCGTCGAGACATCGCCCTTCGCCTCCTGCAACGATCCCTGCATCTCCCACGCATGGGCGTCGTTCGGGTGCGAACTGACCCAACCCTGCCAGCTTGCAATCGCAGGATCGATGTCTTTCAGAGCAATCTCAGCCCGCGTATAGATCTCGACCGCGTCGAGGCTTCCGGGATTCAACTGCATCCCCTTCTGCGAGCTTTCCAGTGCGCCTTTGAAGTCCTTGGTCTGCAATTGAACGGCGGCAAGCACCGTATATAAGCTGCCATTCCCCGGCTGCTTTGCAATCTGCGCCTCGGCCCGCGCCAGCGCCTTCGCCGGCTGCTTCTGCCGCAGGTCGTAGGACACCAGCATTCCCAGCGCCCGGTCCGAGTTCGGGTCCTTGTCCAGCGCCTTCTGCAGCATCGCCTCGCCCTCGGGTACATGCCCCTGGGCTATAAGAATCTGGCCCAGTTCCAGGTACGCCGGTGCGTTGTCAGGACTCGCCTTCAGCACCGTCTGGAAGTCTGCCGCCGCCTTGTCGTACTCCTTCCGGCCGGCCTCTGCGGTCCCCCGCCACAGATAAGCCGCAAGATAGTTTGGGTGCTGTTGGATCGTCTTGTCCGCCACCTCGGAGAGCATGCCTGCGTCGTTGCGCAGGACCGCGATCTGCGCCAGCCCGCTTGCGGCCTCCAGATTCCCCGGATTGAGCTTCGCCACCGCGTTCAGGCTCGCCTCGGAGGTCGCCAGGTCGCCCTTGCCTTCCGCCACCTGTGCCAGCAGCAGTTGTGTCCGCATGTCGTTCGGGTTGTCCTTCACCGCCTTCTTCAGCAGCGTGATTGCGTCGTCGGTCTTGCCCGTGTTCACCAGCAACAGCGCATTGAGAATCAGCACCTGAGGATTGCCTGCATAGTTCTTGGTCAACTCCGAGGCCGCCGCCGCCGCCTTGGCATAGTTCTTCCTGTCGAACAGAATGCGTGCGTAGGTGATCTTGATCGCGAAGCTCTTGGGATACTTCGAGGTCAGGTCCGCAAACGCAGCCTCGGCGCGGTCCAACTGCTGCGTCTTCGCGTAGTAGTCCCGCAGCAGCGTCGAGGCCTCCTCGTTCTCGGGAAGATCGACCACCGCCTGATGGAGTGTCTGCTCTGCCTTGTCCTTGCTGCCCTCGCGGAAGTAGAGCCCGGCCAGTGCGGCGCGCCCCTGCACGTTGCCCGGTGCAATCCCGACCGCCGCCGTGTACTGCTGCTCCGCGCCTTGCAGATCGCCCTTCTTCTCCATCAGCGCCGCCATTACAAGATGCGGAGTCGCGTCCTTGGCGTCCAGCGATGCCGCCTTGCCCAGCTCCTCTTCGGCCGAAGCCTCATTCGCCGGGTCGGCCGTCAGCAACAGCGCCGCCGCCGTATGGAAGTTCGCCCGGTTGGGATCCAGTTGCAGGGCCCGCTGGATCTGCTTCAGTGCATCCGCGTTGTTGCCCCTTCGCTGAGCCACTCCGGCCAATAGAGCGTACGCATCCGCGTCGTTCGGGTTGATCGCCAACACCGCGTTGGCCTGCTCTTCCGCCCGATCAGTTGCGCGTCCATCCAGAAGCAGGTTTCCCAGATCGATCCGTGCCTGCAGGTTCGAGGGGCTCACTTGCACCGTCTTCATCAGCTCCGAGTAGGCCAGCATCGGGCTGTTCATCTTCATATAAGTCTTGGCCATCTCGTAGTGCGCATCGCCAAAGTTCTTGTCCACCTTCAGTGCATTGAGAAACTGTAGCGCGGCCTCTTTGTACTTGCCGCTCGCCTCATACCGCTTTCCACTCTCCAGGTACTTCTGCTTGCGAACGTTCGGGTCGCGGCTGCATCCGGCGGTGAAAATCAGCACGAGCGATAACACAGCCGCTGAGATCCTGGCAACCTGCACTTTGCGTAGTTTAAACATTGGCGGTATCCTCTATCTCCTCTTGCCGTTCCCTTTAATCTCTCTCTTCCACGCCGTCGCCTGCAAACCCTCTCTTCCGGCAAGGGGGCCTCATCTTGCTCACTCGGGAACATATGCCGGAAGCAGCGGCGAAATCTGCTCGGCAAACTTCATCACGCGCGCACGCGCCTGCAGCCTGTCCTCTCCCGGCTCCACGGGAGTGATAATGCGGACCAGCGCAGCGTCCGTGCGCCCGTAGCGGATCGAGTCGGCCAGCGTAACCAGCTTCGCCGCATAGTCGCCCGCAATCACGTGCCCATGCATCTGGTACCAGTACAGGACCTCCTGCGTCGAAATCCCATTTGAAATCAGAAACTCCTTCACCTGGTATTTTTTGCCCGCGTCGTTGGTCAACGACGTAATCCACGACGACTCAAAGTTCCATCCCGCGCCGGGCAGGCAGTTCTGCGGCGAGTGGATCGACTGCCCCGCCCGCTGCGTGGGGAAGTAGCCGATAAAGAGCCCTATCGACGCCCGGTCGTCCATGCCTGCGTTCTCCGGCGGAGCGCTGCCCTCGACCGCAGGCTGAGGATGGTACACCCGGTTCAGGAACTCCCCCTTGCCCAGAGTCTGCAATACATCCTCAGGCATCACGATCTCGGTCGCCGTTCGCGTCCCAACCGTCATTGGAAACTCGTTCAGCGGCCTGCTCGGAGGCACCCAGTCCACATCTCCGCGCAGATGCAGCAGCAGCCCCGCTGACGCCATCAGCAGCGCCACGACCCAGAACCGAGAAGACCAGAGCCGCGCGCTCCTCATGCAGCTTGCCTGCCTTTCTTCGCCACCAGTTCCATCGCCCGGTGCACCAGATAGAGACACCCCAGCGAGATCACGAACATCAGCCAGCCGGAGAACTCATGGAAGAACCCCATCGCCTTCTCCGGGTCCCAGTACTGCACACACAGCCCGGTGCCGAAGATGCGCGCCCCATTCGCTGCCACTGCAATGGGAACGCTGGCCAGCGCCAGCACCGCCCTCCGCCACGTCTTGCGCTCCAGAAAGTAGCCGTAGATCACCGCCACCGTGAACAGGCTCATCAGCGAACGGATGCCGCTGCAAGCCTCGGCAACCTCCAACTGCATGGCCGGCAACTGGATCACATTGCCCTCGCGCAGAACTGGAACCCCGGCCAGTGGAAGCAGCGCACTGGCCAGCCGCGAAGCAAGAATCTGCAACGGAAACGTGATCTGGTTGAACAGGATCGTCGGCAGAGGGATCGCCAGCAGAAGCACAAACAAAACAAACTTCACCCGGCCCAGCATGGCTCCGCCCAGCAACGTCCACACCAGCCCCGCCGCCAGCAGCACAAACGAGGTCCGCTGCAGGAACAGGTCCGCGCCGAAGACGCCCAGCAACAGCACAAACAGCCCCAGCACAACCAGCCACACGCCCGCCCAGCTCGGCGCAATCGCCGTGCCTTGAAGCTCGCGCCGCTTGTCCCACAGCAGATATGCCGCAAAAAATGGAATCAGAAATCCATGCGAAAAGTCAGGCAGATCGTACCAGTCCGCCACCATCTTCACCGCAATGCCGTGGTACAGCACCGCCAGCAGCGCCACAACCAGCAGCGCTGGCCCGCTCCTGGAGAGAGCAGGCGGCAGGAAAGTCCCAGGCGTCGTGTCAATCGAATTCGACTTCACGCGTGCTCACCTAAGCAATTTGCAGTTCTCAATTCGCATTTCTTCGCAATTCTAAGACCCATCGGATTATCGCACGCAAAAGGTACCTTCGTGGTCTACGTCTTTTGAGGTACACAAGTGTGCAAGTCCGCAAAATGGCGCGCCACGGGAGTGTAAAATCGGCATGGATGTGTTTCGTGGCTCTTGGCCCTTCAACAAGTGCCCGTGGGCTTGAAGCGGCCCAAACAGGCGGTATTCCATGAATGTTCCGTTCCGCGGGATGGGTTGGGTGTGCGCCAGAATGCGCCAGGTGTGCGACCTTTGTAACTCGAAACGGGTCGCGAAACAGGTTCCGGACAGTTGCATCCACAACACATACAAATCGGCAAATACCATGACTTCTCTCCGCTGCACGCTCCTTTCGATCACTCTCCTTCCGGCTCTCGTCGCCGGTCTCGCCCAGCAGACGCCCGCCAGGCCTGCGCCCGCCGCCAAACCAGCCGCCGCTCCTGCCATCAACCACCCCGCCACCTCGACCTCCACACCGCGTCCCACTGCCGCTGCTCCCACCGCGCACCCCGCCAACGTCGCCCCCACCTACATCATTGGCGCGGATGACGTCCTCTCGGTGACGGTGTGGGACAATCCCAACTACTCCGCCGCCAACGTCCCCGTGCGACCGGATGGGAAGATCACGCTGCCGATGATCGGTGATATTCAGGCCTCCGGGTTTACTCCGCCGCAGCTCTCCGCGGACATTACAACGCGCCTCAAGCAGTTCATCATCGATCCGGCAACGGTCAACGTCAGCGTGCTCGCCGTCAACAGCAAGCGCGTCTACCTGATCGGCGAAGTCATGCACGTTGGCCCGCTTGCCATCACGCCGGGCATGACGATCCTGCAGGCCATCGCCACCGCCGGCGGACTCACCCCGTACGCCAACAAGAAGCACATCTACATCCTGCGCGGGGATCCCGGCAAACAGCAAAATATTCCCTTTGACTACACCAAAGCCTTGAAGAAGGGCGACATGCAGGGCATCACGCTCGCCCCCGGCGACACGATCGTGATCCAATAATGAAGACGCCTCCGCTCACCACCCAATCCGTCGCCCTGCTTCTTCTTCTGCCATTGCTGGCGATTCCCCCCACTTCCGGGGCTCAGGCTCTTCCTGCCGCGGTGGCCTCGCCCATCTCCACCGGCTTCAGTCTGCCCAGCTCCGCGGGCACGCTGCAATACGCACTCAGCTCATCGGAGAGCATCTCCAACAACTACTTCGGCAGCTCCGGTACGAACTACAACTCCAACCTCAACGGCGATCTCGCCTTCATCTCCAGCAGCCCGCGCGCTCCCTTCAGCATGGTCTTCTCCGGCGGGCGTTCTTGGAGCACCTCCAGCCAGTCGTACAACTTCCTCAACCTCGCCTTCTCTCAGGTTGTCAATGCGGGGCGCTGGAACTTCATGCTCTCCGATTCGGTCTGTTATCTGCCGCAAACCGCCTCCGCCGGACTCTCCGGCGTGGCTGGCGTGGGCGATCTCGGCCTCAGCCCCGTGCAGCCTGGTGCAATCCCCGGCCAGGGAGTGCTCACAGGCTATTCCACCCGCGTCGCCAACTCGAGCTCCCTCAGCCTCGGACGCCAGATCACCGGCAAGACCTCGTTCAACGCCTCCGGCTCATACTCCCTCACGCGCTTTCTCAGCAACTCCGTCAGCTCCACCGTCCCCAGTTCCCCAGGCCTGAACACGGACGGCTACTCCGTCAGCGCCAGCCTCAGTCATACCATCGACACGCGCAACAGCTTCGCAGGGAACTTCGCCTACTCGCGCAACACATACTCCGGCGCCAGCTATGGCATCCGTCAGCCCAGCTTCTCCGGTCAGACTGCCAGCCTGCAATACTCCCATCAGTTCACCCGCAAGTTCGGCATGAGCCTGGCCGCCGGCCCGCAGTGGACCAGCATCGACAGCCCAGGCCTCACGCCCACTCTCAGCCTCTTCGCCAACCTCTCGGCCTCCTACGCTGGCAAGTTTTCCCACGCAACGATTGCCTATTCGCGCAGTTCCAACAGCGGCTTCGGCGTCGTTGGTGGCGCAATCTCCAACTCCGTCACCTTCTCCACCGGCCGCACCTTCGACCGCGTCTGGTTCTGCGCCCTCACCTCGGCCTACACCCAGACCGCTAACCTGCCCTCGGCCGCCAGCCTTCCCTTTACCTTCCACACCACCATCGCCGGCGTGCAGGTCTCGCGTGCCCTGGCCCGTTCTCTCTCCGCGTACGCCAGCTACACGTTGCAGAATCAGTCCAACCAGGGAACGGCCGCCGCGGTCGATCTCTTCAGCGGCCTCTCAAATATTGCCGGCTTCGGGATCACCTTCTCGCCCTCCGCGGTCCGTCTTGGCGGACACTCGTAAGGAGAACTTATGCTTGGCCATCGCGCACTGAACGTCGAAGATTATCTGGCAATCCTCAAGCGCCGCTGGTGGCTCATCGCCATCCCCACGTTCATTCTGCCGGTCCTCGCTGTCGTCGCCACCTTGTACATCCCTCCGCAGTACGTCTCGCAGGCCGGCATCCAGATCGACCAGCAGAAGATATCCAACGATCTGGTCAAGTCCGTCGTCTCCGAGGACATCAACAGCCGCCTCGCCGCCATCGACCAGCAGATCGAGAGCCGGTCCAGCATCCAACCCATAGTGGAGAAGTTCAACCTGTACGCCGACCAGCGCTTTACCATGGACGATCGCATCGTTCTGGCGCGCAAGAACATCGAGATCCAGGCCATGCCAACCGGCTTCGCCCACTCCAATGGAGTCCCCGGATTTACCATCGCCTTTACCGCCAGCGACGCGCACACCGCACAGCAGGTCTGCGCCGAGATCACATCCCTGTTCATCTCGGCCAACCTGCGCTCCCAGCAGGACTTCAGTGGGGGCACCACCGACTTCCTCAAGGAGCAACTGAACAACGCCAAGCGCACCCTCGACGACCAGGACGCAAAGAAGGCCGACTTCGAGCGCAAGTACTTCGGGATGCGGCCCGAGGATGAATCCAACAACGTCAACATTCTGAGCAGCCTGAACAGCCAGCTCGAGGCCGCCACCCAGGCCCTCAGCCGCATGGAGCAGGACAAGTCCTACATGGAGACGATGCTCGCCCAGCAGTCCTCGTCCTCTCCCGGCGTAGCCTCCCCGCAGACCGACGAGAAGCTGTTGCAGGATCTGCTGGGGCAGCAGGCCATTCTCACCTCCCACTACACCGCGCAAGACCCTGACGTCATCGCCATCAACCGCAAGATCGCCGACCTGCGGCACAAGATGGCACAGACGCCCGCCACCCCATCGTCCGCGGCTTCCAGCACCGCCGCAGGCCGCAACGACTCAGCGGCAGTCCAGGATCTGCGCGCCCGCATCCGCGCCGCCGACATCGGAATCCAGGCCAAGCGCGCCGAACAGGCGCAGATCAACAAGCAGATCCACGACTACCAGGCGCGCATCCAGTCCACTCCGCAGGTCGAAGAGGAGTACGAGCAATTGACCCGCGACACCCAGATATCACAAGCCCAGTACGATAGCGATCTGACCAAGCTGAACCAGGCCCAGATGGCCACCGACCTGCAAAACCGCCAGGAAGGAGAGACATTCAGCGTGCTGGATGCAGCCAATTTGCCGGATAACCCCACCTATCCCAAGCGCAGGATCTTCGCCTCCGGAGGTCTTGCCGCAGGCCTCTTCCTCGGCCTGCTCCTCAGCGCTCTGCTCGAATACCGCGACACAGCACTGCGCAGCGAGCGCGACATCTGGGCTTTCACCAAACTGCCCACTCTGGCCGTCATCGCATGGTCGGGCGAGGTGGCAGACCGCAAGCCCGGCAAGTTCGCCCGCCTGAAGCGGCTCTTCAGACGCAAACCCTCCAAGGTTGCCACGCTCGCGAATGCCCCGGATAGCCATGTATAAGAGCTTCTTCCATCTCCACAGCACGCCATTTGCCGACAGCCCGGATCCGCGCTTCCTGGTGCGGATGCCGCAAACCCGCGAGGCCCTCGCCACCCTCGAGTACGGCATCAGTGCGCACAAAGGGTTTATCGTCCTCACCGGAGAGGTCGGTACCGGTAAAACCACACTGCTCCGCTCAGCTCTCGCCTCCTTTGATACGGGCCGCGTCTTCACCTCCTTCGTCTTCAACCCGCGCCTCGACATCCTCGACTTCCTCGAATTCATCCTCGCCGACTTCGGCATCGTCCCCCAGACCCGCACCAAGAGCGGAATGCTCATCCAGCTCAACCGCTGGCTTATCGAGCGCTTCCGCAGCGACGAGACCTCGGTCATCGTCATCGACGAGGCGCAGAACCTCACGTGGGATCAGCTTGAAGAGATTCGCCTCCTCACCAACCTCGAAACCCCCACACGCAAGCTCGTCCAGATCATCCTCTCCGGCCAGCCCGAACTGGAAGAGAATCTTACCGCCCCCAATCTCCGCCAACTGCGCCAGCGCATCGCCCTCTGGGCGAGAATCCACGCCATCGACGCCACCGAAACCTCCACCTACATCGCCCAGCGCCTGCTCGTCGCAGGCTCCTCCGACCGCTTCTTCCTCGACGACGCCGTCGCCGCCATCTTCCGCGCAAGCCGCGGAATCCCACGCATCATCAACCTCATCTGCGAACAGGCCCTCATCATGGCCTACGTCGAACAACTCCACCAGATCCCCGCCCCCCTCATTCTTGCTGTGGTGAGAGACCTCAACCTCGACCCACAGCCATTCATGGCCTCCTCCACGCACACCGACTCACCCACAGGTTCAGCGATCCCAGCGCTGAAGCATCCACAACGCGAAGAAGGAGGTGAGGAGAGATGAGCAATATCTACGAGGCAATGCGCCGGGCAGAGTTGGACGCTGCCAACCGCGCCGCCGCTGAGCCCGCCCCCCCGGCACAACCCGCCGGGCAACTCCCCGCCGCCAATCCCATTCCCGCCGCGCCAGTTTCACCAGCGCCACCCCCTGCGGTCGTTACGACGATTCCCATTCCCGCCGCGCCCGTCATTGCAATCCCCATTCCCGCCGCCGATGCAACTGCAATCGCCTCCGCGCCTATGGCCAATGCGCCTATGGTCAACTCTGCGTTCGATCTCGCCAACATCCGCCAGGTCACCTGGAACCCCTCCCTGCATCAGCTCCCCGCACTGGAACAGCGCGGCGCCGCGGTCGAACAGTTCCGCAGCCTGCGCTCACGCATGCAGGCGTTTCGCGACCTCAACACCCTCAAGTCCATCCTCATCTCCAGCGCTCTGCCGCAGGAGGGCAAGAGCTTCGTCGCCATCAACCTCGCCATCACCTTCGCCCGCCACAAGGGCAGACGAATCCTGCTCATCGACGGAGACATGCGCCGATCCACACTGCACAATCTGCTCGGCGCCCCGGAGGGCCCCGGCCTCACCGAATATCTCTCCGGTAAAGCCACCCTCACCGATGTTATGCAGCGCTCCAATCCCAGCGAAACCGGAGCTCCCTTGCCCCCGGGCCTCGCCTCGCTGGTCTTCATCCCAGGCGGCCTTGCCAGCGATAAGGCAGGCGACCTCTCCGGCAATCAACGCTTCGGACGTCTCATCGCCGAAGCAGCGCCCCACTTCCACTGGATCGTCGTCGATTCTTCCCCCGTCAACCTGGTATCCGACGGCGTCAACCTCGCGCGCGCCTGTGATGGAGTCCTGCTCATCGCCCGCGGCGGCCGCACCAAATTCGAGTCCGCACAGCGCGCCCTCGCCGAACTCAAAGCCTCCAATGTCCTCGGCTTTGTCCTCAACGCCGTTGAGAACCAGCCCGCTGCTTCGGGTTATTATGGCTACGACCAATACGACAAGATCGAAGAGTAACCAGGCTCACAGGCAATGATCCGTTTCTTGAACGTCTACTACCCCACGCGAACTCTCCTCCTCCTGCTCTGCGAGGCATGTGTCGTCAGCGGCTGCTTTCTGGCTGCCGCCTGGATCATGCTCGGCTCCGGGGACACCGCCATTGTCCTCCAGTATGAACACGGCACTCTCAAGATCGCCGTCATCTCTCTCGTCACACTCGTTCTCTCCTACTACTTCGATCTCTACGAGCCTAAAATCGTCTCCGGACGTCTGCAAATCTACTTCCGAATCCTCCTGCTGATCGGGTTTGACTGCTTCCTTGTCTCCGCCTTCCTCTTCTTCGATCCCGAATTCGCCATCGGCCCCTTCGTCTATACCCTCGGCTTCGTTCTGCTCGCACCCTCCCTCATCCTGATGCGCAGGGTCTACGAGTGGGTCGGCGCTCAAAAGTTCTTCCGCGAGCGCGTCTACGTCCTCGGTGCCGGTGACTACGCCCGCTCCATCGTCGACATCATCCGCTCCCGCCCCGACATTGGCATGGAGGTCGTCGCCTGGGACGATCTGTTGATAGTGGAACCCTCCGTGCGGAGGCAGGTCTGGGTCGCCGCCCTCGAACACATCGCCAAGGTCATACCTTCCGTCCACCGCATCATCGTCGCCATGGAACACCAGCGCGGAGAACTCCCCGTCCAGGAACTCCTCATGCTCCGCTTCCGTGGCATCGCCATCGAACAGGACAGCACATTCCGCGAGAGGCTCTACGGTAAGATCCAGCTCAGTGGCCTGCGCCCCTCCGACTTCCTCTATAGCGAAGGCTTTCGCATCCTGCCCTCGCAGCAGTTCACCCGCCAGTTGGTCAGCCTCACCGCCGCCGCACTCGGACTTCTTCTCTTCTTGCCCTTTTTCCCCTTTGTCGCCCTCGCCGTCAAGCTCTCTTCCCGTGGCCCCCTCTTCTTCCGCCAGCCCAGGGTCGGCATGGGCGGTCGCATCTTCAACGTAGTCAAATTCCGCACCATGTTCACCGACGCCGAGGACGAAGGCGCAAAGTGGGCCACCAAGGACGACCCCCGCGTAACCACCGTCGGCATGGTTCTGCGCAAGACGCGCATCGACGAGCTCCCCCAGCTCTGGAACGTCCTGCGAGGTGATATGGGCTTTGTCGGCCCGCGCCCGGAGCGTCCCGAGTTTGTCGCATGGCTCACCGAGGAGCTCCCCTTCTACTACCTCCGCACCCTCATCCGCCCCGGGCTCACCGGATGGGCACAGGTCCGCTACGGTTACGGCGCAACCCTCGAAGAAACCAAGGAGAAGCTGGAGTACGACCTTTACTACATCAAGCACATGTCGCTCGGCCTCGATCTGCTCATCATGTTCGAGACCATCAAAACCATCCTCCTGCGCCGCGGCGCGCAATAGCCAGCAGCCCATAGCCAATAGCTCATAGCTCATAGCTCATAGCAGAAACACAAATCCCTCAGCCGTCATTCTGGAGAAGCCCCACGAGTCGTCATTCTGGCGAAGCCAGAATCTCAGTATTGGTCTTAAAACAAGCTGCCGAAGCCCGATGGAAATGCGCAAGCACGCAGCAAAAAAAACACAGCCCCGAAGGGCTGTGTCTCTTGTCGAATTCTATAACTCTGATCCTACTTCTTGGCCTTCTCCCGCGCTGCCTTCGCGCTCTCCAGCGCGGCCTTCGCCGTGCCAACCAGTGTGGTAAAGCCCGCCGCGTCATGCACCGCAATCTCCGCCAGTATCTTGCGGTCCAGAGCATTGCCCGCCAGCTTCAACCCGTTGATGAACGTCGAGTAGCTGATCTCATTGGCGTGGCACGCCGCGTTGATGCGCACAATCCACAGTGCGCGATACTGCCGCTTCTTCTGCTTGCGCCCGGTGTAGGCAAACTTCAGGCTGCGCTCCACGGCCTCTTGCGCCGCCTGGTACAGCTTGGATTTAGTGAGGAAGTAGCCACTCGCGCGCTTCAGAATCTTCTTGCGCCGGTCGCTGCGTTTTGTACTCCGTTTTACACGGGGCATCTTGGTTCTCCTTTTGCGTACTACAGTTAAGCGGCTGGAGGAAAGGGTTCCTCTTCACGCGCTATGCAACTTCAAGTCTCGGTGGGTTTCACTTCGTAATACCCAGGGGCCGTAACGCATCCATCTGGCCCTTTGCCTTTGGATTTCATCTCCGTGGCCTCTAACATCCGGCCCAGAATCCGAACTCCGCAGCGGCTCGACTTGAAAAACTCTCGCGCTCCCTCCTCAATCTCAGGCGTAGGGAAGCATCCGTGCGATCTTCGGCGTGTCCGCCTTGGAGATCAGGACCGACTGGCCGAGGTGGCGCTTGGTCTTGGTGGCCTTCGAGGTCAGGATGTGGCGCGTCTTCGACTGCCCGCGCTTGAACTTGCCCGAAGCAGTCTTGGTGAAGCGCTTCGCAGCGCCCGTATGGGTCTTCAACTTTGGCATTATGTTTCCTTGGCATTTCTGGACAACCTTCCAAGTGTAGCCGATTCCCAGCCGGAATGATAGCTCTTCGCCCGCCTGCGGCGCCGCGACACACCCTCCGCGCCCATCCGCGCCCACTCTCCGATGGGTTACGCATCCCATGTACTTTCAAGAGCATCCAAAGGATAATTAATTGCAGTCCATTTCGCCGCAGCGTAAGGTAATGGAAGAATCCGTCCGCCGTCACATCAAGCTCGACACATATCCAATTGAACCCAGTCTCGAGGAGAACACCGTGCCCCTCAATCGCTTTCTTCCCGTCGCTGCAGTCTCCCTGCTCCTGCTGGCCATCGGTTGCGGCCAAACCCAGCAGACAGGCCCATCCTTCACCCTCTATGCAGTCCAGAACAGCGGCGTGGCGGGCAGCAGCGTGATCGAGCTGCCGCTGTTTAACGGCCAGAACGGGCAGTCGCTCGTCTCTCCAGCCAACACCATCGCCGTCCCCATGCAGACCTCCTTCCAGGCGCTGGCCGTCGACACCGCGGGCAATCTCTACGTCTCCGCCAGTGTCACTGCTCCGCCCATGCTCTACGAGATCCAGGTCTATGCGCCAACAGCCACTGGCTCCGCCACACCCGCGCGCACGATTACCAGCCCCAGCCTCACCGCGCCGCTAACCTCCATTGCAGTCGATGCAGAGGGGGACGTCTATGCGCTCACCGGAAACTCTATCTGTGTCTTCGCCGCAAACGCCACTGGTAACTCGACTCCCGTCCGCCTCATCTCCGGCAGCCTCACCCTGCTCAACTCTCCCAGTTCAATCGCCGTGGACGCAGCGCAGAACATCTATGTGGCCAATCAAATCTATACGGCCACCACGGATGGCGGCAACATCCTGGTCTTCTCCTCCACGGCAACCGGCAACGCCGCACCCTCCAGCACCCTCGGCGGGAACAATACCAGTATTGGCATCCCCTTGGGCGTGGCCGTCGACTCGGCCGGAAACCTCTACGTATCCTCGTTCAACGAGCCGAGCACCTCCTCTCTGGTCCTGGA
>Ga0187851_10001125_pt1 | contig 26036 bp, 27 predicted proteins | sample June2016WEW_6_10_FD_132997 | JGI IMG/M metagenome (GOLD analysis project Ga0187851, IMG submission 132997) | Peatland microbial communities from SPRUCE experiment site at the Marcell Experimental Forest, Minnesota, USA - June2016WEW_6_10 | ecosystem: Environmental > Terrestrial > Soil >...
CCGATAGATGAGGCTGCAAGCTGTTTGGGGATTGCGGTATTTAGGGTTTTTAGCTGAGAGCTGACAGCTGATAGCTGACAGCAGGAGCGAAGCGACTATGATTGGAATGCGAACGATTCTCGAGGTGGCCGATAACTCCGGCGCGCGCAAGCTGTCCTGCATTCTGCCGCGCGGCGGCGACCTCGGCCTGCGCGCCGGCCTGGGCGACGTGGTCACGGCCGCGGTGAAGGAAGCGGCCCCCGATTCGGCCATCAAGAAAGGCAAAGTGGTGCGTTGCGTGATTGTCCGCATGCGCAAGGAGACGCGGCGCAAGGACGGCACCTACATCCGCTTCGATTCCAACGCCGCGGTGCTGATCAGCGAAACGGGCGAGCCCGTGGGGACGCGCGTATTCGGCCCCGTCGCCAGGGAATTGCGCGACAAGAAATTCATGAAAATCGTTTCGCTGGCCCCGGAGGTAATCTGATGCCTGGCGTTCGCAACAAGCCGGCCGCGCGGGTGCGCGTGGAAATCAAGAAGGAAGACACCGTCAAGGTGATTTCGGGCCGCGACAAAGGGAAGACCGGCCGCGTTCTGCGGGTGGACCGCGAAACGGGAAAGCTTCTGGTGGAGCACGTGATGATGGTGAAACGCCACACGCGTCCCAACCCCGGAAAGCAGATCAAGGGCGGCATTGCGGAGCGCGAGGCGCCCATCACGGCTTCGAATGTGATGGTGGTCTGCCCCAGTTGCGGCAAGGCCACGCGGATCGCGCATCACAGCGACGCGGTCCCCGGAGGCCGGGTGCGCCGCACGCGGGTTTGCCGCAAGTGCGGGCAGGCGCTCGACAGGAAGTGAGGATTCGATGGCAGCACGTTTGAGAGCACACTATCACGAGAAGGTGGTCCCGGCCCTGACCAAGGAATTCGGCTACAAGAACCACATGGCCGTGCCGAAGATCGACAAAATCTCGATCAACATCGGGTTGGGCGAGGCCACCCAGAACGCCAAGCTGATGGACGCCGCGGTGAACGAGCTGGCTCAAATTGCCGGCCAGAAGCCGGTGATCACCAAGGCCACGCGGTCGATTTCGCAGTTCAAGCTGCGCGAAGGACAGTCGATCGGCTGCATGGTCACCCTGCGCGGCGATCGCATGTACGAGTTTTTCGACCGCCTGGTGAACGTGGCCCTGCCGAGGGTGCGGGACTTTCGGGGCATTTCGACCAAATCGTTCGACGGCCGCGGCAACTATACCCTGGGCGTCAAGGACCAATTGATTTTTCCGGAGATCGACTACTCGAAGGTGGACAAGACCAAGGGAATGAACGTCTCCATCACCACCACCGCGCGCACCGACGCCGAAGGCGTGGCGCTGCTGAAACAAATGGGGATGCCGTTCCGGCAGTAGGAAAGAGCAAGAGAGAAAACATGGCTACTACCGCCAAAAAAGCGAAAGACCTGAAACTGGATATCGCCCGGAAAGCCAAGACGCCCATGCTGCAAGGCCGGCATCGGAACCGCTGCTGGCGTTGCGGGCGGCCGCGCGGATTCCTCCGCAAGTTCGGCGTATGCCGCCTGTGCTTCCGGCAACTCGCCCTGAATGGCGAGATTCCCGGCGTGACCAAGGCCAGTTGGTAGAGAGATATGGGAGCCAGACGCCAGCATCCGGGGGCAGGGGAGAGGAACCGCGTTTCCATTTCCCGCGCCCGCCGATCGGCCGCGCGGCTCCGGTAGGAGATTTATGACCAGCGACCCCATTGCCGACATGCTGACTCGCGTGCGCAACGCGATACAGGCCCGCCACCCGAAGGTGGACGTGCCGGCCTCCAAGCTGAAAACGGAAATCGCGCGCATCCTGAAGGAAGAAGGCTTCATCGTCAACTTCAAGGTGGCGGAGGAAGGCGCGAGAAAGACCATCAAGATCTACCTCAAGTACGGCGCGGGCAACTCGCCGGTGATCTCCGCCATCGAGCGGGTGTCCCGTCCGGGGTGTCGCGTCTACGTAGGCCAGACGGACATTCCGCGCGTGCTGGGAGGGCTTGGGATCAACATCCTGACCACGCCGCGCGGGGTCATGACGGGCCGCGACGCTCACAAAGAGCGCCTCGGCGGCGAGATCCTGTGCCGGGTCTGGTAAGCGAGGTTTGAGACTATGTCGAGAATTGGCAAGAAGCCGATCCCGCTGCCGAGCGGCGTGAAGGTACGGATTGGCGAACAACTGGAAGTGACCGGGCCCAAGGGCAAGCTGTGGGTGCCGATCCCGCCGGGCATCAGCGCGGTGGAGGCCGATGGGAAGCTCGAAATCAAGCGCGCATCGGACCAGCAGGCGGCTTTGCACGGGCTCACGCGCGCGCTGGCCGCCAACGCCGTGCAGGGCGTCTCGGGCGGGTTCACGCGGGAACTGGACATCGTCGGCATCGGCTACCGCGCCGACATCAAGGGCAAGGTGGCCACGTTCACCCTGGGGTACTCGCACCCCATCGAGTTTCTGCTGCCCGATGGCGTGGATCTGAGGATCGACAAACAGACCCACCTGGTGCTCACCGGGTACGACCGTCAAATGCTGGGGCAAGTGGCGGCCAACATGCGGGCCCTCCGCAAGCCGGACCCTTACAAGAATAAGGGCGTGCGGTATACCGGCGAGGTCCTGCGCAAGAAGGTCGGAAAGACCGGGGCGAGTGCAAAATGATTCGAAGACCAGAGAAAAAGGAAATCCGCAACCGCGTTCACCGGCGCATCCGGCGCAAGCTGCGCGGCACGGCGGAGCGTCCGCGGCTGGCGGTATTCCGGAGCGTGGCGCACATTTACGCCCAGGTTATCGACGACTCCCAAGGCAAGACGCTGGCGTCGGCCTCCTCGGTGGATAAGGGGGCCAGGATCAAGGGCGGCAACCTGGCCGCGGCCAAGGCTATCGGCGCGCTGGTGGCCGAGCGGGCCAAGGAAAAGGGCATCAAGGCGGTGGTCTTCGACCGCGGCGGCTACCTGTATCACGGGCGAGTGAAGGCCCTGGCCGACGCGGCTCGGGCAGCGGGACTGGAGTTCTAACGCATGGCTATGTCAGTAGTGAAACGCATCGATCCGGCGGCGCTCAACCTCAAGGAGCAGGTGGTTTCCATCAACCGGGTCACGAAAGTGGTCAAGGGCGGCAAGAACCTGAGTTTTTCGGCGCTGGTGGTAATCGGCGACCCGGCGGCCAAGGTGGTGGGTTACGGCGTGGGCAAGGCCAAGGAAGTGCCCTCCGCGATTCGCAAGGGAATCGAGGCCGCCAAGAAGAGCCTGCGCCGGGTGCATATTCTGGAAACCACCATCCCGCACCAGGTGCAGGGGGTGTACGCCGCCTCGCGGGTGCTGTTGAAGCCGGCCCCGGCCGGAACGGGCGTGATCGCCGGGGGAGCCGTGCGCGCGGTGCTTACGGCCTGCGGCGTTCCCAACGTACTGACTAAGTCGATCGGCCGCCGCAACCCGCACAACGTGGTGAAGGCCACCATCGTGGCCCTGGAATCGCTGCGCGACAGGAACGAGGTCGCCGAAATGCGCGGCCTGGCCGTGGATAAGCTCTGAGAGAGGTCAAGCTCCGATGGATGGCATGATCAAAATCAAATTGGTGCGCAGCCCGATCTGCACTCCCGAGAAGCAAAGGCGGGTGGTGCGCGGGTTGGGACTGCGCAAGCTCAACCAGGTGGTGGAGCGGCCCGACACGCCGGGCTTTCGGGGAATGGTGAAGAAGGTTCCCCATTTGCTGGCAATAGTGGAATAAGGATTTCGCGTCAAGGAGTTCTGGAACAATGAACCTCAGCGGATTGAAGCCCCCGGCCGGGCAGACGAAGACCCGCAAGCGCATCGGACGCGGCATGGGCTCCGGGCGCGGCAAGACGTCGACGCGCGGGTCCAAAGGGCAGCGCGCCGGAACCGGGTTCGGGCAGAAGCGCGGATTTGAAGGCGGCCAGATGCCGCTGCACCGCCGTCTCCCCAAGCACGGTTTCACCAACATTTTTAAGAGGCAGTACGCCATCGTCAACCTCGGCCGGCTGGAAAAGCTGGAAGGGGACGTGTTTAATCTGGATCGTCTGGTGGAACTGGGCGTGGTCAAGAAGCCGGGCGAGGGTCTCAAGATTCTCGGCGCCGGGGAGTTGACCCGCAAGATCGCCGTGGAGGCTCACTGGTTCTCGAAATCGGCTCTGGAAAAAATCCGGAAGGCCGGGGGCGCCGCGCAGGTAGTAGGCGCGGCCGCGGAGTAGCCTCGGGGAATCGAAGGGCGCGATGAACAAGTTTCTTGAAGCATTTGCGAACATCTTCCGGGTACCGGACCTTCGCAAGCGTGTGTTGTTCACGCTGGCGATGCTGGCGGTGTACCGGCTGGGCGGGCACATCCCCACGCCGGGCATCAACATCCAGGCATGGGAGACCTACTTCCAGAGCGCGTCGGGATCCATCTTCGGGTTTTTCGATATGTTCGCGGGCGGCAACATCCGCCGGCTGACCGTCTTTGCCCTGGGCATCATGCCGTACATCACGGCGTCCATCATTCTCCAGTTGCTGACGGTGGTGGTGCCCACCCTGGAGAAGCTTTCCAAGGAAGGCGAGCTGGGGCGCCGCAAGATCACCCAGTGGACCCGCTACCTGACCATCGTTCTTTCGTTTCTGCAGTCTCTCGGCATTGCGCGCGGCCTGATGTCCATGGGACAAGGGATCGTGATCAACCCCGGAATCGGGTTCACCATGCTGACCGTGATTTCGCTGACCACCGGCACGGCCTTCATCATGTGGCTGGGCGAGCAAATCAGCGAGCGGGGCATCGGCAACGGCATGTCTCTGATCATCTTCACTGGAATCGTGGTAGGGCTGCCGCACGCCATTTACAACATCTACCAGAACGTATTCATCACCAAGGAATGGAACGCGATTACGCTGCTGGTGCTGCTGGCGGCGATGGTCGTGGTGGTCGCTTTCATCGTCCTGGTGGAGCGCGGCGAGCGGCGCATCCCGGTGCAATACGCCAAGCGCGTGGTGGGGCGCAAGGTGATGGGCGGGCAGTCCACCCACATGCCGCTGAAGGTCAACGCCGGCGGCGTGATCCCGGTGATCTTCGCCTCTTCGATCCTGGCGTTTCCGCTGACCCTGCTGCAAATGAGCTGGGTCAAGACGACCCCCTGGCTCAATTCCACGCTGGAATCGATTCGGCCCGGCGAGCCGCTGTATTACGTACTTTTCGTGGCGGGCATCATTTTCTTCTGCTTTTTTTACGTTTCGATCATTTTCAACCCCAATGAGGCGGCCGACAATATGCGCAAGTACGGCGGCTTCGTTCCGGGCATACGGCCGGGGCGCAATACGGCCGACTACATGAACGAGATTCTGACCAAGATCACGGTGGTGGGCGGCATCTACCTTTCGATTTTGTGCCTGATCCCCAGCCTGATGATCTCCGGCATTCACCTCCAGCACCTGCCGCTGATCGGCAACTGGGTGGATACCGCGTTCACGTCGGCGCACCTGCGCTTCCTGCTGGAAGGTTTGAACGTACAGTTTTACTTCGGCGGCACATCGCTCTTGATTGTGGTGGGCGTGGCCATGGATACGGTCAACCAGATCGAAGCCCAGCTCATCATGCGGCATTATGACGGGTTTACCCCGCGTTCGGGGCGGATTCGCGGGAGGCGGAGCACTTTCGGAGGGTAGCGAATCAAAGGCTTTTGGAAAGGTTTGGGGGCAGGCTTGAAGGGCACTTGTGGGGCAGGCGCTTTCGCCTGCCAACCCGATTGATTACAATGGAATTATCGGTCGCTTGACGCGGCGGCGGCCCGCCCGGGACGGTTTTTGACGGATTTGCCAGGCTATAGAAGACGATGATCGTTCGAAAGACGGCCGCTGAACTGGAAAAAATGCGGCGGAGCGGTCTCCTGGTCTGGCGGATTCTACAGAAAATGAAGGAGATGACGGTGGAAGGGGTCAGCACCATGGACCTCGAAGTGGCCGCCGAAAGGATGATCGCCGACGCCGGGGCGCGGCCCGCATTCAAGGGCTATTACGTACCCGCCGCCGGGGAACATTACAAGTTCGTTTTATGCACTTCGGTCAACGATGAGATCGTCCATGGAATGCCGAATGCGAAGCGCATCCTGAGAAAGGGCGATATCGTTTCCATCGATACCGGGGTGAAATTGGACGGGTATTACGGCGATTCGGCCATCACGGCGGCCATCGGGGAAGTGAGCGAGCAGACGCGGAAGCTCATGGACGTGACCCGGGATGCGCTGGAGTTGGCCATCGATCGCGTGCGTGTGGGCAGCCGGTTGTTCGATGTGTGCGGCACGGTGGAACGGCACGTGTTGGAGAACGGGTTTTCGGTGGTGCGGGAGTACGTGGGCCATGGGATCGGGACGCAGCTCCACGAGGAGCCGCAGGTTCCCAATTACGTGGACCGGCGCAACGACAATCCCCGCCTGAAGGAAGGCATGGTGCTGGCAGTAGAGCCGATGGTCAACGCGGGGCGGCCGGAAGCGGTGGTTCGCAAGGACCATTGGACGGCGGTGACCAAGGATGGCTCCTGCTCGGCGCACTTCGAGCACTGCGTGGCGGTGACGGAGAATGGGCCTTGGGTGCTGACCAGACCGTAGCGCCGGGCGCCCGGAGGTTGGTGACCGCGACGGTGGTGGAAGAGCGCCCGCGGTTGATTTTTGAAGTTGTGCTGCCCACGCGGCAGAAGGTTATGGCCCACCTGGTGGGCGTGGTGAAGCGGAATTTTGTGAGGCTGGTTCCGGGCGACCGGATCGAGGTGGAATTGAGCCCGCACGATCCGACGCGGGGCAGGATTATCAGGAAATTATAGGTTCCGCCCCCTGGTTCGAGGCCCCGGCCGCAGCGGAGACACGAAGAGCATGAAGGTACGAGCGTCCGTCAAGAAGATTTGCGACAAATGCAAGGTGATCCGGCGCGAAGGCGTGGTGCGGGTCATCTGCGTCAACCCGAAGCATAAACAGAGACAAGGGTAACGAGAGGAAATCATGGCACGTATCGCAGGCGTAGATCTGCCGCCGGCCAAGAGGGCCGAAATCGGGCTTACCTATATCTACGGCGTCGGCCGGACCCGTTCGCGCTCGCTGCTGTACCGCGCGGGCATCGATTTCGACAAGAAGGTTCGCGATCTTAGCGAAGACGAGGTCAACCGCGTCCGCCAGATTCTCGAAGAGGAAGGCGCGGTGGAAGGCGATCTGCGCAAGGAAATCTCGATGAACATCAAGCGCCACATCGAGATGGGGTCCTACCGCGGGCTGCGGCACCGCCGCGGGCTTCCGGTGCGGGGCCAGCGCACCCACACCAACGCGCGCACGCGCAAAGGTCCGCGCCGCGGGACGGTGGCCAACAAGAAGAAGTCCGCGGCCAAGACGTAGAGGAGAGCTATGGCGAAGGCGCCGGTAAAGAGCACCAAGAAGAAGAGCTTCAAGAAAAAGGAGAAGCGCATCGTCCACTCGGGCATTGTGCATATCCAGGCCACGTTCAACAACACCATCGTGACCATAGCGGACCAGGAAGGCAACACAGTGTCCTGGTCGAGCGCCGGCTCGCTCGGATTCCGCGGCTCCCGCAAGGGCACTCCGTACGCCGCGCAGCAGGCGGCGCTCACGGCGGCCAACAAGGCCAACGAGAGCGGGTTGCGCACCGTGGAAGTGCGCGTGAGTGGTCCGGGTTCGGGGCGCGAGTCGGCGGTGCGCGCGCTCTCGACGGCGGGCATCGAAGTGCGTTCCATCAGGGACGTAACCCCCATTCCGCACAACGGATGCCGGCCGCCCAAGAAGCGCAGGGTGTAGTGGAATAGAAGCGGGAAGAAGGTCCGGGGCGCCCTCTGGGCCGGGCTGTAAACCGCACCTGAAGGAAAGGTAAGGAGAGCGAATTGGCACGATACATCGGCCCGGTTTGCCGGCAATGCCGGCGGGAGGGCATGAAGCTCTATCTCAAGGGAGAGCGCTGTCACAGCGAGAAGTGCGCCATCGAAAAGCGCAATTTCGTTCCCGGGCAGCACGGTAAGGACCGCAAGGCGAAGATTGTCGGTTACGGCCTCCAGCTTCGCGAGAAGCAGAAGGTGCGCCGGATTTACGGCGTGCTGGAGACCCAGTTCCGCAACGCCTACGAGAAGGCCTCCAAGGCCAAGGGCATCACCGGCGAGAACCTGATGAGCGCCATGGAGCGCCGCCTGGACAGCGTGATCTACCGCATGGGATTCGGCGTCAGCCGCGCCCAGTCCCGGCAGATCGTGCGCCACGGCCACATCGAGGTCAACGGCCGGAAAGTGGATATTCCGTCGTTCCTGGTGAAACTGGGCGATGTGGTGGCCGTCCGCGAGGCCAGCAAGAAACACCCGACCATCCTGGCCGCGCGCGACGCGACGGCCCACGCCCCGGCGCCGAATTGGATCGACGTCGACCGCGAGGGTTTGACGGGCCGCATCCAGAGCCTGCCCAAGCGGGAAGATTTGGTGCAGATCCAGTTGAACGAGCAGCTCATTGTGGAGTTGTACTCGAAGTAAGGTTTCCCGAGAGGTTCATATGTTCAAGGGCTTCCAAAAACCCAAACGATTGGTCGCCAATACCGAGACTCTGACCGAGCGGTATGGCATGTTCACGGCGCAGCCGTTCCAGCGCGGTTTCGGCACGACCATCGGCAACAGCCTGCGGCGCGTGCTGCTGAGCTCCATTGAAGGGGCGGCCATTACGGCCGTGCGCATCGAGGGCGTCGAGCACGAATTCAGCCCCATTCCGGGCGTGGTCGAAGACGCCACCGACATCATTCTTAACCTCAAGCAGATTCCGTTCAAGATCTCGAGCGAAGGCGTGAAGACGGTCCGCATCAACGCCGAGCATCCCGGCGAGGTTCGCAGCGGGCAGATTGAAACCGACGCCGAAGTCGAGGTGCTGGACCGCGACGTGCACATCGCCACCGTCAGCGAAGGCGGCAAGCTGGTGGTCGAGATGCGTATGAAGACCGGCCGCGGCTATGTCAGCGCCGACAAGAACTTCGACGAGGACCTGGCGCTGGGCTACATTCCCATCGATTCGGTGCACTCGCCCGTGCGCAAGGTCAATTTCCAGGTGGAGGCGGCGCGGCTCGGGCAGATGACCGACTACGACAAGCTCACCCTGGAGGTCTGGACCAACGGCGCGGTTTCGCCGCAAGACGCCATCGGGTACGCAGCCAAGCTGCTCAAAGACCACATGGCCATCTTCATCAACTTCGAGGAAGTGCCGGAGCAGGCCGAAGAGATTTCCGAGCGCGGCCTCGACAAGATGAGCGAGGTGCTGAACCGCTCGGTGGAAGAGCTGGAGCTGAGCGTCCGCTCCTACAACTGCCTCAAGAACGCCAATATTCAGACCATCGGCGAGCTGGTGCAGAAGACCGAAGCCGAAATGCTGCGCACCAAGAATTTCGGCCGCAAGTCGCTCAACGAGATCAAGGAAATTCTGGCGAACATGGGCCTGGCGCTGGGAATGCGCATCGACGCGCACGGCCGGCTGGTGGCCCCGCCGCCGCAGACCGGCGGCATGGGGCCGGATTTCGGCCCCGAAGAAGATGGCCAGGACCAGATTGGGGAGTAGCTGATGAGACACAAAGTAGCCGGATTCAAACTCAAACGGCCCACCGCCAGCCGCAACGCGCTGCTGCGCAATCTGATGACGAGCGTGATCGAGCATGAGCGCATCGTGACCACGGTTCCCAAGGCCAAGGCCGTGCGCCCGCTGGTGGACAGGTTGATCACGCTGGCCAAGGCGGACACGCTGCATGCGCGCCGCCAGGCGGCCATGGAACTGCGTACGCCCGCCGCCGTGAAAAAGCTCTTCGACAAGCTGGGTACGCGCTTCGGGCAGCGCAACGGCGGCTACACCCGCATCACCCGGCTGGGACCCCGCGCGGGCGACGGCGCCGAGCAGGCCATTCTCGAGCTGGTGGGCTCCGAGCTGGTGAAACGCGCCGCGGAGCGGGCCAAGCGCAAGGAAGAACGTCTGAAGGCGCAGCGCGAAGGCCGCGAAGAACCCGAAGAAGGGTCCAAAGAGTAAACTCCTTCCCATTGTGGGGCAGGCGCTTTCGCCTGCCAACACTACGCCCACCAAGAAAACCCGGTGGGGCATGCCCGGCTGACATCGATAGGAGTCCGCGGCGTGCAATCGCTCCACGATCTGGGAACCGTCGCCATTTTGCCGAGCTTCCAGGCCCGACGCTGAATCGGATTGTGACCCGGTTTGGCGCCGGACCGATTCCTTTAGCCGGTGTCTCGTAATACCTTTTAGACACATGGAACGCAATTCGGCGGCGATTCTACGGTATTTCAACGAGCACCACGAGCCGTTGTTTCGGTTCGCCTGGCGCCTCACTGGCTCGGTCGCCGACGCCGAGGATATCGTCCAGGAATGCTTCCTGGCCCTGCTGAGGCCCGGTTGCGCCTTTGATCCAAATCGTACCTCTCTGCGGACGTATCTCTTCGGCGCGGTTCACAACCAGGCGCTCAAGCGATTCCACCGGTCCGAGACCGCCGCTCGGGCTCAAGATCCCCCCACTCCCGAACGGGAATGTTACGTCGCCGAGATGAGGCAGATCGTCTTACGCGCCATCCTGCAACTGCCCGAGGGGCAACGCGAAACGCTCGTGCTCGCCCATTATGAACAGATGCAGTTGGCGGAAATAGCGGAGATTCTGCAGATTGAATTGGGAGCGGTGAAGTCGCGCCTGCAGCGAGCGCGCGCCAGCTTGAAAGAAATGCTGGCGGCGTACGCCCCCAAGCCGGAGAGGAACTCATGAACGACGCGGAACTCGACGAATTGCTGGACGCTTGCACGGCCCCCGGGCCGCCGCCGTCGCTCCGGAGGGGCCTGGTTGCCGCCCTTCCCGTCGAGCGCCGAAAGGTCTTTGGCATTCCGTTGCGCTGGGCCCTGGTGGTTGCAGGTGCAACGCTGTGCGCGGCAGTGGGCGCTGCAACCTTCCAGACTTCGGTGCTGGGACAGTTCTACGGCCGTTCGAGCGGCGATGGCGGCGACCTTTACATCAACGTCACCCGCAGGATTGACCCCCCGGTGGGCCCGCTTAAAGCGTGGTCTTTGGGCGGCGGCTATTCTATCGGCGGAAGCGGCGCCGCGCTGAGCGGCGGCGCCTATCTGCGCGACCGTTCCGTCGGAAGTTACTGCGGGTATGAGTACACGCTCGAAGGGGTTGCAACCGGGCAGTTTCGCGCATCGCTTTCCGCGATGCCGCTTTCCAGGTTGAAGGAACGGACGGCGCCGTTCCGGCTACAGGGACAGTTTGGGGCTCCTCCCGGGCTCCCCGCGTCCCAGACTGTTCAAGTGGGTGAGCCGTTCGAAGTGACCTTGTCGGAGCGCGGCGGCGAGCGAATTTATGACCGGATTGTGCTCTCCTGGACGGCCCCCCCGGATTCACCGTGGATACGAAGCGCTTCCGCCCAAAACGGAAGCATGCGACTGGCCGGGCCTCAACTCTACATCGACGGGCAGTTGACCGCCAGCCAGCGCGATGCGGGCTCGGGTCCGGTCATTTGGGTCCACCTGCCAGGGCAAGGCCGGTTTCTGGTGGCCCTGGATCCCCAAGGGAATCCCAGATTCACAAAGGGCGGCCATGTGAGCGGCAATGTAATCGAGTTTCAATCCGGCAACACGCAATTCAAGATTGCCTGCACGGAGCAGATTGCGGCAGGTGGAGATCGTCCAGTGTTCGTCTATCACCAGCAGAGCTTCGAGGACGCGCTGGACCCGTCTCATCCACTCGCCGGGCAGGCGTTCCTGGGTAATGCAGGCCCGGCCAGCCTGCACCAGGAGTAGCAGCGGCCAAGAGGCTTTCCATTGTTGGGCAGGCGCTTCCGCCTGCCAACGCGCCCGGCCACCCGGATCTCGCGATCCTCAACTGCTATTTCTTCGGCGCCGCCTTGGAAATGGCTTCCATATCGCGGTCGAACTTCACGCCATCGAATGGAACCACGATAACTTTGCTGCCATGATTGTCGTTCGGCAGTTCCTGCGATTTGGGCACATCGATGACCGCGAGCGTAAAGTACGCGACATGGCCATTCTCCAGGTACACGCCGGGACGCTCCATGTTATTCCAGTGGTTCACGGTTCCGTCCGTATAGCGAATCATGTCCGTGGTCGGATCGAAGGCCAGCCCCCGGTTCGTCCAGTCGTTAATGCCATCGGCCGATGTCAAATCGTACGCCTTACGATCGCTGAAGCAATTCACCACGATATGATACAGGCCCCCGCTATACCAGATCACCGGATCTTCCAGGTTGCGCGTGGGGAGGCCCGGCATACCCGGATAAATGCTGTGTCCCTGAAGCTTGTAAGGTCCCAGGATGCCGTTCTTGCTGATCCAGATGGCGCCGGACCGCGCCACGATCTCGAAGTCGCCGTCGGGGCGAACCATCACGCTTACGTTCGACATTCTGCCGTCCCGGGCGTCGAAACCGTTGGCGTCAACCTGGATCGAGCCGAGTTGCGTCCAGGGCCCATCGAGCGATTTGGAAACAAAAACATCGCCCGGCCTGGTCTCGCTGACCACCACCGCATAACGCCCGTCCGGCAGAACCAAGGCCGTCACATTGTGCCCTCTGCCGCCTTGATTGTCGGGCCAGCAAAGCCCCTTGTCTATATAAGGCCCGGTGGGATTGTCGCTGACCGCGTGCACGGCGCCCGAGCCGCCCCATCCACCATGGCCCCGGGCTTGATCCCAGCGGCTGGCGAACATATGATACTTGCCCTCCGGCCCCTTGATGATTTTCCCATCCCAATAACACCATTGTTTGATGGTGGCGTCTTCGAGGCCATTCTGCGGATCGCGCGGGAGAACATTGGGGGCGCCCCACGCGTCTGCCGCCAGGCGACCATGAATCGGCGTCGGCAGAAAATAATCAATCAAGGTCTTATCGGCGGCGGACAACGAGGCGCCCAGGGTTAGTGACGTCGCCGCAAGCAACCTCACCAGCGATTTCGCAGTGCTCATTTTCACCAGGATCTCCATTTTGCCGTCTTGGCCGGCACCGCTTATGTTATCGCCATTTGGGGCCAACGCAAGTTGAGGGTGCGCGAGCGTGGATATCAATGCCAGACGCCGGCCAAAAGGCCGGCGGCAAGCCCGAAGGCTTGACCCCACACAAACAGAACGCTTCCGCGCTTTTTATGGCTCGATTTCGAAATCCATGGATTGGATCGCGGTGTTGAACTTGCTCTTGACGAGCTTGTCGGTGACGATCACTTGCAGCACGTACTCGCCGGGCGCCATGTCGCGGCCCAGCGGCATGCGGCCACCCGCCATCACGCGCTGCCGATCGGACGCGCCTCCGGCGGCGGCCAGCGCCGTCTTGCCGGCCAGCGCCTGCTCTCCATCGTGGAAGAGCCTGGCTTGCAATTCCAACTCGGGATGCTGGCTGGCGCCCGTCTTGGCGTTGATGATCTCGTAGTCGTAGACCAGAGTCGTACCGCGAAGGAAGGTCCGCCGCGCGGCCCCGCCGGTGACGTCCTCGCCGGGGGCCGTCCCCTGGGGAAGATCGGCGTTGGCTGCGGCCGCGCCTTCCCGAAGCAGGATTCCCGACAGCGCAAGGCGGCCGTTCTTGACATCCGGAACTTCCACATACTGCTGGGCTGAGCCAACGCCCTCGGTGGCGGCGTCGCGCACGGCCGCGCGCACTTGGTAAGGGCCGGGCTTCGCGACGGGAACACGTATGCCGTACACCATCCCCTTGGCCTCGTCATATTGATGGGCGTCCATCTGCAAGGCGAAGGTGGTGTCGACGGGCGCCAGGGCCAAGCCATTTTCGTCGTACGCCGCGGCGGCGAGATCGATCCGCGCCTTGTGGCTGCCGTCCGGCTCGCTCGACCACTTCAGCTCTTTGGGGTTGAAGTACAGCAAGGCATTAATAGACGGGCCGGCTTGCGGATTCGAGAAGATCGCGGTCAGGCGCGGGTGAATCGAACCGCCGGCATACGGGGATTGCAGGGCCTGGTTCAGTTCCGCCTCGCGCGTGTGCTCCAGCGGTTGATCCCCGCCGCCCGGCTCGCCGAAAAAGCCGTCGCGCGTGCGGACGTGCAAGCCGGCCCTTTTCACTTGCACCTCGATGCTGTGGAACCTGGGCTGGCCGTTCTTGTTTTCGAAAGTATCGGCATCGGGATGGTAGCCAATCAGGTAGTAGCCGTCGCTGTCTTCGGCCGCTTCTCGCAGGGCGGCGGTCAGGTCGTTGGCATCGTGCAGAAACAGGCCGCCGCTATCCTCCGCCACCTCGGTCATGCCCTGCTGGGAGGAAATCGTCTGCCGCTCCCGCTGGGCGGGGACTCGGGAAGCCCGCCCGGCCGACATGCGCGAAGTGTTATCGGCGGCCGTAATGTTATAGTCCTGAACGCCGCGCGGGTCGACGGTATGGATCACCACCGAGGCGCGGCTGGCGGCATCGTTGAGCTGCTGGACCGCGTCGGCCACCATTCCATCCGACATTCCCCGGTTCAACATGCGAATGTCCTCGGTAAACAGGACCACGGACTTGCGGCCTGGCAACCCTCTCATTCCATTCACCACGAAACGGACGGCCCCCAGGCTTCCCACCGTCAGGGTCTCTTCACGGAAACGGTTGAGGGCGCCGCCGCCGCGCGAACCCCTTCCCAACGGCTCGAAGCTGCTCACGCCGACGCGGCTAAGGCCATACTTCACGCGATCGAGCGCCGCGTATAGCAGGCGCTTATCGGTGGTGAACTGCTGCAACGCTCCCATCCCGGCGCTGGTGCGGACAATGGCCACCAAATCGCCCGGACGCATCTGTTGGTCGATAAAATTCCGGATTGCGCCGCGAACGGGCGGAAGGCTCTCGGCGGCCAGTCCGAGATCGTCCACCACAAGCGCCAGGGTGCGGCGCACCTCGGCGGGCTGGAACACCGGCGGTGGCGGCGGAGCCTCTCCTTTCACCGGCTTGGCCTTTGCGGCTAGATGGGCTGGGGCAGTTCCTCCTCCCGCCGGTTTGGTGGAGACGTACGAGAAATTCGTGATGATCTGCGGCTTGCCGTCCTGCAAGATCTCGAAGTCCGCGGCCTGAAGACCGGTTACGCGCCTATCCTTGGAATCCGTAACAACGGCGTCCACCTGAACCATGTTGACGTCGATGCGAATCACGGTACTGGGGACTGCGCTCGTCGCCGGTCCCGGCCGCGGCGCGGGACTTTGCGCAAAGGCGATGACCAATGCGGGGAGTAACGCCGTAAGTCGATTCATGGCTGCCACGAGAGAAGACCCCCTCAACTCGTAAAGTTCGATCCTGCGGCGATTCTCTCTCTCCGCGGGCCGTCTGTCAATCACCCTCGCCTATCCGGCGGTCGCGCGCATGTGGCAGTTGGTCGAAAAAGGGGCGTTAAGCGCTTGTCATGTAATAACCATCCCAACCGCTCCCTGACGGTCGCGGCTCGCCATGCTCTTGACGCGCCGCGACCGTTACGGAGCGGTTGCCGGCAATTGGACTGGTTATTTCCTGTCAGGCCCTAAGGGGCAAAATCGGCGGCCCATACCCTCTGCGCCAGGTACAGGGGCGGCTCTGAGCACACCGATTCACGCCGTTTCGCAGATCAGTAGCCGCGCTCTTTGTCGACCACGTTTTCCAGCGGCAAGCCGTGCGCGTAGCGGCGGACGTTGTCGGCCAGCAGCCCCATGTGACGGATCTGGAGCTCGGGCGAGTATCCACCGGTGTGTTGCGTGAAGATCATGTTCGGGCAACCCCACAGAACGCCCGTGGCGGGATACGGCTCAGTCGGTCCTGGGTCTGATCCGGCGCCTGCAATGCGGCCTTCCTTCAGGGCGGCGGCGAGCGCGTTCTCGTCCATCAGCGGTCCACGGGACATGTTGATGAAGTACGCCGTCTTCTTCATGGCCCGGAACACCTTATCGCTGATCATCCCGCGGCTCACCGGCGTGTTGGGGCAGCAGCAGACCAGTACGTCCACCTGCGGGACCATCTCCATGAGCCACTCGGGCTCGCGCAGCGTGTCGACGAAGACCGGTTTGGCCATAGGTTTAATATCCACGGCCAGGATCTTCATATCGAAGCCGTAGTGGGCGATCTTAGCGGTGGCCTGTCCCAGGCCGCCCATAGCCACGATGCCCATGGTTTTGCCCTGGATTTCGACCAAATCCCGCGCCGGCTTCCACTCCTTCCGGTCGTACATCGGAATGTAGTATTTCTGGAGCCCGCGGGTGAGGGCCAACAGTATCGCCAGGGCTGTTTCCCCCAGGGCCGGCGCGTACATCCGCGCCATGTTCGTCATCGCGCAAGGATGGGCGACCAACTCGGGAAACATCTCCCTCTCCAGTCCGGCTTCCAGGTTCTGGACCCACTTCAGGTTCGTCGCTTTCGCCAGCGTGGCCGCGTTGAGCTGGCCGAAAACGACGTCGCACTCGGGCAGCAGCCGGTTCATTTCGTCCTGGGTGGTGGGCTGGAAGATCTCCACGTTGCCCTTGCCCCCGGCCTTGAGCTGTTCAATCTCCGCCGGCGTGAAGCCGGGCGTGGGTCCGACCCGGGTACACAAGATCCGGATTCTTGCGGGCGGCGGATCGAATATCCTAATTCTGTCCGAGGTATCCGCGGCAACCATGGCGGGCGCCGCAGGAGCAGCGGCGGCGGCTGCCATAAACGCTCTTCGAGATACCGAATGATCGCTCATAATCCTCTCCTTCCGTTGACATCGGTCGCAAATTCGGCGACTCCCTACGATAACAATTCCGCGAATACGGTGTCGACCCCGTCGCGCGGGGCCCAGCGGGCGTTGTGCGCCATGCGCCCGGCGCATACAATGAGTGTTCGTAATCCGGAAATCTTCAAAGGAGCCGTTATGTCCGCGCATCGTGTCCTTGCGGTAGTGTTCGTATCCGTTCTGATCGCCTTGGCATTCCTGATCCCCGCCACCGCCCAGAACGCGGCCAAGAAGCCCGCCTCCGAACCTTATACCTGGAAGAACGTCCAGATTGTGGGCGGCGGTTTTGTGGACGGCATCATTTTCCACCCCACCGCCAAGGGCGTGCGCTACGCCCGCACCGATATGGGCGGCGCTTACCGATGGAACGCCCAGACCAAGCTCTGGGAACCGCTGCTCGATTGGGTGGGGTACGAGGAATCGAACCTGATGGGCGTGGAGAGCATTGCGGTGGATCCCGCCGATCCAAACCGCGTGTACCTGGCCTGCGGCACCTACACCAATTCGCCCGACAACGCCATCTTGCGCTCCAGCAATCGCGGCAAGACCTTTGAGCGGACCAACGTTTCCATCCGATTCGGCGGCAACGAAGACGGCCGCGGCAACGGCGAGCGCATGACCGTGGACCCCAACAATGGCAAGGTCCTGTATATCGGCACGCGCCTGGCGGGTCTGTGGAGAAGCACGGACGGCGCCGTGACGTGGAGCAAGGTGGATAGCTTTCCCGATGTGACCGAAGCGCCGCCTGCCGCCGCCGCACAACCCGGGCGCGGCGCCCAACCCGCCCCGGGCGGCGGAGGCGGCGGCCGAGGCGGTTCTCGCGGCGACGGCATCGTCGTCACCCTGGTGGATCCCCGCAGCGGCTCGAAGGGTAAGACCAGCTCGACTATCTACGCCGCCGTCTCGCTGATGGGCCGGGACAACCTTTTCCGCAGCGCGGATTCCGGCAAGACCTGGCAGCCCGTACCCGGCCAGCCGACGCAATACCGGCCCACCCACATGGTGATGGCCTCCGATGGAACGCTCTACCTTTCCTATGGCACGGGGCCCGGACCGAGCGGCATGACCGCGGGCGGCGTGTGGAAGCTCGATACCAAGTCCGGGGCCTGGACCGAGATCACCCCGGTGAAGCCCGACGCCAGGAACCAGGCGTTCGGATGGGCCGCGGTGTCCGTGGACGCGCACAATCCCAAGGTGGTGATAGCCAGCACCTTCGGCCGCAGGAACAGCGCCGGTGGCGAGGACGAACTGTACCGCACCATCGACGGCGGCAAGACCTGGAAGGCGGTATTCGAAAGCGGCGGCTACGATTACAAGCTGGCCCCCTTTGCTCCTATCCCATTGCAACCAGCGCCGCCGCATTCCTTCGGGCAGTACGATTACAGCCTGGCGCCCTACACCGCGACCACCCCCATCCACTGGATGTTCGATGTGGAGATCGATCCGGCGGACCCCAACCACGCCATGTTCACCACCGGCTACGGCGGCTGGGAGACTTTCAACCTCACCGACATGGATGCCGGCAAGCCCACCAGGTGGAGCATCATGGCCCGCGGCATCGAGCAGATCGCGGAGTTGGAAATGACCAGCCCGACCAAGGGCGCGCACCTGCTCAGCGCCATAGGGGACTACGGCGGGTTCGTGCATTGGGATCTCGACAAGCCGGCGCCGGAAGGGGCCTCCAGCCCGCCGGTGTTCAACAACTCCAGCGGGATTGCCTACGCCGAGAATAAGCCCGAGGTGCTTGTGCGCGTGGGCGTGTGCTCGCACCACCACCAGCCGGGCTTCAACATCAGCTACTCGCTCGACAGCGGCAAGACCTGGCAGCCGCCGGCCACCCAGCCGCCGGCCCTGCCGCCGACCCAGGCGCCGGCCGCCGGGCGCGGCGCCGGCCCCGGAAGGGGGCCGAGTGGGCCGAGCGGAGGAGACATCGCGATTTCTTCCGACGGCGCCACGTGGGTCTGGATTACGCGGGGCGCCGGGCCGTCCTTGACCACGGACAAGGGCGCCACCTGGCACGAGATCAAGGGCTTGTCCAGCAGCACGCGCATCGTCGCCGACCGCGTGAACCCCAAGAAGTTCTACGGCATGTCGCTGTATGAAGGCAAGCTCTTCCTCAGCACGGACGGCGCGGCCAACTTCGTCGAGCAGCCATTTACCTTACCCGGCGGACTGCCCACGCGCAACAGCACTCGCATCGAAGGCGGCAGCGGCTGGGACCGTCTGTACACCACTCCCGGACGGGAAGGCGACCTGTGGGTGACGGCGCTCACCGGCCTCTATCACTCCACCGACACGGGCAAGACCTTCACGCGCATGGAAGGGATCAACGAACTGCGCGGCTTCGGTTTCGGCAAGGCCGCGCCCGGCGCAAGCGACCCGGCGCTGTACCTGGTCGGGGTGGCGAACGGAGTGCGCGGCATCCTCCGTTCGGACGACTATGCGCGAACCTGGACGCGCATCAACGACGACCAGCACCAGTTTGGCTTAATCGGGCAAATCACCGGCGATCCCAAGCTGTACGGCCGGGTCTACGTCGGCACGTTCGGCCGCGGAATCCTGTACGGCGATCCGGTCAAGAAGAAGGGGTGAGCGGCGCCAGGCCCGCGTTTACACGCGCGGCTTGTTATATATGGCATCGCCCACGCGGCGCATCCACGCCAGCTCCTCCTCCGACATAGGGCCGCGGTCGAGCGCCTGCAAGGCTTGCTGGAACTGGGCCGCGTCGGCCGGCCCGGTCATGCACACGTTCACGGCCGGCTGCGTGAGCACGAAGCGATAGCAATCCCCGGCGGTGGGGAGCTTCTCGGTGCGCGGGATGCGCTTGTGTCCCAGCAATTGCCGCCAGCTTGTGGCCGTGAAAGCCACCAGCCCCGGCGGATTCGCGGGCAGGAGCGGGAATACGTCGCGCTCGGCCCCGCGATGAACGGCGTTGTAGCGCACATGGAAAATGTCGAAATCCGGATCGGAGGCAAAACGCGCGATCAGCGGCCGGTTGTGCGTCGATAGCGCCAGGCGCCGCACCAGCCCGCGCTCGCGCAGCTTGCGGCAGGCATCCAGAATCCGCGGCGGCACGGCGCGATTCCACATTCCCAACAGCAGCACATCGGCGTAGTCGAAGTGGAGCGCCCGCAAGGCGCGCTCGACGCTCGGACCCACCAGCGCGCCGATCCGCGAATACGATTGCAGCAGGAGCAGGAAGCGGTCCCGGCGCGGCGCAAGCTGGCGCAGGCCGTCGCCAAACTGTTTGCGCCGGAAGGAGCCCCAGTAGAAGTAGTTCACCCCGTGGTCGAAAGCCTCTTGCACCGAGCTTGCCGGCGCGCCATAGCTGGCGGACAGGCCGAGGCGGCAGACCTCTAGCCCCGTGCGGCCGAGAACCGCGCGATCGAATGCCATATTCTTGATTGTAGTTGGAGGGCGACGCCAGGTTGCTGGCCGCGAACAGCGCCGAGTCAGCCAGGACACATCGCCGGTTGGTCATTGACCTCGCTCCTATAATGGCCGCACCCAGATGTTGCGGAATCGCATGGGGGTAGCCTTGACATCGGGGTGGTAGTGATCCTGCAGAACGAGCGGCCCGGGCTCGCTCTCGCATTTCCCCGCGGCGGTCACCGGAACGTGGTCCTGGACGAGCACCTGGTTGTGCAGCACCGTCAGGCTGCCCGGTTGCGCCGTGCCGCCGTCGGAATTGCACTTAGGCGGGTGGAAAACCATGTCGAACGTCTGCCACTCGCCCGGCGGGAGCGAGGCGTTCACGAGCGGAGCGAAGCGCCCGTAGAGCGCCCCGTTGCTCCCGTTCGCATAAGTCGGATTCCGCCAGGAATCCAGGATCTGCACCTCGTACCGGCCCTGCAGGTAGACGCCGCTGTTGCCCTTGGCCTGCCCGGTTGCGCCCGGCATGTCGGGAATCGAAAACTCGACGTGGATTTGCGACCCGCCGAAAGTCGCCTTGCTGACCATGTCCCAGGTTCCGGTGGGCTCCTTGTTTTCGTGCTTGGCGGTGGAGGTCATCGCCCCGTCGACGATGGACCATCCCGGCGGACGTCCGTCGTGCGTGGTCCACGCCGAGAGATCCCGGCCGTCGAAAAGCACGATGGCGTCCGACGGCGCCCGGCCCGGCTGTCCCGGGCTCACCACGCGTGGCTGCGGTTCCTGTGCCTGCTGCGCGGCTGCCGGCTCCGCACAAAGGATCAAAACCGTCACTCCGGCCAGCAACCCCCGGCCGATATCCCTCTTGTAAATTCTGCTTGTCATGAGCGCCCCGCCTCCTTGTGCAAATCGGAATCCGGAAGAGGAACCGATGAAGTCCCCTCTCGCCCATATTTACCACGGATAGGGGCTCAGCGATGGCGGCAGGGAGTTCCTCCGATGGAGTGGACACGAAAAGTTCACCGGCGACGCCACTTATCACCAGCGTTTGCCGACCGCCGCAGTGAACCGATTCCGCGCCCGTAAACGATCACAGGACGACTATCCCGCCGAAAAGTGCAGTTCCTGACAATTACGTTAACAGGCGCTCGGGGGAGCCGGGTACAATACCATGGAATGGAGCCTGATCTTGGAACGCGGCCCCCGGTTTTCGGGTCGGGGTTCCGGGCTCCGTGGCAGTTCCGGATCTCGCCGCCCGCTGCTGCGAAGCAACTCGGGAGCATGGCGCATGCAGCCTGGCGACACCTCCGCCTTCTTCCGCTCTTGTTCTTAGTTATTCCCGCCGCCAGCGCGCAATCCACCACGGTGAGCGCGTTCGGCGCCGTCGCCGACGGAATTCTCAGAACCGATGGCGCGATGACAGCCGGTTCGCCAACGCTTACTTCCCCCTCGGCCTCGTTCAGTTCATCGGACATCGGCAAGTACATGCAGGTTATCGGCGCGGGCCCGGGCGGAAGCTCCGGCATGGGCACGATCGCCCTCGCTTCGAATGTTCTGACATCCTCGTCCGGCGGCTTTGCCGCTTCCGACATCGGGAGGGGAATTATCGTACTTGGGGCCGGATCTCAGGGCGGCAACCTGATCACTTCGATCGCCGGCTATGAATCGCCCTATTCGGTAACTCTAAACGCGGTCGCCGGAGCCAGCGTGGCAGGAGCAACTTACTATTACGGAGCGATGACGCTCGAGGCCGCGATCCAGAGCGTTCAATCCAACACTACGGTGACGCTGTCAACCTCCGCATCGGCAACGGTCAGCAGCGCGACTTACGCGTATGGGACCAACAACGCCGCTCAATTTCAAGCTGCCGTCGACTCCGTAGGGCAATCCGGCGGCGGCGCCGTCAATGTTCCGCAACCGACAGCATGTCCCGACGGAGCGACCTGTGGATACGTACTCGCCGCAACGGACATGACCACCTCCGTGGCTCCCAGCGCGGTCAAGATCCGCTACAGCAATGTGTCGTTAGTCGGCGCCAGCCCCCAAGCCAATTTGTTTTGCCGGGGCGCGTGGGCGCTGTATCCAAATAGCGCCCAATTTGGGAACCAGCCCGCCGCCATTCGCGGACACTGCATTGGGCTTGGCGACGGAAATGGCCCGCCCGGCAGTAGCATCTCTGTTTCCGACGTAACCGTCTCCAACCTCCGCCTCTACGGCATGACGAATGGCAATACCCTCAGCTATAGCTTCCTTCCGACGGCTCCGCCGCTCACTACAACCGGCGACGGTTGGGATGAGACTCACAAAGGCATCTATATGTGGGGACTGGGCGCCTTTTCAAACATCACAATCGACTCGGTGAGTATTCAGGACTTCAAGGGCGAGAACATTTTCTCGGGAGGATCGGCCGTCACGGGAATGGTCATCGAGAACTCCAGCATGACGAACTTCAATGGCGATGGGATTTCGGTGCTGGCCGCCTCCCTTCAGGTTCTGAATTGCAGTATCACCAACGGGTCTAACGCCGGGATAGAAAACGCGACCCAGGGATCCGGAGCCGCGGCCCTTATCAGTCAGGTATATCAGGGGAACATGATCGCGAGTTTTCCACGCGAAGGCCTCGTCATTGTGGGCGTGGATGGGAGCGCAGCTACCGGAACAATCACCATCGCGAACAATACATTCGACACAATCGCTCAAACTCTGCCAAGCGGAACGGAAAGCGCAATCTATATCGGCTCTCAATCGGGCGGCATCGCGCCTGGAAACATAACAGTCAGCGGGAACACTTGCTACGATTGTCTGGGTTTCGGGATATTTCTCACAAATGGCGCCTACTCGATTACGGGCAACACCTTCATTTTGGACAAGTACAGCGCCTCCCGCGTCTTCGACTTTTCGTACCCAATGACCAACGTAACGATATCGAATAACACAGGTTACCTCACACCCGTTGCCGCGGAGAACTCGCTCGGGTTGGAGGCAGTGTACTGGATCAACCCGCCCCGTCCATGGGGTTCTCTCTATTGGAATAACGTCAACGTTCAAGGAAACGCGTGGAATTTTCCGGGAACGCCAAACTACAATTTTCAGGTCGGCCAAGGCGGATTCGGGCTAGTGGGCGCCCAGAACGTCAGATGGCAGCAGGATTCATGCGTCGGTTGCACGTACCCGGATTTGAATCATGGCCTCTTTAACCTGGGAGCGACTCCGGTCATCGAACCTCTAGGGCCGGCGGTGGCAGTCAGCGGCAACCTCATTCCGATCACAGCCACCATCGATGCCAGCAAAGAGCAAGACGGCTCCGAAGTGCGGATTGTGAATGTTGGCTCGCAGTCCGTGACCTTTGCGCCCGATAACAATCTCAGTATGGCCGCGCCGTTGACTCTCTCCAGCGGGGGCTCGCAAACGTTCCATTACGTCGGGAGCCTCGGCAAGTACGTTGCGGTGCTCGTTTCGGTCTCTCCCGGAACGGCGACGCTCTATGCCGGGCAGACGCAACAGTTTTCGGGGTCGATTACGGGCAGCAGCGACCAACAGGTCACGTGGAGCATTTCGCCGAGTGGCGTGGGGAGCATTACCGCCTCGGGCTTGTATCAGGCGCCGGCGCTGGTTCCGTCGCAGCAGGTGGTGACCATTACGGCGACGAGCGTGGCGGATTCAAGCCGGTGGGCAAGCGCTTCTGTAACGTTGCAGCCCGTGTCGGTTTCCGTGGGCCCGCCGACCGCGACGCTGATTGCGGGTCAGGCGCTTCAGCTTTCGGCGACCGTGACCGGATCGAGCAATTCGGCGGTCAACTGGAGCTTGCTGGCCGGTGGGACCGGCAGCGTATCGGCTACCGGACTGTACACTCCTCCGTCGCCAGTGCCTTCGGCTCAGACGGTGACGATCGTCGCCACCAGCGTGTTCGACCCCTCCAAGTCAGCCTCCGCCATCATCACGCTGCAGCCCGTGGCCGTTTCCATTAGCCCGTCGACCGTCAACCTTGGATCTTCGCAGATGCAGGCGTTCAGTGCAACCCTCACCGGGACCGCCAATCAACAGGTTTCCTGGAGCATCCTTTCGTCCGGCCCCGGGAGCATCTCGACCTCCGGCGCCTACACAGCGCCAGCTTTTATCGCGACGCAGACTAACGTCATTGTCCAGGCGGCGAGCGCCGCCGATTCTTCCAAGACGGCTACCACATCAATCACACTCTTTCCCGTGAGCCTTTCGCTATCTCCTCTCACCGTTACATTAGGGGCGAACCAGACAGTTTCCCTGAACGCTACCGTGTTGTATGCCGCGAATGCCCAGGTGAACTGGACGATCATGTCCGGCCCTGGCCAGCTAGATTCGTCTGGAAACTATACGGCGCCGTCTTATGTGTCCGCGCAGCAAGCGGCGGTCGTGAAGGCTGCCAGCGCCGCCGATCCGACTAAGTTCCAAACGGCTAACATTACCTTGATTCCAGTCTCTGTAACCATCAGTCCGGCTGTAGCGACGCTTATCGGGGGCCAGACGGTTCAGCTTTCAGCCACGGTGTCCGGCGCCACCAATACTTTGGTGAATTGGGCCCTCTTGCCGCCCATGGCTGGCGCGATGTCTTCAAGCGGGCTGTATACCGCTCCAGCGATAATCTCGACTCAGCAATTCGTTACGGTTCAGGCGACCAGCGCTCAGGACCCCACTCGGTTGGCCACGGCTTTGATGACATTGAATCCGGGCAATGGGTATGCATACCTGCGGACCATCACCATCAGCCATGCGAAGGTATCTGGCTCGTCGAGCCTGATTGACTTTCCGGTGTTGATTTCGCTGCCATCGGATTCAAGCTTGGCGGCGAATGCCCAGTCCAGCGGCAACGACATTCTGTTCACGGACTTTAGCGGAAACAAACTGAATTGTGAAATCGAAACGTACAACCCCGCGAGCGGTCAGTTGATCGCATGGGTGCAGGTTCCCTCGGTTTCGCCGGCCGCCGATACGGTCATCTACATGTTCTATGGGAATCCGTCAGCCGGCAACCAGCAGAACAGGACATCGGTGTGGGACGCCAACTACCAGGGCGTATGGCACCTGGCGAACGGCGCCACGCTGAGCGCGGCGGATTCGACTTCCAACGGAAACAACGGAACCATCAGCAATGCGATGGCGGCAATGGGCGAGATCGATGGCGGAGCCCGTTTCAATGGCGGGAATGCATGGGTGGATCTTGGCGGCGGCGCCGGTCTGCGCATCACGGGACCGATCACGGCGGAAGCATGGCTGAATCTGACGGGCTGGCCGGCGAACGGATATCCTGAAGGACTGTTAGGAATGGGTTATAGCTACGCTTCGGGCTGGACGGGGTGGATGCTCGAGACCAGCACGGATAACGGCGGGAACCATTATCTTAGCTGGACGAGCAACAACGGAACGCCGCATGGCGTTACGAGCCCCAGCACTCTGACCACGGGCGGCTGGCACCACTTAGCGGGTACGTTCGATGGAGCCACCTGGACGATGTATCTGGACGGAGCCGCGAATGGGTCGAGCGCCGATCATACGGCTCCGGTGAACACCGGTGACGATATAGTTGCGGGCGGCCTGTCCACCAACGGATTCGGGACCATTTTCCCATTCAATGGGCTGCTCGATGAGTTGCGCATCTCCAACACCGCGCGCAGCAGTGGCTGGATCGCGACGGAATACAACAATCAGTCAAATTCCGCAGCTTTCGTCAACGTGGGAGCGCCACAGTCCGATACAGCGTCGGTTACGGTGACGACGTCGCCTTCCGGCCTTGCTTTCACGGTGGACGGAACCACATACGCCGCGTCGCAGACCTTCCAGTGGACTCCGGGCACGAGCCACAGCGTTGCGGTAATTGCCACTCCGCAATCGGGAGGGACGGGGATTCAGAACGTGTATGCGAGCTGGTCGGATGGCGGCGCACAATGGCATTCGATTACGGCGCCGTCCTCGGCAGCCACCTACACTGCGAACTTC
>Ga0187851_10001127_pt1 | contig 26024 bp, 29 predicted proteins | sample June2016WEW_6_10_FD_132997 | JGI IMG/M metagenome (GOLD analysis project Ga0187851, IMG submission 132997) | Peatland microbial communities from SPRUCE experiment site at the Marcell Experimental Forest, Minnesota, USA - June2016WEW_6_10 | ecosystem: Environmental > Terrestrial > Soil >...
CCTTACTGAGCATCCTATCGTTGTTTCCCCTGAAGTTAGGGTTTGGTTTGCTTAGTGATTCTGGGACAGATCCTACCCATCCCCACCGTCCGGTCGGATACTGCTGCAAATGCAATCCCATCTTGCCATTCGGTGTTATCTGCTCCGGTGTGGGCGCCGTCACTGGTGGTGTTACTTCTGCTTGCGCTACTGCCTCACCAGGAGCCGTTTCCTGGGGGGGTGCGAGTGCTTCTGGTGCAATTGTGCCTGCCGGGGGAGCTACCTCCGTTGGTGTGACCTCTGGGGCTACGCTGGGGACAACAGGCGGCGCTTCAGCAGGAGCTTCTTGGCCTGCCTGCGCCGGGAGTGCCTTCATCGGTTGAACGCCATTTCTGGCTGCTGCCTGCTCTGCCTGGAACTGATTATGGATGTCCTTCAGTTTCACGGTAAAATCAGCGTAAGCATCGTAGGCCGTCTTGGCCTGCGGAGAGTCATCACCGTACTTGGCCTTGGCATCAGTCCACGCCTGTTTACTCTTCTGCCACTGATCCTTAATGCCCACGAACTGAGTTTGCAGGGAGTCATCGAAGTCCTTAACATCCGCATCGGAAGCCGGCCTGGATGACCAGCCCTGTCCTCTCTGCTCTCCGGGTTGCAATCCTTCCACCAGACCTGCCTGAGCGCCAAATCCGGCGCCCATTCCCCCGGCCTGCATCACACCCTTGAGGTAGTCCTTCCACGTTTCCGTTTTATCCATAACGTCAAGAAGGCCGGAAGTGGCTTGCCCTGCTGCCATAGCGGGAGCCATCTTCGCAGCGCCGCGGGCCACGCTTCCCAATACGCCCTGGCTGGCCGGGAGAATATTCCCGGTCAAAGGCTCTAATGCTTCACCAACACCATGAGTCACACCACCGAAGAGGAGACCGCCAAGCGTCCCAAGAGCGGCCTGCGCTGCTGACTCTTTCCCCTCAATTGCCTTCCCGATGTTTTGTACTCCCGCCAGAGATCCGAAGGTGCCAAGACTCTTTGCGATAGCAGATAGTTTCTCTGGACCTCCAGCCATTTCCGCTATCTTCGCCAACCAGGGAGCCACATCTTCTGCGCCAGCAGCGACACCTACGCCTGCTCCGGCCACTTCACCAGGGCCGAAAGCTGCAGCTACCAGGGGAACTAAACTACCCACTACCTGCCCGGCACCTCCAGCCAATTTCTCCCCTATGTTCTTGGGGGCGCCCTGCGCCTGTAATTCTTTGTTGACTTCGGGATCTAAGCCCAGAGTAGCATTCTGTAGCAAGTTGCCGAAGAAAGGCGTTCCGTATTCATTGATTGGCGCTTCGATCTTTTGCTCTATAGGCGCAACGGCTGGAGTTTTCAGGTTCTGATTGCCAAATATCCCTCCGCCAAAAGGAGCATAAGGTGCTGGGGATGATGTTGGTGCCGGTTGTCCAGCTACCTGCACGTCGCCCATGCCAATATAGGGAGCAGGAGCGACAGCGTTCTTAACCTTGTCCCATTCGCTGCTTAACCTGCTAAGTAGAGAGGGCTGAGCCGGAGCAGCAGGCTTTTGAACCGGGACAGGGTTAACCGGTGGCACAGGCTGCTGTGCCTGTGCGGGTGCGGCAGTATTACCACCTTCGAGAAAGCTAAACCCCTTGTTGTAGTCATACTGCTGGGGTTCATTCTGCTGTGGTTGCTCTAAAAAGCTAAACCCCTGGCTATAATCGTACTGCTGATCGGCCATAGTGATCTCCTATTGCCGGATTTAAAGTAAGCTCTTTATCAACCCTAGCAGACCGCCAGTGTTCGCTGTCGGTGCCGGCGCCGGAGGACCAGGGTTAGGGCTAGGAGGGCCGGGCTTACCTACCACAGTTCCCTCGTCTTTGTATAATTGTACAGCATAAGCATGCGCTTGTGCTGGCGTCACACCATTCTGGGTGAGTACATTGGCCTCGCCATCGATCATCTTCTCAACTTGAGCCTGCGTATATCCCTGATCGTGCCAACTGCTGATCGCTTGCTGCACCTTACTGAGCGCATCGGTTTTTGCTTGAGTAGTCGTCGGCTTGTCTACTTTTTCCTGATCTATGGTGTTCTTCCCGGTCAGGTAATCCATATACTGCTGCCCGTAAGCCTGATTCTGGGCGTTCTCCTGCTTCTCGTAATCCAACTGCTGCTGGGTATAAGGCACATAGGTGCCCCCGCCGTTATTGGGGCCTACGCCCATAGAACCAATGGCATTCTGCAAATTGTCCCACCAGGAGTTATTTGTCCCTTCATCGTCGCCGTATTGCTGCTGCTGCAACCCCTGGGTTATATTGTCGGCAAACTGAACCGCCTTCGGATCTGCCTTGCCGGTCGAATCTGTCTGAGAAGGGAACATCGTCGCGCTCATGGAGAATCCCCCGGGGGATTGACCGGCTACCTGCACCCCTGGATTGTTGTATTGCAGATTGCCAAAGCTGATGCTCGGGTCTGCTGCCAATGCTTTCTTTTGAATCAGGGCATTTTGCTGGGTGATTGTCGGCATTTCAGACTACCTCCTATCTCTTTACGGCCAGAGCCTGCTGCAAGTTCTGTAACAACTGCGGAGGGACTTGTGAAGGCTGTTGTGGTGCAGCCTTAGGGGCTGCTGCCTGCAAAGAGTTAATAACATCCTGCAAGGTCATCCCCTTTGCCAGCGCAGTTTGCAGTATCGGCAAGAATATAGCGACCATGTTGGGCTGCATTGGCATCTGAGCGCCAGGCTGTTGTGCCGGCATTCCTGCGGGTATCCCTGGTCTAGCCATCGGTTGCCCTGCCGGCTGTCCCTGGGGCGGCATCGGTTGTTGTGGCATTCCTTGTGGAATAGGCTGACGCATGGACATATCTGAATCGCCTCCATTATTTTAATATCCGTGATAAGATCCGCTCATAAGCCCCGGTATGTTGGCCGGAGATCCGTACCTGCTCTTGATGTAATTTATCGCGGCTACGGCATTGGCTACCGGGTCGTTGATGTTGGTCATGCCTGGCGCCGCATTGGCCTTGAACGTCGAAGGGAGTGTCTGCAAAAAGCCAGTCGCGTGTTCCCCGCCTACGGCTGTCGGATTGATCGCATTGGGATCGCCGCTTGCGTTCTCACGCTGCACCAGTTGATTCAGATATGGCGCCCAACTTGCATCCACACCGGTTATCTGCATGGCGGTCTGTATGGTCGGGTTCGTCGTTCCCCCAGCGCTGGCAGGAGCAGGAGTACCCTGGCCTCCACTACTTGCCGGGCTTGGTAGCATCCCGTTTTGTAGGTAGTATTGCAGATTCTGAACCAGGGTGCTGGGTGTGGGCACACCGGCTACGGTCTGCGATGTATTATCCTGCGGCAAATTCGGCGCTGACGGTTGAATATTAGGTGCCTGCTCCTGATTCTGAGGGGCTGCCGGCTGAGGCATAGGTGGTCCTTGCACGGACTGACCACCACCTGCCCCCATCTGCACCTTCGGAATACCGCCCGATGGCGCAATAGAATAGGGCATCGCCCCGGTCTGGGTCTGCATCAGGTCTTGCATACTTGACTGTCTCTGCGCCAGTTGAGTGAGCATGTTCTGTATGTTCGGGCTGAGTGTAAGCGGCATTTCGTGACCCCCTTATCCCTGCGCCGTGGCAACCTGGACACTGGTGTATGCGCCAGGCGATCCACCGGTGATCTTATAGTAACTGCCGCCGACACTCACGATTGCCCCGATGGGTAGCGAAGTCGTTGTGCGGCCACTTGCGTCTATGGTGATCGGTATCACCTGCCCAGTAGTAGGATCGTATGCCGTGTCTGCGGTGCCGGCAGTAGGACCGGATGCCGGGGTGGTACTGGTTGTAGCAGGCGTGTTTGTCGCTCCCCCTGATACTGTCCCGGTATTGTTCACTGTCGGCGTAGTCACGGTCGGGCTGGTTGTGCCCGTTGTTGCGCCCGTTCCCCCCGTCACCGAGCCAGCTAACTGTAACTGCACACCCAATTCATTCAGGGACAATGCGGCATTGAGCATCCCCTGAAGATCGCTGTTCTGCGCCGAAGTGTAGTATTCATTCAGGCTCTCGGCATACTGAGAGGCAAGTTGGCCTTGCTGGGTGGAAAGGCTTGTCTGCTGATTGGCAATGTTTGATTCCGTGGTTCCCAGGGCGTTTATGGCTGATTGCTGCTCTGCTGTCGATTGAGCTTCGGCGGCGTTGACCTGCTCCATGATCGGCGTCTGTAACTGCTGCTCATCATAGTCATAGACCCCGCTCGTACCTGCGCCCCTGGCTGCGGCATCAGCTTGAGCCTGCTGCCCGGCGTTAGTGAGCATCGTCTGTGCCTCTTCAGGAAGTTGAGAATTGGCCGCCTGTATCTGTGAAATCTGCCCCTGCTCTGCGGTCTGGGCAGAAGCAAGCTGGTTCTGTAAGGCCGTAAGTTGGGGATCAACCTGAAGCTGGGCATACTGATTAGCCAGGGTACTCTGCTGGGCGGCTGTCGGTGCGGTACTTGATGTAGTCGTGCCTAGAAGGCTGGTGATCGCTGCTTGCAACTGAGTAAGTAGGCTATTGGTGGAACTAACGGGAGCGGTCGACGTGCTTGTGCCTGCCCCTGTTGTGCTGCTTGTTGTGCCAGCAGTGCTAGTTGGTGCCGGGGTTGCTGCCGCAGCTGGTGTCGAACTCGTCGAAGGTTTGCTGCTTGTGTTCGTCCCTGCCCCGGTGGTAGCCGTTGGTGTATTGGCAGTAGTAACGGGCGTGGTCGAGTACGTAGATGCCCCGGTGCTCGTTGTCGGCGTCGATACTATCTGGCCATTTGCATTGACCTTGGCTCCAACGGGATAGGCGGGGTTGCTGCTCTGAGTAACCACTCCGTTGTAGGCAGACCAGTTACTTCCCGCCATGATCCCGGCGCCAGTGCTCGGGGTAGCAGTAGTGGTCGACGGCTTGCTGTTACTGGAAGAGGTTCCCGCGCTGCTGCTCATTTACTGCACCCCCGCTTTCCAGGCATCATAATGTTCCTTTAATACTTCGTACCATTTGATGTCATATAGTTGGCCGTCATACAGCTTGGTGTCTCTTGTAAACGTGCCGACTATCCTACCCCCAAGCCTGGCTACACTGGCGTCATGCAGCTTCTCTGCGGGGTTGCCTACGATCACGCACCATACAACCCTCTGCGCCCCATATTGCTCAAACAGAGAGCGGAAAAACGCCTTGCGGTCGGCAGAAAAAGCCTCGTTTCTGTCCTCAAAGTTAATTATCTGAAGGTCAAAGGCTGTATTTGTTTCCCTGTCTATCCTGCACCCGAAATAACCCATCAGGTGTCTGTCACCCTCTGCGATGCTCACAAATTGTAACCCATCGCGAGAATTGTTATAGATGGGAAGGCAGTAGTCTATCGCGGTGCCTGTCCGGTAGAACTTGAAATGATCCTGAAACGCTATCTCGACAAAGCGTTCCTGTAAAACATTGGTGTGTTTGATGGCTAGATCCAGCATATTAAACCTGCCCCCCGTTTTGAAGTAGATTTAATTCAGGGTTAAACAGCTTGATTATCTGAGCTACCGTAGCAGCCTTTTCCCCGAGGAATAGCTTGCAATTGTCGAAATGGCTGTATTCAATACTGAAATCGCCGGTATTGATCAGGATTTCGCACTCATGGAAGGAGCACGCCCACCAGGAAGCGCCATCCAGGAGTATTTTTTGTTTTTCGTAAATCTCATCTCGCAGTTGAGGTCTGAGCATTTCATTCACCCTTTCTGATAAATATACTTGACAGCCAGTGAATACCAATTTAGTATGAAGGCGAAAGGAGCGTGAACCGCATGAAGAAAATTATTCCGATTATCGTGTTGCTGATGATGCTTTTTGCAAGCCCGGCGTGGGCTGGCGTCTGCCTTCCTTCAATCTTTTCTGATCGGCCTTTTGTTGCACCTCCCTACTCGCTTTATGGAGGCGGTAATTGCACTTGGTTTGCCTGGGAAATGGCCTATCAGTATTATGGAGTCAAGTTGCCTTATGCCGGAAACGCTAAAGAATGGGTATCATTAAACGGTCAAGACGTCTCTGTTGGTGACGCTGTTTACCGCATTTCCTTATCGGATAAACTCGAGCCCTACAGCATTGCTGTTTGGCAAGATGGCTTTTATGGTCATGTTGCTTGGGTTGAGAATCGCTTAGAATTTGGCCTGCCTACCATGTTGCAAAGTTTGATGTACCCGCCTGTAACAATCTCGCAGGCTCCTAATATGTACTGGCACGACTGTTTCTGGAAAGAGGCAGGTTCTTTCCCCCCTGCTCAATACCTGATATTTAGCTTGGCGTCGTAGACCATGCTCCGGAATTAACCCGATTGCCAGCGCCAAAGTTGGTTGATGTGCCTGAATCTTTTATCCCCGCCGTTGTTCCTCCGGTATAGCAATCATTGCTAGTTATTAGATTATCCAAGCTGTAAGGGCTGGCCACCACGATTCCATACGTCTGATGGCCATTGCTTCTTATTGTATTTCCCTGAATATTGTTATAAGATGCGCCGTTGGAGCCTAAATATCCTAAACTTATCCCTGACAAATAGTTACCTGATATAGTGTTTCCTTGAATAGAATTATGATTAGAAGTAGCGTCTACATACACGCCATCGCTTGCATTTAAAGTTATTTGGTTGCTACTTACTGTTACACCACCAGTTGTTGCACCCCCTATATACACGCCATAATCATTGTTTGTTATTGTGTTATTGCTAATAGTGATTGAATTTGATGTATTGGCAGATATCCCTCCACCGAAATTATTTTGTATTATATTGTTTGTAACAATCGCTGCTATGTCTCCAGATAATAACATCCCGGTGCCGCTTCCCAAAGCTACGGATTCACCCATTATATTCTGTATAGTGCAACCTGTGATCGTAACAGAACTTACGCCGCTAGATTGAAAATAAGCACCATAAGATTGACTATAGGGAGATTGGTTAGCATAATTTCCGTCTATCAATAAATTACTTATTGCGACGCTAGTATTCCCTGCTGCGTTAGCATAAGTTAGCATCTGTGCAGCAATTCCTGCTTTTAGCTTTATAACCGTGCTCGAACCCTGCCCAACCACCGTGACAAAAGATTGTGTTTGCAAAGAGTCGTCGATCCAAAACGTCCCATCCAGCAGCGTGACACTCCCGCCCGTAGCCGGAAGTTCGCTCATCGCCTGCATGATCGTGGCCTCTGCCGTAGTCCAGCCGGTGGGCACGATATGTGTCGCCGTAGAAGGATTGTTGGTCGTCAGTGCATCAGCTACCACGAAAGCACCCTGGACGTTGGTAAGCCTCTGCACGGATGTCTGCCGGAGCGTCTGGTCAAACTCCATCAGGAGCGTCGTGTTGGCGTCTACCGGATGGGGAGCATTGCTGCTGATGTAGTTCTGATGGTCTGTGATGGTATGGGCGACGTTGGAGATGCGGAGGTCGTCGATGATGCCGTCACATGGGTAGGTATAGTTATACTCAGTACCGACATTAAGGTACGCCGGGAGAGTTCCTACCGGTTCACTATAAGATGCGCTCCCAATCTGAACCCCGCTATTACAAAGGGTTAGAGTGCTTCCGTTCCCTGAAAGCATTATTTCGTAGGTAGTATTGGTACTTAATGGGGTAGTGGACATTATGGCATAATAATTGCCACCCGACATCGCTTCCCCATATAAATTGCCAGATTGGTTCACGCAAAAGCCCAGGTAATTACTCGAATTGATCCACAAACGGAACAGCACGCGAAACGTACCACTAACAGGATTACATATCGGTTTGTACTTCATCTCCACCGTCCACGATCCCGGAGTCCATATTCCTGCGCTTGGGATGATCATGGTTTCGGCGGCACGGGAAGATGCCCCGGTGATCCACGAGGTTGCGTAGGCTTTCTGCTCGATCTGAATGCCATCGATCCACCATGTATGACTATTTGCGTCATTTGAGAAGCACAACAGGTATATGCCTGCCTCCCCTGTTGGTATTTGTGCAGTGATAGATATCCTTTGCCAACCTGTGGTCAGCGTAATGGCGTTGCCACCCAGATATGTCCCATCATTGGCATACATGGACAGTCCGATAGGCTCTCCACCGGCATTGCCTCTTAGATATGCTGATGCGGTATAATATTGTCCTGCTGTGACAGCCCAAGATCCTCCTGTGCCATTTTTCAACCATGACCCAGAGTATATGGCTGCTTGACTGACAACCTTGATGCTTGCGGTGCCTTCCCAGAATTGCGCTGTATCTCTCGCTACTGTTCCTGTTCCGTTTGGCGCATAGCCAGGATCAAGGGAAGTTTCCACGCTGCTCTGATTAGCCGTTAAAAGGTTGGTCGTGCCTTCCTCGATTAGCAGCCCATACAAAAAATCATTCGTATCAATCTGCTCATACCGGGGAATATGCGTCTGGGTCAGCACCCCTTCTTCCGTGTAGGCAGTAGATGGCCGACTGAACCCCGCGATCTGCGAACCCAGGATCTCCGTATTGGCAACACCGGAGAGATTGATCGCCGGAGCCACGGAATTGTTGCAATAGCCCTGAGTGGCCTGAAGCCCCGCCACAATAGCCGCGAAGTTTTGCTGCAAGGCAGAGAGCAACTGCGCCTGATTGAAGTTATTTGTGATGGTCACGGGAAGCTGTGTCGGCGTGATCACATTGCCCATACTGGTTACACTCCCTTTGCTTTTGTCTGCGGTGTTCCACCCTTGGTAGCAATATCAAGAACCAAATTCCTCACTTCATATGGCCCCAAGTAGGTATGTGAAAGCTTAGCCTGCAACTGATGGAATCTATAAGTGCCGTAAACCCTGAAAACCTCACGCAGGCTGTCAGTCAGTTCAGTGTCCACCGTCGCCTGAGTGTAGGAGCCGGAGTCCTCGGTAGCCACAAACAGATCCGCCCTGGTGGTCCAGCCGGGAGTGTCGGCTATCGAAGCCTTGCCCAGCATCTTATAAGTGCCGATGTTCTTGTCGATGGTCTGCGGTATCCAGTAAGCAGAGATCGCATTGCCGAAGTCGCTCGATCCGGTATCCAGTTGGTTGACATAGCCATTCGGATCTCCGGCAAAGAACTCCAAACCGGAGCCGGTGTTATATCTCAAGAACTGCTGAGCGTTGATCCCGTTCAGAATGAAGAACTTGCCCCCTGTCGCTCCTGTGGCCGGGGGAATATAAAGCACCACGGCATTGTTCGTGGTGGATGAGCCGGTCGGCAGGGCGAACCAGATCCAGTTGCGCCATACTCCACAAGCTGCTTTGGTGATCGCCGCCGCATTGACGTTGTTCCTAAACCAGTTGGGGATGCGGTCATAGCTGATGCTTCCGGTGTCCACCCCGTCAAAATAGTAGAGTCCATCATCGGCCACGAACCATATCAATTCATTGAACACGCACGCGGCTTGTGCCCCTACGCAGCCAATCCCCTGCATGTAATCAACCATGCTATAGTCTTCGATAGATGCCCCTTTTAAGACGTGAACGGAATAGCGTTTAAACACCACCAAGTCATTGAGGAACGGCACCAGGGCAGTAATCACATCGCCGTCGCCCTGCCATACCTGCCAGTAGTATTGCAAGTCCATGAAGTTAGCCGGGTAGAACGGGGCAGACCAGAGCAATTCGGATGATGTCGTGCTGCTGCTTGGAGCACCGACAACAAAGAGACAATCAGCGAAGAAGGTAGGGAACTGGCCGCCAACAGGAGCACCTGTCAATGGCGTGGCCGAACCAGAGCCGGTATATGATGCAGGCGTGTTTACGCCGTCCGAGAATACTACCTGGTTGATCAGGGTGCAGAAGTTGATCTGTGCTGTCGTGCTGAGGCCAGAGTAAATAGATGACCAGGCCGATCCTGTCCAGACATAAACAGATCCGTTGGCCGCGGCTAGAATCTGCCTCACTCCACCGATATAGCAGGCATAAAGCCCCTGAATGGGGCCTCCCAGAGCGATAGAGTTGAGATGCACCTGGCCGTTGCGCTTGTCCAGGGCGCCCACTTGCCAGCCGATGAAGTTAGAGCAGGCTTGTGCAGAATTGACCGGGATCTTGGAGTCAAGCGTCCGGTCAATCAAGCCTTCACTGAAATCCGAAAAATCTAGCCGAGAGTAAGCAGGCATCGCTATTTCCCTCTCTTAGAAGTCATGCTTGTAATAATCTATCAACTGCCATATAATTGTTGGTAAGTAAACTTAACAAGGGGTGATACTATTTGGGACGCTTTCAACCTGGTCGTACAGTTCCTCAAGAGGAACGAGACAGAAACCGTTTGGTGATGAAGAGAAACATAGAATTGGGCCTTATTAAACCTGGAACCTATTGGACGCCAGAATCTATTGCCAAGCATAGAGAAACGATGAAAAACAAAAACATTGGTAAACTATATAACACAGCATCAGGGTATGTTTTCATTAAAACAGCAGAAGGTTTTGAAAGATACCATAGATATTTGATGGAACAACAGTTAGGACGTAAGTTACTGCCTGGAGAAATAGTGCATCACATTGATGGGAAAAAATCAAATAACGATATTTCTAATCTTGTGTTAGTGTCTGGAGGCAACTCGGAACATCTCAGGCTCCATCGCCATACTCCCCTTCCATTTGCAAAAACAGGACAATGGTCAGTTCATCACGACTGTTGCGTTATTTGCGGCAAAACCGATTCTCCACATAATGGGCGAGGTGTCTGCGGCCGGTGCTATTTGCGTCTGTGGAAAACTGAGCCTGAACGCCTCCAGCAATTAAAAGCAAGTCACCCAAACACAAGCCCTAAACAAGTCAACAACAGGAAATAAGCTATCGCCTCTTCTTCTTGCTCTTGGCCTTGGCTTTCTTGACATGCACAGGGAGATTCTTCTCTCCCTTGCTTGCCTTGTCCCACTTGGCAACTTCCTTCTTGCTCACCGGGCTGTTGGGGCTGTGAAAGAGGCCCCTTTGGGCGACGCTTAAATAAGGTATTGCACTCACCACCCAGTTTTCATCTTCATTTTCGGGGTGACAGTTGCCAGCGTACTCTTGGCCTTCATCACGCTGTCCGGCACACCCGGATACCTGGCATCGCTCGATGTTGCCTTTTCCATCTTGCCGGTCTTGGGGTTGACCGGTGGCTGTTTGTTGAATCCAACGTTAGGCATTTTACAACCTTCTTTCCTTGGTGTTCTTGCCCCAACTGGCCGGGGCAGACTGAATCGCTATCTGCGGCTTGCCTGCCTTTACCGATCCCGGTGTGGGGGTATGGGCTTTGGTTTTGACGGGCGGATCCATTTTAGCCATTCAGAAGGCATCTCCTCTCACCTGAAACTGCTGACCTTTATCTGCCTATTAAATCTTTTTTGCATCTGATCTAATGCAAGTTGAACTTTTCCCCGAAACTCGCTATAACGCTGAGAAGTGTCTTTATCGTTAGGAAAGTCCACGCTGGCGAAACGATACGCCAAATAGTACGGAAGTGCATTGGCGATCAGGGGATGGCATGGCAACGGATCTGTCCCTGACATATTGCTCACTATCGGTGGCAACTGGTAATATCGCACCGTGTAAAGAGAACCGCCGTAGTCAAACCACATAAAGGCACTGTCACATTCGTAGTCGTAGAAGTCGTCACCGTTGCTGTCATAAACCGCATATACCCGAAGGAAATCGAGCGGGACAGCGTAGGCCACATTATACTGCGCCGTGGGAATCGTCCAGTTGTTGAACAGGCAGGCGTCAGCCATAAGCTCTACCTGCATACAGTCGTTGATCCAGGGGATCACGTCGGAGTAGCTGAGTGTCTTTCTGATCAGGTTGTTGGAGCAGTAATTTGCGACATCGGCCACAGTGTTAAAATAGCCTGCTGTCTGGTAGGTGAACTGGTCAGCAGAACTTGTGGTGCTGGTGCCATACGGAGACACGACGGTTACGTCCACCTGGCCGGCTGTTAATGCCGGAGGTGCGACCGCGTATATCTGCGTCCCGGTCTGATTGATCGTGAAGCCCGATCCCCACGGATATCCGGTGCCGCCCGGTACGGTATTCGCAGCCTGCGAACTGCCCGAGGTCGATCCGGAAAAGACCGGCACGGTGCCGAAGTAGACGACAGTGGTGTTCTGGAAGTTGTACCCGTTAATGGTCACGTTCTGGCCGCCTGCGGTGATACCCCTGGCCGGGGATACGCTGGTTACTACTGGCACGCCTGAATAGGTGAACTGATCCCCGGAATTGATCGAACTGGACCCGCCGGACGTGGTCACGATCACGTTGTAAACACCGGGCGTCGGGTTGGGCGGTGTGATGCAGACTATCGAAGTCGCGCTGATCACGTTGATACCGGCAGCCGGCAACCCGCCAATATTAACGGTACTGGCGCCCACAACAAAGCCGGTGCCGGTGATAGTGATTGGCGTGCCTCCCATGAGAGGACCGCTATTCGGACTAACGGCAGATACGGTCGGCGCAGCCATTACAGAACCTCCCAGGCGGTCTTTGCAAACTCCTTCTGATGCTCTCTTGCCAGGTTGTCATTGCGGGTGTCGAAAGCCCTGGCGAGCATAGCCTCATGCCTTTGGTTGAACTTATCGATCTCGGCAAATGCCTCTGCGCTGCGCTCAACGGAATTTTCCCTGGCCTTGTCCAGAACGCGGGTGTCGAGATCCTTCCATGGCACTATCCAGGCGTAGGTATGGGGATAGTGGGCAGTAGAATGACACTCCCAGTTTGGCCCTAGATCGTTTCTCGCTATAAAAAGCGTTTCGTCGATCTCCCTGATCCGGTTGCAGATGTCGTGAACATCATCAAATATTGGGTGAAGCCAAGGTTTCCCTGAAAGCCGGGATAGTACTTCGTTGCGGAAAGCTGAGTCCATTTAGCCACCTTCTTGGAAAGTTTACTTAACGCTTGGTGCAATCAGGTTCTGCTACTCTCGCCCCTGCAAGGTAATACTATCCAGAACCAGCTTGCAAATTCCTAATACTTGCTAAGCGTCTCGCCGACGGCAATACTCTTGGTACATCGCCTACTGCACCAAACACGTTCAATGCCCCGCCTGTCGCTCCATTTGGTGGCTGATCATGTAGATGAAACATGGAGTACGGAACGCCAAGGCTAATACATTTATTTATAAACGCTGCTACCTGAGCGGGTGTTGGGTCAACGCCGTTATATGTCCACATCTGGCCAATCGGTGCAATCGGAAATCCAGGTGTTAGAGTGTTAATGGCCGCTACAGACTCCTGCACCCACAAGGCAATATTCGCTGGTGTTGGGGGATAGGTTCCATACGTCATCATCTTTACCCAGTATAACTGTGGCAAGACAATGTTGTAATAAGCAGCACAGTCTATATACGTCTGAGGGTATGTTGCCCAAGGAGCAATGTTATCCACGGTTTGCGGATTTAACACCGTTACCGCTAATGGGTAGTTTACGCCCAAGGTTGTGCGTATAGCCGAGCTAAATGCTATAAAGTTGGTGTCGGGGGTCAGGTTTACCTCTACATCAATGATTATTCCATCCGCCTTATCCCCACTTGGAGTTTGATAATTTGCTACTGATACTGTCAGCGATTCGTAGGTGGAAAGGTTTGCACTTAGCAAATCTGGGCTAATTGCAGGAAAAACTGCAATACCAGCCGCGTGAGCTTTTGGAAGTAAGTCGTTTAAGAATGCCTGGCCATAAAAGCCCGACCCGATATTGGCAACACTACCAGCATAAATACAGGTACATCCTGCCGTTTTGGCAAGAGTGACGATGGGGGTGGCGTTACTTCCATATGCGAACTGCCAATCCCAGTAGCTATCTATCCATAAGCCTTTGTTAAACATAGCCATATTCATGGTGTCACTCCCTTAATACTTCAGCACTACATCGAAAAATGTCAGGTAACATATATCTGTCGCCACTGAGGTATATCCTTGCAAGGATATACTACTATTGTACGCTCCAAACACACTCATAAATTGCCCGCTAGTAAGGGGCATGGGATTACCTAAAGGCCCCTGAACGATTGCTCCGTTGATCGAACCTGTTCCAATTCTGTTGGCGACGGCGGCTACAGAGGCCAATCCGGAAAAGGTGATTTCCAGACACTCAGTTAATGAAGCAGCAGCTGTTCCCACGCCATACCAGAGTTCCGTCGAGTTGGCGGTGATTGTGGCTGTCCCTGAAGAGGTGTTCCAGAAGAAGAAATACAGAGTATGCACTCCACCGTCGAGCAGATTGTTAAATACTGCGGTGGATGGAAATCCTGCTCCGTTACCTGTTGCTCCGTTTGGCACTTCATCTTTCACGAACAACTGCGCCGTAGTGCCTGTCCAACTCACATCAAAAAGCCTATGAGAAGCATCTTGAGCATCAATATAAACCCTGCAATGAAGGGTGTTGGGATTTGTGCTGGCCGTGCAGGAGAGCCGCGCGGCGATTCTCTCGAAAATAACCCTGGGATCCCCCGGCGCAGCAACTGCACTCTGATTAACAGTCATAGCGGAGGACATAGCCGTGATCGAGACGTGACCGTCCGCATTTCCCGTCCCTACCGCCTCTGCTACCGCTGTGACGTTGTGGGCGGTTGTCAAACCTGTGATGGTTACGGTGGTGTCCAAGTAGTTCGGGTTCGGTGCCCACATGATCTGGTCAGTTCTTGTCGTGTTGTTCTTCAGCCCCATAATTACACCTTCCCCCATGCCCGATATGCACCCGTAGTAGTTACCGCTACGGATGCAATCTGTTTACTATATTGCTCGTTGCTAATCTCTCCTGCCATCAGAGTGACAGGGCCAAGCGTGGTTGTATCGGCAAACGTGAGTGTGAAGGTAAGAGAACTAGTTCCATCATTACTGATTTCAAATCCCTGCCCTGGCGTTGTCATTGTAAGCGTTGCGGTCGTCGACCCTGAGAAGTATTGATCAACATAAGTCCCGACAGGGGAGACAGCTTGAATTGGAATAATTGTATATGTGTCTCCAGAAACATAGGTCGGGTTAGACCCTACTGCAAAAGCGATGGCGGTTGAGCTATTTCCGGTGATACTCAACGGGCCAAACCTAGTACCGCTGTGGGTGATATAAGCTACAGCACCAATAAGCGCTCCCACTGTCCACGATTGTGAGGTATCAACTAGACCTGACGTGCTTCCACCCGTAGCGACTCCGACAAGAGTTGTGCCGCCAGATTGAATATCAACCGGCATCTGAATCGTGCTAGACGAGCCTGAAGCGGCGATCTTGTAGGTGTCCCCTGCCGTTATTGCTGGCGCACCCGTAGGAGCAGGGAACACTAAGCCCTGGTAAGTGTTCGACGTGATCGAGACCGCAGCATACTGTGCGCCAGCACGGAACAGGGTAAGGATCGCGCCTGACCATAAGTTAGTGCCCCAGTCCTTGCTTGTATCGATCAGGGTAGTGCCTGAGCCGCCTGTTGCGGTGCCAGAGTCAACTGCTATACTCCCAGAGATTGCGACATCAACAACCCCTGAAAGGGTTTCCGGCTCCTGCATATAAAGGCACAGTCTTGCATCAATCGGCGCAGGATTTGTCTGCTGGGCGTTGGCATAAATATCCCCGCCCTGCTGGGTAGCGCCATTGATGATCTGCACTTGGAAATAACGCATGGTAGGATTTACCCACCCGCTATCCAAAAGTTCACCAGCAGTGTTGGCCCCAGAATACAGGATAGACCAGTTTATTCCATCATTGCTCTGTAGGATGTTCAGGGTAAGCCCATAGGGGGCAAAAATGAGCACCCGCACGGAATCATTGATTTGGTTGTTATTCATCTTGTACATGGGACTCTGGGTACTTGGTTGGGCTGTGGTGCTAGGCCATGTTGCGCCAGGAGCCAATACCGGGACGTTTAACGGCATTATGATTGAATTGGGACCCTGCATCTGATCAACTCCCTTTAGAGTAAAGCGGGGGAGATTAAGCCCCCGCCCGTCTTTATCTGTTCTGCGAGAACTGCGCGTAGTCGATGGTCATTGTGTTGGCCTGCGCTGCGGCCTTGTTGTCCAGATAGAAATACGGGGCAAGCGTGGTCAAAGGCGATTGAATCAACTGAGTTGCCGGTAGCAGAGCCGGGGGTACTTGGATGTCGTTGATCCAGACGTTCATGCCTGCGGTGGTAGCGCCGGAAGCCTGAGGCAGAATCTCGATCCTGATCTTGAAATAGGTGTTGACGGCCACGCTCGGAGCACCTGGATACCCGGTGAGGAGCGTTGCAACTTCACCAGCGCCGTTGTTATTGGTGGAGAGGTAGAGGCCGGTGGTGGACAGGGCGGTGTCGTATTTGACATATGCCCAGTTGCTTGCAGAAGCGTAAAGTCCCATCCTTGCGGTCAGGTTGGCAGTGACGTTGTTCACCTGTAGCAGCGCCTCGAATGACGGGTTCTTGACCATACTGAAAAGCTGCTGGGTGAAGGTCAGGGTCGAAGTGCTAGACGATGTGGCAGTAGTCGCCAGAACCATCGTGCCGTTAGGGTTGGCGGTGACTGTCTGGGTGCCGTTAGTGCCAGCGCCGGTCCAATGCGCCTTGGCGATCACGGTAGAAGCCAGAGCAGCAGGAGCTTCGAGGAAATCCTCGATTAGCCACATGCCATACGGCTTGATCTCGGAGAGTTCTATTGTGTCTATTGCCCGGAGCCATATACCGGGGCCTCCCGCCGATCTGTTGTACGCAGCATCTTCGGGTCGTAGTAAGGCGCTATCAATGCCTCTCGGCATACAATTACCTCCTTATAAGTTTTCCCCTGGCGACCCCCCGAAGGGAGCCACCAGGAGGAGGAACGCTATTTTAGTGCTCTACAATGCCCTGTAGCCAAACCTGAGCACGCGGTTTTTGGCAACCTAAGTCCGCATATTTTACCATCGTCGCCTCATACGCGGGTACGTTCGCAACCCTGCTCAGGATCGCCCCGTCCTCGTCCATCCAGGTCCAGTCCTCAAGCTCATAGACTTTGAAGTCGTCGGTGTCCAACAGGAACATGGAGCCGGTCGGGCAATACTGGTCAGCCGTGATCGGGAGGGACTTCTCTCCGCCCTGGTATTCGAGAGCCTTCCAGCCACCCTTCAGTTCCAAGGTGTTGATCTGCCTCTTCTGGGATTGCAGCATGTACTGGTAGGCACGCCGGCCGCCGAAGCTGGTCACGATGAACTTGATATGGCCGGCAGCGAACATGCGGGAGTTGTCGATGCCAGCCTGAATCACAACCTCGGAAATTTCTCCGTTGACCGCTGTGGGCACCTGAGCGTTGAACCAGTAGTTGCTTGACCGGTTGATGTTATAGAGGGTGGTGCCGTTGTTGAAGATAGCGCCCAGACCAGTGATCTCGCCGTTCAGGGTAGTGCCGGTAGCCACGTTCTGCACAACGATGTAGTCAGTGCTGACCATACCAATCGAGGCGCAGGTGACGTTCCATGTAACGGTTGATGTAGCGTTGTTCACCGCGGTGATCTGGATCGGGGTGCCGGGTGTGTTGCGCTGAGTAGTCGGGTAGGCGCCTGCCGCCAACACATCGCAGAGCATACCTTCAGCCAGGACGTTGATCCCACCGATTGAGTAGTTGGTGAACGGAGTGTACTGGTTGACGGTCGTGGTCGAACCGGAAGCGACGTTGACTACAGCGAGGACACCAGAGCCATCCCAGAATACTGACCGGGCGACGTTTTCTTTCGCGTCGTCCTGGCAATCCTGAAGTTCCTGCTTGAACATATTGGCGAAGGCGCCGACATTCGAGCGGGAAGATCGGAGCAACTTGTCGGAAAGCTGAATCCGAGCGTACATGTTCTTGGTCTGCCAATTGGCCTGCGCGGTCTGACGGCTGTTGGTGACGGGCAGGGACGAAATATCGGAGCCGGCCCCGTAGCCGCCGTTACGACCGTACCGGAGGGCCATGGTGATCGAGCTACCGACGACGCCTTCCTTGCCGCGCTCGAACTGTGCGAACACGACGCTTGCCCCGATGTTTAGCTGATACCGGAGCGAGGGGAGGAAAAAAGTCTTGAGGGCGTTGGCTGCGCTAGTTAAACCGGTTACGTTAGGGTTGGTCGGCATTTATCATTCACTCCTTGATCATTTTTTTGTTAAGTTTACTTGCCATGCTGGACAAGTTTAAAACCAGTCTCCGAACTGACCGGACGCCTTCATCGCTTTTAGCGAATCATTCAGATCGTGCATTTCATTCCCCGATACCATCGGTGGGCGACCACCTCCTGACATTGCACCCATTACAGGCGGGGGCTGACCGTTCTTGATCGCTTGCAGGTTTTCGGCCAGTATCTCTTCCTGGAGTGCCTGTTTGAGAGCACCCTTGATTGTCGGATCGGCCATCAGCGTTGCTAAGTCTGTAGTCTTAACCGGTGCAGGAGCGGCGGCCGTGGTAATGGCGTTCTTGGCCTGAGTGCGGGAATGAATGATCTCGTAGGCAGATACCAGAGCGCCTTCAGGATCGACCTCTACCATGCGCCGGAGTGCCGGGCTTTCTTTGAGCAGAAGATCGGTGATCTCCTGGGCATGGGATTCAATCTCCGGGGCGCCGTATTTGTCCTTCAAGATGTTGTATCCGCGGGCCAAAGAGTCATTCCTAACCTGCTGAAGTTGCTGTACCTGCTGTTGTCTTACCTGATTTGCGGCATAGATGATCTCGTCTTTCTTGTTGGCTTGCCAGAGATTGATCTTGGCGAGAGCATTGGCCTCTGCCTTGGCGTCAAAATCCTCTCTTGCTTTGACAAACTCATTTTGTAACTCTTCGGGAATCTCTAATGCTTTCGAGAAGTCTAGTGCCGGTGGCGGTGCCTGGGGTGCCGCTTGTTGGGTCGGCGTTCCCTGGGGCTGCGCTTGCGGCTGTCTCATTGCCTGTACCTGTTCTGCCAAAAGCCGTACTGCTTCTGTCAACTGAGCCTGCGTCTGCATGACAGCTTCCAGAGGTTGCGGTGCTGCGGTCTGATGATGCGATGGTTCCTGCGTCTGGGGTGCGACTGGTTCCTGCGTAGATACCTGGATAATTGGTGGAATATCTGTCGGCAACGTAGCCGGTTCAGTCGTTACGGGAGGTGTTGCTGTCTGGGTAGGTTCCGTAACGGGTTCAGGGGGAGTATCATCCCCTAACCCTTGATCGGTGAAAAAGGTTGCCAACTGTTCACTGGTCGGTGATGCTATTGCCTCAAATTCTTCTGGCATTTACGCTCCTCCTCATTGCGCCGCCGCTTGTTGCGGGGCTGCTGCTATTTGTGGCGGTCCTCCTGGCGAGGGTGCCGCTTGTGGCTGTCCCGGTGGTGTTGGCGCACCAGGTTGTGCTTGTGCTTGGCCGTGCATCTTCTGGAGATGCATCAGGGTGTGCATTTTGAATATCTGATCCAGCGTGCCACCCGCCGCCTGATTCATCTGATCGTATTCATCTGTCAGGCGGTAGTTATTGTGGTGAGTGACATGGAGAACATCATCGTCCACGTCGGAGACCTGAACTTGCTGCCCCTGATCCATGACGCGGTTCTCCTTTTCCGCCCGGCTGATCTGCCGGGAGTCCACGGCATCGCTTAATTCCCAATGCCCAAACTGCATCAGATCAAGTACCTTGGCGCGCCCGTCCTTGGTCAACTTGCCGGTGTCTGGATCATTGAACAGACCACTCTGCATCATGTCAAACACCATCGCCCGGCGCTGGGCAGGAGTCTCTGCAAGCATGGCCGATGTCTCAATGATTACGTCGTCGCTTCGTACATCCCGGTTGTCCCACTGCATCATCTCAAGCTCCATGTCAGGGCCAATGGTTCTAACCATTCTCTTCTGGGTGGCGAACTGGCGATAGAGCCGGATCACCTGTTTACTTATGTCCACCAGTCCCATCTCATAGTTGCCTACAGTATGGGAAAGGCGGGTATCGTCCTGCTCTATAGCGATAGCGAGAGCTACACCGGACTTGATCCCAGGAGGCGCTTCGCTGTTCCTGGCGATCTCACTGACGCCGGATATATAAGTAAACTCATTCAGCAGAGCACCCTCTTCCTCGCGGAACTCCGGGGGGAGGCCAGGGGTCTCCATGAAGTGCGGATCGGCAAAGCCTTTCTTCTTGATCCAGATCGCCCCGGGAGAACCGGCGTTATTGGCTGCCCAATCGGCGTCGACACTGTTCTCCTCGATAATTACCTGGCCGATAGCCACCCGGTTAAGGTGCTCGGCTTTACGGTTTCTCACGGCATTGTAGCGGCGCTGTACCGGAACAATCCGCTCGATAATAGAGCGTCCCCAGAAGCAACCTGGGCGCCGTATGCAATCGAACTTGGTGATGCCGATGTCTGCTTTGTCATCCGGCCCCACTCGGTAGGGCAGCGCCCCGACGTGCAAGAGCTTGTGGCCGGCAACGACGATCAGGCGTCCGTCAGGATAGGCCGAAGTTGGCTTCTCGTATTCCTCTTTCAGGACGGCATAGCCATCTATCTTGCTGACTGTCTGGTTGAAGTTATAGAACCCATAGCCCAGACCGGCCAGGCCAAGGGTAGTAGTCTGAATCTTGTAGGAGTCTACCGGCTCGGAGTCAACCTTGACCCCGTACATCTCATAGATTTCCTCCACCGGGTAGGCTCTGGCGTGCATGATTCTCCGGCAATCATCTATTGTCGGATGCCAGGGGGAATCGGGGAATATCTCATAGGGGGGGACTACCACAACGTCAATGTCGCCCTCGTATATCGGTTCGAGCGTACCGGCAACGATGCCGCCACCGTCCTGCTCGATATTGATATGTTGGCGCTCAAACTCTTCAGGGGTGGGATCGCCGGACATGTCATCATATATTTTCTTGCCCGCATTATCCAAACTCAGGCCAGTGCCATCACCCGTATTCAGAATGTCATCTACCTTATCGTCGTCTTTCTTCTTCTTGCGAGAGAGGCTGTCTGGGGCGGTAGCATCCTTGAACTCGCCCTTAATGGACATCATGCCGACTTTCGCTCCGAGCTTGCTATCCCAGATCGGCTTAAGAAATGCCGTGCCACAACCCTCCATCCACTGGAAGAGGGTGTTGCGGTCCTCCATAGTCAGGCGTTCATTCAGGAAATAATCGAGCAGACGGGTTTCAACCTTGGCGCCCGAGAGATCATAGTCCTCTGACGTGGCCGGGCGTACTTTCAGGATGGGCTGCATACGTGATATGCGGGCTATGCGGGTTTCAATGATGGGGGCGCAGTGGTTGAATACTTCCCGTTCTTGCCACCAGTAAAGCTTCGGTATCTCAAATAAGTCCATGATGGCAGCATTTATGTCCATGTACTGGTTGCCGTCAATGAAGGCCATGTTCAGGCGCCACTGTAATTCAAATGGCCGACGTTCGTTACGCCGGCGCTCAAATTCCTGGTCAACGTGAGAAACGAGATCGGTATCATAACCGAAGTCTGTTGGCTTCGACCTGACAGCGATTCGTGATATGCCTCTTTTTACGGCAGAGAGCATGGATTCTTTCATGGTGCCTCCGCTGGCCCAATTAAAAACGGGAAGTTCGCCAAGTACCACTTATCAAGGTGTTGGCGAAACTTCCCGTCGGTTGTTCATCGTCCGGGTTTTATGAAGTTACTTACAGCACAAGCATATTACGGCAAATCAGATATTGTCAAGATTTATTTTTATTGGCTTCACGCTTTCGGTCTTGATGATCCGAACTATGCTCCTGCCCTGGATCAGAAGCTCTACCCTTCCCCATTCAAGAGAGCGCAGAACATCGAGCGCCTGCCTCTCTTCGTCGCTGACGCCCAATAATATTCTCTTGTCTGGGTCAATGAAGTCATGGGGCAAAGGTATCACCTCACCTGCGGCCTGGAATGAATAGAGGGCTTCTCTCTTGCTGCTCTGGCTTAGGTTGAAAGTCTACGGTAGCCATCGGCATCAGGCCGTCATAGACGCAATCATCGACATCCAGGGTGGTCGGGTTGCCATCCTTGTCGTAGGCGAAGAGTCTGTTTACCCAATATATCTGTGCCCCTGTCTTTATGGAATGGCTCAACATCCCCATTACAAGAAACTGCTCACCAGTCTCTTTTACTTTGACCAGATGCGGGAACATCTCACTCATCTCCTCCCATGCTCATGCTTCTTCTGATACTTTCACTGATTGGATTTCTGCCCTTTGGCGGGGGACCGGCCTGGTTGCTGATGTAATCCGTCAGAGTCTCGGCCTTGATCAGGCGGTAGAGGTCTTTACGCTCCTTGGCATGCTGCATTTCGAGAGCGTAGAACAGTCCGCCGAACAGGGCTAGGAAGAGGACGGCGCAGATGGCGTTTACCATATCGGTCATACTGCCCCACGCTCCTTCATGAGATCATGAAACGCTTCACACCTGGCAACATTTTCATTGACAGAAATACCTGCGTTAATCTTTTTGGCTCTATCCCACGCGTCTAAAAGCACAGGCATTGGAGCATCCTTATACATCTTTCTGAACTTTTCCACCTGTTTCTGATAAACAGTGCCATCCATACTAATACCCTGGCCCTTCTGCATCTGCATCGGGCACATGCTCCACCTTGTTTCCGAAAACATCGCCCTCGCCGGCCATCCCCACATTGCGGTACTTATCTCCATATGCTTCTTTGAAGTCGGCGGGAGACTGTCGATCTCCAGTCTTAAAGAATATACCGCTTTCCTCGGTGATGGGCGCACCCACTACCACATGGCAATGCTGCTCATGGATGCTACGTGCTGCCGGGTTCTTCAACAGCTTGCCGCACTTGTAGCATGGATATGTTTTCTTCTCTGGGGGAGCCGCCGTCGCCCTGGCTTCTTCCTCGATCAAGGCGGCTAGATCGGACTCTGCCTTTTGGTCAACGTCGGCATACTCGATAAGCTTATCTCTCCCCATCTTCCTGGCAATAGGGCCATACTCAGGATCATCAAAGATTGTTTCGATCAGGGCTACCATGTGGTTGTGGCAAATATAATGATTGGTGAACCCATTGGATGGCGTGGTGTTAAAGGCAACGGCTGCGGGCATGTTCGAACCGTGCTGGGTACCTATCTCGCATGAACCGTACTCGCACGATTGCCCCATGACGCTTCGGTGAATCTTGATGGGATTGAACATCTTGTTCCTCCTCCTAAAACAGATTGCCTAGAGCTTGAAGTTGGGAGCCTTCGGCACTCGTGGTGTCTTAGGCTTTGGCACCTTCGGGCTTTTCACCCTTGACTTAGGGACGGTAGGCTTCTTGATTCTGGTCGTCATTCTACCACCCCGGAATCAGAGCAGACTTCTTGGGGTTTCTGCTCGCAGGAGTAGATCCATGCGTGCTAGTGCCCTTCTTCGGGTGCTTGACCATCCCGATTGCTCCGGGGCTGGTGATGTTGGTCGGGCCGGGGATCTTGCCGGCTATTTTCGTTTTCTTCTTTGCCACAGCGATGATGCTCCTCTCTGCTAGTTTTATAGGATGCCTTGCGGCTAATCCTCACTTTATGCTAAACCTCTCTCGATCCCATTCTCTGCGCTGTATCCATTCAGGATCGTTACGAGTTTTTATCCTGTGCCACAATGCCATACACAACCATATTTGATAGGGCATCTTTGACTCTTGATAGCACCAGTCTATAATCTGCTTTTCGAGCAACCAAGAGAGAAATTCGGTCTCTTTCCAACTGAGCCAGTGGCAAAACCGATAAGGATATTGCAGCAAAGAATACGGGAATTGCTTATGGGTGACAAGGAGCGCATGTCTATTGGGAACAAATCTGAGCACCGTGTAGTTTCTCTCGACGTACTCCAAATCGCCGGTATTGCAGCAGTTTATTTCCCAGATCATCTCTACGCCCCCAATACCCTTCTGACATCTTCCCTCGCAACGAGAAACTTCTTATATGCCTCTTGCTGGGCTTCAGCCTGCGCCTTCTTTTGAATCATAACCCGATATTCAGGTAAGGTATCGTGCAGGAGTTTGCCTCTGATTTCGACATGGCTTTTGATAGTGTTGAAACAGGATGGACACATGATGACTTTCAGGTCGGCCATGATGATGCCATCAGTGAGGCGGTTGGACTTGCGGTTGCAGAGAGAACAACGGTTGTGAAGGACTCTCATTTACTCACCCTTTTCTTAGGCATACCACCTATTCTAATAGCTTTGTTATATGGTTTTACAATGATAGCTGATTTATCTACAAGGAATTGTCCACCCTTGTCATCCAGTCCGCCTTTGACTAATTTCTTTGTGATTTTAGGGTCTGTAGTTTGGATTCTGGCAAAATCCTCGCCCGGTAAAAAGTAAATATTCAATTCGTTGTGCTTGTAGCGAAGGCTTTGTAAATATGTCATTACTTCTGTCATAGTCTCTCTCCCCCCTAACTATTCAACGCCCTGGCGTGCATATCATCATACTTGCCTACCCTGGCCAGCTTCTCCTTGTAAAGTTGCAACCGGGTCTTCTTTTCCTCCGGCGCCTTGGATTCCGAGGCATGGTAGGACACAAGCCCCATCCCACCGCAATCGTAGCCGTGGTTGTCTGAACTCGGAGCGTCGCTTACCTTGTCGCTGTCCATCTCGTCCTCTTGCAGTTGCGGGATGGAACTGATCAGATAGCGGCAGGTAGAGAATATCTTGAGCCGCGGCCCCACTTCAGGATCGTTTCGCAAGTACTCATGCCATGTGGCTTTCCTGATCTTCCGGTCGGTATCCCCCCTGACGAAACCAGAGAGGCCGCCGTCCTGGTAATAATCGATCAGCGTCTTGCCCTCGGTATCCCTATGGTGCTGGCTCCACGCGTCATGTCCGGCAACAATGACATCGTGCTTCTCGACAACCTCTTCATCGCACCGGGAGACCTCATCATATCGGGTGAATGTGGATAGCTGTACCACCCGCCTGGCCTGGTCGGAGTATCCCACCCTTTCCTCATGTTTGTTGCGGGTGAACTCCCGGTAGATGTATACCTGACCATCCTCGTCAACGGTGAACCAGAGCCAACAGAAGGGATCGGCCATGCCGTTATCGACGGACATCCATTTTCGCCAGTGATCCGGTATAACAAATGGCCTGACAACATGGATTGCCGGGTCAAATTCCTCGAAAGCCTGCCCCTCGTAGGAGTCCCAATCGCCATAGAGAAGGGCTCTCTTCTTGGCGGGTGACAGGTTTTCCAGGCGCTTGACATAAGTGGGGTCGTTGTCCATAAGGGTCTTGTTGTCGTAGACAGTAGCCGGGATGTAGGCGATAGAGTTGCCTGTTTGCTTATCCCGATACATGCGCTCCCCTTTATTGGTAGGGGTGACGTAGCGCTTCTTAGCCCACTTATGCCCCTTCTGGCCGGGGTTGCTAGTAGACCTGAACCGGGGCGGGTACCCCCTCGGTGAACGCAGGCAGGAGAGAAGGATCTGGATCTCTTCCTGGACATGCTTGGTAAGCTCATCGACACCGATGTAGTCTATCGAGCGACCATCGTACTTGCTGGCGTCCTCGACACAATCACAGAACCGGAAATACACCCTGGAACCATTAATCAGAGTGGCAATATGCTTGCTCTCATGGTACTTGTAAAGTTGCTGCGGAATCTTGGACTTCCACTCTGAAATCAAGTTGGATTCAAGCTCATCAAAAGTCTCCCGGAAGAGGTAGCATATGGCCCCTTTATACTGCATGGCGTAGGAGAAACAATCCATGACCAGGGCCGCCGATTTCCCGCCCCCTTTTGCTCCGCCATAAAGAATCTCGTCGGCGTCGCATTCATGGAACCGGACCTGCTTCGGGTTTGTGTAGGGGTCGTATGCCAGGGTTAGTTCCATGAGCTACCTTTTTCCCCTGGTAAGTAAACTTGCCAACATGCCCAGAAACTCTTTGAAATCGGCGTGCTTGGGTGGCCTACGGTTACCGTTACATTTGGCGAAGAAAGCTTCTTTGGCGGATTGGCGGGCGGTTTTCATGGCTTATCTCCTCTCTCCTTGCAGATGAAACTATCCTCATGGCTCAATGTGTGCATGGTGTCCTGGGCAATAGCTGTCATAGCAACTGATTCGTAATAGGAATAACAATCATAGATCGTCATCATGACTCCTTCCCATGGATGGCTAGGAACAGGGTTTTTCATACGGAACACGGCCACAAACTGATCA